>Ga0315273_10000686_pt1 | contig 36544 bp, 50 predicted proteins | sample YL17G02_0_MG_FD_205753 | JGI IMG/M metagenome (GOLD analysis project Ga0315273, IMG submission 205753) | Sediment microbial communities from Yellowstone Lake, YNP, Wyoming, USA - YL17G02_0 | ecosystem: Environmental > Aquatic > Freshwater > Lake > Sediment | place: USA: Wyoming | collected...
TTCCCATAGGTCCCCGCGTCCGCCGCAAACGCCAGCGGCTTCCTTCCAGTCACCCTATCGAAAGTGCTCCGGATCAGGTTCTCCGCAAAATCCGATCTTTGTCTGCCGGAACACTTCCGATAGAGATCTAATGACTTCGCGGGAGTCTCAGGAATTTCACTTCTACGGTAAGCCCGTTTTACGTCCGCTTGGCCGGCGCAAATGGCGTGTCAGTCTGCACACACCTACCGTTTGGCAATCGCGACGAGATTGGCTTGCGTGCGGAAAAGCAGCAGGCCCTGCGATATTGCCGGCGTAGCCAGGCAGACCTCGCCGAGAAAGTTTTTCGCAATCAGTTCGTAGTTCGGCCCGGCCCTGACCACAAAGACGTCCCCGTCTTCACTGGCGATATAGATTTTCCCGTCTCCCGCAACAGGAGATGCGGTGAACGCACCTGCTGCGAGGCGCTGCTGATAGAGGCGCTTGCCGGTTGCCGTTTCATAGCAGCAAAGCACGCCGTTCCACCTGCAGTTATAGAGGTGCCCGCCATAAACCAGCGGGGTGGCCATGTACGATCCTTCTTTATTCATCCAAGCCACGTAGTTGTTCGAGGGCTGGTTTTCCTGAAGCGAGATGTCCCCGATCGCGCTCAGCCGGATCGCATAGATGGGCGCGATGCTGCCGTGTGCGCCGGTAAGGAAAGCCATGTCGCCGGCAATTACCGGGGTTGGGACTGGAATGTCGCCTCCGCCGTGCATTCTCCAGAGTTCCTTCCCCGTCCGCGCATCGTAACCGCCGATGTGCTTATAGCCATTCACGACGATTTGCTGCCCTTGTCCTGAACTGTAAATCGAAGGCGTGCTCCACGTCGGAACATCGTCACGCGAAGTGCGCCAGAGTTCCCGGCCGTCTTTGATGCTGAAAGAAGCGAGAAACGAGTTAGTCAGGACGTCGCATTGCACGATGACGCTGTTGCCATTTATCAGCGGCGAACTGCCGAATTCCCATTGTGCTGCCGGCATCACGAAAAACGCCGAGTCCAGCACGCCGAGGTCCTTCGACCAGAGCAGGTTCCCTTTCAGGTCGTAGCAGTAGAGTCCTTCGGATCCGAAGAATGCCACAACGCGTTCACCGTCGGTCGCGAGCGTTGAATTCGCATGGGTGGACTTCGGGTGCCTCTTTATCTTCGGCACTCCCGAATGCGCAGTCTTCTCCCAGATGATTTTGCCGGTCCTCTTGTCGATGCAGTAGACGATCCAGCGGTGGACGGAGGTTTCGTCAACAGAACCAACCTCGCCATACAGGCCGGGTTTCAGGTTCGGTGTTTCCTGGCTGCTGATCGACGTCGAAATGAAGATAAGGTCCGCCCAGACGATCGGGCTCGAAAGCCCGAGGCCGGGAATCGGCGTCTTCCAACGGACATTCACGGATTTCTCGATGTCCCAGGTGCTCGGCAGCGGATAGCCCTCCGCCACTCCGGCGGCGTCGGGTCCGCGAAAGGATGGCCAATCGATACCCTGCGCGGGTTTCTTCTCCGCTGAGGAAAGCGCATATGCGAACGAAAGCAGGAATGCGGGAATCACGAACTTCAGTCTGAACAACACGGCGCTCCTTTCATTGGCTACTCAATCCGGAATAGGTGGCCCGCTCCCGGCGCAACCCAGTCCATCTCGCGGCCGAATGGCTCTTCGCGGCCGGAGTACTGGGAGACGTGAATCAGTTTCCCAGGCTTCCTAAGGCTGATCTTGTACTGGAAAGAGTTGTTCAGGTCCTTGTTGACGAGCATCAGATACGGCCTGCCTGACTCGTCCATGAATTCGCCGATCAGGAAACGGGCCTGGACCGGAGCGACAACGTACCGCTGCGTCATCTCGATCGACTGCACGAGCCCGCTCTCGCTCAGCGGGCGGCAATCCTGCGGCACGTCAGGGTAATGATACACGCCCGTGCTCTTGAGCTTCTTCAGCGTGGGCGCGAGCGCATGGATCTGGTTGTTGACGCGCCGCATCATGTCCCATGAGGGAGTCTTGTTGCCGAACTGATCAATGGGGCCCAGCCTGTAATTGCCGTTTGACCAGGTGAAATAGCTGAAGAACTGGATTCCCCGGCCACCGTGCGCCATCGTCGCATACGCCTGCAGGTTGTATGTGGCGTCGGTGTTTTCCATGTAGTTGAAATGGGCGTTGGACAGGACGCAATTCCAGAGTGGGACGCCGGTCTGGACCGAAAGGCGCCGCACGACCTCCAGGTTGACGTAGAACCAGTCGAGCATTTCGCCCTTTATGAGCGAGTAGTTGTCATAGCTCAGGAACGGCTGGTGGATTTTATCCACGAGCATCCGGACATACTCGTCGTACGTGGGCACACCCATGCGTTCGGCCGAGACGCGCACCGGGAAAAGGTTTACGTAAGGCCATTTCCCCGGCATGTATTCCTGGATCAGGCGGGCGACCAGGCTGAGGCTGGGCATGGCGCGCGCGTGCGGTTCGTCCTGCAGCATGAAGCCGAGTACGGCCGGGCTTTTCCCGACCTCTTTCGCGAGCGACTCCAGGTTTTTCCGGACTTGCGCCTCATCCAGCGGCTTCTCAAAATCGTAGCCGTTGACCCGACGGTCCGACACGAACACCTGCAGATTGGCTTTCTCGAATGCAGGCAGGTCTGCGACACGGCCGAATCCGGCGATGTTCAGCCCGACATCTTTCATCCACTGCAGTTGTTGCGGATCAGCGGATGCCGGTCCCCACGACATGACGGCAAAATCCGCCGGCGCTACGCGCTGCTCCTGGAATATCTGCTGCGCCCGCGCAGCAGGGAATACTGACCACAGGAGCACCGCCAATAGAGCGATTCGTCTGATATTCATTTCTGTAACTCCTGCGTATAGTCGTAATGCGCTGCAGTTTTGCCTTGCAGCCTGCCCATGATGCCCGCCAGCTTCAGAGTTGTAGGTCTCATGTTACCTGCGCCCGTCTGCTGTGGGGATCTCTGACGGCGACAACTGGTCCCATGACGGCTACAACTTCGGATTTTACCGCGGAATGTTGTTGCGGGCCCGGAATTTTGACAGATTTCTGACGTCCTGCACGACTTGTCAGTGCCGCCAGCTCAGAAAACCACTTCGCTCGCTTGGCGCAGTTTCATTTGTCGACGGATCTCCGTGGACGAGTAGTCGCTGTCCGGACAAGTGGTCCTGAGTCAAGCTCCCAAGAAACGGCGTTGTGGTAAGTAGCGCCGCTTGATGGCCACAATATAGACCTATCCCGGAGTTCAAACTGGAAGGGAATTTTCACGAGAAGTGACGCACATCGGAAACAGCGTACCGCCGCTTTTCATCGGGCGCGCGGTTGCAGATTTCCCGAAGGACGTTTCGGGATAGCTGAGTAGATGGGGCACTTGTCCGGATTGCACACTATCGGACAGCCCGAACCTCAACGGCTGCCACAGCGGCGTTCTTTGTTCTGGCATTGCGTGTCGTCCGGAGGATCGACACGTCACTAAAACCGGCTGATCGGAACTCTTCGAGGAAGGCATCTCCTTCCTTGGCACCGGCGATTCAGGCAAACCAATCGATCTCGCTGGCTCGCACCTCGGGGGGAAGCGGCTGGCACAATATAATCTCCGCGAGATAGACGGCGCCACCGGGTTTTACGACGCGCGCGAGTTCAGGAAAGATCGCCGCTCTCGCGGGGTTGAGATTGAAGATGCCGTTAACCAGTGCCGCGTCAATTGAATTATCCTCCAGCGGTAGGCTCTCGGCGTCTCCCTCGCAGAAGAGAACGTTTTCTTGGACAAGCTGCGCGGCCGATTGGCGAGCGCGTAACAGCATGGATTTGCTGAAGTCCAACCCGAGTACGCTCCCGTCCAGTCCTATGCGCTGCGCTGTTATCAGAGAATCCAAGCCTGCGCCACAGCCAAGATCCAAAACCGTCGCACCGGACGGTAGGTCAGCAAAAAGCGCGACATTGGAAACGCCCGCGAAGGCATCCACGCAGGCCTTGGGCATGCGATCGAGCAGATCACTGGGATATCCCAAGCTCTCGGCGAAGTGACGGCCTACCGGGAAGGGATGGCTGATCTTGGGCTCTTCCGCTGCGGCCGAATAGGCTTCCCGGACTTTAGTCCTGAGTCTCGTCGATTCCAGCGATTCCATCATTAAGGCATTATCCTCCAAACTGGCGCGTTTTTGCCAAAATCGAATATCGATGCGCCTTAACGGTTTGTCAGACCGACTCTCCAAGGGTTCTAATAGTCGGCTGACATTTGCTGTCGGCCGCTGGATGATCATGAAAAGTGCTTAGAATTGAAATGAAATCCCTGCCTTTCAAAAATCCCGTTCGCGGAGATGAGGCAATTCGCAACTCTTTTCGGCGATTTGCTCATTGATTACAATCGCGATTATGCGGCAACAAATGTGCTTCGCGATCGCCCGCATGAAGAGCGGAGGGACGCAATTTCCTATCTCGCGGATCCCCTCGTCGAATTGTCCGGCGAAGATGAACCGGTCTGGGAAAGATCCGAACCTTTTAAACTCCGGAAGCGAGAAACGCCGGCAAGCGTCGTCGTCGCGTTCCAGCGTCATCGTTGCCCTTTCTCAAGCAGAGGCCGGAGCACGTGTCGGTAAATCATGTCGGCCTGCTCGATGCCCCTGGCTGGGTGTGCGGCCGCATCGAGCCAGACCTGCAGCACATCGCAAGCGGGAAGACTGTCCCGGCGTACGGCTCCACGGAATACCGACTCTGGCGTGGCGGGCACCCTGATGTAGACGTCCGGCGAAGAAACTGGGGCTTCGAGGGAGAGGCCGAGGCGCTGGAGCGCGCTGGTTTCGAGTCTTTCAACGTAGATGTGAGGCGCTACACCATGCACGAGCCCGAGGCCGAGCGCGTTGGCAGCCGCAAAGAGTCCCAGGCACGCTCGTGCAGTAATCGCCTGATCGCGACGCGACCTGCCGGAGGGAGTGGATTGCTCAGGTGCATGTGCACGCAAGGCATCATGGATCTGATGCGCTGGATTTCGACGAAGCACCCAGCGCATGGCCACCTCCCGTACCGGCCGAAGATTCGCCGCTTGCCAGCGCCGGAGTAACTCATCGAGACGCACGAGCCTCAGGGGTGGAGCCGACTCATCGAGAAAGCGTTCCACGCGAAGTTGACGGACGAACCGGAAAGCACTCATCATCGAGACACCGGCAGCAGCGGCCAATTGCGACGCGTTGCGGTATTCGGCGCGTGGACTCGCCAGCAGGTCGGGCGGGATTTGCGGCGCCAGAAGGACCTTGAGCATCCACTGGTTCAGGTCCGAAAACAGGTGAGAAGCGACCTCTGGAGTCCTCACACGCAAGCGCTGTGCGGCCCGTTCCCGCCTCGCGTTCAAGCGTTCAAGGCCGGGACCGTGGAACCACTGGAATCCCTCGAGGTCGATCAGCCCCAGTGCCACACCCGGCGCGTACTCTTGCACGAAGCGTTCCATGCCCCCGGCGAGGGAGTCATGGACTCGTTTGGCGCCAACAACGGCCAGGGGAGCACTGGCTTCTGGGCTGCGCCGGGCGATCACCTGCGCTTGCAGGATCGCCAGCGCGAGGAGGGGCAACAGACGGTCTCTACGCCCCTCCGGGGCGCCTTTGACCTCCACCATGTAGGCGTAGTCGCCGCGCTTAATGGCCAGGACCGCATGAAGGTCGCCTAAAGTACGTTCTCGCTGAACCTTCCAGCCTGCCCGGCGAAAGATTTCGGCGACTCGGCGTTCCAGAGCTGCACCTTGCCCTTTGAGAGATTGATGTGCCATAGGCAGGCTCCCGCGGCTAAAATAACTATCATGGCCATGATCATTAACATGGCCATGATATGACGTCTCAACGTGCCGGTCAAATATATTTCGCATCTGATACATCCTACGCTGCGTGGGTCCGTTTTTTTGTGAACCCGCATACTTTACACATATCTGGCCAGTCCGGATGGCTTTTGAGCCACTGGCCCGCCTTGAGAAGACGACGATCCTCAGTGTATTGGTGGTTGGATTTGCAGAGCTTCTGCAGAAAAAGGATGTGGTCGGGGCGAGAGGATTCGAACCTCCGACCTTACGGTCCCGAACCGTACGCGCTACCAAGCTGCGCCACGCCCCGATCCAAAAAATCAGGTACAAATGCTAGCCTAATTCGGCTAGGGGATCAACCCCATTCGCGGATTGCGGCGGACCCGGAAGATTCCGGGGATCTCCTCCGCCAGAGACGGGACAGAGAGAAAATCCGTCTGGTCCCGCTGAAGCGGCGTCACGGAGATACACTGGTCGATGACGGCGTGAAAATCCTCTGCAATTTCCGACTTTTTCGCGTGATCGAGGCGATGGCGTGATCGTTCCAACGGGCTTAGCCTTCCCGAAGCACTGAATTCCGGGAGATGAACAGCACAGCCCTGGCGCGTGATCTTGACACCCCGCGGCCGTCCCGACGGGACGTTCACGTTGAGACAGATCCCGGAAAGGCCTTTTTTCCCGAGCATCTCCTCCGCGAGATGGCGAACAAACTTGGCCGCCTCCTGGAAGTTTATAGGTTTCTCCTTGATCACTTGCGAAATGGCGATGGAAGGGATCCCGTGACGCGATGCTTCGCGGGCAGCAGCCACGGTGCCCGAGTACATGAGATTGTCCCCGAGGTTGGCTCCGTGGTTGATCCCCGAGATCACCAGATCCGGCGGCACAGCTGCCAGATGCATAATGGCAAAAATGACACAATCGGCCGGGGTTCCGCTCAGCCTATGGTGCCGAGGGTCGAGGGTTATAAGTTCCAGCGGAGAGTGGATGGTGAGCCCGTGACTCACCGCGCTGCGCTCCCGGTCAGGCGCTACGACCAGAAGGTCAGCCAGACCCTGCAGAGATAACTCCAGGCTGCGAAGACCTGAAGCTTCGATCCCGTCGTCATTTGTGAGGAGAATCAGGGCCACGATGGAAAAAAAGATTGGTCGGGACGAGTGGATTTGAACCACCGACCACACGCACCCCAAGCGTGTGCGCTACCAGGCTGCGCTACGTCCCGACCGTCGACAAACAACATTATCATCCGCGATCCAACAAAGTCAATATGTTCTGGAGCTCCTCGCGAACCTTCTCCAGCGGCTTGCCCGCGGGTTTAGAGTCCCGGCCTGGGGATTTTGCCCGCGTGCGCGCACCACCTGGCCGTTCCGCTGCAGGAGAATCCGAGGGTATTCCGGTGCCGAGTTGTTTGCGCGCCCCGGCGATGGTATACCCCTCTTCGTATAAAAGCTTTCGGATGCGCAGAAGGAGTTCGATATCCTTCGGGCGATAGGTCCGTTGCCCTGATTTACTCTTCGGCGGCGACAGGCTGGCAAACTCCGTTTCCCAGTAGCGCAGCACATGCGGCTCCACACCCAGCACTTCGCAAACCTCACCGATTTTATAGTAGAGTTTTTTCGGGGTGAACTGCATATCACCTAGATGGACTTCAGATTCTTCGATGGTTTGAATGTGACCACTCTTCTGCCTGGAATAAGAATCGGTTCCCTCGACTGCGGGTTAATCCCCTTCCGGTCTTTCCTCCTGGCCACGCGAAAACTCCCGAATCCGCTCAGAAGGACCTTCTCTCCCTTCATCAGTCTGCCCTTCACCAGGTCAAGGATCACGTCGACAACCCTGCGAGCCTCGGCGAAGGACATGCCACCATGCACTTCATAAACCGCTTTGCTGAGGTCGTCTTTATTCACGTTCGACTTACCCGAAAATCATCGTAGATGATCCATTCGCGTTGTTTACACCCTAATACTAATACTAGATGCGCGGAAACGGAGTGTCAATCCCCGGAAAATCCGGAAATGCCCGCCCACCTTTACTTGCGCCGCCTGGGCGGCTTCAGCCGCTGCTGAATGATTATCGGTGCAGCATAAAAGCCGAACTGTGCCCGCAATTGGTTCTGCACGTACCTCTCCGTCGAGAAGTGCATCGCCGTGCGACCGGAATTGAATACAACAAACTTGGGAGGATTGATTTCGGCCTGGGTAATGTAACGGATTTCCAGCCTCCGGGCGGGGTTGTGCTCCTGCAGTTCCTCGGCGATGCCTGGAACGAACATGTGGTTTAAAACCGCGGTGGGAACGCGCAGGCGGCGCCCTTCCCATGCGGCACGAATTATCTCGAATATTCGCGACACGCGCTGTCCGGTGAGCGCGGAAATCGTGAGTACCGGAGCGTAGTTGAGATACTTCATTCTCCGCCGCACCGATCGGGTGAACTCCTCGATGGTATGCTCATCCTTGGCGACTTTGTCCCACTTGTTCGCAATGATGAGCACCGAACAGCCGGACTCAGCCGCATACCCCCCGATGGCGGCATCGAGCTTCGTGACGCCTTCTTCGGCATCCAGGAGCAGCAGCGCCACATCGGCCTCGCCGAGGTTTTTGCGCGCCATCACCACGCTGATCTTTTCTGTCCTTTCCTCGGTCCGGCCCTTTCTTCTGATGCCCGCGGTGTCGATGATCCGGTAAGCGGTACCCTCGCGCATCAAATGGCTGTCGACCGAGTCCCGGGTCGTTCCGGGGATGTCGCTGACAATGGCTCGCTCAATGCCGAGCAGACGGTTGACCAAAGAAGACTTCCCCACATTCGGCCGCCCCACCACTGCAACCGCGATTTCACCCGTTTCACGCCCATGATCCTTTTCCTGATTGCCCGGATCGACGCTGGGAATGCGCTCCGCGACGGCATCCAGCAATTCGCCGATGCCGTGGTTGTGTTCGGCCGAAATAGGAAAAACGGACTCCATGCCGAATGCATAAAAAGGGGCGGCATAGGATTCAATTTCCGGCGAGTCGATTTTGTTGACGACTATCCAAACCGGACGCGAGGCCCGGCGCAGCATGGGGAGCAATTGTTCATCGAGCGAGGTGGCTCCCGCCCGACCATCGACCACCATTATGATCAGGTCCGCTTCGGAAATCCCTCTTTGCACCTGCTCGAGGACCTTCGAGGGAATGATCTCGCGCACGTTCGGAATAATCCCGCCGGTGTCGATGATTTCGAAGCGCTTCCCGCTCCAATCCACCGTTGCATAGACCCGGTCGCGGGTAATCCCGGGCTCGTCGCCGACAATCGCTTTGCGGCTACCGCACAGTCGGTTGAAAAGGGTGGATTTGCCGACATTCGGCCGGCCGACGATGGCTACTCGATACATGTGGTCTCAGCAAGACAAGGGTGAATTTTCCTGTTCAGCCGGGGCGTGAAGGACCGTATTCATCCGATACGGAGATAATAATACCCGTCGGAATCCACGTAGCCGCGGTCGCCCGTGTGCAGCCACCCGTCCCTCACGGTTCGAGCTGTCGTATCCGCGTCGCCGTCGTATCCCTTCATCACATTTGGCCCGCGCACAACGATCTCGCCGGTTTCTCCTGCCGGAAGCTCGTGATCGCGTTCGTCGACAACTCTGCACTCCTGGCCCGGGAGCGGAAGCCCCAGCGAACCATGTTTGCGAACCCCGGTATAGGGATTGGCGCAAATCAGTCCAGTGCCTTCCACCAGCCCGTACCCTTCCACGATGAGGGCATCATGCCGCTGTTCGAAGGCAGCGAACAGTTTCTCTCCCGCCGGTCCTCCGGTACAGACAACCAATCGCACCGAAGAAAGGTCGCATCCTGCAAATTCCGGCGCATCGGCCATCTGCTGAATAAGTTGCGCCGTGCCCGCCACAACCGTTGCGCCAGTCCTTTCCAGATCCCTCGGAGTGCGCGCGGAGAAGAGCCCGCCAAGAACGCAGGTCGCTCCCGCAAGCCATGGGACCAGTAGAAGCAAAACCTCGGCCATGGCGTTGTCCAAAGGCAGCGCGCAGAAAAAGCGGTCGGTGCCATCCACCCGGAAGGGCTGCAGCATCTGCAGTGCGCTGTTGATGAGGTTGCGGTGCGTGAGGACAACCGCTTTCGGTGTTCCCTCGGATCCCCTCGTCCTGGAAATCAAGGCCGCATCATCCGGGTCAAGATCAGGCCAGAAGCCGAGGACGCCTCCACCCGTCAGCCTCTCGAATGGAGGAGCTGCGAAGGAATCGTCATCGACCACGATCCAATGCTGCACGGACGGCAATGCGCCTCGCAGATCGCCGAAGCGGGATTCTGTCACCACCGCGGAAACGCCGGATGATTCGATTGCGTCAAGGATCGATTCCCGAGAGCCTGCAGGATCGACAGGCGAAGGAATCATCCCGATCTTGGGAATGCCGAGGAGGAAGAAAACATACTCCGGGCGGTTGGACATCAACAGAGCGATCCGGTCGCCGATGCGCAAGCCCAGCCGGCTCAGTCCGGTCGCGACGCGGTCAGTGCGATCATCCACCACCGCATAGGATAATGCCTGATCTCCGCATTCCAGAAACACCTGCTTCTCGTATCGCCGGGCTTGTGCCGTTAAAACATCCCGGAGAGTTTCCTGATCGCTCGCCAACTCTCCCCTCCTTCCAGAATTCGCGGTTCAGGATAACCAATTGACCGCCCCTTGTCGATCAGCGATTTGCGATTGCTGACCGAGACACGCGAGCTGCAAGCCGGCTGCAGAGAAAGGCCGATTGCCACCCCGGCTCAGGAACGCACCGCCAGGGGAAATGAGCGCGGGGTCAAAGTGATTTCGGCGGGGATTGAGCCGGAGAGTTCTCCGTCCACCTGCACCGGTACTCCGCCGGGACCAGCTACCGCCAGGGAGGCAGCCCGGAAGCGGCGCACAAATGGGAATGAACACGGTGTGCCCAACCGTGCCGAAAGCAGGAATCGCAGCAGACTTAGCCTGGAACCGGACTGAATGGCCAGAATATCGAGCAGGCCGTCGGTCATATCCGCGTCGGGGGTGAGTACCAAACCGCCCCCATATTTTCCGGCGTTCGCGGCGATACAGGTAACGACGGATATCGACTCACCACCTCCCGCGACCTGAAACTCGGGGAATGGGTAGGTGAGAATGCTGCGAGCGGTCGAGAAATAATAGGCAACGATACCCCATCTTCGCTTTGAATGCAGATGCGTGGCGGCCGCGACATGGGCGTCAAACCCGATTCCCGCCATGAGGAGGAATCGACGCGAGCCCTGCGACTTCAATTTGCCGAGATCGACCCTGCGGACCTTGCGCTCGAGCGCGATCGCCAGCGCTTCTCTCAGGTTTCCGGGAAGATTCAATTCGCGGGCCAGAACATTCGCCGTTCCGGCAGGAAGCAGGGCTACCGGATAGGGCGGCTCCGGAACAGCCGATGCCACCTCGTTCAACGTGCCGTCGCCGCCACAAACCGCAAGCAGGTCCGGAGGCCGCAAACACAACTCTCTGGCGATGGCTCCGGCATTACCCGGTCCCGTGGTCGGAAACAGTTCAATCGCCCAGTCCGGGAAGGGCCGTCGACTCAATAGGAGCTCCATCGTCCGGAGAGAGCGATTGCGTCCCGAAACCGGGTTGACGATGATGGCGGCCTTCACCTGCAAACCTCGAAATCAGCGGATCACACGGGATGCCGGACGAACACGCCTGACCATCATGGCTGCAATTTGGCGTGCGGCGTCATGGCCCTGCAATCCGAAGGGGAAACTGAGCGGCATGGCGAATGCCAGATTATTGTAGGGGCGACCGTCAGGTCGCCCGAACAACCTGACGATGGGGAACATGCCGGGCGACCTGACGGTCGCCCCTACATTTTCACGCCAGGTTCGACGCGATTGATATTGCTATACGCGAACGACCCTGGCTCGTCCCCTGCGTCGACGTCTCCGTCCTATCCTTCGCCTGAAGGCGAGGGGTTTTCCCCATCCCCGATGGGGACACTAATTTTGGACAGGAAGTCTGAGTCGGGCGCTGCGGCAGGAAGTTAAATATCCGCTACCAGCACGAATTTGAATAAGAACCGCGATTCGGACCCGCCGACGATGATCACATCGTTGTTGTGCAACGGTTTCCATCCGCCTATGCGTTTTTCACCCACAGGCTCGCCTTCGACCAGAGTTCCGCATATGCTTCCGCGGTCGATAATGACGAAGGTGTCCCCTTGTCTGTCGATGTGAAAATGGTCCCGGGATACATTCAGCACGTTTCCAAGTTCCAACAGATACAAATCGTTGTTGGGTGCTGAATCCGGTCGCCGGTGCGATTCAGGAAAGGGCAAAGGCCGGACCGAAACCCTGCATTCGCGCCCTACCCTGAATGGCAAATGAGGGATTCTATAGAGCCATCCACCGAGACTCGCCTTCGACTCGGGAGTCAGTGCCTTGAGGTATGCGTCCAGATCGGGCAATCAACTCTCTCCAGGATCATTATGATGACGTGGTAAATTCGCGCGCGAATTAAAAGGTACCCATAAACTTCGTTCAATTCAATCTGTTTCCGTGATGGCGAAGGATTAACGGATCGACCTTAGCCTGAGGACCGTGATTTCCGGAGGCGAAAAGACGCGAAACGGGACCATGGTCGTACCGATTCCCCGGTTGATATAGAGATGGGTCCCATCGAACCTGTAAAGGCCGCGCGTATAGCGCCATCCCAACCGCGTAAGCGTTATCGGGGACGGCAACCCCGGGATGCGAATCTGAATCCCGTGCGTGTGCCCCGCCAGCACCAGTTGTGCGCGCGAAAATCCCGCTTCGAGGACCACGTCCGGCGAGTGGGACGCGAGAACGACAGCGGCGCCGAGCGGCACCGTGGCCATCACCTCGCCGAGTGCCGGAAAACCTTTCACATAGGGATTCCATCCCGCCAGCCATAGTTTCTGCGCCACCGGAACGGCGCGGTTGTCGAGAACCCGGACCCCTTCGGCGGCCAGCAGTGTCATCGTCTCCCGATAGTCATTGTTGCCCTGCACCGCATAGACCGGCATTCGTTCGAGGAGAGAACCGAGGGTTATTCGAACTCCGCGTGCGGCAGTATTCGAGGATCCGCTGCTGTCCCTGAAATCGCCGGTGATCAGGGCGATGTTGGCCTGCAACCCTTCAAGCAAACGGGCTGTCTCATAGTTACGCTTGAAGCCAGGGGTTGAATGAAGGTCGGAGAGCTGAATGATCGAATATCCGTCGAGGGTCTGCGGCAATCCCGGACAGGTTACCGTAACTTGTTCTATGCGGATTCCCAGGCTGTCGACAATGCCGTAGCCAAGTCCCAGGGAAAGAACGAGCAGAAGCAGGAGTATCCGGTTGAGGGCTCGGCTTCGATGCCGGGGCGAGGGCATGGCTTCGCGAGGCCCGATGATGGGATCGTTTCGACGCAGTTGCTCGTCAAGGTCGACTGCGGCGAGACGGCCGCCTACACAATAGGGCGATGAGAAAAGCATGGAGTGCAAAAACGCGGGGATACTCCGATTGCGCATGACGAGATTGCCTTGCCCAGGCAAACCAACATGCCTGAGTCCGGACTATTTGCCGAAGCTCAGCAGAACACCGCCGGTAACCTCCAGCATATTGAGCCTGCCCGAGTTCAGACCGGTGGCGGTATAGCCGCGAACATCGAATCGCACCCCGAGGGGACCCAGGAGTCTGGGAATCTTCAGACCGCCCCCGTAATTGATCGCGAACTTTGTCCCGACTTCCAGGCTCGGAGCACCGTACTGGTGGATCAATCCGACGCCGGCAGTCACAAATGGGACCACGCGCCCGACCTTGGCGCCGAGGATCAGGTTGGAATTATAAACAAAGCCCTTCGGATTCGTGAACGCGCTCACACTGCTCGGCACGAGGTAACCCGAGCTAAATCCCAAAGTATGCTCGTGGCCCAGAAACGGAAGGAAGTCCAACCCGATCCTGAAACCGTAGACAGGACTGCTGTCGAGGGCGGTGCTTACTCCCTTCAACGTAAGACTGCCCGGCTTGATTCCTCCGACATAACCGGTGATATCCGCGGCCGATGCAGGCAAGACGCAGAAAAGTCCCAGAAGCAAAAGACCGGCGAGACACGCAGCGCACGACAGTTTCATAGGAATAGATCTCCGTTTAGTCGGCTGCGCGATCAAGTTGTGCTTTCAACATGTCGCACAGCTGAGCGAATTGTGCGAAACGGCTCGGCGGGACCGGCGGGTTAGGCGGAAAAATCACCTTCCTTGGATCGATCGCCCTTTCGTGTAAAAAGACCCTGAAGTCCAGATGCGGCCCCGTAACGAGGCCGGTTGCTCCCACGTAACCGATCACCTGAGTCTGATCCACTCGCGAGCCGGACCGCACCGCAATGCTGGAGAGATGCAGATACATCGTTTCGTATCCGCCGGAATGACGCAGTCTCACCATTTTCCCATTCGTACTGGTCTGACCCGTCAGCACTACAACGCCTGACCCTACAGCCTGGACCGGGGTTCCGATTGGCGCCGCATAATCCACTCCCAGATGCGGCCGAATGATTTTGAGAATCGGGTGCCGGCGGGCAAACGAGAATTTTGATGAGATGCGCGCAAATTTAAATGGAGATTTGAGGAACGATTTTTTGAGGGACTTCCCATCGGGCGCATAAAAGCCTTCCCGGCCGTTTTCGTCCAGGAATCGGAATCCTGTGAACGTCTTGTTCTGGTTGGAAATGCTCGCCGCAAGGATAGGTCCGTATTTGACGAAATTTGCGCCCAGGTATTTCTTTTCGACCAGGAGACGGAAGTTGTCGCCCGGTTGGATTTCCGTGTAGAAATCGATGTCGCCGTTAAAAATTTCCGCGAATGACTCCGCCAGCGTATCTCTTTCGCCTGCATCGGAGAGCGCAGCGAAGAGCGATCCTTCGATATCGCCCGCAACCGGCTCGACGCGGATTTCATAGGGGAATTTCTTAATTACCGGGACGAAGCGATCTCCATCCCGATAGACCGTCAGATACCTTTCGTCATCGATAGGATAGCGAAAATCATGGAATCTCCCTTCCGGCGTGAGGTAAAGCCAGAAGGGCTTTCCGGCGGTGACGCGGGCCAGATTGTAAACGGGGCGTGTCGTGGCAACCATCTCGAATATCTGCTGCCGGGGGAGGCCGTTCTGCGAAAGCGCGTCCGTGATTGTCTGATTCTTCGCGAAGATCCCCACAATCTCGCGCAGCGGTGGGGGCGGCGGAGGGCCGCCCACGACCGGGACGGGCGCCCTGGTGCTCGTCCAGCCGACCGTGTGCGCGTGTTCCAGGATCAGGTAGCTGCCGCCGACCATGGCAGCCAAAGCGATAATGGTGAACCGTGCGTGTCCGGGATTCCAGCCCCGCCGGAAGATCCCGCGCAACACTTCAGGTAAATTCAGTTTCTGCACCGTTCAACCTCGGCATCCGGATCCATGCCCGCAGATTGGATCCCGCTGGCCGCAACACTATTTCCGGCGCGCCCCGGGCACTGCGCCGGCCGCACCAGCCATTCCCTTGTACTTTTGGGCAAGCCTTCGCTCGACGGCCGGCGGCACAAGTCCGCGCACGGAACCGCCCAGCAGGGAGATCTCCTTGACAAGGCGGGAACTGAGATAGGAATAGGTCTCCGCAGGCATCATGAAAACGGTCTCCACCCTCGAAGAGAGACGGCGGTTCATGAGCGCCATCTGCAGTTCATACTCGTAATCCGAGACCGCTCGAATTCCACGGACGATTACGGAGGCGCCGATCCGCTCGACAAAATCGACGAGAAGCCCGCTAAATGTCGTAACGGAAACATTTCGTCTATTTCGAACCACCGATTCCAGCATTTCCACCCGCTCTTCGATGGTGAAAAGCGGGGTTTTGTCGGTGTTGCCGAGGATGGCGATCACCACCTGGTCGAATAGAGCGGCGCTGCGATGGATCAGGTCGATGTGCCCGTTGGTAACGGGATCGAAGCTTCCAGGATAAACAGCGCGTCTCTTCATAGTCAGGCCGGATAAACACGCCGCAGCAGACACAAAAAGGGGCCGGCCTGCGGCATGAGATGCGGAAACGCGCCATTATAATACGGAACGCCGGCATTTCAAACCAATGCGAGGTGCCGCCGGCCGTCATGCCATTTGGAATTCAGCGGCCGCGTTCCCGGGGTGGGTCAAAGTCCCGCATCACTTTTTCCTGCGCCTCGATCCTGGCAAGCACATCGCCCAGAAACTGGCAGAGATGCTGCGCCTCTCCTCTTTGACTTCCCGGATCCACCCTGCCGGGCGCGTGTTGAAGGGCCTCCAGAGTAGGCAGCCAACCCAGCGCCTCCAGAGGCAGCGCACAATGAAGCACCCTCAGCCTCTTCAGGCAGCGCCGCATGCGGTCTTCGGTCTCAATATAACTCTGCCAGCGGGCCGGCGGAGTCACTTTGCTCTCGGCAGCCATGGCGACAGCGAGGCGACTCCGCGCGCATTCGAGGGCATACAGCAACCGCCGGAGCGTGAGATCCGAGTTGCGATTAAAGGATTCCTGCCTCAGCACCGAAACCTCCGGTCAATTTGTGTGAAATAGCAGGCATGTTGGCGAAACATTACCCGCGGGACGCGGCGCACAACTCTTCTAAGGCGATGAGGGGCTTTTTGAGCGAAGAAATGATGCAGGCGGATGATAAAAATCCGGAGGAGCCGGCCCAGCTTCTGGCCTCCGTCATGGAGCGCTTTCGTAACCGTTGGTTCAAATTCGTCTTGCGCATCGTCCAAAACGCCGCCGATGCGGAGGACGCCCTCCAGGAAGGTTTCTGCCGGGTTCTGGCCTGTAACAGGTTCTTTCAGTCAGAGGAGGAGATAAGGCTGTACCTGGCAAGAACCATCAGCAATACGGCCATCGAGATCTACCATTTGCGCAGGCGCGAGCAACAGACCCATTTCCCGGTATACGAGTATCAACTGCCCGATCGATGCAGAATGACCCCGCTCGGAATGCTTGACAGAAATGAGGCCCAGCGCAAACGAGTTCGAGTCCTGGGGCTGCTGAACCAGGCATTGCACAAGCTTCCGCTCAAGCAGTACGAGGCGCTTCGGATGACGGTCATGGATACATCGTTTTCGATAAGGGACGTCGGCGAGGCCACCGGCATACCTTACTCAACCCTGCGGCACCGGCGAGTCCAGGGACTGCGGCGCTTGCGCAGGTACCTGTGCCGCGCGCTGCGCAGCGATCCGATGAGGCCGATCCTCGCCTGACGGATTTATGATGGACGCTGGGTCAGCGAAACGGCGATTTTCTCCCGAATCGTCAATCGTCGATTTCCGCCGCCGGGGCTTGGTCTGCCCGATTCGAGATCAGGCCGGCCTCCGGTGTTACGGCCGTGTAGAAGCTGAGGCACCGGTCACCCTGTCGCACGACGCGGTGACGGCGGCATCCCGGTCCGTTCTCGGGCAGGTCGGCTTTCCGATGATGTTCGAAAACTACCTGCGTCTGCTCGTGCGCCAGGCCAAGTTCAAAAATAACACCCATGAGATCCCGATAGGGTTGCCACTGGTACGGGGGATCAAGATAGACGATGTCCGCCTGGAATGCCTCACGCGCGAGCTGGCGCAGGGCGGTGAAGGCATCCCTTTGAATCAGGCGGCAGCCGCTCGAGATGCCGCAGAGATCAAGGTTCTGCCGGATCAGCGTTAACCCCTCGCGGCCATCCTCCACGAACACCACCTGCCGGGCCCCGCGGCTGACCGCTTCGAACCCGATGGCGCCGGTGCCTGCGAACACGTCCAGAACCACAGATCCGGAAACGATCGGGCTCAGGATGTTGAAGAGTGTCTCCTTGAGACGGTCCGATGTCGGGCGCAGATCCAATCCGCGCGGCCCTCTCAGCCTCCTGCCCCGATACTTCCCTGCAATGATGCGCATGTCTGACCCTGCTGGTCCGTGTGCCGATAATCGGATCGTTCAATTGCGGTTTGCGGTTTGCGGATTAAAACAAAACCAATTCAAAGTGTAAATCTGCAATCTGCAATCTGCATTCCGCAATCCGCAATCCGCAATGTGATTAGCCGATGAGCGCGAGGCCGTATCGATCCCTCCAGCGGTTACGGATCAAGGCCGCCGCCTGGCGGCATTCGTCGTCGGGATTCGATCGCAGCATCCTGACAAACCGGACCGCCTCGTCGCGCGCGATTTCGAGAGCCTTGCGATCGCGGACAAGATTGGCATACAGGAACATCGGAAGACCGGACTGGCGTGTCCCGATCATCTCCCCCGGCCCCCTCAGCTCGAGGTCCACTTCGGCGATGCGGAAGCCGTCGTCGGTCTCGCATAGGATTTCCAGCCGCCGTTTGGCTTCGGTGCTGCCGCGCATGTTCCCCACGAGGACGCAGAGCGATTGTGCCGCGCCGCGCCCGACGCGGCCGCGCAGCTGGTGCAGCTGAGCCAGCCCGAAGCGTTCGGCGTGCTCGATCACCATGAGCGTCGCATTGGCCACATCGACACCCACCTCGATCACCGTGGTGCTGACCAGGATGTCGATCTCGCCTGATGCAAAGGCGGTCATCACCCGCTCTTTTTCCGCGCTTTTCATCCGACCATGGAGCAGGCCCATCTTCAGATCGGGGAATTCCTCTGCCTGGAGATGCGCCGCCATCCCGGTCGCCGCGCGCAGATCGGATTTTTCGGATTCCTCCACCAGCGGGTAAACCACATAGACCTGGTGCCCTTCGCTTACAGTACGCCGCATGTCGTCGTAGGCCTTTTTTCGTTCCCTCTCTTCATAGAAGCGCGTTTCGATCGGTTTGCGTCCCGGCGGCAATTCATCGATCACCGAAACATCCAGGTCTCCATAAAGGGTGAGTGCCAACGAGCGGGGGATCGGCGTGGCGGTCATGACGAGCATATCCGGCCGGCCGCCCTTCTCCTTCAAAATGCTGCGCTGAAGAACGCCGAACCGGTGTTGCTCATCGACAATAGCGAGCGCCAGATCCTTGAATTCGACCCCTTCCTGAATGAGAGCATGAGTGCCGACGGCGATGCGGGTTTCACCGTCGCGGATGCGCCCCAGAGCTTCTCTTTTCTCCTGCTCGCGCATGCCGCCTTTGACCAGGTCGATCTTGTAGCCGAGCGGCGCCATGAGCCGCCGGAAAAAGTAGCAATGCTGCTCCGCGAGAATTTCGGTCGGGGCCATGATCGCGGTCTGGTACCCGTTTTCCACCGCGATGATTGCGGCCTGAGCCGCAACGATGGTCTTCCCGGATCCGACATCGCCCTGCAGAAGCCGGTTCATCGGCCGGTCCGAGCGCATATCGTCGGCGATTTCCTTCAGCACGCGTTTCTGCGCCATGGTCGGATGGAAGGGGAGGATGCGCTTGATCGCAGCCCGGATTCCCTCACCAATATGGATCGCGCGCGTTTTGCGCAGCCGGGTACGGCCCTCCCGCACCATCAAAATGCCAACCTGCAGCAGGAAAAGTTCCTCCAGGATCATGCGTTTGTGCGCCGGCGAGAGGCCCTGGGACAATGCATCGATCTGGCGCGCGCGCTCCTCCGGGCCCGGGCCTCGCGCCACCGGGAAATGGATGCGAGCCAGGGCTTCGTGCCGCGGAAGGAGACGATACTGCTTGCGCAGATACGATGGGAGCGGGTCGCTCATGTCGGGCGGCAGGCCGCTGACAGCGCGATGCATTATTTGCCGCAGCGTCCTCGTGCGCAGGTCCCCGAGCTTCCGATAAATGGGCACGATGCGGCCCACGTGCACCGAAGGCCCGGACTCCTCCTCCGCGATTTCGCATTCGGGATTCATGAAGCAGAGCGAACCGGAGGAGTACGAATCCCGCTTGATCTGGCCATAGACGATGATCCTGGTGCCCGTTGGATAGACCTTGCGCAGGTATGGTTGATTGAAAAACTTGAGGGTCACGCTACCGGTAGGGTCCTTGATCAGCATCTCGAAGATCGAAATCCGGCGGCGGCGCCCGGCCTGCGATCCGTTCACACTGCAGATCGTGCCCCGCGTCAGGACCCACTCATCCTCTTTCAGAGATCGAATGGGGCGGAACTGGGTCCGGTCCTCGTACCGGAACGGGGGATGGTCGATCAGATCCGCGATGGTGCGGACGCCGTCTTGCGCAAGGCGCTCGGCACGACGGGGCCCAATCCCCTTGACGTATTGGACCGGGGTATCGAGCCTCAGGATTTGCCTTGTTTCCTCCGGCAAACTGGCGGTCATGAACGCATTATATGCGCCCTGATTGCAATGGCCTACGCTGTTTGTTATAAATGCCCCTATGCCGCTTCCTACTCGCCGCGCCCTGAACGCCGCCCTCCTGGTCAGCCTCGCCTTTTTCGCCGCCTGCGGCGGCCGGGCGATCAACAAAAAGACGGCCCAGGAACTCATCCTTCAAACTCCGCTGGGCATGCTCGGCAAGGAAGAGGTTTACATACAGTCCGTGAGCCAAACCGGCCAGCGCGATGCCCTGGTCGAAGCCAGCCTGCACGCGGCCTTCAGGTTTGAAAAGGTCGACGGCAAGTGGGTGATCCGGGAGGTGAGGCTGGGAAAGCGGTCGTGGGAGAGGATTGACGACATCATGCGCGCGCTTCAACTCGTCAAAGCGGAGGACACGCGAAAAGCGCTCGAGCAGGTGGCCGCGGCTATTGACCGTTATCGCGCCGCGAAGGGGACGCTGCCTGATTTCAAGGATTACGTCGCACTTTCCGACGCATTGCACCCGGACTACATGACGCCGCTGATCCGCCTGGACGCCTGGCAAAACCCTCTCGCGGTATACAGAATCAGCCCGAACAGCATCAGGCTGAGCTCAGCCGGCCCCGACGGCAAGCTGGGCACCGGCGACGACATCGAACTGACGCGGACCTTCGCCCCCTGACCCGCCGCTTAGGCAATAATTTAATCAAACTTAGCCACGAATTACACGAATCCAACGAATAAAAACCAGCTTCCGGAAGGAGAGTTTGATTTATTCGTGTAATTCGTGGCTGCATTTTCAGACGTCGGAGAGCAGGTGGCCCAGCTTTTCTTTCTTGACGCGCAGGTAATCCCGAGTCAGGGAACTCGGCTTGATTTCGAGGGGGACCCGTTCGACCACGGTGATGCCTTCGCGCTCGATGCCCTCGACCTTTTCGGGATTGTTCGAGAGCAGCCGGACGCGCATGGCGCCCAGGTATTTGAGAATCTCCGCGGGCATTCGATAGTCGCGGTGATCGGCGCCAAAGCCGAGTTCCACATTGGCCGCGACGGTGTCCAGCCCCTGGTCCTGGAGCTCGTAGGCATGCAGCTTGTTGACGAGCCCGATGCCGCGTCCTTCCTGCTGCTGGTAGATAAGAACACCGAGGCCGGCCTCGGAGATGAGGCGGAGCGCTTCGTGCAGCTGGTCGCCGCAGTCGCACCGGACGGAGGCAAAGACGTCCCCCGTGAGGCATTGCGAGTGAATTCTGACCAGGATGGGTGCTTCAGGCTGGGGGGCGCCCGCGACCACAGCTACGGCTTCCTCGCCCGAGTCCGGGTCGCGGAAGCCGTAGATTGTGAATTCTCCGAAGCGCGTTGGAAGTTTCGCTCGGGGGACTTTGCCGAAGTTCATTGCTTAATTGGAGCTATTTCTCCCCGGAGGATTTCTACTTTGTTGCTGTTGTTGCTTTTTTGGGCGCCTTTTCCTTCGGGGCAGTTTTGGCCCAAGCCTTCCTGGGGGCTTTTTCTTTTGCCGGAGCCTTTTCCTTTTCGGCGGTTTCCTTGACTGCTTCCGCCTCCGCGCTCTTCCCGGCCTTCTTGCCTTTTTTCCCGCCCTTTTCGTCCCCGCCCTTGGCGGGTTTGAACTCGCTGCCGAGCAGCTCGATGATGGCCATCTGCGCTCCGTCGCCATCCCGGAAGCCCAACCGGATGATGCGGGTATATCCGCCCTTGCGCTGAGCGAAGCGGGGCGCAAGCGTTTCAAAGAGCTTGGCCACCACAGCCGGGTCCTTGATGAAGGCCAGGGCCTGGCGCCGGGCGTGCAGTGTCTCTCGCTTGCCGAGGGTGATCATCTTCTCCGCCAGCGGACGCACTTCCTTGGCACGGGGCAAAGTCGTCCGGATGCGCTCCTTATCCAACAAGCTGGTGACCATGTTGCGGAACATCATCAATCGATGCGCCGTTTTTCGTCCCAGTTTTCTGCCAGAAATTCGATGTCTCATGAATTGAATCTCCGATATGCTTCAGCAGCCCGAAGCGCTATTCCGACTTGGGCATGACGACAGGCCTGCCGTCCTCAGCCAGCTTCATGCCGAAGGACAAGCCCATCTCCGCGAGGATTTCCTTGATCTCGTTAAGCGACTTGCGGCCGAAGTTCTTGGTCTTCAACATCTCGGCCTCTGTCTTCTGCACCAGCTCGCCGATGGTCTTGATGTCGGCGTTCTTGAGGCAGTTGTAGGAGCGAACGGATAGCTCCAGCTCTTCCACCGAGCGTTTCAGGTTGTCGTACATCTTCTCGGCTTCCCGATCGACCTCTTCCTCTTCCTCCTCGGGCTGTTCCTCGAAGTTGATGAAGATGTACATGTGGTCCTTGACGATCTTGGCGGCCTGGGCGATGGCATCCTGCGGCAGGATGCAGCCGTTGGTCCAGACATCCAGCACCAGCTTGTCGTAGTCCGTGGTCTGTCCGAGACGGGCCGCTTCGACGCTGTAATTGACCCTCTTGATCGGTGAATGCACGCTGTCGAGCGGGATGTAGCCGATGGGAAGGTCCTCTTCGAAGTTCTCATCCGCCTGGATGTAGCCGCGCCCGTTCTTCACACGCATTTCGATCTTGAGCTCGCCGCCCTCGCCGATGGTGGCGATGTGCACGTTGGGGTCGAGGATCTCGATATCCGGATCCGCGCTGATGTCCCCCGCCTTGACTTCGCCGGGCTGATTGGCATCCAGGTAAATCGTCTTGGCATGGTCCACCTTCAGCCTCAGCGGAATCTGCTTCAGGTTCATGATGATGTTGGTCGCATCCTCGGTGACGTTTGGGATAGGCGTGAACTCGTGAAGCACGCCTTCGATCTTTACAGCGGTAATGGCCGCGCCCTCGATCGAGGAGAGCAGGACCCGTCGGAGAGCGTTCCCAATGGTCATGCCAAAGCCGCGTTCGAACGGCTGGGCATAGAAGTGCCCGTAGTTCGGGCTGAGCGTCTCGAGGTCACAAATCAGTCGTTTTGGTTTTTGAAATCCCTTGGTCATAATGCTTCTCCCGGTTCTATGCCCTGAAACAGATCTCTTGATTGCAGGCGGCGTGCGCAGCGCAAGGCCCGAAATCACCGTCTCCCCCGATCCCGGCGGGAGCATCCAGAGAAAAACGCAGTCCTGAGCGCACGGTTGATGCGCTCGGACTACTTCGAGTAGAGCTCGACGATCAGCTGCTCATCGATTGGCATCTGAACGTCGTCGCGCTTGGGCAAAGCCACGACGGTGCCTTTGAGATTATCGGCGTCCAGTCCGAGCCATGCGGGGACCCCGCCGCGGCCGCCAACGCCAGCCACGGCGTCCAGGATTTGCTGGACTTTCCTGGTGCGTTCCCGAAGGGTGATGATATCCCCTGCGTCAACCTGGTAAGAGGGGATATTGACCTTCTTGCCGTTAACCAACACGTGGCCGTGGGTGACCATCTGACGGGCCTGATCGCGCGAATTGGCGAAGCCGAGGCGGCTCACAACGTTGTCCAATCGGCGCTCGAGGCTCAGAAGCAGGGTTTCGCCCGTGATCCCCTTTTTCTTTTCCGCTTTGGTGAAGTAGTTGGAGAACGGCTTTTCAAGAACGCGGTAGATCCGCTTCACTTTCTGCTTTTCTCGCAACTGCACGCCGTAACCGACGATCTTGGGTCGATGATCCCGGCCGTGCTGGCCGGGCGGCCAATTGCGTTTCTCGATGGCGCAGGTGTCCTTGAAGCAGCGGTCTCCCTTGAGGAAGAGCTTCATTCCCTCCCGCCGGCAGAGCCGACATTTCGCTTCCCGATATCTAGCCAAATTGTTTCTCCTCTTTGAAACTTGCCTTCTGACCGGAAACCTCGTCCGGATCCGGTACCGGTCTGTCCGGAGTCAATCCGTCTCCGGGACGGAATACAGCTCCCGTCCTTGCTGAATAACGAGACCTACACTCTTCGGCGCTTGGGTGGGCGGCAGCCGTTATGCGGGATGGGGGTGATGTCCCGAATGCACTTCACTTCGATCCCCGCAGCCTGCAATGCGCGCACCGCCGATTCCCGGCCGGCGCCGGGCCCCTTCAGCTGGACCTGAACCGAACGCATCCCATACTCCCGGGCCGCGTTCGCGGCGTTTGTAGCTGCCTGCTGAGCGGCGAACGGCGTCCCCTTGCGGGACCCCTTGAAGCCGACAGCTCCGGCGCTGCAGGAGGACAGGAGATTCCCCTCCAGATCCGTGATGGTGATGATCGTGTTGTTAAAGCTGGCCAAGATGTGCGCGATCCCTATCGGAATGTTCACCTTCTCGCGCTTTTTCCCGGTTTTCTTCTTTCCGGTTTTTTTCGGTTTGTCTACCATTCGTGACTCCTAATCGCCGCCGCGTCGCGGCTGGGGCCGCGCCCGGCGCTGAACTCCCCTATTTACCCCGACCAGCGGGAATTACTTCTTGCCCACAATCCGACGCGGCCCTTTGCGCGTGCGGGCGTTGGTATGAGTCCGTTGCCCGCGCACAGGCAATCCGCGCCGATGGCGCAGGCCGCGGTAGCAGCCGATTTCCATGAGTCGCTTGATGTCCATCGACACGGCCTTGCGCAGGTCGCCTTCCACCATCCCGTCCCGCTGGATGATGTTGCGCACGCGCACAATCTCATCCTCGGTCAGGTTTTTCACCTTTGCGTTGATATCGATATTGGCTTCCTGGCAGATCTTGGTCGCCCGGCTCTTACCGATGCCGAAAATGTAGGTCAGACCGATCTGGACTCGCTTGTTCAGCGGAAGATCCACTCCTGCGATTCTGGCCAAAGTACCCCCCTCATTCTCAATTGCGGATTGCGGATTTGGGATTGCGGATTTCCGTCACCACTGAACGGTCAATCCGCAATCCGAAATCCGAAATATTACTATCCCTGGCGCTGTTTGTGCTTCGGATTAGCGCAGCGAATCTGAATCACGCCTTTTCGGCGCACAATCCTGCACTTGCTGCACATTTTCTTTACCGATGCCCTTACCTTCATGTCTCTATCTCCAGTGATCAGAACCGCAAATCAATTGCGGATTGCTGATTGCACCCCATCGGGGCCAGCCTTCGCGAAATCCTTTCACCGCCCGCCGCCAAAAGCCGGATTTCAATGATCGGTCAATGCGCAATCCGAAATCCGCAATTACTTATAGCGATAGACGATTCGGCCCCGCGTCAGATCATAGGGCGACAATTCAACCAGGATCTTGTCCCCCGGCAGAATGCGAATGAAATTTTTCCGCATCTTGCCGGAAATATGAGCCAAAACCATGTGCTTGTTTTCGAGCTCTACGCGGAACATGGCGTTGGGAAGCGTTTCTAGCACGGTTCCAACGACCTCTATGGCATCCTCTTTAGGCATAGTTTTCCCAGATCGGTCAGCGTGCGTTCTTTGCCGGATTTCCGATCGGATCCCGAACAATCGTCAGAATGGATTCGTTCACCTCATCCACCGGCCTGTCGCCATCGACTTCGACGTAGCAGCCCCTGCCCCGATAGTAATCGACCAGGGGCTGGGTCTGACGATGGTAGACCTTCAAGCGCTGCTCCACCACCTCTGCAGAATCATCGGCGCGGCTCACCAGTGGCGTCGAGCATTCGTCGCACGCCGCACCCTTCTTGCCCGGATCCCCTGAGAAGTTGAAGACCTTGCCGCACTTCGGACAGCTTCTTCTGCCTGCCGCGCGGCGGACCAGAACATCGTCCGCCACGGCTATTCCCACCACCTGAATCTTCAGATCATCCGCCTTGAAGGCGCATTCAAGGAACACCGCCTGATGGACCGTGCGCGGATACCCGTCCAGGATGAAACCGCCGGCGCAATCATCCCGCTGCAGGCGCTCTTTCACGATGGCATCCACCAGCTCATCGGGGACCAGCGCCCCTGCTTCCATGTGCCGCCTGGCCTCTTTACCGAGCTCGGTCTGGTTCCGCACGGCTTCCCTGAGAATATCTCCGGTCGAAATCACCGGAACCTGCAGGGCGGCCCCGACCTTTCTCGCCTGTGTCCCTTTGCCCGCCGCCGGCGGGCCAAACAATATAATCGCCACTCTCGACATAATCAGATCTCAATTGCAATTTGCAATTCAGTTAGCCTCGGCGCCCGCGAATCCTTCCCTTTTTGAGGAAGCCGTCGTAATGCCGCATGATCAGCTGCGATTCCACCTGCTGCACCGTATCCATGGCCACACCGACTACGATCAACAGCGAGGTGCCGCCAAAATAAAACGTGACACCCAGCCCGGTAGTGATCCAGCTCAGACCCGTGGAGTTCAGGAAATCGTCGATTTTGGGTCCGATGAAGGGAATGGGCTGAATCTTGAATCCTGTCATCAGAAATTCCGGCAGCAGGCATACCAGCACGAGATAAATGGCGCCAGCCAGGGTGAGGCGGCTCAAAACGCGGTCGATGAATTCCGCGGTTCGTTTTCCAGGCCGTATGCCCGGAATGTAACCGCCATACTTCCGAATATTGTCCGCGACTTCCATGGGGTTGAAGATGATGCTCACATAGAAGAAGCAGAAAAAGATGATTCCTGCAACGTAGAGCAGGTTGTAGAGCGGCATTCCCTGAGCCAGCTGTGAAGACAGGCTCTTCATGAAGGGCACCACGGTTCCCATGGTGGCCGGGATGGACACAATCGAAGCCGCGAAGATGACCGGAATCACTCCGCCCGAGTTCACTCGCAGGGGAAGGTGGGTCGCCTGACCGCCGTAAACCTTGCGTCCGACCACTCGCTTCGCATATTGGACTGGAATTTTCCTCTGACCACGCTCCACGAACACCACTGCGGCGACCGTGAGAATCATGACAATGAGCAGGAGAAGAACCTGGAACAGGCTCCACGTGCGCTGCTGAAGAAAGATCATGATTTCGTGAATGGCGTGGGGCAGGCCAACGACAATGCCCGCGAAGATGATCAGACTGATGCCGTTGCCGATGCCGCGTTCTGTGATCTGCTCGCCGACCCACATGATGAAGGCGGTTCCCGTGGTCAGAGTGATCATGACCATGAAGCGGAAATGCCAGCCGGGATCGAACACGATCTGCTGTCCGCTCCCTCCCCCGGATTTCTCGAGCGCGATCGCGGTCATGAACGCCTGAAAGAGGGTCAGTCCAACGGTCAGGTAGCGCGTGTACTGCGTGATCTTGCGCCGGCCCAGTTCGCCTTCCTTCGAAAGCTTTTCCAGGTAAGGCACAACCACCGTGGCGAGCTGCAGGATGATCGACGCAGTGATGTAGGGCATGATCCCCAGGGCGAAAATGCTGAAGCGCCTCAGGTTGCCTCCGGAGAAGATGTCCAGGAACCCGAAGATCGTACCCGCCTGCGCCTGGAAAAGCGCCTCGAGAGCCGCATTGTTGATTCCGGGAGTGGGGATGAACGCGCCGAGTCGGTATACCGCAAGCAAGCCCAGCATGAACAGAACCCGGTTGCGCAGGTCCGGTATGCTGAATATGTTCTTAATCGAACTGAGAATTGGGCTTCTTTCTTCTGCCATTTCCGTTGACCGATCGTCTTGTGCCGTAGCCGGAGGCTACCGGCTGATCACTTCGATAACCCCGCCCGCCTGTTGAATCTTCTCCGCGGCGCTCTTGCTGAACTTATGGGCACTCACGTGGAGAGCATGCTTGAGTTCGCCCGTGCCGAGGATCTTGATTCCATCCTTGAGATTCTTCACGATTCCCCTGCTCTTGAGGACTTCGGGGTTGACCTGGTCGCCGGCCGCGAACAGAGCCAGCGTCTCGAGGTTTACCACCGCGTATTCCTTGCGGAAAATGTTGGTGAATCCGCGTTTCGGGAGGCGGCGATGCAGCGGCATCTGCCCGCCCTCGAATCCGGGGCGGATTGAGGTGCCGGAGCGCGATTTCTGCCCCTTGTAACCACGGGTGGACGTTTTCCCGTGGCCGCTACCCATCCCGCGACCCACGCGCTTGTTCTTCCGATTGGCGCCCTTTGCCGGCCGTAAATTGTTCAATGATATCGCCATGATCTTATGCCTTGCTCGAATCCAGAATTTTCACCAGGTGCGGAATCTGCGCCACCATGCCGCGCACGGACGGGGTATCGACCCGAGTCACGATCTGATTGAGGCGCTTGAATCCCAGGCCCTTGACGATGAGTTTGTGCTTGGGAGGGGTGCCGATCGCGCTCTTGACGTACTGAATCCGCACTGTGGCGCTTGCCTTGGTTTTCGCCTTTTTCGTGGCAGCCATAACTTATAATTCCTCAGCTTGCTTGCCGCGCATCTTCGCAACCTCGGCCGGATCCCTCAGTTTGAGCAAGCCGTCGAAAGTTGCCTTGACCACGTTGTGGGGATTGGTGCTTCCCAGCGACTTCGTCAGGATGTTGGAAATGCCCGCCGACTGGACCACGGCACGCACGGGACCGCCGGCGATGACTCCGGTTCCTTCGGAGGCAGGCTTCAACATCACGCGTCCGGCGCCGTAGCGGCCGACGATCGCGTGCGGGATGGTGCGCCCCTTCAGGGGAACCCGGATCAGGTTTTTTCGCGCCTGCTCGACTCCCTTGCGGATGGCCTGGGGCACCTCTTTCGCCTTCCCCATGCCGTAGCCGACCAGTCCGTTCTGATCTCCCACCACGACCAGAGCGCTGAAGCTCAGGTTCTTGCCGCCTTTGACGACCTTGGTGACGCGGTTGATGGAAACAACCTGATCTTTTAATTCCTGTGCATTCGCATCTATTCTGTCCAAGCTTCTGTCCAAGCTGCCTCCTAAAACTTCAAGCCGTTTTCACGGGCTGCTTCCGCCAAAGCCTTGATGCGGCCGTGATAGAGGTAACCACCACGATCAAAGACGACCAGCTCGATGCCTTTGGCCTTGGCGCGTTCCGCGATCACCTTGCCGACCGCCTTCGCCGCCACCACGCCACCTGTCCCTTTGAGTTTCCCCCGAACCTCTTTTTCCACGGTCGAAGCCGCGGCGAGGGTGCCGCCCTTGCCATCGTCGACGACCTGGGCAGAGATATGGTTCAGGCTGCGGAAAACACACAGTCTCGGCCGCTGCGACGAGCCGGAGATCTTGCGCCGAATCCGCTTGTGAATCCTGCTGCGCTCGCGGGCGCGATCCAACGGAGTAATCATTATGCCCCCTTCTTTCCTACTTTGAGCCTCACGACTTCCTTCGCATAGCGGACGCCTTTGCCCTTATAGGCATCGGGTTTGTGCAACGAACGGATGTCGGCGGCCACCTGGCCGACCAGCTGCTTGTCCGAACCGGAAATGATCAGCGTCGCCACGTAATTCTGGATGGTGCGGGGCTGCTTTTCCACTTTGACTGCGATTCCGGCCGGGATGGGAAATTCGATGGGATGGGAATAGCCGAGCGTGAACGTCACCGCCTTGGGCTTCGCGTCCACCTTGTAGCCGATTCCCACGATATCCAGCTCCTTGCTGAAACCCTCGCTCACGCCCTTGATTGCGCTGGCGGCAAGAGCGCGGGCAAGTCCGTGATAGGCCGGATAGGGTTTCTCCTCGGAGTCACGGAAGGCGACCAGTTCGCTTCCCTTGAGTTCGAAGCGGATTCCGGGGGGAATCGGGCTGGTCAGCTTGTCCTTCTTTCCCTCGATCTCCAGTGCCCCTTCCCGGATCGCCACCTTGACGCCCGCGGGAATCTGAATGGGTTTTTTGCCAATTCGCGACATAGCAACGCACCTTTTAGCTTTACAAACTATCCCGAAATGTTAGCTGATAGAGCACAGCACTTCGCCGCCGAGCCCGCGCTCCAGCGCCTGTTTTCCCGTCACCAGCCCCTGAGAGGTGGACAGGATGCAGAGTCCGATCCCGCCCAGGACCTGGGGGATGGAGGACTTGCGTGCGTACACCCGGCAACCCGGGCGGCTGACTCGCTCCACCGAACTGATGAGCGGTTTCTTTCCCGACGCATAACGCAGCTGGATTTTGATCACCCCCTGCTTTTCGTCGCGGGAATGCACGAAATTCTCGATATAACCCTCTTCCTTGAGAATTCGTACGATCTCAAGCTTCATCTTCGAGGCCGGAACATCCACCGTCTCATGCCTGGCCGCCGAAGCATTACGTATCCGAGTCAGAAGATCGGATACCGGATCGCTCATGCTCATGAAATCAACTCCTCTGTCGAATCACTCGCCGCCACTCCGCATTTTGCACCGGACCGAATCATTCGGTTGCCCTGCTCCGCAAGATGCGGAGTGGCGGCGAGTGATTCGACAAATATTTACCAGCTGGATTTCGTCACACCGGGGATCTCGCCGGCGAGGGCCAGATTCCGGAAACAGATACGACAAAGCTGGAATTTTCTCAAATATCCTCTGGGCCGGCCGCAGCGCCGGCAGCGGTTTGACGCTCGGACTTTGAACTTCGGTTTGCGCCTGGCCTTGGCTATCATGCACGTTTTTGCCACGATCACTCCTTGTCAGGAACCGAATCGCGGGCCGCCCCGGTTTTGCCGCCTGCGGCGCGCTTTCCCCGAAAGCGTGCCCGGCGCCGGGCTGCCCGGCGGGCTCCCTGTAGCTACTGTTCCTTTTTCGCAAAGGGCATTCCCATGATGCGCAGAAGCTCATGGGCTTCGTCGTCCGTCCTGGCCGTGGTGACAATTGTAATGTTCATGCCCCGCGCCTTGTCGGCCTTGCCGTATTCGATCTCCGGAAAGATCAACTGGTCGCGCAGCCCCATGGTGTAATTGCCGCGCCCGTCGAACGAGCGGAGCGGAACGCCGCGGAAATCGCGAAGGCGCGGCAGCGCGGTGCTGACCAGCCGGTCGAAAAACTCGTACATCCGGTCCCCCCGGAGGGTGACCGTAACCCCGATCGGCATGCCCTGGCGCAGCTTGAAAGCTGCGATCGACTTCCTGGCTTTGGTCACGACCGACCGCTGTCCGGTGATCACCGCCAGCTCTTCGGCCGCGACATCCAGAACCTTCGCGTTGGTGATGGCTTCGCCCAGACCCATGTTGACGGTGATCTTGACCATCTTGGGCACTGCCATGACGTTCTTGTAGCCGAACTGCTTCGTCAGGGCGGGTATCGCCTCAGCCTTGTAAAATTGCCTCAATCTACTCATGATCTGCCCTTTCGAAACCTGCCCTACCCCTATTCATCCAGCAGCTCGTTGCAGCTCTTGCAGACACGAGCCTTGCGCCCATCCGGCATTCGGGTGAATCCGATGCGGGCGTGCTTGTTGCATCGCTTGCATACCACCATCAGGTTGGACAGGTGGATCGAGGATTCTTTGGGAAGAATTCCTCCCTTGATGTTCTTCTGGGGGTTGGCCCGCGTGTGTCGCTGGATGAAGTTAATCCCCTCGACGATGGCACGATTCTTCGCCGGCAAAACCTTGAGCACCTTGCCAGTCTTTGCGCGGTCTTTCCCCGTCAGTATGAAAACCTGGTCGTTTTTCTTGATGTGCACTTTGTTCATGAGTTTCAGTCCTCGCGCTCGACCGCGGCTAGATCACTTCCGGAGCCAGCGATACGATCTTCAAAAATTCGCGCTCCCTGAGCTCGCGGCTCACCGGCCCGAAAACGCGCGTTCCAATTGGCTCCTTCTGATCGTTGATGAGCACCGCCGCATTGTCGTCGAAGCGGATATAGCTGCCATCCTTGCGCCGATACTCCTTCCGGCAGCGCACGACGACTGCCTTGACCACTGCCCCCTTCTTGACGCTGCCGTCGGGAGTGGCTTCCTTCACGTTCGCGGTAATGATGTCCCCGAGGGTCGCGACGTGCCCAACCTGGCTTCCCAGCGGGTGAATGCAGGAGATACGCCGCGCGCCTGAGTTGTCGGCAACCTCCAAAATCGTTCGCATCTGAATCATGATGATTACCCCTCAAATTGCGGATTTCGGATTGTGGATTCCGGATTGGCCTTCCGCACCGTTATGGGTCGATCGTCCGGAGTCACTCGGATAATTCCGCAATCCGCAATAGGTTTATTTGGCTTTGGCCAGGATTTCAACGACCCGCCATCTCTTGCGCGTGCTCAGAGGACGCGTTTCGACGATCCGCACCCGGTCACCGACGCCGCATGAGCCGTTTTCGTCATGGGCCAGGAATTTCGAGGTCTTCCGCAGAGTCTTCTTATAAAGCTTGTGCTGGACCAACCGGTCCACGGCAACCGCGACCGTCTTCTGCATGGCCGTGCTGGTTACCACCCCGACCTGGCTCTTCCGAATTCCCCTCTTTCCCTGCTCCGTGGTCATAGTCTCTTTCCTCGTCTCCTACTTCTTGTCCTGCTGCGCGTGTTCCATTTCACGCAGAACCGTCTGGATACGGGCGATATCCCTGCGCACTCCCCTCATCCGGGGCGCGCTCTCCAACTGCCCGGTGGCGGATTGAAACCGGAGCTTGAACATCTGAGCCCGCAGTTCCGCCTCTTCCTGGAGCAGGTCCTCTTTGGACATGTCTCTCATCTTGGAAGCCTTCATGCCGCCTCCTTGCCAAAGCGCTTGACAAACTTCGTTTTGACGGAGAGCTTATGGGCGGCCAGCCTCATGGCTTCCTGCGCCAGCGCTTCCGACACGCCTTCCATTTCGTAGATGATCTTGCCGGGACGGACCACGGCAACCCATCCCTCCGGAGCGCCTTTGCCCTTTCCCATACGGGTTTCCGCGGGCTTCTTGGTGATCGGCTTGTCCGGAAAAATGCGGATCCAGATCTTACCACCGCGCTTGATGAAGCGCGTGATGGCCACGCGGCCAGCCTCGATCTGCCGGTCGGATACCCAGCCGACTTCGAGCGCCTTGAGCCCGTACTCCCCGAAGGTGACGTCGGAGCCGCGCCAGGCTTTCCCGCGGCGTTTGCCCTTCTGCTGTTTTCTATATTTGACCTTCTTCGGCATCAACATGAACTACAACTCCCGCCGGCAGCTTAACGCGTCCGCTCCGGCTTCTGCATTTCAAATACCTCGCCTTTATAGATCCACACCTTGACGCCGATGACGCCATAGGTTGTGTGGGCTTCCGCGAAGCCGTAATCGATATCCGCCCTGAGCGTGTGCAAGGGCAGCTGGCCATGGAGGTACCATTCAGTCCGCGCGATCTCGGCCCCGTTGAGGCGGCCGGAGACCCGAACCTTGATCCCCTTGGCGCCGAAGCGCAGCGCGCTGTCCACCGCGCGCCGCATGGCGCGCCGGAAGGCGATGCGTTTCTCCAACTGCTGGGCGATTCCCTCGGACACGAGCTGGGCATCGAGCTCCGGCTTGTTGACTTCCTGAATCTTTAAATTGATGTCGCGTCCGGTCAGCGCCTGAAGGTCCTTCTTGAGCTTCTCGATCTCGGTGCCCTTCTTGCCCACAATGATGCCGGGGCGGGAAGTGAAAATGATGATTGTGAGCTTGTTCGCGGCCCGCTCCACCTCGATGCGGGAAATCCCGGCATGCCCGAATTTCTTCTTGAGCATGGCCTTCAGGTGAAGATCCTCGTGCAGGAGCGACCCGTAGTCTTTACGGGCGAACCAGCGCGAACGCCACGTCCGGTTGATTCCCAGTCTGAAACCGTAAGGATGAACTTTCTGACCCAAGGCGTGCCTCCCTTACTTCACTGCTTCGCTTGTATCGCTGCCCTTGATGGTAATGAAAATGTGCTTATACCGCCGCAATTGCCGGTAGGCCCTGCCCATCGGAGCCGGCCTCACCCTGCGCCGCCACTTGGTCGGCCCGGTGTTGACCACCGCGTTTGCGACTGTGAATTGATCGACGTCCGCCGCGGGATTTTTTTCTCGAGCGTTGGCAACTGCCGAGAGCAGCACCTTCTCGATGGATTTCGTTGCCCGCTTCTTGGTGAACCTGAGGATGGCCAGAGCCTCAGCCACGTTCTTGCCGCGGATCAGGTCCATCACCAGGCGGGCCTTCTGCGGCGAGCCCTTGATGTATTTTCCTTTTGCGATCGCTTCCATATGTCCCTCAGTGCGCAGTGGGCAGCGAGCAGTGGGCAGCAAAATCGGCCATCCCTTCGCTGCAATTCATTGCCTCACCCCTGCTCCCTCTCCTGTCAAATTCGCCTGGGTCTGACCGTCCCTCCGGTCTAACTGCCGACTGCACACTGCCCGCTGCGAACTGTTCTTAGGCCGTCGGCGGCGCTTTGACCGTCGTGGTTTTCTCTGCAGCCCTGGCCGAGTGCCCCTTGAACATGCGCGTCGGAGCGAATTCGCCGAGCCTGTGGCTGACCATGTTTTCCGAAATGTATATCGGGATGAACTTCTTGCCGTTGTGGACTGCAATGGTCTGTCCCACCATCTCGGGTGTGATCGTCGACCGGCGCGACCAGGTCTTGATGACGGTGCGCCCGGAACTGCTGCCGACAGCCCGCACCTTCTTCATAAGGTGTTCGTCCACAAAAGGACCCTTTTTCACGGATCTGGACATGAAGAGCTTTCCTCCTACTTCTTGTCACGGCGCTTGATGATGAAGCCCTGCGTCCGTTTATTGTTCCTGGTCTTGTAACCCTTTGTCGGCAACCCCCACGGGCTGACCGGATGTCTTCCGCCGGAGGTCTTGCCCTCGCCGCCCCCATGCGGATGGTCGATCGGATTCATGGCCACGCCGCGAACCGTCGGCCTCTTGCCGAGCCATCGGCTGCGCCCTGCCTTCCCGATCGATACGTTCTCGTGATCGAGATTGCCTACCTGGCCGATGGTCGCGTAGCAGTCCAGGTGCACCATGCGGGTTTCCCCGGAAGGCAGCTTGATCTGCGCGTAGCCGCCCTCTTTGGCCAGCAGTTGGGCGGCGGTCCCGGCAGAGCGCGCCATCTGTGCGCCCTTGCCCTTCTTCATCTCGATGTTGTGAATCATCGTGCCGAGGGGAATGTTCTTGAGGGGAAGCGCGTTCCCGATCAGAATGTCCGCTCCCTCGCCCGCGATCACCGTGGCTCCCATGACCAGTCCATTGGGGGCGAGGATGTACCGCTTTTCGCCGTCGGCGTATGAAAGCAGCGCGATCCTCGACGAGCGGTTCGGATCGTATTCCAAATGAACCACCTTCGCCGGGATGTCCCGCTTGTCCCTCCGGAAATCGATGATCCGGAGCAGCCTCTTGTGCCCGCCGCCCCGGTGCCGGATGGTCAGGTGCCCTTTGTTGTTCCGCCCGGAAATCCTCTGCTTGGCCTGCGTGAGTTTCTTCAGCGGCCGCACCGATGCAAGGTCCGAATTATCCAGAGTGGTTCGGAACCGGATCGCCGGCGAGGTGGGTCTGTAGGTTTTGATTGCCATGATTCCGCTAACTCCTGCGAGAGACTAAACCACCTCGGAAAACTCGATCATCTTTTCGCCCTCTTTCAGCGTGACGTAGGCCTTTTTCCAGTCCGGCCTCCTCCCGCTGAAGCGCCCCTGACGACGAGTCTTGCCGTGGAAGTTGGCTACCCGCACGCTATCCACTTTCACTTTGAAGATCTGCTGCACGGCGTCCTTGATCTCCTGCTTGTTGGCATCGCGAGCCACCTTGAAGGTCAGCGTCCGCAGGTTCTCTTTGACGTACGTGCTTTTTTCCGTGATGACCGGCAGTTTCAGGACCTGATATTTGCGGTTCATCGGCTCAATACCTCCTGTACCTGGAGGATAGCCTCCTTGGAAAAGATCACCACCCGGTGGTTTACGAGATCCCTGATATTCACGCCCGTGCCCGGCACCAGCTTGACATCGGGCAGGTTGCGCGAAGAAAGCCTCAGGTTGTTGTTTTCCCCGGCGTTCACCACGAGAATCTTGCCGGGTCCGACGAGAGCCTGAAGCTTCTGGTAAAGTCCCTTGGTCTTCGGGTTCTCCAGCGCGAATTCATCCACCACCGTGAGAGCTTTCTCTTCCAGCTTTGCAGAAAGCGCCGAGCGCATCGCGCCCCGGAGCTTTTTGCGCGGGAAGTTGTATTCGTAACTCCTCGGCTGAGGGCCATGCACGGTGCCGCCGTGCCGCCACAACGGGCTGCGGATACTGCCGATACGCGCCCGGCCGGTGCCCTTCTGCCGCCATAGCTTCTTTCCGCTGCCGCTGACCTCCGACCGGGTCTTGGTCGAGGCGGTGCCGGAGCGCACAGAATCCGCATAGTGTTTTACCGCTTCCCAGATGAGGTGTTCGTTGACAGGCGCCTTGAACACCTGGTCGGAAAGCTCCAGCTTCCCCACCACCTCATTCGAGAGGTTCTTGACTTCGATCTCAGCCATCACCAAACCCCACAATCGAATTGCGAATTGCAAATTGCAGACTGCAAATTGCCAATGACGAAATCCAAGCCGCTGCGCGGCATTCGTCATCCGGCATTTGTTTAAGCTCGCTCAATCACGACGTAGCCGCCGTTGCGCCCGGGCACGGCCCCTCTGACCAGGATCAGGTTTTCTTCACCCTGGATGCGCACGATCTTGAGATTCTGGGTGGTCACCTTCGCGTTGCCCATGTGTCCGGCGGCCCTCATCCCGGGAAGCACGCGGCTCGGAAACGCCGAGGCGCCGATGGAACCGGGGGCGCGGTGAAACATCGAACCGTGACTCGCGGCGCCGCCGGCGAAATGATGCCGTTTGATCACTCCCGCAAATCCGCGGCCTTTGCTGGTGCCGGAGATGTGCACGCTATCCGTGGGGCCGAAAACCTGAGTCACCTGGACGTGATCTCCGATCT
>Ga0315273_10000687_pt1 | contig 36504 bp, 35 predicted proteins | sample YL17G02_0_MG_FD_205753 | JGI IMG/M metagenome (GOLD analysis project Ga0315273, IMG submission 205753) | Sediment microbial communities from Yellowstone Lake, YNP, Wyoming, USA - YL17G02_0 | ecosystem: Environmental > Aquatic > Freshwater > Lake > Sediment | place: USA: Wyoming | collected...
GACGTATGGTTCAGGGGATCCCTGCGCCAGCACATCGCCGACGTGGTGCGTGGGCCGAGGCTCGCAGGTTCAGGGCTGTTTGATGCCGCGTTCCTCGACCGGATCGTGCGGGACCACCAGTCGGGCAGACGCGACTACAGTGCGCCGCTCTGGTCGCTCCTCATGTTCGACGGATTCCTGCAGGCGCAAGGCGGTGCCTTGCAGGTCGCCGCGTAGGCGGGTGGCGCTCATGGCGATGCGCATCGCAAGCGTCTGTCGAGTACTGCCGACGCCCGCGAACCGTTCGGCCGGCCAGTTCGTCGCCCGGCGGCTCGGCGGGATGGCCCAACATGCGCAGGTGCGGATCGTGCAGCCGATTCCGTTCTTCCCGGGCCTGAGACCGCTCGAAGGCTGGGCGCGCAAGGCTGCTCACGAGGTGGATGTGTTGCGCGTGGAGCACGCCCCGATGCTCTACCTGCCGGGTGTATTGAAGTCGTTGGACGGGCGATGGCTTGCGCGATCCGTGTCGGCACCACTCGGGCGCATGACAGCCGAGGGTCAACTTGATGTCATAGACGCGCACTTTGCCTACCCGGATGGCGTGGGTTGTGTTCGGGTGGCGCGATCGCTCGGTCTTCCGGTCTTCGTCACGATTCGCGGGGTTGAAGTCGAGCAACTCGAGCTCCCACTCATCGGCAGGCAGATCATCAGCGCGCTGCAGGCGGCGTCGGGCGTCATCAGCGTGAGTCACACATTGCGAGACGCTGTCGTTGCGGCCGGCGTGGACGATGAACGGGTCAGGGTCATTCACAACGCGGTCGATCGCGCTCTGTTCCGTCCCGGCGACCGTCGAGCTGCGCGCGCCCGACTCGGACTGCCGGCCTCGGGTCACGTCATCGTCAGCATCGGCAACATGATCGAGTTGAAGCGGCACCACGTCCTGATCGAGGCGGTCGCACGTGCCAGGAGCGCAGTTCCCGGACTGCTGCTTGCCATTCTGGGAGGCGGCGAATCGGACGCGCGATATCCGGCCAGGCTCGAGAAGCTCGCGGCGGAGTTGGGTGTCGGTGATGCCGTACGCCTCGCCGAGCGCGTGCCGCCGGAACAGGTCGTCGACTGGCTGCAGTCGGCGAACATCTTCGCACTGGCGACGTCGCGGGAGGGCTGCTGCAACGCCGTTCTGGAAGCGCTGGCGTGCGGCATTCCGGTCGTCACGACACCCGCGGGCGACAACGCGCAGTTCGTGCGCAACGCGGTCAGCGGTTTTCTCGTGCCGATCGACGACGCAGAGGCGCTGGCACGCGCCCTGGTGGACTCGCTGCAGCGCAACGACTGGGATCCCGACGCCATTTCCGCGGGTCTCACGGTCGGTGACTGGTCGAGTGTCGGGCGCGAAGTGCTCGACTTTTTCGCAGAGCGAATGGCTGCCTGAGCGCACGGGCAATGCGCATCCTTCACGTGCTCGACCACTCCCTGCCGGAGTCCGACGGCTACTCGTTCCGGAGTCACGCGATCCTTCGTGAGCAACGCCGCCTGGGCTGGGAGACGGCCCAGCTGACGGGGCCGAAACACGGCTCGGGCATCGAGCTTGCCGAGACAGTCGGAGGCCTGCTCTATGCGCGCACGCCGCCGTCTCGCCGTTCAGTCAGGCGCATTGCCGCGCTCGACCAGGTGTCGGCGGTGAGCGAACTGCGCCGCCGTCTCAAGGACCTCATGCGCCGCGAACAGCCGGACATCATTCATGCCCATTCACCGTGCCTGAACGCCCTGGCGGCCTTCGGCCTCGGGCGTCCGGTGGTCTACGAACTGCGCTCTTCCTGGGAGGACGCAGCGGTGAGCAACGGCACGACGACCGAAGGCAGCCTGCGGTATCGTGCGTCCCGCGCTTTGGAGAGCTACGTGCTGCGCCGGTCTGATGCCATCACGACGATCTGCGAGGGATTGCGTGACGACGTCCTTGCGCGGGGTGTCGCGACGAACCGGGTGACTGTCGTGCCGAACGCGGTGGACCCGGCTGAGTTCGATGGACAGACTGTTGACGATCCGACCGAGACGCGCGCCCGATACGGGTTGGAGGGCAAGAGCGTGCTCGGCTTCGTCGGCTCGTTCTTCGCGTGGGAGGGACTCTCGCTGCTGCTCGACGCGCTGCCGGCGATCCTCGAGCAAAGGTCGGATGTTGGCGTGCTGCTGGTGGGCGGTGGCGACGAGGATGTGGCGCTCCGGCAGCAGGCGGCCCGGATGGGACTGCTCGACTCCGTCATCTTTGCCGGACGGGTGCCTCACGCGGCCGTTGCCGGGCTTTACGCTGCGATCGACATGTTGGTGTACCCGAGATTGCCGATGCGCCTGACCGAAATGGTGACGCCCCTGAAGCCCCTCGAGGCCATGGCCCTCGGCAAGCTGCTGCTGGCGTCCGACGTAGGCGGTCACCGTGAACTGGTCCGGCACGGCCAGACGGGTGTGCTTTTCGAAGCGGGCAGCGCCCCAGCGCTGGCAACGGCGGTGTTGCGGCTGCTGGCAGATCTCCCCCTGCAGCAGCGCTGCCGGGCCCAGGGTCGAGAATTCATCGAGGCGGAACGCACCTGGGAGCGCGTCGTGCCTCGCTACGGCCCCGTGTACCAGCGTGTCGTGGGAGTTGCGCAGTGAGCCGACTGTCCGCATTCGAATCCGCTCTCGTGCGCTTTGCAGGCTCGCTCATGGCGCCGGGCGGGCGGCGCGGGTCGCTCTTGGTCATCACGTATCACCGCGTCTTGCCGCATCCCGACCCGCTGCTGGCGGAGGAGCCCGACGCCGTCGAATTTGCTGCGCAAATGGAGATGCTTGCCAGCGCCTTCAACGTCATAGGGCTCCGGGAGGCACGCGAGCGCCTGCTGCGCCGCAGCCTGCCGCCCCGTCCCGTTTGCATCACCTTCGATGACGGGTATGCGAACAACTGCGACGTTGCGCTGCCGATCCTGCGTAGACGCGGAATCCCGGCGACTGTGTTCGTCGCGACCGGTTTCCTGGACGGCGGCCGGATGTTCAACGACACGGTCGTCGAAGCCGTGCGCCGCGCCGGCGCCGAACTGGACCTGCGGCCGGTCGGCCTCGGCCGTTACGAACTGCCTGATACGGAGGCTCGCCGACGTGCAATCGACCAGATCCTGCTCGCCATCAAGCACCTCGATCCTGACGAACGCCGCGCGCGGTCAGAGCGTATTGCGGAAATCGTCGGTGCCGAGCTGCCGAGCAACCTGATGATGGCAGCGGCGCAGGTGCGCAAATTGGCTGACAGCGGAATCGAGATCGGCGCGCATACGGTCAACCACCCGATTCTCACCCGGATCACGCCGGACCGAGCGCGTGCGGAAATCCTGCAGAGCAGGCGCCGCCTCGAAGAGATCACCGGGGGGACGGTGACCAGTTTCGCCTATCCCAACGGCCGCCCCATCCAGGACTACGACGCGTCGCATGTTCGGATGGTCCGCGAGGCGGGCTTCGAGGTCGCGGTAACGACCGCGCGCGGCGCAGCGAGCCCGGCATGTGACATATTCCAGATCCCGCGCTTTTCGCCTTGGGGCGGGTCCATGCGGCGCTGCGCGTTGCGACTGGGGGTAGCCTTCCGTGATCGAAACTATCCACGTACTGGGGCATGAACCCTTAGCTCAAAGGGCGATACCGTGCTCCTGCAGCCACTGCTCGAGCATCACCAGCACCCAGATGAAAACTCCGTAGTAGCGGGCGTCTTCCGCACCGTGCAACGCCACGAGACGGTCTATGAACTCCGGCCGAACGATCCGGCGGGAGCGCAACGCGGTGAGACTGCCAAGAACCAGGTCTCGCAGTTCGGCCGACTCGTTCAGCCAGAGGCCGAACGGCAATCCGAATCCGTGCTTCTTCTTGTGGATGATATCGTCCGGCAGGAAGCCCGTCATCGCCTGCTTGTAGAAGTGCCGCAGCTTCCGCCCCGGCATCATCAAGCCAGGTGGGACCGCGCATGACAACTCCACGACGTCCGGATGCAGCATCGGGTACGAGACGGAGACCCCTGCGAGCCGAGCCATCGTTTCGACCTTGCGCAGGTCATTGTCCGCCAGTGTGAAGCGCCAGTCGTACCAGAGCATCCGCCGGAGGGTCGAGTGGCCCGGCGCCGATTCCCAGACAGCCTGCATGTGGGCGATTGGCGCCCTGGGGTCGATGCTGGCCAAAAAATCCGGGTGAAGGATGTCTGCTGGTCCCAGCACGTGGACGAAATTCCACATCTCCAGTCTGGCCGGTAGCGGGATGTTCGCCTTCTCCACATAGCCTCGAGCCTTGCGCACTAGCCATGCGTTGACCGACCGAGGTATCGCGGCCAGCAAGGGCTCGAGCAGGCCCTGTCGCACGAACAGGGGCGCGCGGCTATACCACTCGAAGACCTGCTGCTCGGCATACTGGGGGTTGCCGGCGAACAATTCGTCGCCGCCGTCGCCGGCGAGCAAGTGGTCGACCCCTGCCTCCTTTGCGAGCCGGGCGCAGTAGTAGGCCGGCAATGCGGAGGAGTTGCCGAATGGCTCGTCATAGGCCCGGGCGATCAAGGGCAGGGTCTTCGCGATATCCGAGCCGTGCACGGTGTATTCGTGGCCCTTGCAGCCGAATCGCTGGTTCGCGATCCGGGCGTAGGGGAGCTCGTCGTAATCGGGGTATCCGAAACCGATGGAGAACGTCTGTGCAGCGGACGGGCCCACCTCAGCCAGCACGCCCGCTACCGTCGAACTGTCGAGGCCGCCGCTCAGGAACGCTCCGCTGTGCGCGCCCGGCTGCGTGGCCCGCACGGCTGCGCGCAGGCTTGCGCCCAGTTTCCGGGCCAGATACTGGGCATCCCCATGCCCGGAGTCCACGATCTGCGGTTGCCAGTACCGGAACACACGGGCCTCGTGTGCCGTGAACTCAAGTGCGGTGCCGGCTGGCAGCTTGGAGACCCCCTCGAATGCCGTTTCCGGCGCGGGGATCTTATGGAAGAAAAGGTAGCTGTACAGCGCTTGGGGGCTGAGCCGCGCGGAGATTCCCGGGGCCCGCGCCACGGCCTCGGCGGAGGTCGAAAAGACCAATCTGCCTCCGCCAGTCGAGTACGCGAGCCTTTCGATGCCCATCCGGTCGATGGCCAGCAGGGCCGAGTTGGCCTTGGCGTCCACGACCGCAAGCGCAAAGCCACCGTGCAGTCGCTCAAGGAAGCGGGCGCCCTCCTGGCGGTAGGCCGAGAGGATCTGGTCGGCCAGCACGTCATCCGCCTGCCTTTCGGGCCCCTCCCGCCAGAGGGGCCGGCCGCGCACAGCCACGATGACGTGATCGTCAGCGGCAGATCCGGGCGCGATGCAGACAGTCCGAACCTCCCCGGCAACCGCGGTCCTGACCGAGCCAGCCCCGTCAGGCCGACTCGCGACCGTAATGGCATACGCGCGGAGGTCTCGGAGCTCGGTTCGGGGCGGTCCGGAATCGACGAGGCCGAAGAGAGTCAAGATTTCACCGGTGGTGTTTCTCGGAACCGCTGGATGCTACCGAATCGCAGGTGGGAAGTCCTTGATATGGGTTGCAGCGCTGATCACAAAAACGGCGAGGGCAATGGGGTACTCTTAGCGGCATGTATCCACCGGATTTTTCCGAATGATTGAGGGTGCTTTCTGGGTCTTGGCCGGCTTCGTATTTCACGTCTATTTCGGCTATCCGGCGCTGCTGTGGCTGATCCAGATCGTTCGGAGACTCCGACCGGCCGTCGTTGGCGAAGTCCAGCCCAGCGTTACTCTGCTAATTTCTGCGCACAACGAGGAGGCATCCATCGGGGAGAAACTTCGGAACAGCCTCCAGATCGATTACCCGCCCGAGCAGCTGGAGATCCTCGTCGTGTCGGACGCTTCGTCCGATAGGACAGACGAGATCGTTGCAGGCTTTCCCTCGGACCGCGTCCTCTTGCTGCGCATGCCCGATCGTGGCGGTAAGACCGCGGGCTTGAATCGGGCCGTGCGGGATGCCCGAGGGGAGGTGCTGGTGTTCTCCGACGCCAATGCGCTCTATTTCCCCGAGTCGATCCGCAGGCTGGTTCGAAATTTCGCGGATGAACGGGTGGGGGCTGTGGTTGGCGAGTCCACTTATGTCGAAGCCAACGGCGAGGCCGAGCGGAACGAGGGTCTCTACTGGAGGTACGAGGTGGCCATCAAGCGCCTGGAGTCGTCGGTCGGTTCCGTGGTGGGGGGAGACGGCGCCATCTACGCAATCCGCCGCGGCCTGTACCGGGATATGAGGCCGGACGCTTTGTCCGATTTCGTCAATCCGCTGCAGATCGTCGACCAGGGTTACCGGGTGGTCTATGAGCCCGAGGCCCGGTCCTACGAACGCGCCGGCGGCGATTTCGGCAAGGAATTCCGCCGAAAGGTGCGTATCGTCAATCGCGCGTGGCGCGCCACCTGGTCTATGCCACACATGCTGAATCCGTTACGAACGGGTTTCTTCGCGTTTGAGTTGATCTCGCACAAGCTCCTGCGTTGGCTCGTTCCGGCATTCCTGGTCGCTCTATTCCTGCTGAACGTCGCGCTGCAGCCGGAAGGAGGTGTCTACGTTGCCCTCCTGGCCTTGCAGGCCGCATTCTACGTGCTCGCGCTCGCCGGCTGGGCATTGCGCCACCGGGAGAGGCTGCCGAAGGCACTGTCGATTCCATTCTTTTTCTGTCTCGTCAACGTTGCGTGTGCGCTCGGCATCCTCGACGCTTGGCGCGGCAAGACATACACGACCTGGACGACGGCGCGGGCAGGGTAAGCTCGACTTCGAGGATTCCAAGGCATTTCATGAACACGACTGAACGCATCAAGGGGGTGCTGCGCGACACGCTTAACCTGGGCGAGCGCGCCGGCGCGCTGACGGCGGACAGCCCGCTGCTGGGCGGGATTCCGGAATTCGACTCCATGGCCGTGGTCACGGTCATCACGATGCTGGAGGACGAATTCGGCATCACCGTGGAGGACGACGAGCTCTCGGCCGACGTCTTTGCAACCGTAGGCTCTCTGTGTCGATTCCTGGAAGGGAAACTCGCGGCTTGAGTCGGGGGATGGTGTCCGGGCACTTTCTGGGCGACGCCGGGCAGCGCATCTTCCTGCTGCTGCGCCGGCCGCCCGGGACAGCGTCGGGATGCGTGCTCGTCGTGCCGCCGTTCGGCGAGGAAATGAACAAGTCACGCCGGATGGCGACGGACGTGGCTTCGGGGCTGGTCGCGCGCGGCGTTTCGGTGCTGGTGCCTGACCTGTACGGGACGGGAGACAGCGAGGGCGATTTCGCGGATGCCAGGTGGCAACGCTGGAAATCCGACCTCGCCTCGGCGTGCCATTGGAGTGGCGAGGCGGGGTGCCCGGTGACCGGCTTGCTGGCCATTCGACTCGGCTGTGCGCTCGCTGGCGATGCACTTCGCAGCGGCATGATCCCGGCGGTACGTGTGAGCGTCCTGTGGCAGCCGGTGCTGGACGCCGGGCGGTTCCTGACCCAGTTCCTCCGCCTCCGTGTCGCGGCGTCCCTGATGGACGACGATCGCAAGGAATCGACGGCCACGCTGCGCAGCCGGCTAGCCGCCGGCGAGACGCTCGAGGTGGCAGGCTACGGCCTCTGTCCCGGACTGGCCGCCGATCTCGAGGCCGTCGACCTCGCGGGGCTCCCATCGGGACTCGGCACCGTTCATTGGGTGGAAGTGGTGCGCGACCCCGACGGCGAATTGCCATTCCCTTCTTCGCGGCTTATCGAGCGTGCGAGGGCGGACGGGATGGAGGTGGAATCGCACAAGTTCGCCGGGGAGCCCTTCTGGTCATCGACCGAGATCGTGACCATTCCAGCCATGAGCGGTGCGACGATCGAAGCACTCGCGAGCGCCGACGGGGTGGCGCGCGCTTGACGACATTCGAGCGAGCGGTCACGTTCCCGTGCCAGGGCGACACCCTGGTCGGGATCCTGCATCCCGGGCCGTCCGGCAGCCACGCCACTGGCATCCTGATCGTCGTTGGCGGGCCGCAGTATCGGGGGGGCAGTCACCGTCAGTTCGTGCTCATGGCCCGCGAGTTCGCCAGGGCCGGGTACCCTGTGCTGCGCTTCGACTACCGTGGCATGGGAGACAGTGACGGCACCGCGCGCGCATTCACGGCCGTCGGCACCGACATTCGCTGTGCGGTGGACGTACTCACGAGCGAAGTTCCCGGCCTCGAGGGTGTGGTCATCTTCGGGTTGTGCGACGCCGCGTCCGCCGCGCTGCTGTACTGCGGATCGGACACAAGGGTACAGGGGCTCATGCTCGCGAACCCCTGGGTTCGAAGCGAGGCGACGGAAGCCCGTGCGTACCTCAAGCACTACTACGGGCGGCGCCTGCTGCAGGCCTCGTTCTGGCGGAAGGTGCTCAAGGGGGAATTCGGCTTGTGGGGCTCACTTTCTGATCTGATTCGTAAGGTCGCCGTGGCGCGCGAGCCTGGGCCGGCGATCGAGAGTCAGTCGTCGTCCGATTTCGTGGCGCGAATGCGGCATGGGCTCGAATCGTTCGCCAGGCCAGTACTTTTCCTAATCAGCGACCGCGACCTCACGGCGGCCGAATTCACTGGCCTGTGCCGATCGGACGCCGCATGGGCGCGGGCCGTATCCGGCAATGGAAGGTCCGTGGTAACGCTCGTGCATAGCGATCACACGTTCTCGTCCGCGGAGTCCTTGCGGAGAGCCACCGACGCCTGCCTCACCTGGCTGCAGGGGTCGCTGCGGGATCGGCGCGAGCCATGAAACGCCCGCCGTCAGCTCCGCGGTTAACCCTCGCCGACCTTATTCCACGTGCCGATCGAGTGTCGTGGGGCAATCTCCCAGGCTCGCGCAACGTCCGGCTCACTTACAGCGGCCGCGCAGCCATCTACCAGTATCTCCGCGGGCTACGCGCCCTGGGCGCGATGCCAGCCGGGCGCAACACCGTTCTCGTGCCTGCATTTCATTGTCCCAATGTCGTCGATCCAGTGGTGCACGCCGGCTTCGACGTCCGCTTCTACGCGGTCGATGAGCGCCTCCGCGTGGATGCCGAGGACTTCCTGCGCAAGCTGGACGGCAAGATCGCTGCGGCGATATTCATTCAGTATTTCGGCTTTCCGTGCATGCCTGCAGAACTCGTCATGGCCTGCCGGCAAGCAGGCGCAACGATCATCGAGGATTGCAGCCACTCCTTCCTTCAGGCCTCGCCCCTGCGGATCGCTTGCTCGGGAGCTGACGCGACGACCTTCAGCTTCTGGAAGCTTCTCCCGGGCGGCGTCGGAGGCGGGTTGCTCCTGGGCGACGCTGATCGTGAGACGTCGCCGCTCCGGTTGTCACCGCCATGCATCGGCGACTCGCTCAGGCGCAGCAACATCGCGTTGCGACAGCTCCTGGAGGACGAGATCGAGGTCGCTTCAAGGATCCGCGGGCGCGTCCGTGCACGACCGCGACAGGAGCCCGAACCTACGCCGGCCGTGCGCAGGCCGGCCGCCGAGGCATATCCCTACGATCCCGAGGCATCGTCCTGGGGAATGCCGCGGCTCATGAACCGCGTGCTCAAGTGCTCCGATCTCAGCGCCGTCGTGACGGCGCGGCGTCGAAATTACCAGGGTTATCTGTCGGGCCTGGTGCCTTCGAGCGAGATGTCACCGGCATTCCCCGACCTGCCGGCCGACGTGTGTCCCTGGGGCTTTCCGGTCATTCTTGATCGGCGTGGTGAGCGTGACTACCTGATACGCGCGGCGGGGGTTCCACTGTTCACCTTTGGAGAGGTGCTGCATCCGCTCCTCTTCGATCATCACGCACGGGAAGCGGAGATGCTCGACCGCGCGCGTTACCTCTCGGACAGGCTCCTGGCGTTTTCGATACACCAGGGCCTCGAGGCAGCGGCCGTATGGCGATTTGCCGAGGTCGTCAACGGGTTCGTCGGAGCGTCTTGAGCATGCCGAGGAGTCTGGGTGCCGGGCGTGGCGCGAACAGGAAATAGCCGGCGTGCGCGCGCGCGTGTGTGGTCCAGGCAAGTTTGTGTTGTGCGGAGTCGCCGAGAAAATCGAATTCTCGAGCCCCGAGGTCAAATGCCTTCTCGACGGAAGCGCCGATCACGATCGCGCCGGGCGACCACGCCGCATGCTTCTGGTCAAAAGAGGTCTTGAGTTGTCCGATCCATCCGTTCCGATGGCAGCACAGACTGTACGCCACGGGCGCCTGCTCTAAGTGCAGCACGTTGGCGAGCAGCATTCCCTCGGCGGCGAGAAACGGCAAGAGCCGCCGGTGGTATTCCCTCTCGGCTGGAATCGACGCGATATCGATGTTCGACTCGACCTTCCAGCTGTGCTCCTCGACGAGCAGCATGTCTTTAAGGAGCGTGCCGAAATCGGCGGTCTCAGAATACCACTTCAGTTCGAGGTCGGGGCGGCGCTGCAACAGTTCCTTGCGACGTCGCTGCTTGTAGCGGAACTTCTTGTTCTGGCCGGCGAGGAACTCCTGCCACGTGCCGACAATCGGCAAGTAAGGAGAAACGTCGGCCGGCACGACCTGCAACGGAACGCGCAGCTGCTTCGCTACCGACGCGATTGCGGCGGCAGTAGGGCCGTCCATCGGGATGCCGCTTGCATGAAACACGTCCCACCGCGGTGCGGCATCGAGGAATCGCCTCAGCAGCCCGGCGTTATCGTCGGCGGTGACGAGCTCAGGGTGGTTTGAGACCAGATTGGAGCCGAGTTCGAGAACGGACATGCGCATGCCGGCCATACGCCGCTCGCGAACCAAGTACGGAACGACGCCGGATAGCGCGTGGTTCGGTTGACACTCGTAATAGATGAACGATTCGTCATACCTGCCCAGGGAGCCGGCAGCGACTTCCAGCCACCCCGGGGCGAGGCTCGGGTTGAGTCCGGCGGAGTCGATCGCGTGGATCCATGCGGTCCGGATTTCGCCGCTCAGGGACGACATACGCTGGACGCAGGATCCAGTCTTCATTGGGCGTTCAGTGAGGCTCATCGAACGTAATTCGCGCCCGTCGTGACCTTCCGGGTGCAGCGCAGGATCTGCGGTCCGCTGCGACGCATCAGCGCCCGCATCCATAGGCCGCTCAGGAGTGGCCCGCAGACCAATGAGGTGGCTTCGTGCGGCTCGAGTGTCTCCTGGATGAGCACGCCCATGGAGGCGTCCGCGTCGAGTTGCTTGGTCAGCGCCTCGGTCGCTACGCGATCGCCATTGCGCAGGACGACCTCGTCGCGCGACCTGTCGAATCGGTCAACTGCGAGGTTCGTCCAGCCATAAGCGCCAGCGGCGGTCTTCAGGTTGAAGCGCCTGTCCCTATGCTGCCGCAGGATCTGCTGAAGCGAGGCAGCATCGCGGGCCAGCGGCAGGTTTGGCGCCCGCCGACGCCCCTGCGGATCGAACGTGCCGAGGAGCTCGCGCACCGGCAGGCCACGACCAATCATTAGCGCGTCGAGGGTCAGCTTGTCCATGCTTACGATCTTCGAGTAGTCGTCCGTCGCGATCTCGTCGATGATGTGCCGCCCACTATACCCTAGGAAGCACTGGTCCTCGGCCGTCGACAGCGCGCGCGTGCAGCCCGTAGTCCAGGTACTTCACGCGCGACAGGATAAGTGCCTCCCACGCCATGCCCAGCACTGACCTCCCCGAGGATCGCGCGGCTTGGCAGTATCTCTGCCAGAGATTCCGTGCACAGTGGATCATGACGACTTGCGCGACCTCGCCGAGCGGCGCGCCCGAGCGGCACGCATCAACACTGGGTGACGGAACAGCGTTGCCGCGGACAAGTCGCGCTGCTCCGACGCCCACTCAAGCGCATCGCGATTGGCCTTGGTATAGAATTCTATTCGCTCCACAGCTGGGTCCCCGAGCATGTCCTGGAGCGTAAGATACGTAATCAGACGGCCGGGTGCGTGTGGGGCCAGTGTCTTATCGAATGAAGTCTTGAGCATGACGACCACGCCATGGCCCCGAATGGTCAGGCGTGCAGCGGCCAGACGACCCCCCACTTTTAGCAGGTAGACGCGCGCATCACTAGTTGCTGCGAAACTCCGCAGCAAGTCGTGGTAGAAGCGCCCCTGCTCGTTGTTCGGGTGGACTGCCGAGCCCGCCTCGCCCTTCCAGCCCGCGCTCTCAAGCCGTCCATACTGGCGGACGATGTCATCCATGGCCGCACTATCCGACACCACATCGAACCGCCACGCGAGGCCCTCCCGCTCCATGCGTCGGAAGTGGCGCCCGATGTTCTGTTTGAGACCCTTCGGACGGGCTTCCCAGTAAGTCTCGAACCCTCCGTCCCGGGCTACTGCGATCGTCGTGCCATAAATCTGTCGATCGAGCATCGCGGCGGGCCGCTCCAGATTGAGTGGCGAATGCCGAAGATCTTGGCACCGCAGGTCGAGTGCGAGACAAAACGGAGACAGCCGGGGCAGCAGGCGGCTGAGGAGTGCAGCACCGTCCTGGATGCCCGGGGCATGTACGAGCAAGGGCAGTGGTGCCTGGGAGGGTTGGAACACGCTCCACCGCACCCGCGACAACCGCTGGAGGATGGCCATAATGCGGGTGCCGTGGCTGTCGTTGAATTCGGCGAAGGTCTCGTCGACACCAAAATGCTCAAGTGCCGCGCAGGCGAACCGCGCGTCGAGGATTGGGAGCCCCCGGTCGCCAGCCGAATTCAGGGCGTCCCACCGCGGCCACCAATCCCGCGGCAGGGCATTTCGTTGCCAAAGTCGCCACTCGCCACGAGTCTGCGCGCTCGACACGACCTCGCTTGCCCCCAATGATTGGATTTGTCCGGGGATACTACGTGAGACCCGCCGCAGACTCATCACTGTTTGGGGCAGGATTGCAGGACGCGTCAAGTGTCCAGCGGCATAATGCTACGGAATTGACCCCCGTTCAGCCCATGACCGATTTCCAACCGCTCATATCCGACGTTCGCGAAGGCCTCGCGGCCTCGCTGAAGCTCGCCGGCGACTGGGACCGCCTGCTCCTGTCCTGCGCCGCGAGCGTCGCCGGCCCATCCGTAGTCTGTTCTTCGGTGTGGGCGCGGGCACTGGCCGAGACCCATCTCAAGGATCACCGTTTCCGCACACTAGTTCTGTCCCGTGGGGGCGTGGTGGTGGGCTTGCTGCCACTTGCTGCGCCGACGCCGGCCGCCAGGTTCGCCCTCAAGCGGGACATCGGGCCTGTGTACGGCGCCTACCCTGGTCGCAGCGGCCTGTTGGTCCAGGATGGCAACGCAGACCTCGTGGGCGCGATCCTGGGTCAACTCGTTGAGAAGGTGCCGGGCTGGGACGTGTTCCTGTTCCGGGTAGTTGAGGGCTCGGCGTGCCACGCCGCCGTGCTCGACGTCGCGGCGCAGCGATCGTTGCGCCTGCGTGAGATCTCGACCACCGAGTCACCCTATTTTGAGTTGCCGGAGGCTTGGGAAGAGCTGGTCGCCACGCTGCCCAAGAAGACCCGCTGGACCATCCGCAAGGGTGAGACCGAACTGCGCGCCCACGGCGAGCTCGAGTATGTCGAGCACACAGAACCCGCCTCCACGCAAGCGCTGCTCGACGCTATCTACGCCATCGAGCGCAAGTCGTGGAAGGAAGACTCGGGTACGTCGATTACCGCGCGGTCCTGGGAGCAGGGGTTCTACGACGCCCTGGTGCCGCACGCTGCGGCGGGCAACCTACTGAACGGACACGTACTTCGGCTGTCCGGCGCACCGATTGCCTACATCCTCGGCATCGCTGGTCCGGACCGCGTGTTCGTCGATCTGAAGGAGAGCTTCGACGCGTCGTTCGCGAAGTACTCGCCCGGTCACGTACTCAAGCGCTTTGCGATCTCGAGCCTGATCGCGCGGGGCGTGCGCACATACGACTTCATGGGTCGCTGCGAGTCTTACAAGATGCGATGGGCGCAGCAGACCTATCGGTCGCTGACGCTGGTCTTGTACAACCGCACCGTCCGTGGCCGCCTGGCGCGTTGGCGCTCGCGGCTCGTCGGCGCCAAGAGCGCCGCCAACGAGGACTGACGCTCAACAGGCTTATGAAAGACGTGTTTGGTTGGCCTCGTCGCCATGGCTGCTCAGCTTAGGGCGGTGTCCGCGGAAGCGGGGGCGGGCCCACTGACGGGTTGCCCAGTGGTCGTGAACACGAGCTTCAACGTGCGCGGCGAACCGATTGTCGGCTCCCCTGATGACGCGTTTCGCTGCTTCATGGGCACGGAAATCGAACGGCTGGCGGTCGGCAACCGCTGACTGAAGAAGGAATTGCGGGATCCCGGGCTGAAGCAGAACTACGACGCTAAGTTCGAACTTGATTGATTGGAGGGGATCGCTCATGACCAGACCGAGCCACGCATCCGGCAACGATCGACTTTCAGGGCGAATCAAGTCGCTGATCACTGCCGTCCTGTCTGTCGTCTTGTGCGCAGTCGTTGTGCTCGCGGCGGAGATCGCGGTGCGAGTGCGGGCGACAATTAAATACGGATCGACGGCCACCGTCGAGGATCTCTACACTGTCGACGAGCGGATCGGCCTGCGAGTTCCGATCGCCAATCTGCATATCGGTCGTATCAACACAAATAGCCTGGGATTCCGTGGCCCGGAAATTGCTGTTCCGAAACCGCCGGGTGTTATTCGCCTCGCATTTCTCGGCGCGTCGACAACGTGGTGTGACGAGGTATCGGGGGACGATTACGTATGGCCGAGCATCGTAGCCAAGAAGCTGGGCAAGATCTGGCCCGGGCGTCAGGTGGACTTCGTCAACGGAGGCGTGCCTGGTTACACGATGCAGTCTTCGCTCAAGAATCTCGAGTACCGCATTGCCCCGCTCCAGCCCGACGTGATCGTCATCTATGAGGCGACGAATGACCTGTCCGGCGAACTAAGGGACTTGGCCTATGCCCAGGGACTGCTTAAGCAGCCGTCGTTTCAGCCGCTTGCCTGGCCCGCAAAGTATTCCTTGTTGTGGGAACTCGTCGAGATGAACCTTCGCATACTGCGGGCCCAGCGAGCATCCGAAGCTAAAGCGCAACGATTGGTCTTGAACCCATCGAAGCTAGGTGAACCTTTCCGGCACCAATTGACGGCACTCGTTCGCGCTGCGCAGAACCGGGCCCCTGTGGTTGCCGTAGCGATGTTTGCGACGCAATTGCGGCGCGGGCAGACGCCTGCGCACCAGCGAAAAGCGTCCCAATCTGCGATGTACTACATGCCGTTCATGAGTCCGCAGGGACTCATTGTCGCATACGAGCGCTACAACGTGATTATCCGAGAAGTCGCAGCAGATACCGGGGCGTTGCTAATCGACGATCCGGACAGCATCCCGGGCACGTCGGAGTACTTCTTCGACACAGTCCATTTCACCGACGCAGGCTCTCGCGCCATGGCGGACCGAGTTGTAAAGGTATTGGCAGGGATTCCGGAGGCAGATCTGACTCGTCCACCGTGATCTCGCACGCGGCCGCGTCGATCCGCGCTCTCGACGTACCAGCTGGACTTGAGGTCCGGGCTCTACTGAGAGGGTTCTGTGCGGCGGCGATGGATGCAATGGACCTTTTTTCCGACCGTAGAGCAAGTGCTGCTAACGTCCACCACCGGAAGAGTCTAGCGTCCCGTGTCGAAAGGGTAGAGGAGCTTACGGAGCCATGCCAGGTTGCGTCCTGTTGATCGCGTATCACTTCCCGCCTGTCGCGGGCAGCAGCGGATTGCAGCGGACGCTGGCATTCTGCCGTCACCTCCGTGAGTGTGGCTGGAGTCCGGTGGTGCTGAGCGTAAATCCAGCGGCCTTCGAGCGAACGAGTGCGAGTCAGCTCGCCGACATTCCGGCGGACGTCCCCGTCATCCGGACTCTTGCACTCGACGCGGCGCGCCATCTGGCCATCCATGGTCGATATTGGAGACGCCTGGGCATACCGGACCGGTGGTCCAGTTGGCGGATGACCGCGGTTCCGTGCGGTTTGCAGCTGATCCGGAAACATCGAGTGGACGTCGTCTGGTCAACGTATCCGATCGCGACTGCGCACCGGATCGGGGCGAGCCTGGCGCGATTGAGCGGGCGCCCGTGGGTCGCGGACTTTCGGGACCCGATGGTCGAAAAGCTCTCGGGTACGGACGAAATGTTTCCTTCCGATCCTTTGTTGAGGCGGGCGCGTCTGGCGATTGAGCGCAAGGCCGCCGATTCGGCCGCGAAACTCATCTTCTGCACCGCAGCCGCGAAGGGCATCGTGGCGGAGCGTTACCCATGGATTTCCGAGTCACGAATGGCTGTCATTTCGAACGGTTACGACGAAGAGGCGTTTCAGGATGCAGATACGATCTTACCGTCAATGACGCACTCGCCGCGGAAGGTGCTCTTGCATAGCGGAGTCATCTACCCCACGCGCGACCGTGACCCGTCTGCTTTGTTCAAGGCGTTGCGCGTATTGGCCGACGAGGGTGTCCTGTCACCGGCCAATTTCGAGCTGCGACTCCGTGACCCCTCGAGCGAACAGTATTTCCGCGACCTCAGCGTTCTGCATGGCATAGAGAGACTGGTCACTATCGCGCCTTCGCTGGCATACCGGGACGCCCTGTCGGAGATGATGAGGTCCGATGGGTTGCTGGTGCTACAGGGGATCACCTCCAATCCAGCAGTCCCTGCGAAGCTTTACGAATACCTGCGCGCGGGTCGACCAATCATCGCTCTCGTGCATCCTGACGGCGAAACAGCGCGGCTTCTGCGGGAAGTGGGCATAGATTCCAGCGCGCCCTTGACAGAGCCGATTCTGATCGCGAACTTACTGCGAAAGTGGCTGTCGGATGTCTCCGAGAGCGGCAAGGAAGGTCTCCCTAAGGCGGACATAACCTGCTATTCCAGGCGACAGCTGACCCGACGATTAGCGGAACAACTGGATCAGCTGACCAGTTGAAGCTTCGCTCGACGTGGATGGTGGCGCCGGCGCTCGAAGCAGCCCCCCAGCATCGTCAGTCCTTGAGACGGTCGGGAAATAAGGGCAAAGAAGCCGCGGCTTCCCAGCTGTGAACGGGCCCGAGCGGGGACCAACGACGCGATCCGGACTTTACGAACTCGCCGTTAGCACCAAAGCCGGCGGGACGTCAATTCGAGCGTTGCCAGTTTCTCCCGGCGACAATATCACCGGCATGATTCGGGAAAAGGATGCGATGGCTCCGGCGGAAATGTGAAAGGGAACTCGATGCCAGTGGGACGCTCCAAGTCGGGGAGATCTGGGATGCGGCCGCCATTCCAGACCGCCTGTCGCGTCGCCATAGCGTCGAACGCAGGAGTTCTACGAAGCGCCGCCGGCCGCGGAAAGCCGGGGCAGTTGAATTCGTAGATTTCGGGGTGGTTATGCGAACTTGGCGGCGAATCGCGGCGCCGAACGGTATGGCGGTTGACGCCGTTGCACTGCCGACCCATTAACATAATCCGTGAATCGTCGGGGCCGGGGTCGTGCTGCGCATCAACTGCCGACACCATGGTCTCGCGCCCTTCTCGGGAGGCAAGTATGATTCGTGACGCCGGTAGCAGCGCCGACAAGTGTCTGTTTTCATTGGCAGGAAGTATTGTTTAATCCGTTGGACTCGTCTAGGAATCCCGCTGTGCCTGCTCGTGTGACGTCCCGGGACCACCGCGGAGGCTGGAGTAACGAATGAAACGCAGAGACTTTCTGATTGCGTCCGCTGGAATCTCCGGTGCGCTTGTCCCCCCGGCGCTCTTCGGTCAGACCAGGCCCTGTCCGCCACCCGCCGTTAGCGTGGCGGGAGGTACGGCAGGAACTGGGGTGTGCAACGTGGACGCCGCGGCGGATTGGCTTGCGCGATCGACCGCCCCAGGGGTCGTCTGGTGTCACGATTTCCGCTCCGACGCAGAAGTGAATGCGTTTCGCTGGACGAGCGGAGGCCACGGCAATGATCCGAATTCGGTCGGCGCCGATGCGGGCAAGGTGCGACGCGTCGCCGGTGCGGGACCGGGCGGCAAAGATTGCCTGGAGATCTATCGCAACGCCGGCTCGAAGGAAACAGATGGCGTGTGGTGGCGGCCCTTTGCGCCCATTGTCGGGACCGCGAATGGCCGGGGCGTCGATGATCCGGGTGCCGGAACGATCACGCCGCGCGCCTGGAATCCATCCAACGCCAATCAACTCGTCCAGTTCCCGTACGGGTACTATGGGAACGCCTCGTATCACTCGACGTGGCCCGGTCATTTCGACGGCACCGGCTTCTATCTGCAGGTTCGCGTCTGGTTGCCCTCGGCGGGTCGGCACTCGCTGGGCGATGCAGGCAACAACGGCGAAGGAAAAATCCTGTACCTAACGACGAACTACCAGTCGCTCACGTCCCAGGAAATCAACACCAATCAACCGGACACCCGCAACTACGTGGTCGACATGTTCCGCATGTACCGCTCCGGCTCGCCACCGCTCGAGCAGGACACGCCGGGCTCGGGCTGGCAGGCGGGCAACGAGCGCGGGATCTGTGACGACCACCTGGCGAGTGCCGCGACGATCTGCTGGCAGTACGGCATGGATCAGTGGAACACTCTCCTGTACCACATCGTGCCGGGACTCAACAGCGGCAACGACACCATCGTCGAGGTGTGGGGCGCGCATCAAGGCGAGACGACCTATCACAAACTCTGGAACCAGACGAACGCGGACCTGCCGTACGACGACCCGCCGCGAGAGAAGGGCCAGAATGCGTTGCTGCTGACGACCTATGCGAATGGTGGAAACATCCCGGTGAATCATTACCACCGCTACGCCGAGATCATCTTTTCCAAGGGGTTCATTCCTTGTCCTGCGGTCTGACGGCGGCAACGCAGCTGGCAACACGGAGATGATTATATGAAACGCAGAGAATTTCTGATCGGCTCTGCCGGTGTCGCTGGCGCGATGATTCCCGGGGTCGGCGCGGCCGAAGTGATTCCGTGTCCGCCGCCCGTCATTGTCGCGGTTGGCGGTACGTCGACGCAGTCGACCTGCGCTCCGACCAATCCGGGTGAGGCCCCGGCGTGGTTCACCGCGATGGCGGAAAAGACGTGGACGACCGTCGCGGGGAACGCAGGTCAACGACTCTATGACGTACGCGCTACAGGCATCGGCGGTAATCCCTACGCAATTTGTACGGCGTGGACGGGTGCTTGTGTCGATCAGGCGACGGGTCGCTACATCCTCCCGAGCAACGGCGGGCATGGTGATTACGGCGGGAACGAGGTCTATGCGCTGAACCTGAGAGCGGCGACGCCTGCGTGGGCGCGGCTCAACAACCCGTCCAGTCTGTCGGGGCGAGTAGATTCGCCGGCGAACGGTGATCTGCAGTACGCCGACGGGACCAAGCCCGCCGGGCACCACTGGCACAAGCCAGTCTGTGACATCAACGGCAATATCTGGTTCCCGATGGTTGACGGCGTGTACGCCTCTGGTGCGTGGACGACGCACGTGTGGAAGTTCAATCTGACCACGCTGACGTGGACGCAGTACGCGAAGGCGTTTCCAACCATCGGGGGGAATGCGGGCTTTGAGGCGAGCCCGGCCGCGTATGACAAGGTGAAAAACCAAGTTTGGGGCATCGTCAAAGCAGGATACCCCGCGAACAACGCGGGTTACTGGCGCATCGATCCCGCCACGGGTGCGACCACGCAGATCATCGCCAACGACTACGCTGCAAGCGCCAACGGCGGCAAGACGTGGGCGGCCGTGGCGCACGATTTGGGCTATCTGTTTTACGGCACATACAACACGGACAGGCTGCTGATCCTTGACGTGAACAACCCGACGACACCGGTCAACGTAGCCAAGACCGGCACCGTCCCCGGGAACGGGCACGGCTGCGTGTACCACCAGGCGTCGCGGGCGTTTTTTCTGTGGCACGGCAACGGCGCGAACATCATCAAGATCGCGATCCCTGCGGATCCTGTGAACGGAACGTGGGCGATTTCATCCGTCGCTCCTGCAGCATCGAACACGGTGACGCCGAGCGCGCCGCCCGAACAGGGCACATTCTCCAAGTTCAACATCGTCGAGGACATGGGGAACGGACAGAGTGCGCTGGTGCTGCTGAATGCTATCGACCAGCCAACCTACGTCTACAAGTTGCCGCTGGGAGGAGTCTGAGGCTTCCTTTGCGCCTGAATCTCCGTTGGTATATGGAAATCGGCCTTTCGAAGAAACTGGACTCGCCCCCGCGTGTACGACGCGTGGCAACGTTGAGTCTGCCCTGGGCGTGCATTGCTTGCATTGCCTGTAATGCCGGGGTCGTTCATGCGGCTGGGGGCCCGGACCCTCGCCCAACGTATTGTGTCATCGACCTGCCGGCGAACCCAAGCGACTATCGCCTGCGCGACAGTACTGCACAGTATCGGTGGAGCTACGACGACAACTGGAAGAATCACACTGCGGCCGCGGTCAAGCTGGTCCAGGCGGGGCAGTTCACGCGAAATGCGCGCACCGATATCGAGTGGACGCTGTTTCGATGGCCCAACCACCTCCCGGCATTGGAGGCCGCGATCGAATACGATCTGAAGGGAGGTCGCCCTTATGAATTCAGGCCGGTCGAATGTTATTTCGCGCGAGGCCGCGCCTTTGCGCCCAACGACTTGGGTGTATTGATGGCGGAGGCGGTGTATTACTGGAAAAAAGGCGAAAAAGACCGCGCCAGGACTTCGTACGAGGACGCGCTAGCGATCCAGCCGGACTCGGCGGACGCGCACTACAACCTCGGTCTCCTCGACGTAGAGATGCAGCGTTTCGACGAGGCGCTGAAGCATGCGTGGGCGGCATACGATGCGGGTTACCCGCTTTCCGGCCTGCGCAACAAACTGATCAAGAGCGGGCACTGGAGAGATCCTCCGCGGGGCGCGGAGCCGGCGACGAAGCCGTAGCCTCACGAGGCTTCTTTTCGTCATGCGACGGAGTACAGTCGGGGGCCGAGATTGCCCGTGTCTGATAAGGGGGATATGTCCGGTTGCGACCTGCTGATTGCGTATGACCGCACCCGCCGTTTGTCGGCACCCAGCACATCAGCGGACGCCCGTGGGTGGCCGATTTTCGCGATGCGATGGCCGAGAAACCCCGGGGTATGGGCGAAATTTGCCCTTCCGATCCGACGCTGTGGAACGCGCGTCTCGCAATCGAGCGCACGGCGGCCGACTTCGCATCGAGACTCGTGCGTTGCACCCTGGCTGCTCGAGACAAGGTAGCGGAGCGCTACGCGTCGATTTCCAGGGAGCGGATGACCGTTATCCCAAACGGAGACGACGAGGGTGCGTTTCGGGCCGCGGGCAATCCACTCGGTTGCCAGAGCCGAACACCCGCAAGGTGCTGTTGCACAGCGGAGGCATCTATCCGACGCCGGATCAGGACCCAGCAGCACTCTGTCATGGCGCGGCGCGCCCTCGCGGATGACGGCGTCCTGTCGGCGAGGGATTTCGAATCGCGGCTTCGGGGCCCTTGGAATGAGCGGTACGCCCGCGACCTCAGTACACGGCACGGGGTCGCGGACCTCGTTACAATCGCGTCCCCGGTCAGTTGTCGCGAGGCTCTTTCGGAAATGCTCTCGGTAAATGGCTTGTTGCTCGTGCAGGGCGTGACACCGAATCCGGCAATACCTGCAAAAACCAGTTTTTGCCGGAAACGACTGACCTGGAAGATGGTCGGTCAGTTGGACTGACTTCTGTGGCACGACGAGGAGCCCCGGCGACACGGCTGCATAAAGGTAACCCGCCCCGTGTCGGCCGACGCATGCGGGCTCGAAATCCGCCAGCGGACACATGTGATCGGGGCCCACAATAGTGTCCCGCGGGCCGGGGTCCAATGGCATGTGGCGCGCGGATCAAGTAGGTTGCCTCGTGCGCCCGGAACCTGATAATTGAAAAGAGGATAGTCCTCCATCCGTCGTCCACGGCAGAATCGAGAAGCCCGATGTCCTACCAATATGACAATGCGTTCTTCGACTTCGTCAATGCCAGTTCGGGAAAATCGGCCCGTCTTTTCCTGCAGGAATTCGTTGCCGCGGTGTTGCTGGACGGTCAGCCAGCCGGCGTGCTGGATGTCGGTTGCGGCCGCGGAATCTGGCTGGCGGAATGGGGTCGGCGAGGCAACATTCGTTTGCTGGGCGTCGATGGCAATTACGTGGATCCATCTGGTTTGCTCATCGATCAGTCGTGCTTCGTTACGAGGGACATTTCGCAGCGATTTGACCTCGGGGAACGGTTTGAACTGGTTCAATGTCTGGAGGTTGCCGAACACATTCCGGCGCGCTCGGCGGACACGTTTGTCGACAACCTGGTGAGACACGGTGATCTCGTGTTGTTTTCTGCCGCGACACCCGGTCAGGGCGGCGAGTTCCACGTGAACGAGCAGCCATATGACTACTGGCGGAAAAAGTTCGCCGATCGCGGGTACCTTATGTACGACGCAATCCGCGGATATCTCCGCGAACTCGGCGATATCGAACCCTGGTATCGATACAATGCGTTCGTATTCGCCAACGAGCATGGTGCCGCGAGGATATCGGCGGGCGCTAGGCGATGTTTGGTCTCCGAGCATCGGCCGGTCGCGAATGTGGCCCCGCTGTCATGGCGGGCTCGTTGTCTTGCTATTTCAATCTTGCCAATAGCCGCCGCGTCTAGCCTAGCGCGGATGAAACATAGGTTCCATAATTTGATTGCTTCTCGAGGCCGCGGCTAGTGCTATCGATCAGCGTGTTACTGGTGATCATTGGGTCGGTGCTCGCAGCGGCCGGGCAGATATTTCTCAAACTTGGTGCGACGGGTGCGAATTCTCTCGTGGACTTCATGAACTCCCGGATTGCGACCGGCTTTGTCCTCTATGCAATCGGTTCCGTGCTCTGGATCATCGCGTTGTCCCGCCTACCTTTGTCCAAGGTTTATCCGTTCACGATTCTGACTTTCGTCCTGGTCTACGTGGCCTCTGCTACGCTATTGGGAGAACCGATCACAATCACGGTCCTGCTAGGCGCCGCGCTCGTGATCGCCGGCCTAATGATAATCACGCTGGCTTGATAGGACACAGGACCGGCCTCATGTGCACTTCCACGCTGTTCCGCGTGCTGGCCGCCGGTGTGGTGGCAGCCTGTGCAGCATTCATATTCGGCGAGTTGTCGCTTGTCGAGGATCTGTTTTGGTTCGAGTTGCGGCCGCTGATGAATCTCGTGGGCTTTAGTGGGCTCGTTGTCATCGGCTTGTCGAACGCTGGCGCGCTGATCCTGGCGTGGCGTGCAATTCTCTTCCTTCGTGGCAAGTCGGTGGCGCCGAGTCGCGTCTCGACCCTAATTCTGTTCGTGGCGATCATCGTTGCGCTTTGGGTCATGGAGTACGTCTTCATGGAGACGCCGGTGACGGTGCGGCTGGCGATGGCGACACGCGGCGACGGTGAAATAGCGGTTGCGCATGATTCCGATGGTGACGCCGCGACGTTTTCGCTGGCAAGGCGAACCGTCGGCCCGGACGCCAGGCATCGGCTGCGAACGATGTATGAAAGGATCCGCATCAACAATCCTGAGGCGTTTGCGAGGCACCCGATCGGTGCGACCATAGACAAGTACGCGCGCCGGTACGACGTCGACGCCACATTCCTGTTCTTCCGCGCCTATATCAACAGTTTCTATGGTGAGGCCGTGTCCGGCCCCGTGCCGTTCCTGCGCGCGATGACGGCGGAATCGATTCGTGACGTCATACAAATTCACGTTCCGGCTTGGTTCATCGAGAGTGAGGTCCGGCGGTGGCTCATCTCATCGAGTTTTTTCAATCGAACGCTCGGGTCCCAACTCGGTTTCAAGCTCAAGTACGCGTTCCACAAGGCAAACCTGGATGTGTCCACGCAGCCGTATGATGTCAGTACGTTTTCGGACGTGCTCCTGGTCATGAGGGAATATCCGGAGGAGTTTCCGGACGTGTTCGCAAGCTCGGAGCAAGATCCCGTCAGAGAGGCACTTCACGAGGCGTTCGTCGCCGTCGCAGATGGTGCGCTGCGTCGGCCCTATGAGGATCCTTACCATTGGGCCGCGTTCGACGATGATTATTACGACGCGAAGCGCGCGGACCTGAAGCGCTTTACCCGTGCGGCGTATTATCTGACGGCGACCGATTTTGACTTCGCCACAAGGATTCAGGCCCTGCTGTCGCTATACCAGACTCGATACTACGAGCGGCGCCTCGGTGGGGAGCGATGGGCCGGAATTCCGGACTGGCAGAAGATAGTAATGCTTGCGATGACCCGAGACCTTTACACTCCCAATGTCGGTCACTTGGGCTATAACCTGTACACATTGCCGGAACTCAACTGCACGCCTGTCAATTTTGTGGCATCCGAGGCAAGCAGGAATCCGGCTGTGCCGGGCGCCGGCCAGGCCGGTCTGTGGCGGCCCGATCATTACGAGTATCTTTGGGCCGCTGCGGGCCCGCAACTCAGGGTCCTCAATGAGGTATGGGTTCTGCTAAACGAGGATCCCATTCCGGGGGTGAGGATCGACGATACAGTCGATGCAGCACGGCGGGTCATCGCATTGGCTAAGCAGTGGCCGTGAAAAGATTGGGAGCGCATGGATGGCCAATCAACTGACTTCAATTCCCGAGTCGACGGAGGTGCGCCAGGCGCGTCGCGAAGCGCGACTGTCGATCGTCGTTCCTTGCTACAACGAACAAGAGGTGCTGCCGGAGACTGTCGCGCGCCTCAAGGACTTGCTGGATCGCCTGATCGTCAGGGACAAAGTCGCAGGCGGCAGCCACGTAGTATTCGTCGACGACGGCAGTCGCGATCGTACGTGGGAACTGGTCCGCGAATTTAACGCTGGGGATCCTAGGATTCGCGGCGTGAAGCTCTCATCGAACCGCGGGCACCAGATCGCACTGATCGCGGGTTTGTTCGCCGCTGACGGGGACGCGGTCGTCAGCATTGATGCGGACTTGCAGGATGACGTTGCGGCCATCGAGTCAATGGTCGACGAGTATCTGGCGGGGCGCGACGTGGTCTATGGTGTCCGCAGGAGGCGCGATACGGATACGATGTTCAAGAAGGCCTCGGCCGAGTCGTATTACCGGATGCTGGGCATGCTTGGCGTCAAGGTCGTATACAACCACGCGGACTTCCGGTTGCTGAGTCGCCGGGCACTCGAGGCCCTGAAGCAGTATTCCGAGGTGAACCTCTTCATTCGCGGCATCGTTCCACTGCTCGGCTTTCCATCGACTACCGTGTATTACGAACGGCACGAGCGTTTCGCCGGGGAGTCGAAGTACCCGTTCCGGAAGATGCTCGCACTCGCGGTGGATGGCGTCACCTCCTTCACGGCATTCCCATTGCGGTTGATTGCCCTGCTCGGGACTGCCGTGTCGCTGCTCAGCGTGGCAATGGTCGTCTGGGTACTGTGGATTCGCCTGTATTCGGGCCTGGCTATCCCGGGCTGGGCCTCGTCTGTCATTCCGATCTATTTCCTCGGAGGGGTTCAGTTGCTCAGTATCGGCGTCCTTGGAGAGTACGTGGCCAAGCTGTATTTCGAAGCAAAGCGCAGGCCGCGATACTTCATCGAGGAGCAGCTGTAACCTCGCAGGTCCGACGCGCCGGCGGCTGGCGCGGTGCCAGGCCACGGCGCGACAAACCGCCCGACCGGGAAACGCCGAGATGTCGTTGACTGCAGTCGTATTCGTCCTTGGCTTTCTGGCCTGCTGCGTGGCGGCCTTGGCCCGGCATCCCGTTTTCGGACTCCTTGCCTATGTGGGGGTGTTCTATGTTCACCCGCCTGCACAATGGTGGGGGCAGGGGTTCCTTCTCGATGTGAGATGGTCGCTGATTGCGGCGGTCGTAACTTGGGTGGCCGTCCTGAGGATCAAGCCGCAGCATCGGGTCGTCCCGTTCCTGGGCAGCTCGTTGACCGTCGGGATGATGCTGTTCGTCGTGCTCCTTGCGGCACAATTGACCTGGGCGATGGACGTCGCACTGCAGCTGGACCTGCTGGTCCTGTTCGCCAAATATGCGCTGCTAATCTGGCTGGTCTGCCGCTGCATCGAAACCGAGCAGCATCTGAAGTTCTTTCTATGGGCGCATGTCCTGGGCTGCTTCTACTTTGGATGGGACGTTTACACCACCTACGAGGGCGGGCGGTTCGAGGGCTTCGAGGCGCCGGGCGTGTCCGATGCCAATTCTGGTGCGATGCAGATCGTAACCGGCATCTTCACCGCATCGGCGTTGTTCCTGTCGGGCCGGAAGGCCGAGCGAGCGGCGCTCATTGGTGTGATTCCGTTTATCATCAACGCACTAGTCGCGACTGTTAGCCGCAGCGCCGCCCTGGCTGTGGCGACCGGCGGCATCATGTTTAACCTCTTTACGCCCCGGCCCTTTCGCTGGTGGGTTCGCATGCTTTCGGTACTTGCGGCCGTACTGTTCGTGATGCTCACAAACGAGTTATTCTGGACTCGAATGGAGACCCTTCAGTACAAGGGAGAATACGTCGAAGGCACTGACACGGGTGCCGGTCGCATCGCGATCATTCACGCCCAATGGCGAATGTTCAAGGCACATCCAATGGGGTGCGGCCATCGCTGTACGGCGGTCCTGAGTCCGTACTACATGCCTGACGAGATGCTGACGGGCGAGGAAGGACTGCGAGCACGGTCCTCTCATAACTCTGTAATGACGATGCTGGTCGAGCACGGATTCCTTGGCGAAGGGCTCTACCTCGGACTGCTCCTTTGGATTTCGCGAAGCGCCCTCGTGCTGTTCAGGAGGTTGCGAGGCGACACGGGACTTATCGCACGCACGCTTCCCGCAGTCGTCGCAGTCCTTGTTGCGATTACCATTGGGGACTTTTTTGTCGATTACGTGAAGCTCGAGGTCAGGATCTGGTTCATAGCGATCCTGCTGTTGATGCTCAACATGACGCAGCCGATGAGCGATGACCGCCGCCGTGGCGAGGTAGAGGTGCCTTGCACCGTTCGTGACGGTTGAAATGGCGTGACCGCTACGGTGGGAGCAGTGCTGGCCGGCGGGGCTGTCGCGAAAACTCGCTGATGTTTTGCAAAGTGGAACAGATACTGACGCTTCTGCGTGACATTCGCCAACCGCGGCTCTCTCGACTCGTCCACCCATTCGGTGCAGATTCAGTTGCGCCTGCCAGGCTGCTTCCGAACAAGACCGACGATATCCGCCAGCGGCTGCAGCCCAAAGCGCGTCGAGAATCAGACGGCGAAGGGCCAGCAGTGGTACTTCGGCATGAAGGCGCACGTCGGCGTCGACAGCCGGACGAAGCTGGTGCACACGGTGCTGGCGTCGGCGGCCAACGTCGCCGATCGCGAGGCACTGCCGTATTTGCTGCACGGCAACGAGACGCAGGTCCGTGCCCAGGTCGAGCACGTGTTCGGCGTGATCAAGAATATCTTTGGCTTCCGCAAAGTCCGTTATCGGGGTCTGGCGAAGAACCTGCACCGGCTGGAAGTGACCGCTGCGCTGGCCAACCTCTACCTAGTCCGACGACGATTGCTGAAAGCGTAGGAGAGGTGTCGGTGGAGATCGAGCAGTGAACGATTTTGCAGCGATACATGCCGAGCCCGTGCGCGAAACCGGACCGATCGGCGCGTTCAACCCAAAATCCGTGCCGCCGCCTTTTGTCATGACCAGTGCTTCAGAGCTTCCCTAGCATCGGGCAGTGCCCTCCAGGGACAGGTTGGCAGCATCTCTGCGGCGTGACAGTATTGCGTTGTCACGTTCAGTGCGTCGCGATTGGATGCGCATCTTACGACGTGGTCGCTGGCTCGTCTGAGATCGAGGGCCATACGCCGATCGACAAGCGTAAAACGGCAACCTGCTGCGGTACCTGACGCCACCCGGCCCGCACTTGGCGAGCGGAATGGTTGGAACGATCCACGCCAACGCATACCCCGCCCGGCCCCAGCGGCACGATTCTTTGTTCGGGATTCGGCTTCTTGGTCGCCGATCACCGACAACGCCCCATGCCGGCTATGCCGATCGTACCGAGATCGCATACGTCTTTGCGCGGGTGCGCATTACCTTGGCATTGATGGTGGGATGAATAACTCGGCCGGCTCCGGATGGCTCAGGAACCGCACGGGACTGGCGGAGAGACCATACGCTCCCGACTGGAACACGGCTACCAGGTCACCCACTTCGGCCTTGGGCAGTTGCATGCGGTCGCCCAGGAGGTCGAGCGGTGTGCAGAGCGGCCCTACTACGGACGCGGTCTCTGTCTCCTGCGCCCCGACCCGGTTTGCTATCAGCAAGGGGAAGTTCTTTCGAATCACCTGGCCGAAGTTCCCTGACGCGGCCAGGTGATGGTGCAGCCCGCCGTCCGTGACCAGGAATACCTGGCCGCGCGAGAGCTTCCTGTCGATCACCCGGCAGACATAGAGCCCGGACTCGCCGACCAGAAAACGCCCGAGCTCCAGCGCGACCGTCGCTTCGGGAAGTCGCTCCCGAATCATTGGCAACAGGTCATGCAGGCATTCGCCGATCGGGGCGAGGTCGAGTGGACGGTCGCCCGGGAAATAGGGGATGCCAAAGCCGCCGCCGAGGTTAAGCAGCCGAACCGGCCCCGGCGCATGCTCGGCCAGTTCGATCGCGAGCTCGGCGGTCTTCTGCTGCGATTCGACGAGGATCTCCGGCCGCAGGTTCTGCGAGCCGCTGTAGATGTGAAAACCCCAGAACTCGAGCGGCAGTCCTGCAAGTTCACGAAGCATCTGCGGCACGCGCTCGGCATCAACGCCGAACTGCTTGGGCCCGCCCGCCATCTTCATGCCGGACGTCTTGAGTTCGAAGTCGGGGTTGACGCGGACCGCGACTCGCGGCCGGCGTTTGGTGCGACGAGCAATCTCGGCGATGCGCCGCATTTCCAGTTCGGATTCCATGCTGATCACGACGCCCGCGGCCACGGCGCGCTCCAGCTCGGTGGGCGTCTTGCCGGGGCCCGCAAAGCTGATGCTGCCCGCCTGCATGCCGGCGGCGAGCGCGACAGCCATTTCGCCGGCGGAGGCGACGTCGATGCCATCCACCAAGCCGCAGAAGTGCCGCACGACGGCAGGCATCGGGTTGGCTTTCATCGCGTAGTGCAGATGGATCTTCGACGGTAGAGCCGTGCGCAGTTCTGCAACCTTGCGGGACATGACCGCACCGTCGTAGACGTAGAAAGGTGTGCGGCCGACTTGCTCGGCGACGTCGGTGATCCTGCGTCCGCAGACGAGCAGGATGCCGTCACACGTGGTGAAGTACGGGTGCAGCGCGTGCTGAGCGAAAGTATCCAGCGTCATGAGAACGCATCCCTCAGCAACTCGCGGTACCGCGTGGCGAGCAGGGGACGGTCGAACTTGCCATTGGGGTTGCGGGGGAGTTCCTCCTCCCATTCGATGCGCAAAGGGACCATGAAATTGGGCAGAGCCGACTTCAGATAAGACAGAAGACGCTCACCCCGACCCTCTCCCGCTGAAGCGGGAGAGGCGGGGCGGATCGTCGGAGAGGGGGTACAGATCAGGATGACGGCCTGTCCGAGCATCGGGTGGGGCACGCCGATCGCCACGGCGTCCGCGACGAGGCCCGATCCATAGGACGCTTCCTCGACCTCCGTTGGGCTAACCCGGTAGCCGGAAGTCTTGATCATTTCGTCCTTGCGGCCAATGAAGTACAGGAACCCTTCCGCGTCCATGCGGACGCTGTCGCCCGACCACACGGCCATTTCCGTAATGGGCAGCTCAGCGGGCTGCCCCGGCACGGGTTTGAACCGCTCCGCGGTCTTGACCGGGTCGTTCCAATAGCCCAGGGCCACCAGGGAGCCCCGCTGGACGAGTTCGCCGGGCTCGTCCGGATTGCAGCGGCTCCCATCCGGGCGCACCACCAGGACTTCCGTATTCGGTATGGCGCGGCCCATCGAATCCGGGCGCCGGTCGACCTCCTCTGGCGGGAGGTACGTGGCGCGGAACGCCTCTGTCAGTCCGTACATGAGGTAGGGCTTCGTCTTTGGCCAGGCGGCCCGTAACTTCGTCAATGTCGCCCGGGGCATGGCGCCGCCGGAATTCGTAAAATAACGCAGGTGCTCGGTCACGTCGGCAGGCCACTCGAGGTCGGCCAGTGGAATCCAGACCGGTGGCACTGCGGCCAGGCCGGTGATCCGCTCCTGGACGACTAGGTTGAGCACGTCGCGCGGGAAGAGATAGTCCATCAGGACCACACTGGCGCCTACGTGAAGAGCCGTAGAGAGCTGGCTGAAGCCGTAGTCGAAGCTGAAAGGAAGCACCGCCAGGAGCCGATCCTCGCGCCGGTTCTCGAGATACTGGGCGACACTTTTCGCGCCGGTGACCATATTCCGGTGGGACAGCACGACGCCCTTGGGGCGCCCGGTGCTGCCGGAGGTGTAGAGGATCGCCGCAATGTCGGCGTCGATGATGCGGTGCGCCCTCACACTTCCGATGGCGCCAGAGACGAACTCGTCCCACGTGAGTAACGTCCGGCCCGGCAATGTGTCTGGATCCGGCACCTGGCCGTCCAGTACGACGATCACCCGGAGGTCCGCGGATGAATTCAACTCCTGAGTCAGTTCCACGGCTCGCTGTGTGGTAGTGATTAGGAGGCGCACCGCGCAGTCGCGCAGGATGTGGCCCACCTGCGGTGGCTTAAGCAACGGGTTGACCGGAACGAACACGCATCCCGCCGCGGTCGTGCCGAAGAAGCTCGCAACGGTCTCCAGGCGCTTCGGCAGGTAGATCGCGACTCGATCCTGTCGCGCCAGGGCGAGACGCAACAGACCGCCCGCCACATTGGCCATGCGGCCGGCGAGGCCGGCATAGGACAACGCGCTGCTTTTGAAGCGCAGCGCGCAGGCCTCAGGCCGTTCGGCAGCGCTGCTGTGGACTAGATCGTGGAGGAGGGCGGTCATGGACGACGAAAAATACCCTGAGTTCTCCGGGCGTCGACGAGTCTGCGGTGCGAGCGCCGGCTGAATTGTGACGATCACCGCAGCCCGCGCGGGATCACCAGGGAAGGCTCGGGCTGATTAGCGGCCCGAGCCGGCTCGCGACCGAAAGCGGCAGCCGGCTCCAGATCCGGGTGGCGGCGGAAAATCGGGCTCCTGCGGTTTCCTGCGCCTCTGCAGGCGCCGACTCCGGTGGCCACACGGACCAGCGCAACGGCACAGGCACGGCGCCCCACTGGCGCTTGAACCTATAAGGCCCGCTGTCGATCGTGGAGCGACCGAAGTCGAACGTCCGGAACCCGCGCTCGACAGCGAGCTTCAGCGCTTCCGAATACAGGACCATGTTGGTCGCCCTGGACTTCATCGCGGAGATCGTGCCCGCCCAAGGCACCTCGAGCGTGTCCCGGTAGCCGACGAGGAAGGCGCCCGCCACGGGTCGTCCATCGTAACTTACAGTCATGACGGTGCAATAGGCCGCCAGTCGCTCGGCGAGCCGCTCGAAGAAGCTCCGCGGGTACACGGGCGTGCCGAGATCGCGCATGACCTCCGCAAAGACGACGTAGAAGTCTGCCACGCGGTCGACCCCGCCCACCCGCACCTGCAGTTGCTCGCGTTCGGCCCGCTTGATCTGCGAACGGAGCTTCGAGCCGAAGCTCTTACGCAGTTCCTCGGTGCCAAGCGGCAATTCGAGCAACAGCGCGGCCTTGTCACTTCGGTAACTCCAACCTGTCGGTGGAGGAATTGTGTCCCTCAGTTCGAGCCGGCTCACGCCGAGTTCGCGGGCAAGCTCCATGGAGCGAGCCATCAGCGCCACGCGGGTGCCCTCGTCGTCGGCCAGCGCGCCTCCATAGTTGAAGAATGGCAGGGATGTCAGGCGGTCACGGAAGAGCCGGCTGCGCTGGCGGACGAGCGGAAGCACGCCGACGATGTCTCCGGTCGGATTGCAGGCAGTGAGGTAGTGGGCTTCGAGGCGAAACAGATCGGCAACCGTTTCGGACCACCCCGCAAGGTGGTAGGGCTTCGCGGCCGGATGGCGCTCTACATACGTGTCCCAGGCGGTGCCCGGAGGGGCGCGCGCAACACTGATTCTGGGGAGGGGCCCTGTGTTCATCGACGCGCAGCCTACTTGATCGCACGTTTGCCGGCCAGCTGTCGAAATTCTCTCCATGTGATATGTCAATTGTCGCGTAACATACTGATGCAGCAGCGGTCTCGATACTGATGAAGGCGGGCATTTTCTGCCACTAGACCCGCTCGGGCGGCTGGCGCGAGGGTACCCTGCGCCCGGTGGCGGGCTTCGCCCCCCAGGTGACAGCATCTGGGCGTGCTGGGATGGCGAGGGCGTAGGTGTCAGGTTCGGCAGCTTCCACGTCTTGACCGTTGGAACTGGGCCCCGCCCGCCCGGCACTGTGACTGCGTCGAGCATTCCCGCAGAATATGACGCAAAGCGACCAAACCAGACGACGGAACTCATGGCGCTTCCGAATAGGGAAGACGGGGCAGGCGTGGACCTTAGACACAAGTTGACCAGCATTGCTCGTGGACTGAAGGCCAAAGCCGCCACACGACGCCTCCCGAGAGCCGCGAGGCAAGGGGCGCAAGCGGACCGCGCGGGTTTGCCGGCAGCCGACCCAGGGTCGGAGCCGGTCATCGAAGCTGCAATGCGATGGCTCTGCTGCGCGCAGGATCAATCGGCCTCCGCGGATGGCGGCGTGGCTCGTTCTTACAGTCTCGTGAGCGGCTGGGCCGCCTCGTATCCCGAGACCACCGGATACATCATTCCGACCTTCCTCGACCATGCCGCCGCGGTGGGTCTCGATGATTTTCGTGCGCGTGCGCGGAGGATGCTGGACTGGCTGGTGCGAATCCAGTTGCCCAGTGGCGCATTTCAGGGTGGCACGGTGGATTCGACGCCGGTCGTGCCGGTGCCTTTCAATACCGGCCAGATCCTGCTCGGCTTGGCGGCGGGCCAAACGGCGTTCGGGACTAATCGGGAAGCCATGGTGCGTGCAGCGGACTGGCTGGTCGAGGTCCAGGATGCGGACGGTTGCTGGCGGAAGTTCCCCTCGCCGTTCGTGGCAGCCGGCGACAAGACTTATGACACCCACATCGCCTGGGGCCTGCTCGAGGCTGCCCGCGTGGAGTCCGGCCGAGGGTATGCAGAGGCCGCGCTGGCGAACGTTCGCTGGGCGCTGACGCATCAACGCAACAACGGTTGGATCGACAAATGCTGCCTCACCGACGAATCGCGACCGCTCACGCATACCATTGGTTACGCGCTGAGGGGAATACTGGAGGCCTTCCTGTACTGCCGCGATCCGCAACTGCTGGCGGCCGCACGCAGGACGGCGGATGGAGCCATGTCCGCACTGCGCAGTGACGGATTCCTGCCGGGATTGCTCGGCCCGGACTGGTCCGCGGCGGCCAGTTGGGCCTGTCTCACCGGCACCGTGCAGATTGCGCACTGCTGGCTTCGCCTGTTCCAGGAGACCTCGGAGCTGGCCTATCGCGATGCAGCGTTCGCGGCCAACCGTTACGTGCGCCGCACGGTGCGGCTCGACGGCCCGGCAGAGACCCGTGGAGGCGTCAAAGGCTCATTTCCCGTGGACGGCGACTACGGCCGCTACGAGTACCTCAACTGGGCGGCGAAGTTCCTGGTGGATGCCCTGGTACTCGAGCGCGAGGTCCAGCAGGAGATCGCGTCTCCGGTCATGTCCTGAGCAGACGTCGAGCCATGTGGGATTCAAGTCGATTGCGGTCCGCCAAGAACAGGTTGCAGGCAGTCCACCGCAGGACGCGGCGGATCGCGGTTCGCTTCTTTCTCTCGTATGGAAGCGCCGAACTCGTGCGTGCGCTGCGCGCAGTCGGGATAGAGCCTGGCGATTCGGTCATGCTCCACAGCGCGTTCGAGCCGCACCATGGCTTTCGTGGCCTGAGCGAGGACGCAATCGACGCGATCCTCGGGGCTCTCGGTCCCCAGGGCAACCTGCTGATGGTCTCCTTGCCGTATAGTACCTCGACGCTGGATTACCTGAGCAAAAACAAGTGCTTCGACGTGCGGCGCACGCCATCGGCGATGGGGCTCGTTTCCGAATTCTTCCGGCGGCGGAAGGGAGTCGTTCGCAGCGGCCATCCGACGCATCCGATACTCGCATATGGCCCGCGGGCGGAATGGTTCATCGAAGGGCACGAGCGGTGCCTGTACCCTTGCGGACCCGGCACGCCCTTCGAGAGACTGCTGCAGGTCGGGGGCAAGGTCGCATTCTTCAATGTTCCCTTCGGCTACTTCACGTTTTTCCATTATCTCGAGCACGCGGTTCGCGAGAACTTCGAGTTTCCGCTGTACACGGAGCAGCCCTTCGACGTCCCGGTCATCGATCGCAACGGCGACAGGCACACCGTCCGAACCTACGCGTTCTCGCGCGAGGCGATCCGACGTCGGCGCTTCGAGGTTCTGGAGACGAACCTGCGCAGCCGTGGCCTCATCCGTGAGAAACGCGTGGGGGCGTCGAGGCTGCTCCTGGTCGACCTTCGGGAAATCGTGAGCGCGGTCGAGGATATGACGGCGAAGGGAGTGTATTTCTACGATATGAAGGCCGTATGCTGACAAGAGGGAGACGACGATGACCCGGGACGAGACACTGGCCTGGCTGGCGGGCGTTTTCGAGGAGCCCGTCGAGAACGTGCGGCCGGATACGCCGCGTGATGCGATTGGCGGCTGGGACTCCCTGGGCGTCCTGACGTTGATGGCCGACCTCGATGAGAAATTCGATATCCGGGTCAGCGAGAAGGAAATGAGCGCGATGACGTCGGTTCAGGACGTCCTCGACCTGCTGAACCGCCACGGCAAGCTTTCAGCCTAGGAGCATCCCAGCCGACGGCCGGTGGCCGTCAGGAGAACTCCCGCTTCTTGACCTTGCCGGACTCCGTCTTGGGCAGGTCGAGTTCGAAGACGACCGTTTTCGGCACCATGAAAGCGCGCAGCCGCGCTTTGCAGAAGCGAATCACCGCCTCGGCATCGCAGTTCGCACCCTCCCGCAGCACCAGGTGAGCCCGGGCGGCCTGGCCCCAGAGCGGGTCGGGCATACCAACGACCGCCGCTTCACGGATCTCGGGCATCTGGCACAGCACTTCCTCGATTTCGCGCGGGCTCACCTTGTGGCCGCCGATCTTCAGGATGTCGTCACGGCGCCCGACGAAGTAGAGGTAACCCTCCTCGTCGATGCGGAACAGGTCGTCGGTGTGCATCCAGGGACCGGGGCTCCCGGCGATCGGGCGAAGCTTGTGAGCGGTTGCCTCGGCGTTGCGCCAGTAGCCCTGCATCACGTGCGGCCCGCGGACTACCAGCTCCCCGATGTCGCCGGGCGCGACGGGCACGCCGGATTCATCGACCACCGCGTGTTCCTGGTACGGCATTCCGCGCCCGACGCTGCCCGGCTTGCGCTCGAGATCGGCGGGCTCGAGGTACGTGATCCGTTTGCACTCCGTCTGCCCATACATGACGAATAGCCGCGCATCCGGCAGGCGTTCGCGCACGCGCCGGGCATGCTCGAACGGCAACGCAGCGGCGGCGCTGGTGAGGATCCGCAGCCTCGACAAGTCGTACACATCGAGCGTGGGCGTAGTCGCCATCCAGGCGTACATCGTGGGGACGCCGGCGAACACCGAGGCCTTTTCCTCGGCAATGAGCGCGAGACTTCGGGCCGGGAAGGCGAACGAGCGGTCCAGCACCACCGTGGCGCCGACGGCAAGGCCCAGGACCAGCTGGTAGAGCCCATAGCTGCTCGAGAGCGGCAGGGCAGAGTAAATCACGTCGCCGGAGTCCAGGTTGAGGTAGGCATTCACGGCACTGAGCGCAGCGAGCATGTTGGCGTGCGAGAGCATGACGCCCTTCGGTTCGCCCGTGGTACCCGACGTGTAAATGAGCGCGGCCAGGCTGGCCGGATCCTGGCTGGGGGATATCGATGGCGCATGCGGCGAGGCGTCGGCGGGCGCCAGGCTCCAGGGAACCACACGGGGATCGGAGCCTGTCTTCATGTCGGGCGAGGCCGACCAGGCGAGCAGATGCGCGATCCCGGGATGGTTCGATAGCAGCGCAGGAAAGGCGGCCGACAATTCGCCGCCCGCGATCAGCCACCGGGGCTCGGCATCCCGCAGTACAGGGTAGAGCACCTCCGCACGAGCCGCGGCATGCAGCGGGACGAGGACGCACCCTGCTTCGAGAACCGCCCAGATGGCGACGGCCGCCTCCGCGGAATTCGCCATGAGCACCGCGACCCGATCGCCCTCGCGTGCCCCGAGTCGAAGCAGTTCCTGCGCCAGCCGCAGCGCTTCGGCCTCGAGTTGCTGGTAGGTCAGCCGACCCGCATGACCGACGACAGCCAGCTTGCTCGAGTGCAAGCAGGCAGCGGCGCGAAACATCTCATGCAGCATCAGCCTGAACCCGGCGTGTGGGAGGATTGCTTATGATAGGGGTGACCGACCGGATAGTGCGCGGGGTTCGATAGGTCAACCATGTGCGGGATCGCAGGCATCGTTTTGGCGGCGCTGACCGAGACGCCGGGACGCACTCGGCTGGAGCAAATGATCGGTGTCCTGAGGCACCGCGGACCCGA
>Ga0315273_10000688_pt1 | contig 36485 bp, 21 predicted proteins | sample YL17G02_0_MG_FD_205753 | JGI IMG/M metagenome (GOLD analysis project Ga0315273, IMG submission 205753) | Sediment microbial communities from Yellowstone Lake, YNP, Wyoming, USA - YL17G02_0 | ecosystem: Environmental > Aquatic > Freshwater > Lake > Sediment | place: USA: Wyoming | collected...
TCGCTGATCCCGAGCGCAGGCGGCGCTTCGTGCAGGAGGCCAAGTCCGCCTCCGCCCTGAACCATCCCAATATCATCCAGACGTATGACATCGACACCGCGGATGGCGCCGAGTTCATCGCCATGGAGTACGTCCAGGGCAAGACGCTCGATCAGTTGATCGGCCGTAAGGGCCTGCCGCTCGGCGAAGCGCTGAAGTACGCCGTTCAGATCGCCGACGGGCTCGCGGCGGCGCACGCTGCCGGCATCGTCCACCGCGACCTGAAGCCGGCCAACATCATGATCACGGAACAGGGGCTGGTGAAGATCCTGGACTTCGGCCTTGCCAAGCTGATCGAGCCCGTGCCGGGCGACGAGCCCGCGGTCACGCTGACAGAAGTGCCCCTGACCGTGGAAGGCGCGATCATCGGCACCTTCGTCTACATGTCGCCCGAGCAGGCCGAGGGTAAGAAGATCGACGCCCGCTCGGACATCTTCTCCTTCGGCTCCGTCCTCTACGAGATGGTGACCGGACGCCGCGCGTTCGAGGGCGCCAGCCGGCTCGCGACGCTCTCCGCGATTCTGCACCAGGAACCCAAACCTGTCGCAGGCCTCCCGCCGGAGCTCGAGAAGATCATCGCGAGGTGCTTGCGCAAGGACCGCGACCGCCGCTTCCAGCACCTGGCTGACGTGCGGGTCGCCTTGGAGGAACTGAGAGAGGAGCCGGCCCCTGGCAAGATCGCCGCGTCGCCTGCTCCTCTCCTTGGCCCGCTCAGGCTCGCCGAGCTCGCGATCGGGGCAGCGCTGGTCGGCGCGCTCATCTGGGCTATCGCGGCGCGGCGCGGTGCCGGACCCTCGCCCAACAACCTCACCTTCACGCGACTCACCGACGCGCCCGGGCCGGAGCTCTACCCCAGCCTCTCCCCGGACGGCAAGTCGTTCGTTTATCAGAGCCGGGCCTCAGGCAACTGGGACATCTACTTCCAGAGAGTCGGAGGCAAAACCGCCGTCAATCTGACCAAGGACTCTCCGGCGGACGACACCGAGCCGGCCTTTTCCCCGGACGGCGAGAGGATCGCCTTTCGCTCCGAGCGGGACGGCGGCGGGGTCTTCGTCATAGGGGCGACCGGGGAAAGCGTCAAACGCCTGACGGATTCCGGCAACAACCCCACCTGGTCCCCGGACGGAAGGGAGCTCGCCTGCGCCACGACGTCCTTTCTGAACCCCATCGAGCTCCTCACGCGAGCCGGTCAGCTCTTCATCACCAACGTGGCCACCGGCGAGCGACGATCGGTCGCCGGGCTGGACGATGTCCACCAGCCCAACTGGTCCCCCCACGGTCACCGGATCGCCTTTTGGGCTCGGCCTGTGGGGACGGGCCAGCGAGACCTGTGGACTGTCTCTGCGACGGGAGGCGATCCGGTTCAGGTGACCGATGACGCCTACACTGATTGGAACCCGGTTTGGTCGCCTGATGGCCGGCATCTCTACTTTTCGAGCGACCGCGGCGGGAGCATGAATCTCTGGCGGGTTCCGGTCGCGGAGAAGACAGGGAAGGTCCTGGGACCGGTGGAACCGGTGACGACCCCAACGCCTTACAGCGGGTACATCAGTTTTTCTCGTGACGGGCGGCGCATGCTTTACGCAGATAGGTCTTTCACGGCGAACCTCTACAGGATCGCTTTCGACCCGTCCCGAGAGGTGGTCGGTGGACAGCCGGTCCCAATCACGCAGGGCTCGACGGCGAGCAATTTCCCGGATCTCTCGCAGGACGGGACGTGGGTGGCCTTCCAACTCTTCGGGAAACAGGAAGACATCGCGGTCGTCCGCACCGACGGCACTGGGGTCCGACAGCTTACCGACGACGCCTACAAGAACCGCCGGCCAAGATGGTCGCCGGACGGCGCGCAAGTCTCGTTCCACTCCAACCGCAGCGGCGTGTTCCAAATCTGGGCCATGAACAGCGACGGGAGCGGTCTGCACCGGATCACCGATGAGCCCTCGGGAGCGTTAACCGCCACCTGGTCGCCGGATGGCGCCTGGATGGCCTACCGGCGGATGGCGGGGCGCACCGATGCTTCGGGCCAACTTGTTCTTCTGGACCCGGCGAAGTCGTGGACCGAGCAGAATCGGGAGGCACTTCCAGTCTCGGGTCCGCCGGGAGGAGCTCTGGACGCCTGGGATTGGTCGGCCGACGGACGGCGCTTGGCGCTCAACCGGACCCTCAGCGACGGTACGACATCCGGCATCCTCACCTACGACTTCGATTCCCGGGAGCTCCGGACCGTGGTCGAATTCGGGGTCACTCCGCGCTGGTTCAAGGACCGCCGTAGACTACTGTTCGCCGGCCGGGGCAAGCTCTATGTGGCGGACAGCGCTTCCCGCCGAGTGCGTGAGGTGTTGTCGATCCCGCCGAATGAACTCGAGGCGCCATCGCTCTCCGGGGACAACCGCACAATCGTCTTTCGCATGACAGTCACCGAGGCCGACATCTGGCTGGCCACGCGCCAGTGAGCCTGACCCGCCGATCGCCTCGCACTCCCGAATCCTCGACGCTCACGGAACCAGGCAAGCCTCAGCGCAGACGCTCGCGGTCGAGGGTGTAGCGCGCGACGCGGTCCTCGAGGACGGCGACGCCGATGCCGGGGCCGTCGGGCACGGCGATGAACCCGTCGGCGTCGAGCACCACCGGCGGCTCGACGATGTCCTCGGCGAAGTAGCGGCTGGTTTCCGACGTATCGCCGGGGATGGTGAACGCGGGCACCGTCTGCAGGTGGATGTTGACGGCGCGGCCGATGCCGGTCTCGTCCATGCCGCCCGACCACACGGGCACGCCGCGTTCCGTGCAGTAGTGCGCCATGCGCACGGCCTCGAGGATGCCGCCGACGCGGCCCTGCTTGACGTTGATCACCCGGCAGGCGCCGAGGTCGATCGCCGCCGCGGCGTCGTCGAGGTCGTGGATCGACTCGTCGAGGCACAGTGCCGTCGCCAGCCGCGGCTGCAGCAGCGAGTGCTGGTAGATGTCGCTGTAGCCGAGCGGCTGCTCGATCATCGTCAGGCCGAACGCGTCGAGCCGGCGCAGGTGGTCGGCGTCGGCGAGGGCGTAGTCGCCGTTGGCGTCGACCATCAGCGCGATGTCGGGGAACCGCTCGCGCACGGCGCGCACCCACTCCACGTCCTGGCCATGCTTGATCTTCATCTTGACGCGGTGGTACCCCTTCGACACCGCCTCGTCGACCGCGGCGAGCAGCTTCTCCTGCGTCTCCTGGAGGCCGATCGAGATCCCCGACGGGATGCGGCGGCGCGGCTGGCCGAGCAGCTCGTGCAGCGGCGTCCCCTTTCGCTTGGCGATCAGGTCGAGCAGCGCGTTCTCGACGGTGGCGCGGGCCATCGCGTTGCCGCGCACCTTCCGGAAGCCGTGCTCCACCTCGCCGAGGGTGGCGTCGGGCACGACCAGCGGCAGCAGGAACTCCTTGACGATGTAGCGGGCGCCGGGAACCGTCTCCGGGCTGTAGAAGGGATCGGGGTCCGCGACGCACTCGCCCCAGGCGATGATCCCGTCGGACTCGAGCCGAACCAGCAGCGCCTCCTTGACCGACCACACGTAGGTGCTGATGCCGAACGGCGCGACGAACGGCAGCTTGACGATCAGCAGGTCGACGTGGTCGATGGCGCCGATCGGCTCCTGCTCGAGCGCGGCGAGGGCGGGCGTGGGCTCGGACATCGTGACCTCCGGGTGCCGTCGCAGGCGGGTGCGACGGCCCGCTGAGTCTACGCCGGCCGCGCCTCGAGCAGCACGACCGGATCGCCGAGAACGAGCTCGCCCTCGTCCTCGTGGATGAGGTTCTGGCCGAAGAACACCTCGGTGCCGGCGCGGCGGTAGCCGGCCAGGGTGGCGAGCGGCTCGCGGCCGCGATCGGCGGTGGCCTGGTCGACCACGGTGGTCGCGCAACGGCTGCACGGCTTGGCGACGACGAAACGCAGCCGGCCGACGGAGATCCGCCTCCAGCCGTCCTCGGCGTACGGCGCACAGCCCGATACCACGAGGTTGGGCCGGAAACGGTTCATCGGCAGCGGCGCGGCGAGACGGGCGTTGAGGTCGGCGAGCGAGCCCTCGGAAATCAGCAGGAACGGGAACCCGTCCGCGAAGCTCACCAATCGGCTCGGCCCCCACCCCGGCTCAACCGATCGCGCGGCGTCGTCGGGAAGGTAGACCACGTCGCAGCGGCAGCCGAGGTGCTCGCTCATCCACTCGGCCGCGCCGGCGCCGGCGGACGGCGCCGCGACGGTGTCGCCCCACACCGTCACCGGCCGCGTTCGACCGCCTGGCGGGATGCGCGCTACCGCCAGATCGGGCAGCTCCGGCGCCGAGAGCAGCAGCCCGTCGGGCGCGAAGCGGACGCGCACCAGCGCCATCCTGGGGTGGGTCCGCTGCGAGATGAACTGCCCGCCGGCGTCGACGACCATCCAGCGGCGGTCGTCGACGATCCCCCGCTCCCGGATCCTCGCCCGGTCGAGCGGGATGCCGGCCGCCGACTTGAGCGGGTAGACGAAAAGGCCGGAGAGGAACGCCGCCGGGGCGCTCACGCTCGACCGCTCAACCCTTGGCGAGGCGGTCGACGAGCTCGACGTACGCCTTCATCGCCGCGTCCTTCGTCATCCCCTTGTTCTTCTCCCAGGCGTCGTACTTGGCCTGACCGACGAGGTCGAAGAATCCCGGCGCCTCGCCGGTCACGTCACCTTCGCTACCCTGCTTGTAGAGCGCGTAGAGCTGCAGGAGCACCTCGTTGGACGGCCGGGCGGCAAGCGTCTTCGACCGCGCCGCCGCCGCCACGAACTGAGCCTTCAGGTCCATCTCGTCCCCCTTAGCGGATCCGCTTCACCGAGCCACCGAGAGCGCGAGCAGGAGCTGTCCGAGATAGTACGCCGGCAGACCCCACGCCCGGTTGACGAACTCCTTGCGGACAAAGCGATCGCGCGCCACCGACAGATCCGAGAGGTAGAACAGCAGCGCCCCGACGGGTGTCTTCCAACCTGCCGCGCCGGCGTCGTAGACGCTCGCCGCCGCCCACACCATCACCGTGATGACGGTGACGTAGGCCAGCACCGGCACGCGCATCTTCCCGAGGTGCGGCCACAGCCAGCCGGTCACAACCGCGCTGACGACAACGACCGGCACCGCGATCACGGACGGCCACAGGTGGGCGGGCGCCATCGTGTGGAACGCGGCGACATAGGCGACGTGGCCGAGCAGGAAGGCGACCAGCCCCGGCAGCAGGCCACCCGCGATCATCAGGCAGACGTCGCCGATCAGGCACAGCGCCAGGCCCGCAACGATCCAGGCGCCGGGCGGGTTCGGCGGCTCGTAGAGCTGCCAGGCTATGGCGATGAACATGGCCGAGGCGAGGGGCTTGAACAGCCACACCAGCGATCGCTTGCCGGTGCTCTCGCCGCGCAGCACAAGCGCCACGGCGACCACCATCGCGAGCACGAGCGGGAGCCAGGGCGGCATCGTCCGACGATGATAGCTCTAGTAGCGGTACAGAACCGCGCCCCAGTTGAGGCCGCTGCCGAGGCCGACGAAGCACAGCAAGTCGCCGCGCTTGACCCGCCCCTGCTCGATCGCCTCGTGGAGAGCGATCGGGATCGTCGCCGCGGTGGTGTTGCCGTACTTCTGGATGTTGTTGAACACCCGGTCGTCCGGCAGGCCGAGGCGCTTCTGCACCGACTCGTTGATGCGCAGGTTGGCCTGGTGGAAGATCGTCAGCGCCACGTCGTCCAGCGTCATGCCGTTGCGCTTGAGGATCGCGAGCATGACCTCGGGCATCAGCGTCACCGCGAGGCGGAACACCTCGCGCCCCTGAACGATTGGCACGATGCGGCCGTCCTCGTACATCGACGGGTCGAAGTACGGTCGCCCGACGCTGCCGCCGGCGTTGACCCACAGGCGATCGGCGAGCGTCCCGTCGGTGTGGAGCAGGACGTCGACGACGCCGCGCTCCTCCCCGTCCGCCCCGGTCACCACCACGGCACCGGCGCCGTCGCCGAAGAGCACCGTGCGATCACGCGTGCTGGTATTGCGGGCGTACTCCTCCTCGTCGATCGGGTGGTCGGCGGCGCCGAACACCAGGTCCCACGAGCGCCACGGCATGAGGCTGGAGTGCACCTCGGCGCCGATCAGCAGCACGTTGCTGTACTGGCCGGAGCGGATCAGCGCATCGGTCACCTGCAGGCCGTAGACGAACCCCGCGCACTGCTGCCGGATGTCGAGGCAGGGCACCCGCTTGAGGCCGACCTTGCCGGCGAACACCGCGCCCGACCCGGGAAAATAGAAGTCCGGGGTCATGGTGGCGAAGACGACGTAGTCGATGTCGTCGGGGGTAAGCCCGGCCCGCTCGATCGCCTGCCGGGCCGCGGGCACCGCAAGGTCGGACGTGCCGACGCCGGCGTCCGCGAGGTGGCGGGTGACGATACCGGTGCGCTGCTGGATCCACTCGTCGGAGGTGCCCATGATCCGGCCGAGGCGGTGGTTGTCGACGACGTTGGGTGGCACGTACATCCCGGTTCCTTGGATCACCGCACGCATGGACCCTCCCCGCTCAGGCCGACGGATTCTCAGACCGCCAGGGAGCAAATGTCAATTTGCGGGTCGGGCGCCGCCGCGGGTGGTGCGGTCAGGACCGTACCGGCAGGGAGACACCCGCGCGCTCGCGCTGCGGCAGCGCCAGCGGTCCCTCGTCGAGGATGTCGCCCTGCACGCCGACGACGAGGCAGCGCATCGGCACCTGGCGCGACGCGCGCGCCGCCGCCTGCATCGCCAGCCGCACCAGGCCGCCGCAGCACGGCACCTGCATCACCATTACCGTGAGCGACGCTATCCCCGCCTCGTCGATGAACGCGGTCAGCTTGTCGAGGTAGACGTCCTGGTGAGCATCGAGCTTCGGGCAGGCGATCGCGAGCGAGCGGCCGGCGAGGTGGGTGCGGTGGAAGTCCCCGACCGCGAACGCCACGCAGTCGGCGGCGAGCAGCACGTCGGCGCCGCGGAAGTACGGCGCCGCGGGCGACACCAGGTGGAGCTGGACCGGCCAGTGGCGCAGCGCCGACGGTTGCGGCGACTCGGGGACGGTCGCCGCTTCAGGCACTTGCGCCCGCTGCCCGAACTGCTGCATTCGGCTCCCCGGACAACCGGCCCCGTGAGCTTGCGGGTCCGCCGGTCGTGGACCGTCCGGGATGGGCGGGGGCACTGTCGGCTGTCGGCTGTGAGCTGACAGCTTCCTCCTCGCCACCGCCTCCTCGTCGAACGGCCGCGCCTCGACCTTTTCGATGGTGATCGCCCCCTGCGGGCAGTGGCCGAGGCAGGCGCCCATGCCGTCGCAGTACACGTCGCTGACCAGCCTGGCCTTGCCGTCGATGATTGCAATCGCGCCCTCGGCGCACGCCGGCACACACTCCCCGCACCCGTCACACAGCGCCTCGTCGATCCTGATCAGCTCCCGAACCGCCATCTCACCCCCCGCGGGTGGCCGCGCCACCGCCTTCGCTACCGACCCCATTGTCGCCGCGATCGGCGCCCGCGCCTTGACCGGAGTCAAGAGAGCGCGCTCTACTGCCGGTGCTGGCTGGAGGCACGCATGACCAGAGCGATCCGCATTCACGCAATCGGCGGCCCCGAGGCGCTGTGCTGGGACGAGGTGACGACCGGGGCGCCAGGTCCCGGCGAGGCGCTGCTTCGCCACACCGCGGTGGGCGTCAACTACATCGACACGTACCACCGCTCGGGGCTCTACGCCGTCGCCCTGCCCGCGACGCTCGGCATGGAGGCGGCCGGCGTCGTCGAGGCGGTCGGCGAAGGCGTGACCGAGGTGACCGTCGGGCAGCGCGTCGCCTACGCCGGCGGCCCGATCGGCGCCTACGCCGAGGCGCGTCTCATCCCCGCTCATCGGCTCGTGCCTCTGCCGCCGGAAATCTCCGACGACCAGGCCGCCGCGATCATGCTCAAGGGGATGACCGCGCAGTACCTGCTGCGCCAGACCCATGTCGTGCAGCCAGGCGAGACCATCCTCATCCACGCCGCCGCCGGCGGCGTCGGTTTGATCGCCTGCCAGTGGGCGAAGCACCTCGGCGCCACGGTGATCGGCACCGTGGGCAGCGACGAAAAGGCCGCTCCCGCCCGCGCGCACGGCTGCGACCACGTTATCGTCTACACGCGCGAGGACTTCGTGGCGCGGGTCAAGGAGATCACCGCCGGCCGCGGCGTCCGCGTCGTCTACGACTCGGTCGGCAAGGCCACCTGGGACGGATCACTCGACTGCTTGCAGCCGCGCGGCCTGATGGTCTCCTACGGCAACGCCTCTGGAGCGGTGCCGCCGTTCTCGCCGCTGGTGCTCTCGGCCAAGGGCTCGCTGTACCTCACCCGTCCGACGCTGATGACCTACACGGCGGGGCGCGACGAGCTGCTCGCGACCGCGGCGGACCTCTTCGACGTCGTCCGCGCAGGGGTGGTCACGCCGTTGATCAGCGCAACGTACCCGCTGCGAGCCGCCGCGCAGGCGCACCGCGACCTCGAGGCGCGCCGCACCACGGGATCGCTGCTGCTACTGCCGTAGGCCCGCCGCGATCGGCCGAAGCATATTGTCCCGGCAGGGACGGCCTACCTGCCGCCCCGTGTCGGAGGCCGGCGGGACGTTGGAGAAGGGCGGAGGCAAGCTCCGCCCCTACACCAGAAGGGCGGGAAGAAAGCCAGTAGGGGGGCAGCTTGCCTGCCCCCGTTGTTGGATGACATGTCTTTGAGAAGGGCGGAGGCAAGCTCCGCCCCCCTACGCCTTCCAGGATCCTGGTCAGCCTTGGCGCCGCACGCTGGCAACCGTCACTTCGACAGCGTGAGCGTACCCGTGGCCGTGCCTCCGCCCCCGGCCGGCGTGAAGTCGATCGTGTAGGTCAGAGCGATCGCCGTCGTCGTCGCGGTTCCCTCGAAGTGGACCGAAGCGATGAGCGGGTTGGGCAGGTCCGTGAGCTGCCCCGACACGGAGCAGAGGCCGTCCGCGCTCACCGCGTACGTCCCGAGCAACGGCGACGTCCCCTTGAAGATGAGCCCCCTTTCGGTGAAGGCGCCGATGAGCGTCTGCGGCGGCGGGTCGCCGGCGCCGAAGACGTTGCCGTCGAGGTCGATGACGGCCTCGACCGATTGCGCCGGGAGGTCGGGGGTCAGCGTTAGGGTCGCGTTGCCGGACGTGCCGAACGTGGCGTTGTGCCAGTGCCCGGTCCACTGCCCGGCGAACGCCGCCGCGAGGTCCGGGGAGGTCGCCACGTTCTCGAGCTCGGCCGGCATGTAGATGGGATCGCCGCCGATGTTCTCGATGCGCATCGCGTACGGGTGGATGGCGGCGCCGGGGGTCGTCACCTCGACCGTGGCCCAGCCGTGGGTCACCGCCGGCGTGGCCAGGATCTTGTGAATGTTCGTGTACTGGTGGTGCTCGTACGGCTGCAGGGTGGCTTTCAGCGTCCCGAGAAGCTCGCCGCTGTCGCCGTACAGGCGGATGACCCAGGCCGTCTTGACGTTAGTCGCGTTGGTGGCGCCGATGTTGATGCGCTGGCCCGTACTGGTGTCGGTTGAGTATGACAGGTGGTGGAACACCGCCGGGCGGCACGGCGTCACGGTTTGTTCCGGCGCCATCGATGGAATGTACATGCCGTACACCTTGCCGTCCGCGGAGCCCGTGTTGTAGAAGCGCGAGTTGACGAACGTCTCGCCGCGGCAGAAGCGGATGCCGAGGCCGGCGTTGGTGGCAGGCAGCAGCGTATCGAGGATGTTGGTCAGGCGCACGGTCTGGCCGGCGGGCACCTCGACGCTGACGACGAGCGGGTTGGTGTTCGCCTGGTTGGCCTTCAGGCAAGCGACGTCGATGGAGGCGGCGTCGGCACCAAGGTTGAGGAGGTCCACGTCGGACTGCCACCTCGTGCCGGTCAGGCCGCCCGTATTCGCCGCCGCCGCGACGATGCGCTGGTAGGGCCCCGTGCACGATGCACCGGCGACCAGACCCGGCGTCGTGAGCTCGGCTCGAGCGGCGATGCGCGAACCCACGCCAGGCAATGCAACGACGGCGTCGTCCGAATCGCCCGGCGAGAACGTGGGCGGCATGAAGATCGGGTCGCCGGACTGGTTCTCGATGAGCATGGCGTACATGTCGACCGCCCCGCCCGGCGTAGTGACCTCGACCGTCGCGTAGCCGTGCGTCACGGCCGGCGTGCCCAGGCTCTCGTGGATCTTCGTGATCTGCCGGTGCTCGTAGGACGCGAAAACTTGCGTCTTCGTGCCGAGGAGCTCGCCGGCATCGCCGTAGAGCCTGATAATCACCGTGCTGTTGTAGGGCACGCGGCTGGCGCCGCCGATGTTGACCCGGGTGCCCGCCGCCGAGCCGGGCGTGTAGCTCAGGTGGTGGAAGACGGCGGGGCGACCGTACCAGACGGTCTCGCGGTCCGACGTCGACGGAACGTACATGCCGTACACGGCGCCGCCGGCGGAGCCGACGTTGTAGAAACGGGAGTTAGCGTGGATCTGGCCGCCCGTGAACGTGAGGCCGAAAGCCGCGTTACTGCCGGTGAACAGGCCCGCGAGGACGTCGAACAGGCGGATCGTCCCGCCGGCAGGGACGGACACCGGAGACGTGTTCGGCGTCAGGTTGGATTGACTCACCTTGAGCTGCGCGATCGAGACCGTCGTGTCGCTGTCGCCGACGTTGAGCAGGTCGATGTCGGAGCGCCAGGTCGTCCCCCCCAGCCCGGTGGTGTGTGCGGCCGCGTCGATCAACAGGTCGTAAGGACGCGCCGCGAACGCGAAGAGGTTGCCGAGGAAGCGGTCGTTATCGGTGGTGATGGTGCTCCCCGGCGACAAGGTATCGGCGATGATGTCCACGTCGCCCACCACGATCACGCGGCCCGCGCCCCAACGCCTGACGATGATGACCGGTTCCGCATCGGGCGACGAGTCGAGGAAGATCGGGATCCCTCCCACGGGATTCGAAAAGAAACCCTGGTTGCCGGAGAAGTAGAGCTGGGCGGCCGTGCCGAACGCCCCCGCCACGAGCGGATGCTCTCCTGCGCGAGGCGCGGGCACGCCGGGCACTGCGGACCACCCGGCGATGGGAAACCCGAACGACGCGCACACCGCATCGTGGCCGCTGTCGTCGCACGTCGCGATCAAGGAGCCGCCGTTGTAGACCCACGTCGCCAGCGCCCGCATCTCCTCGGCATCGAGGGCGCCGGAGCTGCCGTTCGCGATCCAGCCGATGAAGAACACCTCGAACTGATCAAGGAGCGCCGCGTTGAGCGATCCGACGGAGGCGGCCGTGTCGGAGATCTGGACCGTCCTCCTGACCGTCCCTGATGGTCCAAAATTCTTTACGCTCAATAGCTTGGCTCTGGCGCTCGCCATGTCGGCACCGTCGAGCGTCCAGCCCGTCTGCACCCGCGCGTCGGTGACGCTGCCCACCTTGATCGCGGCTGCTTCGAGCGTAGCCGCCGCGGATATCAGGACCGCGGCAACACCGACGGCACCTCTGAGTGTCGACATGTCCACCCTCCTTGAAAGCGCAGAGATTCCTGGAGGGGAATCCCATCACGAGAGTCCGACCCGCGTCAAGTGGGCTCGCGCCCTGCAGTGTTGCGGCGGCCCCGATGCTAGAATCCAGACGAGGAAGCGAGAGCGATGCGAACCCAGTTGCTTGCCGTCGTCGTGGCAACCGCGGCGTTCGCCGGGATTGCCGCTGCCAGCCCTGTTCCGGTCGTCCTCGCCGTCGATACCAGCCGATCGCTCAGCCGCGCCGATCTCTCCGCGGCGATCGAATCGCTTCGCGCCATGGTGCGGCAGCTTCCCGCCGACACACCGGTAGGCGTCATCGAGTTCGGTGACGACACGCGCTGGCTGGCCCGACCCGATGTGGCGCGGGAGAGGGCGCTGCAGGCGCTCGACGGCCTCGAGCCGACCGGCAACACCACGCTGCTCAACGACGCGCTTTTCGAGACTGCGAGGACGCTGCCGCGAGGCGGCGTGATCGTGCTCGCCAGCGACGGACGCGACGAAAACTCCGCCACCACGCCGGACGACGTCGCCCGCGTGTGCGACACCAACGGCGTGCGCATCGTTACCATTGGTGTCGGGCGCAAGCTCGACGAGCGTGCCCTCCGCCGCCTGGCGCTGCTCACCGATGGCTCCTTCGTCGGGCCGCAGCCGTTCGCCGCCGGCACCGATCTTCTCATCGCGGTGGAGAGCTCCCGGCGCGGCGTTGCCGAGCGAGCGGCACGGGCCGCTGCACCAACCCCCGTCCCCACACCCAGACGGACCCCGGTCACCATGCCTACTTCGGTTCCGGCCGAGCCCGGCGTGTCCATCCCGTCGTGGGTTCCTGCGGCGCTGGCGATTGCCGGCATCCTTGCGGTCACCGCCGTCCTGCTCTGGCGCCGGCAGCGGCGCGAGGAGCGGCGCGTCTGCGAGCGCTGCGGCATGCCGCTCGAGCTCTGGGACACGGAGTGCCCGCATTGCCGCGCCGAGTCTGAACGCAACGACTCGGAGATCGCCGAGCGATCGGATCGGGAGCGTCTCGCGCAGGCGGTGGCGGTCGCCACGCCCGTCGAGGACGAGCTCGCACCGGAGCTCCTCGCCAAGACGCCGCTCGATGAGCCGATCGACAAGACGTTCATCCTCGGCGAGCAGGTCGTCCTCGTGGTCAAGGAGCACCGCAAGCCGCCGCGCACGATCCAGCTCGCGCCCGATGCGACGTTCTCGGTGGGTCGCGCAGCCAAGGTCAACACGGTCACATTCGCCGACCCGACACTGAGCGCTCAGCATTTCCGTATCGTCTTCAAGGAAGGCGCCTACTACATCGCGGACCTCGAGACGACCAACGGGACGTCGGTCAACGGCGAGCGTATCCGCGTGCACAAGCTGCACCCTGGAGACCAGATTCACGCCGGAGAGGTCGATTTCGAGTTTCGCGTGCAGTACCTGAAACGGATGTGACGCGAGGCCTCGCGGCCTGCGCGCCTTCCGGCGGAATGGTGCATGCCTGCAAGGCTCGAGCACGCCGGCGCAGGATCGCCGTGATCGACGGTTCACCCGGGCGCATAGCCGGGCGACGGTGACGAAAGGGCGGGGATCGGGACGATGAGCGACCAAGGGTGCCGGCAGATGGAGTTTCACATCTCGCGCCAGGCGCGCGAGCGCTATGGCCTCGATGACGCGCTGTTCGCCCTGCGCGGCGGCGTAATCCTCGCGAACTTCCACGCAGCGCGGGTTTTCGCGCAGAGAATGAACGCGCGCCGCGATCTCGCCCGCTTCCCCGAGCGGGCGGTGAAGGCCGGTCAGATCAACGCCATGGGCCTGGTCGATGAGATCCTCCACGCCGTCATCGAGGTGTACCGGCGCGAGAAGAGCCCGGGATCGATGGCAGGGGCGCTGCAGCGGCTGACCGATGAGCTGGGCGCCGCGGCCGTCGACGCGACGCTGCGGCGCTTCGCCGACGAGTTCCCGCCGCTCGCGGTTTTTCGGCGGGAGATCCCCGTCGACGCGTACCTCGAGGGGGACACCGGCGGCGTGCCGAACCGCGAGGTCCTGCTCGAAGAGCTGCTCATGCTGCACCTCGCCAACGCGAACCCGGCGTGCGCGCCGTTCGCCGAGCTGTTCGACGATGACGTGCTGCGGCGGGAGACGGCCTACGTGCGCATCGCGGCAGGGCTGCGCGAGCATTTCGACCTGGAGCCGTTCTTCGGTCCCGGGCACGAGAACCTCATCGACATGCTGCGCAGCCCGGCGCTGGCCGTGCCTCACTCCCTCCCCGGCCAGCTCGAGTACATCCGCGAGAACTGGGGCTTCCTCCTCGGCAAGCTGCTGTTTCGTCTGCTCGGCAGCCTCGACCTGATCAGCGAGGAGGAGAAGGCGACCTTCGGCGTCGGCGGCGGGCCGGGGTTCGGCCAGGCGCAGGTGCTCGAGTTCGGCGCTCTCGCGGTCGAGCCCGAGCGCTTCAGCCAGGACCGCGACTGGATGCCGCGGCTGGTCCTCATCGCAAAGAACGCCTACGTTTGGCTCGACCAGCTCTCGAAGCGGCACGGGCGGACGCTCGGCCGGCTCGACGAGATTCCCGACGAGGAGCTCGACACCCTCGCGCGCTGGGGGTTCACCGGCCTATGGCTGATCGGCGTATGGGAGCGCAGCAAGGCCTCGCAACGCGTCAAGCAGCTCTGCGGCAACCCCGAGGCGGTCGCCTCGGCCTACTCGCTCGCCGACTACCGCATCGCCGACGACCTCGGCGGCGAGGCGGCGTACACCACCCTCAAGGAGCGGGCGTGGCGGCGCGGGATCCGCATGGCCACCGACATGGTGCCGAATCACATGGGGATCGACTCGCGCTGGGTGTGCGAGCACCCCGACTGGTTCGTCGCCCTCGACCATAGCCCGTTCCCCGCCTACTCGTTCAACGGTCCGGACCTGTCGAGCGACGAGCGCGTCGGCATCTTCCTCGAGGACCACTACTACAGCCGCTCCGACGCCGCCGTCGTGTTCAAGCGGGTCGACCGTTGGACCGGCAGCGAGCGCTTCGTCTATCACGGCAACGACGGCACCAGCATGCCGTGGAACGACACCGCCCAGCTCAACTACCTCCTGCCCGAGGTGCGCGAGGCGGTAATCCAGACGATCATGCACGTCGCGCGCCTGTCGCCGATCATCCGCTTCGACGCGGCGATGACGCTCGCCAAGAAGCATTACCAGCGGCTGTGGTTCCCCGAGCCGGGCAGCGGCGGCGCCATTCCGACCCGCGCGGGCCTCGGCCTCACCCGCGACCAGCTCGACGCGGCGATGCCGGTGGAGTTCTGGCGCGAGGTGGTGGATCGCGCCGCCGCCGAGGCCCCCGACACGCTGCTGCTCGCCGAGGCGTTCTGGCTGATGGAGGGGTACTTCGTCCGCACCCTCGGGATGCACCGCGTCTACAACAGCGCCTTCATGAACATGATGCGCGACGAGGACAACGCCAAGTACCGCACGGTCATGAAGAACACCCTCGAGTTCGACCCCGAGGTGCTCAAGCGCTACGTCAACTTCATGAACAACCCCGACGAGCGCACCGCCGTCGACCAGTTCGGCAGGGGCGACAAGTACTTTGGCATCGCGACGCTGATGGCGACGCTGCCCGGGCTGCCGATGTTCGGGCACGGCCAGGTGGAGGGGCTCGCCGAGAAGTACGGCATGGAGTACCGGCGGGCGTACTGGGACGAGCAGCCCGACGCCCACCTCGTCTGGCGGCACGAGCAGGAGCTGTTCCCGCTCCACCACCGGCGCCACCTGTTCGCCGGCGTTGACCATTTCCGCCTCTACGACTTCCACACCCCCGACGGCTCGGTCAACGAGGACGTCTTCGCCTACTCCAACCGCGAGGGCGACGAGCGGGCGCTGGTGATCTACCACAACCGCTTCGCCGACACCCGCGGCTGGGTGCGGTCGTCCGTGGCGTGGGCGGTCAAGCACGGCGAGGAGCGCGAGCTCAAGCAGTCGGCGCTCGCCGACGGGCTCGGGCTCGAGCCGGGCGAAGGCTGGTTCTCGGTGTTCCGCGACGTGGCGAGCGGTCTCGAGTTCATCCGCAGCAACCGCGCTCTCACCGATCAGGGGCTGTACGTCGAGCTCGGCGCCTACCGCCGCCACGTCTTCATCGACTTCCGCCAGGTGCGCGACGAGCAGGGTCAGTATGCCAACCTCGCCGCCTACCTCGGCGGCCGCGGCGTCCCGAGCATCGACGAGGCGCTGCGCGAGACGTTCCTGCAGCCGCTCCACCACGCGTTCAAGGAGCTCGTCAACCCCGACGTCATGCAGCGGCTGGCGCGCGCCGCGATCGGCCGCGGCAAGGTGCGCGATACGCACGCGGCGCTGCTCGACGAGGTCGAGGCGAAGGCGTTCCGCGTCGCGGTGGAGGTCAAGCGGGTCGCCGGTGGCGACGGCGACGAGCGCCGCGTCGCGGGCGAGGTGCGCCGCACCGTCGTCGCGGCGCTGCGGCTCGCGGGCGGCGACGGCCTCGCGGCCGACCTCGCGGCGGCGACGGGAGACGGCCTCACGGCCCGCTGGAAGGCGCTGCTCGCGGCCGACGGCATGGCCGTGCCGACGCTCCTCGCGTGGGCGCTCACCCGCTCGCTCGGGGCGGTGATCTCGGGCGGCGACGCGGCGCAGCGCTCGCGCAGCGGCATCGACGAGTGGCTGCTGTCCCGCATCCTCGAGCGCACCTTCCAGGACCTCGGCGCCGACGACGGCGCCGCCCGCCACGCGGTCACGCTGCTCAAGGTCCTCATCGCCAACCAGGCGTGGCACCAGGGCCTCGCCGCCGGCCGCGAGTCCACCGGCAAGCGCCTCGAGGAGTGGCTCGCCGATGCCGACGTGCGCCAGCTCCTCCAGGTCAACCGCCACCGCGACGTCCTCTGGTTCAACAAGGAGGCCTCGGAGCAGCTTCTCGACTGGCTGCTCGCGATCGCCGCCGCCGTCGTGGCCGCCGCCGAGGCGCCGGACCCGGCCGCGGACGCTGCCCGGCTCACCGCCTGCGCCGCGCTCGCCGACAGGCTGCGCGCCGCGGGCGAGAAGGCCGGCTTCCAGGTCGAGCGGTTGCTCGTCCTGGCCGCCGCCGGGGCGCCGCCGGAGGACGCCCCGGCCAAAGGCAAGCGCCCGTAAGCCCCCGGTCGACGTACCGAGCCACGTCACGCCGGAGTCCGGGCGGTGAGTTGGTGACTCCGCGGCTGGCGGACGGAAAGGACTCTCATCCCGAGCGCTGCGGGGGATCCGGTCGCGCTGAGAGCACAGTTAACGGCGCTCGCGGGCCACGGGTCCCTCGTCGGCCTGCGGTCTGGTCAGAAGGGCGGCGTGATGGGTGGCTCCTCCGGTCGGGATTCCGCGCACCCGCCCTTCCCCCAACCCGTCCTCCTCCGTCCCCGGACACCATGAGAGAATAACCCCCAGACGGACGCAGGAAGCTGTCGTCTCCAGCGTGGCGAAGGACTCCGTGGCGTTGTGGGGCCCGAAGCGCCAAGGTCGAGTGTGCGGCGGTGCTGGAGCTGCTTGCACGCACCAGGGAGTCTGGCGCGGCACCCACCTCGACGGTGGGTGCAGATCCTAAGGGATTACATAGGCCGCGCGGCCAGTCGCCGTCTCAACTACCGCGGCGTACGCCAAGAGGCTCCTGCTCGCTTGGAACCGTACCCGCAAGGGCCGCGCGTCAGTCGACTCGAAGACATCGTCGATCTGCATGCGGGAAAGCGCGGGCACGCGCAGGCGGCGGGATGTGAGTACCTTCCCGGACTCGAGCGTGAGCTCGACATCCGCCGGGTCCGCGTGGAGGTTCACGAGTCCGATGGTGCAGCGGGTGGCGCCCTCCTCCGGCCAGGCGGCGCCGACGTCGAGCTCTCGGTGATCCGCCGCGTCCTCCGGCCTCAACGCCGGCAGGAGCGCCGCTCCCTTTCCAGCTCTCACCCGCTTTGCGTCGTAGGTCCTCCACAACGCTATGAATGGGCGCTCCGATCGAAGCTGAAGTGCTGCATAGCCGCTGAAGGAGAGCTTCTCGAGAAGGACATCGGGCAGCGCCACGGTGGCCCCAGCGGCGACCTCCTGTGTCGCCGGTACCACGACGCCTTCCGTCCCGGGACGAGCGAGCACGCTCAGCTCGACGGCGAGCGCCACCGCCGGGTCGGAGTTGCACAACACCAGATCTGTCGTCCAGAACGAGCCGAACTTCCCCCATGCGTGCGCTGCCGAGGGAACCAACAAGCGAGACCCGGCCTTCGCCGAGGCCAGCGCGCCTGCCGTCACGGCGGCAAGCAGCGGCTCGACTGCGGCCCGCCGGTCAGACGCCGTCTGCGCCCGTGCGACGACGCAGCGGTCGTACATCCCGCGGCTGAGTCGGGTGAGTTGCACCACATCCCAGCGGGCAGCGAACACGACCTCGGTACCAGCGACGGGCCTCGTGGTCAGGAGGAGCACTTCAATGTCGGGCGCCAGCCCGAGTGGGCGGGTCTGACCAGGCTCTCCGGCCACGACATGGAACCCCTTAGGCGCGAGCTCGAAAGTAGCGTGCGCACGCAGGTCGCCGGAGTAGACCACCGTGGTCCGCTCCGGCTTGAAATTCGCGGCGATCCAGTCCATTGCCTCCGAAACTGGCGCGGGCCGGCGGCGGCGCACGTCCAGAGCCGGTCCCGCAACCATGGTCACCGCCACCAGGCACCATAGGCCGACCGCCGCGAGAGCACTTCGCCGAAGCAAGGGCGCCGAGCTCGCGCCGATCCCCGCGACGAGTATGGCGAGAAGCGGCAGGGCCGGGAGAGCGTATCGCACTGACGGCCCGACGTGCAGCGCCCACGCTGCAAACACGTAATAGCCGCCACCGGCGGCCAGGCACACGGCCACGAGACGGCGGCGACCGGCTCGCCAGTGACACGTGGCACCGGCTGCTAGAAGGACCCAGAACGCAAGCGCGAGCGGCTCGGAGCCGATCGGTGCGACGAGCCAGCGATCAGCCAGATGGCCCAAGGATGCCCCGGAAAACCCGCCGGAGTGCTCGACCGCGGTCACGAACTCGTACTGGCCGCGCATTGCGGCCAAGAACCGACCGGGACCCGTCAGCAGGACAGCCGGCAACCAGCACAACAGGCTCACGGCGACAGCGCTCGCGGCAGCCGCGAGCACTTGTCCCAACTGTCGAACCCGCGCAGCGCGGAAGACGACAGCTGCACCAGTCGCGAGCAACGCCGCTGCCAGTTGCGGACGCACTCCCAGCGCGACGGCACAGACGGCCGCCGCAAGCGGCAGGCGCTGGGGCCGGTCCCACGCAGCGACGAGCGCGAGAATCCCGGCGAGAGCCCCCGCCGTGCCCAGCGCATCCGACATGCCGACGTTCGCGTTGAAGGCGAATCCCGGTGACGCAGCCAACAGGGCAGCGGCACAGGTCGCTTCGCGCCGCGTCGCGCCCAGGCGCCGGCCCAGGAGCCAGACCAGACACACCGCCGATATGGCGCCGACGATCGAAACGAGCTGGAGCGCGAGTTGAGCGTCGCCTGTCAGCCAGTAGAGCGGCTTCGCCGCGCCGACGTAGACCGGATAGCCTGGCGGGTGGGGCGAATGCGCAGCGACGTCGAAGTGGTTCATCGCCCGCATGAAGAGAATCTCGTCCCATTCGAAGGGGCTGAGTGGTCTGAATACGAGCAACGTGACACCGTAGAGGCTGAGGAGGAGAGCTAGCCCGACGGTCTGGCGTCGGCGATGAGAACGGTCGCAGCTCCCTTCACGCTCTACGCTCATCCCTCCACCCCATCCTCGAGGACCGGTTCAGGCTCATCGCCAGTGTAGCGGAGCTCGGGCAACCCGTCGCGCAGCCGTGCTGGCTATTGACAGCCCAGCCCCGGGCGACGAGGAGCTCCGCTTCCGCGTGATCGCTGCCCCCTCGCCGGCAACCCCGCCCCCGAGTCGGCCACTGCGACGCCGCCCGCGCCCACCGCGTCGCTGGCAGTGACGCGATCGGACAGGCGCGACGGGCGCCCTCGAGTGCGTCCCACCGCTCGGCTGGCGTCTGAGGGCCCAAACAAGCGCAGCATCGTCGCCGGATCAGCCCTTGACCGTCCACCCCTTGGCGGCGAGCAGGCGCCGGAGGGCGTCGCGGTGATCGCCTTGGATCTCGATGCTCGCATCGCCGGCGGTGCCGCCGCTGCCGCACGCGCGCTTGAGCTCGGCGGCGAGCTGCTTGAGGAACTCCGGGTTGCGCGGCAGGTTGTCGACCACCGTCACGGTCTTGCCGCCCCGCCCCTTCTTCTCGATCCGCAGGTGCGCGACGATGCGCGCCGGCACCGCCTGCTCGGCCTTGATCGCGCAGCGGCACTCCTTCTCGGGCCGCCCGCAACGCTGGCACGTCCTGCCCCGCTCGGTGGAGTAGACGATCTTGCCCTTCGGCGTGTCCGTCATGGCGAAAGGGTACCGCGTCCCGCCGCTGGCGGCCGGAGACGTCCGCCCCCTTGACACGGAGAGGTTCGGGACCGACGTTGGTGGCAGCAGTGGGCAGGGGCTCTGAAACTGCAACACGGGGACGCCCGGAAGAGCGCATGGAAAAACCGGGCGGGCAGCAGGTAGCGCGGGATGCTGATTCCGAAGTGCAGTTCGTGAGCTTCTGCAGCAGAGGCACCGTAGCACGAAGGCGATCGCGCGGTACCCCTGCCCACTGACTACCGCGCCCCGCGCCGGATCCGACGCCGCCCGACACGGGCGGCTTTTCCTTGCCGGTAACGACCTCTCAGCGACCGGCGACGAGCGCGCGCAGCGTCGCGAGCGAGGCCTCGGCGAGCGTCGGGACGACCGCATCGGCCTCCTCGAGCGCGGCGGCCGGGTACGACACCGCGACCGCGAGCACGCCCAGCCCCGCCAGCTTCGCCGCCGCGATGCCGGCCGGCGAGTCCTCGATGGCGACGCAGCGCTCCGGCCGCAGCGCCACCCCGGTGACATCCGAGAGCCGCTCGACCGCGAGCCGATACCCCTCGGGATCGGGCTTGCCGTGCCGCACGTCCTCGGCGGCGACCACGACGAGGAAACGCTCCCACACGCCGATCCGCCGAGCCGCGATCTCGATCTCCGGCCGCAGGGCACCCGAGCACACCGCCAACGGAACCCCGGCCGACGATACCGCTGCAATCAGGGCGACGGCGCCCGGCATGGCCGTCGCCGATGCCGCCAGCACCTGCTGGACGGCGACGGTCTTCTTCCTGGTCAGCTCGTCCAGGCGCGCCTCGCTCGCGGCGACGCCGTGATCGGCGAGGACCGCCGCGAAGCAGTCATGGTCGTCGAAGCCGAGGTAACGCTCGCAATACGTCTCCCAGGTCAGAGTCACCCCAAGCTCGCCCAGCACGCGCGCGAAGCCGGCGCAGTGCACCGGCTCGCTGTCCACCACAACGCCGTCGAAGTCGAAGATGACCGCATCCACCGCGCGATTGTGCCAGATGTGACCGGCACCCGGCGCCGCGCGATCTCGAGCTGTGGATTCGGCGCGCCGGCCCGGCCTGGCCACGGCCTCGCCGATCACTGGAAACCGGCTGGGGGGCGTCCTATGCTGGAAGGGATATGCCAGCAGCGTCTTGGAGGTGATGGCCATGCGTCCGGTGAAGAGCTTCCAGGTCCGCCCCGCGCTTCCGGAGAGGCTACAGGCGCTCGAGGAGGTCGCCTACAACCTGCGCTGGTCGTGGGACCACGAGACGATCGCGCTGTTCCGCCGCCTCGATCGGAACCTCTGGGAGCAGACGGGCCACAACCCGATTCTGATGCTCGGCAGCATCGCGCAGACCCGCCTCGACGAGCTGGCGCAGGACAAGGCGTTCCTCGCGCACCTCGACCGCGTCAGCCGCGACCTCGGCGAGTACATGAGCGGCAACGACACCTGGTACGCCAAGCACCACGGCCGCCCCGAGCACCCGCTCGCCGCGTACTTCTCGATGGAGTTCGGTCTCACGGAGTGCCTGCCCATCTACTCGGGCGGGCTCGGGATGCTGGCCGGCGATCACCTCAAGTCGGCGAGCGAGCTCGGCGTGCCGCTGGTCGGCGTCGGGCTGCTTTACCAGAAGGGATACTTCCGCCAGTACCTCAGCCCCGAGGGGTGGCAGCAGGAGCGGTATCCGGTCAACGACTTCTTCACGATGCCGCTGCGCCCGTTCCGCGACGCCGAAGGCAAGGAGGTCCGCGTCACCGTCTCGATCGCGGGACGCGAGGCGCAGATCAGGCCGTGGCGGGTGCAGGTGGGCCGCGTCGTGCTCGTCCTGCTCGACACCAACCTCCCCGAGAACCCGCGCGACATCCAGGACATCACCGACGAGCTGTACGGCGGCGACGTGGAGACGCGCATCCGGCAGGAGGTCGTGCTCGGCATCGGCGGCATGCGCGCCCTCGACGCCCTTGGCCTACGCGCCCGCGTCTACCACATGAACGAGGGACACTCCGCGTTCGTCGCGATCGAGCGGCTCGCGCGGCTGATGCGCGAGAACAAGCTCGCGCTGCCCGAGGCGTGGGAGATCGTTGCCGCCAGCACCGTGTTCACCACCCACACCCCGGTGCCGGCCGGTATCGACGTGTTCGCGCCGGACCTGGTCGAGCGCTACCTCGGACCCTACCTGCAGGAGCTGGGCGCCAACCGCGACCTGCTGCTCGGCCAGGGCCGCATCCACCCCGACGACGCCGGCGAGCCGCTCAACATGGCGGTCACGGCAATGCGCGTCGCCGGATACGTCAACGGCGTCAGCCGCCTGCACGGCGCCGTGTCGCGCGCGATGTGGCGCGACCTGTGGCCTGCGATTCCCGTCGAGGAGCTGCCGATCTCGCACATCACCAACGGCGTCCACCCGGGGTCGTGGATCTCGGATGACATGCGCACGCTGTACGACCGCTATCTCGGGCCATCCTGGTTCGAGGAGCCCGGCGACACCCGGGTGTGGCAGGCGGTGCAGCAGATCCCCGGCGAGGAGCTGTGGCGCACCCACGAGCGCCGCCGCGAGCGGCTCGTGGCGTTCGCCCGCCGCCGGCTGGTCGAGCAGCTCCGCGGCCGCAGCGGAGGTCAGGCCGAGCTGGCCCGGGCCGCCGAGGTGCTCGACCCCGAGGCGCTCACCATCGGGTTCGCCCGCCGCTTCGCCACGTACAAGCGCGCCACGATGCTGCTGCGTGACCCCGAGCGGCTGGCGCGCCTGCTCGATGCGCCGAGCAAGCCGGTCCAGATCATCTTCGCCGGAAAGGCCCACCCGCGCGACGACGCCGGCAAGGCGTTCATCCGCGACATCGTCCAGGTCGCCGCCCGCCCGGAGTTTCGCCGCCGCATCGTGTTCCTCGAGGACTACGACATGGTCACCGCGCGCTACCTGGTGCAGGGGTGCGACGTCTGGCTGAACACGCCGCGGCGCCCGCGCGAGGCGAGCGGCACCAGCGGCATGAAGGCGGCGTTCAACGGCGTGCTCAACCTGTCGATTCTCGACGGCTGGTGGGACGAGGCATACGCGGCGGGAAACGGCTGGGCGATCGGCAGCGGCGAGGAGTACGCCGACCAGGAATACCAGGACCGCATCGATGCGGGCACGCTCTACGAACTGCTCGAGCGCGAGGTCGTGCCGCTGTTCTACACCCGGGCGAGCGATGGGCTGCCGCACGGCTGGCTCGACACCATGAAGCGATCGATGCAGTCGATCTGTCCGGTGTTCAACACCAACCGCATGGTCCATCAGTACCTCGATCAGGCCTACGCGCCGGCCCAGGAGCACCGCCTGCGGCTCGAGGACGGCTCGTGCAAGCGGGCCAGGGCGCTCGCCCGCTGGCGCAACAAGGTGCGACGGGCGTGGTCGTCGGTGCGGATCGTCGCCGTTGCTGCCGACCGAACCGAGAACCTGCGCGTGGGCGAGTCCGTTGCGGTCACCGCGCGGATCGCCGCCGACCGTCTGACGCCGACCGATCTGTGCGTCCAGATCTACGCCGGCCGCCTCGACGATCATCAGGAGATCGGCGGCGCCGAGATCATACCGATGAGCCATCGCGAGACGGCCGCCGACGGCGCGTTCCTGTTCGCAGGCAGCATCCCGTGCGCCGCCAGCGGCCTGCGCGGCTTCACCGTGCGGGTCGTGCCGTGCAACGATGACCTCGGCCGGCCGCACGCCACCGGGTTGATCGCCTGGGCATCGTGAAAGCCGGGGCTCGGGGCTCGGGGCGCGGGAAAGGAAGAAACCGAGAGACAGTTCAGATGGTGCGCGCCTGCGCCCAGCGCCGCACGTGCAGCGCAGCGAGCGAAAGCAGCTCACGCGATGGCGCGCCTGAGCGCACCTCACGTCCTTCGGGCGTGCCGCGCCGCTCCCCGAGCGGCGCGCGTGTGCCAGGAGTTGCATATCGCCGCTACCCTCGTCCCGAGGCAAGACCTCAAGAACCCGCTTGGGCCGACCGACCCGCCGTGTTCGCGCGATATGAAACGCCTGGCACCGCCGGCTTCGACGGTTCGCAGCGCCCCCAAGCCACGCTCCGCGCCAATCCTGCACCGCCTCCCATCCGCCCGCCGTGTTCGCGCGATATGAAACGCCTGGCACCGCCGGCTTCGACGGTTCGCAGCGCCCCCAAGCCACGCTCCGCGCCAATCCTGCACCGCCTCCCCACCCACCCGCGTCAAGAGTGACGAAAGTGGCGGACCTGGCACCGGAGTGGAGCTACAGAATGAAATCCGTCGACAGGAAATTCGACTTGCGGCCACGCACGATCTCGTTGACCAGACGCTTGTTGACCTCGCTCGCCTTGGCGGCGACGAGCGTCCGAATGGTGAACACGCGCAGCGCGTCGGACACCGACAGCGTCCCCTCCGCCGAGTCCTTGCGGCCGGTGAACGGGAAGGCGTCGGGACCGCGCTGGCACTGGCTGTTGAGGTTGACGCGGCACACCTGGTTGACCAGCGGGTCGATCAGGCGGGCGATCTGGTCGGCGTCGCTGCCGAAGATCGACACCTGCTGGCCGTACGGCGAGTCGATGACCGCCCGGATCGGCGTCTCGACGTCGTCGAACGGTTGCACCGGCACGATCGGGCCGAACTGCTCCTCGCGATAAACCCGCATTGCGCCGCCGACCGGAGAGAGCACGGCGGGGGTGAAGAACGTGCCGTGCACGCGCCCGCCGCCGTCATTGACCACGCGGGCGCCGCCCGCCGCCGCGTCGGCGACCAGCTCGGCCAGGTACTCGGGCTTGCCGCGCTCGGCGAGCGGCGTGATGGCGACGCCGTCGTCCCACGGCATGCCGACCCGTAGCCCGCTCACCGCGGCGCACAGCCGCTCGAGGAACTCGCCGGCGACGCGGGACTGCACGAACAGCATCTTCAGCGCGGTGCAGCGCTGGCCGTTGAACGACAGCGCGCCGAGCACGCACTCGCGGACCGCGAGGTCGAGGTCGGCGTCGGGCAGCACGATCGCCGGGTTCTTCGCCTCGAGGCCGAGCACGCAGCGCAGGCGGTGCGGCCGCGGGTGCGCCTGCTTGAGCGCGTCGGCGGCCTGGCTCGAGCCGATGAACGCCAGCACGTCGATCTTCCCCGACGCCATCAGCGGGGTCATCGTCTCCCGGCCGCGGCCGTAGACGGTGTTGACCACGCCGGGCGGGAACGCGTCGCGGAACGCTCCGAGCAGCGGCTGGTGGAGCAGCACGCCGAGCCGCGGCGGCTTGAACACCACCGTGTTGCCCATGATCAGCGCCGGGATCAGCGTGGTGAACGTCTCGTTGAGCGGGTAGTTGAACGGCCCCATGCACAGCGCCACACCGAGCGGCGCCCGCCGGATCTGGCCGATGATCCCCTGCTGGATCACAAAGCGCGACGAGGTCCGATCGAGCTCCTTGAGGGCGTCGACGGTGTCGCGGATGTACTCCACGGTGCGGTCGAACTCGCGCTCCGAGTCGCCGCGCGACTTGGCGATCTCCCACATCAGCACCTTAACGACCTCGGCGCGCCGCTCGACCATGCGGCGGGCGAACTCCTCGACGTGGGCGATGCGATCCGCCACCGACATCGTCGGCCAGGCGCCGCCGCCGTTGTCGTAGGCGGCTACGGCCGCGTCGAGAGCCGACAGCGCCTCCGCCGGCCCGAGCCGCGGGCAGCTCCCGATCACAAGCTGGCGGGGACCGTCCGGCGTTTCCTCGCAGATCGGCGACACAACCTCCTGAACCGCGCCGTCCGAGCGCCGCAGCTCGCCGCCGACCAGGTACTCGCGCTGCTCGATCGGACCCGGGAGGCGCGCCGCCTCGGGGATCGTCTCGCGCGCCGGAAAGCGGAGCGAAGAGCTGGCGTCCATAACTCACCTCCCGGGGCCGCCCCGCGGCGCGCACCCGCCGGCCAACAATAGCGCTTCCCGGCCGGCGCCGGCGAGGCGGTAAACTCCCCGCGCATCCACGACGTACCATTGGCATGCACGCCGGAGCTCGTTCGGCAGCGGGAGGTTGATCCTGGTTACGGGCCGGGTGAAGCGGATCGTCAAGGGCTACGTCGGGGATGTGACGATGGGCGACGTCCGGCGTCTGTTCGACCGCGACGCGCGCGAGGCGTACGCCATCCTCACCAAGGACCAGGCCGATGCCCACCCGGGTGCCGGGCGCATCAGGCGCTTCTTCCACCGCACCCGCCTGCTCCTCCGGGGCATGGCGAGCAAGCTGAGCCCGGTGCGGCGCCTGCTGTTCGTCACCTCGCTCGTGGCCGCGATTCTCGGCTTTGTCCAGATCCGCGCCGACATCGCGTCGCGGGGGATCGAGGTCGACACCTCGCCGTTCTGGTTCGTCGTCAGCATCCTCGGCCTCGTCTTCCTGCTCGCCCTCGAGCTGGTCGACCGCATCCGCGTCCGCGACGAGCTCGAGGTGGCGCGCGCCCTGCAGCTCGAGCTGCTGCCGCGGACGACGCCGTCCCTGCCCGGCTACGACGTCGCCCACTCCTACCGCACCGCCAACGAGGTCGGCGGCGACTACTACGACTTCCTGCCTCTGCTCGACGGGCGCTTCGTGATCGTCATCGGCGACGCCAGCGGGCACGGCATGGCGTCGGGCCTGCTCATGGCCATCGCCAACGCGACGCTCAAGCTCGCCCTCGATTTCGATCCCGCGCCGGAGAAGGTCATTGCCCTGGTCAACCGGGTGATGTGCCGCACCGGCAACCGCCGCTCGTTCATGACGATGTTCTACGGGTTGCTGACGCCGGACGGCGGGCGGCTCGAGTACGTGTGCGCGGGCCACCCGTTCCCTCTCCTGCGGCGCGCGGACGGGTCGGTCGTTGAGCTCGGCCACGGCGGCCTGCCGCTCGGTATCCGCAACGATCTCGAGATCGCGCCCGAAACGGTCACCATCGGGCGGGGGGACGTGCTCGCCCTCTACACCGACGGCCTCCCCGAGGCGCCGAACCACGCCGGCGAGGCGTTCGGCTACGACCGCGTGCGCACGCTCGTCGCCGCCGGCGGACCGCCGCAGACGGTCCACGACCGCGTGCTCGGCACGTTCCGCGCCTTCCTCGGCGACGAACCGCTCCGCGACGACGCCTGCCTGGTCGTAATCGCCAGGACCTGAGGCTCGACGAGCACCTCTCCTGCAGGCGGCGTGTCCACCAGAAGAAACGGGGCGCCGCGAGGCGCCCCGGGGCAACACCGAGTCAGTAGCAGTCTAGAAGTGGAAGCGCAGGCCGAGCTGCACCAGGCGCTGCTCGCCCTGGCCGATGTCGCCGGCGAAGGCGTGGGCGGTGCCGAAGCGGTCCGGCCGGGTCGGGTTCTTGGAGTTGAACACGTTGAACATCTCCACCAGCGCCTCGACCCCGAGGTCCTCGGCGAAGATGAAGTCCTTCGAGATGCGGATGTCGAACTGCGAGAACGACGGCATCCGGGCGTCGTTGACGTGGCTCACCGCAGGAGGAGCGAAGTCCGTTCCCGGGCACTTCGTGACCCCGTCGCCGAGATCCATGGTCGAGCCATCGCCGTTGAGGTCGCAGTTGCCGAACCGCGTGTATGGGAAGCCGCTGTGGTAGCGGACGAAGCCGCTCAGCGCGACGTCCCACGGCGCCTTGTAGGTGCCGCCGATCGTGATCCGGTGGCGCGCGTCGGTGTAGAGCGGCCCGGTGCAGGCGTCGCACAGCGGGTCGAGCGGGTTGACCGACTGGTCGCGCCGGCGCGAGGAGCCGCCGGTGTCGGACTGCAGCTCGCCGCCGAAGCCGCTGGTGATGCGGAACTCGTCGGCGCCCGCCAGGATGTTGCCGTCGGACTTCGAGAGCGTGTAGAACCCTTGGACCTCGAACTTCGCCTGCCGGACGTGGAAGGCGAGGCTCAGCCCCTTGTAGTCGGCAAAGCCGTTGCCGTACCAGATCCGGAATCGTCCGAAGTCGGGGAAGCGCGGATCGATTTGCGAGTTTCCGTTTGCATCCGACGTGGGGTTCCCCCGGAAGCGGAACGGAATGTCCCGGTAGCGCGCGCCGAGGGCGTCGACGGTGAGGCCGAGCCACGCGTTCGCCTGCCACGAGTAGCCGAGGGAGACCTGGTCCGAGTACGGCGTTTTCAGGGTCGGCGAGGCGACCTCGTTGGGGGCGTTGGCCGACACGCCGGGGGGCAGTTGGCTGAGTGGCAGCGTCTGGCCGATCTGGAAGAAGCTGCCGTCCGAATTGCGGATGCCGCTCTCGTCGCTGTTGAAGTAGGTCAGGCCGTACGTCGACTGCACGGCCGCGGCCGGGAAGAGAATCGTCGCGTTGGTGTACGGGAAGTCGTAGAACCGGCCGAAGCCACCGCGCAGGATCGCCTTCCCATCGCCCGACGTGTCCCAACTGAACCCCACGCGCGGCGCGAAGTTGTTGCGGTCCTCGTCGAGCACACCGTCGTCGTCCCAGAAGTCCTTGAGGTACTTTTCGGTGTAGGTGCGCTGGGTGTGCAGCGCCTGCCACAGCGGGCTCGTGCGCTGGTCGAGGTTGAACCCGGTGTTGAGGTCGTAGCGCAGGCCGACGTTGACGGTCACGCGGGGGCTGGGGTACCAATCGTCCTGGAAGTACGCGGAGTACTGCTTGACCGGCGTGGAATCCCCGAAGAAGCCGCCGTAGTAGCTGATCGAGGCCACCGGCGAGTCGATCGTGTCGCCGAGCAGGGCGAACGTCCCGAGCACGCCGGTCGTGAAGTCGCCGCCGAGCGTCGGCTCGTTGACGTAGGAGAGCCCCGCCTTGAAGTCGTGGCGGTGGCTGCCGATCGTGCTCGACCAACTGAGGTCGTCCTTGTAGTGGTACTTGGTCTGGTTGGTGTCCTGCGGGGTGTTGAAGTTCTGGCCCTGCGTCACCCCGCTGGCGAAGTAGATCGACGGCTCGTCCGAGGTCGGCACGATGGCGTTGTTGAACTTGGTGTACTGGAACGTCGCCTCGTTGAGCGCCGTGCCGCCGAGCTGCCAGGTGTGGCCGACCAGCACCGAGCTGTACTTGTTCTTCGAGACCCCGAGCGCGCTCGGCAGGAAGTTGTCGGCCTGGCCGTAGGTGTCCTGGTTCTTCTGGTACCCGTAACGCACCTGCAGGAGCTGCGCCGGGGTCGGCTCGACCGTGACCTTGGCGGTGACCAGCGTGTCGTTGAACGGCACCAGCGGCTGGAACGTCCCGTCGATCGCCGGGTAGATGCCGTTGGTCTCGACAAAGTAGCCCTGGTCGCGGCCGGTCTTCTCGAACGTCGCGAAGAAGTGCGCCTTGTCCTTCTGGATGGGGCCGCCGACCGAGCCGCCGTACTGGTTGCGCCGGTAGGGACCCTTCCCGGAGCCGCCGCGATTCTCCGCCTCGGTGCTGCCGTTGAGGCTCTTGTCGCGGAAGAACTCGTAGGCGCTGCCGCGGAACTCGTTGGTGCCGGACTTCGTCACCACCGAGAGCACGCCGCCCGAGGAGCGGCCGTACTCCGCCTTGTACTGCGAGGTCTGGATCTTGAACTCCTGGACGGCCTCGAGGTTGAAGTTCTGCAGGGCGCCGCCGATGGTGTCGTCGGTGTTGTCGCCGCCGTCCATGATGTAGTTGACGTTGCGGCCGCTGCCGCCGTTGAGCGCCACGACAAGCTGTCCCGGTTTGGTCGGGTCGGTGTTGTAGCCGAGGGTCGTGCCGGGCGCCAGGACGGCCAGGTTGGCGAACTGCCGGCCGTTGAGCGGGAGGTTCTCGATCTGGTCCTGGCTGACCACCGTGCCGGTCGCCGCCTCGGACTCGATCAGCGGCGGCGTGTCGACGACCGTGATGGTCTCCTGCACCTTCGCCAAGCTCATCGTGACCTCGAGCGTGCGTGCCGTGGCCACCTGCACCTTGACCTCGTCCACGGTGACTGTGGCGAATCCGGACAGCTCCACGGCCACGGCGTAGGAGCCGACCGGCAGCTCGCGGATCAGAAACCCGCCGTCGATGCCGGTGGTGGTGGCGCGCCTGAGGCCGGTCTCCTTGTTCGTCGCGTTGACGGTCACGCCAGGCAACGGCACCTTCTGCGAGTCCACTACGGTTCCCTGGATGTTCCCGCCCCTGGCCTGGGCCTGCAGGAGGCCAGGCACGGCCAGGACGCATACCAGGACTGCGAGCACTACCCGAATGAGCACTGCGGTGCGGCGTTGTCGCATCATTTCCCTCCTCTGACCGAGCTGCCGAACGAGCTCGAGTCCTTGATTCCTCCTCCGGTGAGCAACACGTGTCATCCTGTGAAGTACGATGAATCGCCTCCTTTCGTTCTCAAGAGCCCGTTTCGCCCGATAGGCGTGCAAGCATCTGCCGGGCCGCACGGCGCTGCGGCTCGAACGCCGAGTCGCCCGCCGAGGCGGCCAGAAAATCGCGATATGCGGCGATCGCCGGCCCCCGCGCGCCGGCCATCTCGAACGCGATGGCGCGGTTGAGGCGCGCCTCGTGGAGCCGTGGCGCGAGGACGAGCGCCCGATCGAACCACGCCGGCGCGTCCGCTGGCCGGCCGCGCTGCACACTCAGCACGCCCATGCCGTTGAGAGGGTCCGCGTAGCCCGGGGCGGCGGCGATCGCCTTGCCGTACGCCCCGTCCGCCTCGTCGTAGCGCTTCGCGTCGCGCAGCGCGTTGCCGAGGTTGTTCCAGGCGCTCGCGTTGCGCGGGTCGTCGACGACGGCTCTGTGGAACTCGTCGACTGCATCCTGCTGGTCGCCCTGCAGCAATGCGCACAGGCCGAGCACGTTGCGCGCCTCGGAGTACTGCGGGCGCAGCGTGACCGCCGTGCGCAGCGCCTGCCGCGCCTCGTCCCTCCGGCCCGCCTCCTGCAGCGCGACGCCCAAGTTGTACCACGCCTCCGGGTCGCCGCCGCCGCTTTCGGCCGCGGCGCGATAGTGCCGGATCGCCGCCTCGCCGTCGCCCAGGTCGCGGAGCGCTTTCGCCAGCGTCCCCCGGAAGATCGGGTTGCGCGGGTCGGCAGCCGCGAGTCGCTCGAGGATCGCTCGCGCCCGGCGCGGCGCGCCGCGGGCGATCAGGTCGCGCGCGTCCTCCAGGTCGCGAAACAGGCCGATCTGCTCCTTCGGGTCCGGCAACCCGTCCGACTCCGTGGCTCCCTGGCCGGCGCCGCCCACGTAGCCCAGGCTCGCCAGCCGTGCTCGTGACTCGGCATCGTCGGCGGCCAGCGTCGGCGCCAGAGCCTTGGCGCTGCGTAGCTCGGTCAGCCTGCCGGCAAGCTCCTCGGTTGGAGCGCCTCCCCCGGCAACCAGGTTGGTCGCCTCGCCGGGGTCCGCTCCCAGGTCGTACAGCTCGGCGCGCGGCGCGGCGATGTACTTCCGTTCCGCGCGGCGCAGTGCGAACAAGGGGCTCCACCCGAAGTAGCGGGGGTACTCGGTCTCCGCGTAGAGATCGCAGGGGGGCGGCTCCCGGCCGGCGAGCAGCGCCGCGGAGAGATCCCGGCCGTCGGTCGGCCCGGCGAACCTCCTGCCGAGCAGCCCGGCGAGCGTCGGGGCGACATCCACCAGTCCGACGGGCTCGCGCACCTTCCGGCCCGCCGGCAGCCGTGCCGAACGGACGATGAGCGGCACGCGCAGCGTCGGCTCGTAGAGCAGCAGGCCGTGCGTCCTCTCACCGTGCTCGCCGAGCGCCTCGCCGTGGTCGCCGGCGACCGCCACCACCGTCTGCGCGCGAGCTCCGGAGCGGTCCAGCGCCTCGAGCAGCCGGCCGACCTGGCTGTCGACGAAGGCGATCTCGCCGTCGTAGAGGCTGCTCGCGTGCCGGCCGCGCCAGGGCTCGGGCGGGTTGTACGGCGCGTGCGCGTCGTACAGGTGGACCCAGAGGAAGAACGGCCTCGAGTCCGCGCGCTGCAGCCAGCGGAGGGCGCGATCGGTGACCTCGGCGCCGCTCCGCTCCGCTTCGATGTCGGCCCCCGCCGCCGCACGGGGAATCTCGTCGTCGTAGGTATCGAAGCCGCGGGCGAGGCCGAAGCGGTGGTCGAGCACGAAACCGCCGATGAAGGCGCCGGTGCGGTATCCGGCCGCCTGCAGAACGGTCGCGAGCGTGTCCAGGCTCGCCGGGAACTGCTCGGCACCGTTGTTGTGCACGCCGTGGAGCGGGGGCAGCAACCCCGACATCATGGTCGCGTGCGCCGGCAGCGTCAGCGGCACTGCCGACTGCGCGTGCTCGAACAGGACGCCGGCGCGCGCCAGCGCGTCGAGTGCGGGCGTCTCGGCTGCACCGGCGCCGTACGCGCCCAGGTGATCGGCGCGAACGGTATCGAGAGAGACGAAGAGCAGATTTAGTGGGTGTTCAGGCGCAACAGCATGGGGCCTGGTGCACGCGAACGACACGAGCAGCAGACCAGCCAGCGCAGATCGGAAAACTCCTCGTCCCAGTCTCTCCCACCCCATGTGCTGCCACCGAGCTCTGCGTCGGAGCGTAACACCACCGGGCGGAGTGTCAAGCCGAACCGCGTTTCAGGAAAGGAGCGGCCTTGCTTCGCCCGTCAGCAGAAAACGTGGACCTCGGCCTGTCGACTGTGAGCCGCTCGTCAAGGCGCGAGGATCTCGCGGTCCGGCGGGGTGTCCGGGGTGATCGACGGACCGTCCTTGAGGTCCTCGCGGATGATCAGCTCGAGGAACATGTCGCGGACGCCGGCCTTGCCGCGCGTCTTGAACACGCTCGCGACGTCCCTGGGCGAGAGCTTGATCCCCGTCATGTGCTCGAGGTACTGCGTGAAGATGCGCGGCCGCGACAGCACGCTGACGATGAGAACCAGCAGCAGGGCCCCGGTGGTTCCCACCAGCACCATCGTGACCTCTGGCGACAGGTCAGGCATCGCTCTCCTCCTCGCCCGTAACGTCGACATGGGTGGCGTCGACCTCCCCGTAGTAGTCCGGGGGTACCAGCACCTCGCGGCCCCGTGATCCCTGCGTCGGTCCCACGAGGCCCTCCTGCTCCATCATATCGAGAAGTCGCGCCGAACGCGCGTACCCGAGGCGCAGCTTCCGCTGGATGTACGACGCTGACGCCTTGCGCGCCCCCACCACTAGGCGCGCCGCCTGATCGTACATGGGATCGTCGACGAGCATCCCGCCGTTGCCGCCGAATCCCGGCTCCGGCTCGACCAGTACCTCCGAGTCGAATTCCGGTTTGCCGTAGCGTTTGCAGTGCTTGAGGACGGTGAGGATCTCCTCCTCGCGCACCAGGCACCCGTGCACACGCACCGGCCGCGATGTGCCCGGCGCCAGGTAAAGCATGTCGCCCATGCCGAGCAGGCACTCGGCGCCGTCGCTGTCGAGGATGGTGCGGGAGTCGAACCGCGTGCGCACCTTGTAGGCGATGCGGCTGGGGAAGTTGGCCTTGATCACGCCGGTGATGATGTCGACGCTCGGGCGCTGCGTCGCGAAGATCAGGTGGATCCCGACCGCCCGCGCCATCTGCGCGAGGTGGCCGATCGAGTCCTCGACCTCGGGGGCGCAGGTCATCATAAGATCGGCGAGCTCGTCGATGATGACCACGATCATCGGCATCGGCCTCAGCTCGCTCTGGCCGTCCCCCGCCTGGAGCACCGCCTCGCGCGCCTTGGGGTCGGCGACCAGCGCGTTGTACTGCGCCAGGTTGCGGACCTTGCAGCTCGCCAGCAGGGTGTAGCGCTCGCGCATCGTGCGCACCGTCCAGCGCAGCGCCTTGGCGGCCTCGCGCGGGTCGGAGATGATCGGCGTCAGCAGGTGCGGCAGTTTCTCGTACATCCCGAGCTCGACCGTCTTCGGGTCGATCAGGATGAAGCGCACCTGCTCGGGCGTCGCCTTGAACAGCATCGACATGATCATCGCGTTGATGCCGACGCTCTTGCCCGAGCCGGTGAAGCCGCCGATCAGGAGGTGCGGCATGCGCGCGAGGTCGACGACGAATGGTCGGCCGTGGATGTCCTTGCCGAGGGCGAGGGTCAGCGCGGAGGCGGAGTGCACGAACTTGTTCGACTCGATGATCTCGCGCAGCACTATCGTCTGCCGCTCCGGATTCGGGACCTCGATGCCGACGGTCGCCTTGCCGGGGATGCGCTCGATGCGCACCGCCTCGACCTGCAGACCGAGCGCCAGGTCCTCCTCGAGCGCCACCACCTGCGCGTACTTCACTCCCGCCGCGGGACGGAACTCGTAGGTGGTGATCACCGGGCCGGGCAGTACGTCCTCGACCCTGCCCTCGACGCGAAACTCCTTGCACTTGGCCTCGACGTGCTCACGCATGGCGGCAAGGTGCTGCGGATCCGCCGGCGCCACCGCCACGGGAGTCATCAGCATCGACTTCTCGGGCAGCGCCGAGGCCGGCGTCTCCTTGACGAAGTCGAACGCCTTCTGCTCCGGCACCACCTCGACGCGCGGCGGCCTCTCCCGCCGTGGCCGCGGCTTCGCATCGGCGCTTGCCGCCGACGTCGCCGGCGGCTCGCGCTCCTCCACGACCTGAACCTTGCCTACCTGCCGGAGGCTCAGTGAGCCGGGACCTTCCGTCTCCTGCCACACCATCGGCGGCGCCGGCGGCGGCGGGTGGCGATCGAGGTGGCGCTTGAGCAGGTCGTGCCGCTGCTGCTCGCGCAGCCGCTCTTCCCGCCGGCGCGCCCGCTGTGCCGCGACCTCGCCGCGTTTGCGGGCGAGCCACTCGCCGACGCCGCCAAAGAGCTGAGCCAGCGAGCCGCGAAACCCCAAAACGACGCCGGCCAGCGTGGCGGCAGCGCACACCAGCACCGCGCCGGTCGCGCCCAGGCTCTCGGTGAGGCCGCTGTTCACCAGCCGACCGACCTCGCCGCCCCACACCAGCTCGCCGCCGCGGTACGGCGTGCGCGGCATGGCCGCCGCGAACAGGCCGTCGGCGCCCACGGTTGCCGCCACCCAGGCGCCGATCTGCAGGCCGGGGGCGTCGATGACCTGTCCGCGCAGCCAGCGCCACCCGGCGACGAGCAGCAGCCCGGGCACGACGAGAGAGGACACGCCGAAGAGCGTGACGAGGACGCCGGCCACCGCCGCGCCGACGTGCGAGAGCAGGTTGCGGATCTCGTCGCGCCCCGCCGAGAACGGCGAGGAGTCGAGCGGGTGATAGGAAACCACCGCGAGCAGGACCAGCAGGCCGACCAGGCCGAGAATGTACCCGGCCACCTCGCGAACGACGTCCTCCCGTGTGCGAGGCATCAGCCACCACCCAGAAGCACCGCTATCGAGGAAGGCATCATCATCGCCGCGCCGTCATTGTAATGAAATACCGGCGGCAAGTGCCTCCCCGAGCGCCAGCCACTGCGCCAGCGTCAGGTCCTCGGGGCGGCTCGACGGATCGATGGCGGCAGCGGTGAGCGCCCCGAGCAGCGCCGGCGCCGGCGCCGCGGCCGCCAGCGCATTGGTGATCTTCTTGCGCCGGAGAGTGAATGCCGTCGCGGCGAGAGCGAACGCGCGGGCGAGATGCGGCGAGCGCTCGCCGGCCTGCCGCAGGCGCAAGTGAAGCACCGCCGACATCACCCTGGGGGGCGGCTCGAAGCAGCGCGGGGGCACGCTGAACAGCAGCTCCGCTTCCGCGAACCCTTCCACCTCGAGCGTCAGCAGCCCACGGCTGCGCTCGCCGGGAGGCGCAACGATGCGCTCGGCGACCTCGAGCTGGAGCATCACGACGATGATGGGGAAAAGCTCGCCGCGCGGCAGCAACCGGCGCAGGATCGCGGTACCGACGCTGTACGGCAGGTTGCCGACAATCTGCCACGGCCCCCCGGCGGCGAGGACGTCGAGGTCGGCGCTGAGCGCATCGGCGCCGATGACCTCGAGCCCCGGTGGGTTGCCGAGCGCGGCCGGCAGTGCCCGCGCCAGGCCGGCATCAACCTCGATCGCGCGCACGCCGGGGAAGCGCTCGACGAGCAGACGGGTCATGGCGCCGCGGCCCGGACCGATCTCCAGCACCCGCGTCGGCTCCGAGGGTAGCGCCCCGACGATCGCCTCCGCGACCCGCCGGTCACGGAGGTAGTGCTGGCCCAGCCTCTGTCGTCGCGATCGCACGTTCCCCCAAGAGAGCACCTTCGCCCGCCCACCCGGCCAGCTCACAGCTCACAGCCAACAGTATTTCCCCACCCACCCGTCCGTCACCCACCCCGGCAGGTCCCAACGGCAGCGACGGCGGGAAACCACGAGAGGCTACAATACCGCCGTTTCGCGCTCGCGGGCGCGGGAAAGGACGTGGACATGGGTGGGAACACCACGGTTGTGACCGACGGCACCTTCGAGGCAACCGTCGTCAACAGCTCGCTGCCGGCACTCGTCGACTTCTGGGCGGTCTGGTGCGGCCCGTGCAAGCTGATCGCGCCGCACGTGGACGCGCTTGCCGATGAGTACTCCGGCCGCGCCGTCATCGCCAAGCTCGACGTCGACTCCAACCGCCAGACGGCGATCCGTTACGGCATTCAGTCGATCCCCACGCTGCTCTTCTTCAAGAACGGAAAGCTGGTCGACCGCGCCATCGGCGCCATCGACAAGAAGGTCATCAAGCAGAAGCTGGACGCGCGGCTGTGGGCCGACGGCGCAC
>Ga0315273_10000690_pt1 | contig 36445 bp, 33 predicted proteins | sample YL17G02_0_MG_FD_205753 | JGI IMG/M metagenome (GOLD analysis project Ga0315273, IMG submission 205753) | Sediment microbial communities from Yellowstone Lake, YNP, Wyoming, USA - YL17G02_0 | ecosystem: Environmental > Aquatic > Freshwater > Lake > Sediment | place: USA: Wyoming | collected...
GCCCCCGGCCGGGACGGCAGGCGCGCCGCGAGGGCCGCCGCGATCAGGTTGGCCAACCCCCAGAAGCGCCACATGTCGTCGCCGCGCCCCAGGCAGACGCGCGCGGTACCCGCGGCATCGACGGCGATCTCCCCTTCGTCGGAGCGGAAATTCCCGCCGCCGTCTCGCAACTCGCCGGTGATCGACTTGCGCATCGGACGGCCCGTCACGATCGTGTGGTCCGAAGCGGCAACCGCGACGTCGAGCCAGGGCGTCACGTTCCGACTCGTCATGAACGGCGCCCACTGCGACGCGAGAACTCCGGCCAACGCGTCGTCCAAGCCCCGGAAGCGGACGACGAGCCCCGAGAGATCCGCGACGAACGTGACGCCAACGCCGCTCACAGCCCCGCCGCGTCGATCGCGTCCCAGTACGAATCGTCCTTCTTGAAGTGGAGATGGAGGAGAGGAACGCCGGCGAACGCCGCCTCGATCGACGCGAAGAGATCGGGGCGCTCCCTAAAGGCCTCGGCGACGAACGTCAGGTTGCCGACGAGCTGGCCGAAGGCGACGGCGCGCGGCGCCGCGCGCACCTCCGGCTTCACGTCCTTCACGATGCGAAAGCCGGCCGCGAGGGGGAAGCGGCCCAGAACCGGCTCGCCCTCTTCGTAGGTTCCGCGGAACGGGCTCCCGACGAGGTCGAGCCCTCCCCCCGGCCGGGGAAGAACCAGAGAGAGATCGTCGCTGACCACGCGGCCTCGCGTGTTGACGGCGGAGAGCGTCGACTTCCCCGCCCCCGACTCGCCGTAAAAGAGATACGCCTTTCCGTTTCGCACGACGCCGGCAGCATGGACGAGCGCGCCACCGCGCTCGGCGGCGCACCACGCGACCGCGCAGCGGATGAAGTTCTCGAGCGCGCGCAGCTCGGGCTCGAAGGTGCCGCGGCCGAGGAGAATCTCGCCGCGACGCGCCTCGGTATCGAACCAGCCCGCGAGCCGGTAGCCGAGGAAGCGGACGCGCGCGCCCTCGACCGCGAGCCAGACGGGGTTGAATTCCGCCGACTTGGGCGGCTCGATGAAGTAGTCTCGCGCCTCGCGAGCAAAACGCACGACGAGGGCCGAGGGATCGGCGACCGGTGACGTCTCAGCGTAAGGGCCGTAGCGCTCGACGAGCGCGTCGGCCAGCGTGTCATCCAAGCCGTCCATTCTGAGCCGGAGCGTATCGAGGGCGATCCCGACGCTTCTCGTCCCGGCCGCAGGCCGGGGCGGGTCGAAATACGCAAACTCCACCGGCTCGCCCCGGCGGAAGGAATAAGTGCCACCCTTGGCGGTGCGACGCTCGTCCATCATGGAGCCCTCACGCGAGCACGCCTTTCGTCTCGAGGTAGCGGATGCGGTCGCGATGGGACGCCGCCGTCTCGAAGTCCAGGCGGTCGGCGGAAACGCGCATCGCCTTGTCGAGCCGGGCGATCTCCGCGATCAGCGCCTCTTGGTCCTCGAAGATCTCCTCGGATTCTTCTTCGTCGAGCGGGACGGTCGAGTAGTCGGCGCCAACCGGCGAGCTCATGAGATCGTCCAGCGCGCGGCGGATCGTCTCCGGGGTGATGCCGTGCTCGAGGTTGTACGCCTCTTGCACCTTCCGACGGCGCGCGGTTTCGTCCATCGCGGCACGCATCGAATCGGTCCTCTTGTCGGCGTACAGGATCGCCTTCCCGTTCACGTTGCGCGCGGCGCGGCCCATCGTCTGGATGAGCGAGCCCGTCGAGCGGAGGAATCCTTCCTTGTCGGCGTCCAAGATCGCGACCAAAGAGACCTCGGGGAGGTCGAGCCCCTCGCGCAACAGGTTGACGCCGACGAGGACGTCGAACGTGCCCTTCCTGAGCTCGCGCAGGATCTTGACTCGCTCCAACGTCTCGACATCGGAGTGGAGGTATTCGACCTTCACGCCGACCTCGCGGTAGTACTCGGTGAGGTCCTCGGCCATGCGCTTGGTGAGCGTCGTCACCAAGACGCGCTCCCCCGCGGCGACCCTCCCGCGGATCTCGGCGAGCAGATCGTCCACCTGCCCGTCGATCGGCTTGACGACGACCTCGGGATCGAGCAGCCCGGTCGGACGCACGACCTGCTCGATGAACTCGCCCCCCGTCAACGTGAGCTCGTAGGGCGCCGGTGTCGCCGAGACGTAGATCGTCTGCCCGCGCCTCGCCTCGAACTCCTCGTACATCAGCGGCCGGTTGTCGAGCGCGGACGGCAGGCGGAACCCGAACTCGACGAGCGTCAGCTTGCGCGAGCGGTCGCCGTGGTACATCCCCCGCAGCTGGGGCATCGTGGCGTGGCTCTCGTCGATGACCATGAGCGCGTCCGCGGGGAAGTAGTCCATCAACGTCGGAGGCGCTTCGCCCGGGCTACGGCCGGTCAGGTGCCGCGAGTAGTTCTCAATCCCGTGGCAGTAGCCCACCTCACGCATCATCTCGAGGTCGAATTGGGTTCGCTGGTGCAATCGCTGCGCCTCGAGGAGCTTCCCGGCGGCCGTTAGCTCCTGCAGCCGCGTCGTCAATTCGGCCTGCACCGTCTCGATCGCCCGCAGCATCGTCTCGCGCGGCGTGACGTAGTGGGAGTTCGGATAGACCGGGTGGCGCACGAGGGCTTCGATGACCTTCCCGCGCACCGTGTCGATCCGGGAGAGCGCCTCGACCTCGTCTCCGAAAAACTCGACGCGCAGGGCGTCCTCGGCGTACGACGGCCAGATCTCGAGCACGTCCCCGCGCACGCGAAACGAGCCGCGCTCGAGGTCCGTGTTGATGCGGCGGTACTGGATCTCGACGAGCTTCCGGAGCGCGGCGTCGCGGTCGATCCGCATCCCCCTTTCGAGGAGCAGCATCATCCCGTGGTACGCCTCGGGCGACCCCAACCCGTAGATGCACGACACCGAAGCGACGATCAGCGCGTCGCGCCGCTCGAAGAGGGCGCGCGTGGCGGAATGCCGCATCCGGTCGATCTGCTCGTTGATCGTCGATTCCTTCTCGATGTACGTGTCGGATTGCGGGACGTACGCCTCAGGCTGGTAGTAATCGTAGTACGAAACGAAATACTCGACGGCGTTTTGCGGGAACAGCCGCTTGAACTCCTGGTACAGCTGCGCCGCCAAGGTCTTGTTGTGCGCCAAGACCAGCACGGGACGCTGCGCCGCCGCCACGACCTGCGCGATCGTGAACGTCTTGCCTGAGCCGGTGACGCCGAGCAGCACCTGGTCGCGGCGCCCTTCCGCGAGCCCTTCCGTCAGCTGCGCGATCGCGCGCGGCTGATCTCCCGTGGGCTGGAAGGGGGAGACGATCGTAAACGGCGGCATGGGCGCATTGTAGCGATCCTGCCGTGCTACGCTCAAAACGATCATGAGCCGATTGCAGCGACGCACTCTCGTCCTTGGCGCCTTGCTTCTCCCGGCGGCACTCGGCGGGCTGGCTCTCGGCCACGGCCTCAAGCTCGATCTGCCGGACGTCGAAGCACTCGACCGCTACACGCCGCCGCTCAACACGAGGGTGCTCGCGCGAGACGGCGCGACGATCGGGAGCTTCGGCGAGCAGCGCCGCACACTGTTGGCGCAAAAGGACATCCCGAAGGTCTTCCTGCAAGCCTTGGTGGCCGTCGAGGACGCGAACTTCTACGAGCATGGCGGCCTCGACTTCAAGGGAATCGCCCGCGCCGCGTGGCACGACGTGACGACGCTGTCGTTCCAGCAGGGCGCCAGCACGCTGACGCAGCAGCTCTCCCGCAACCTGTTCTTGAAGCCGGACAAGACACCCCGGCGGAAGGTCCAGGAGATGCTCCTCGCGATGGAGATCGAGCAGCGGTACTCGAAGGACGAGATCCTCCGCATGTACTGCAACCAGGTCTACATGGGCCACGGACACTACGGCCTCGAGGCTGCGGCTCAGTTCTACTTCGGGAAGCAAGCGGGAGAGCTCGACCTTGCGGAATCCGCCCTGCTCGCGGGACTGATCCAGCGGCCCGAGGGGTTGAGCCCGTTCAAGAACAAGGAGGCGTCACTGCGCCGGAGGGGGCACGTCCTCGACCGCATGGTCGCCGAAGGGGCCGTGACGCCGGAGCAGGCGGACGCCGCGAAGCTTGAGCCCCTCGTCCTGTCGCCGCGGCACGACGCCAGAGACGTCGCCCCCTACTTCGTCGAAGAAGTTCGCCGCACGCTCCAGGCGAGATACGGCGAGGAGGGCATCTATCAAGGAGGTCTGGAGGTCCGCACCGGTATCGACGTCGCCTTGCAGCGCATCGCCAACCGGGCGGTCGATCAAGGCCTGAGGCAGCTCGACAAGCGCCAGGGGTGGCGCGGGCGGATCGGGAAGGTCGCGCCGGGCCAAGAGCCCGAAACCTGGGTGTCGCCCTCCTGGCGCGAGGGAGTGGTCGAAGGCGGCACCTACGACGGGGTCGTGCTCGAAACCAGTCGCGGCCGCGCGCGGATCAGGGCGGGCACCGCCTTGGGGTCCCTGGACTCGGACGGCATGAAGTGGACCGGGCGGACCGATCCCGCGGCGCTCGTGCGACGCGGAGACATCGTGCGCGTGCGGGTGGTGTCGGCAAAGATCGCCGATCACGCCGTTTACGCCCTCGAGCAAGAGCCCAAGGTCGAAGGCGCGCTCGTCGCGATCGATCCGCGAACCGGCGCGGTCCGCGCGTTGGTCGGCGGCCTCGACTTCAGGCGCAGCGAATTCGACCGCTCGATGCAGGCGCGGCGGCAGGCGGGCTCGTCGTTCAAGCCGTTCGTCTACGCCGCGGCGCTGCAACAGGGCATGACCGCGTCCGACCGCGTTCTCGATGCGCCCACGGTCTTCGTCGAGCCGGGGACGTTCTCCCTCTATCAACCGGAAAACTACGGCACGAAGTACTACGGATTGCTCACGCTCAGGGAGGCGCTCGAGAAATCCGCCAACATCTCGGCGGTCAAGGTGCTCGACCGCGCCGGTTTCCGCCCCGTGATCGCACTCGCAAGAGAGCTCGGACTGACGACCGACCTTCATCCGTTCCCCTCTCTGGCTCTGGGGGCCTTCGAGGTCAGCCTCTTCGAAATGACCAGCGCCTACGGCGCCTTCGCCAACCAGGGCGTGCGCGTCGCGCCCTATCTCGTCGAGGCGGTGCGCTCTCGCGAGGGGGCGGTCCTCGAGGAAGCAAAACCGTCGGCCCGGGAGGTCCTGCAGCCGCAAACCGCCGCTCTCATGAACGCGCTCCTCGCGGGCGTCATCACCGACGGAACCGGCGCCGCTGCGGCGAGTCTGGGGCGTCCCCTCGCGGGGAAGACCGGCACCACCGACGACTGCACGGACGCCTGGTTCATCGGCTACACGCCGGATCTCGTCGTTGGCGTGTGGGTCGGCTTCGACACCAAGAAGAGTCTGGGCTCGCGAGAGACCGGAGCGCAGGCGGCGCTTCCGATCTGGATGGCGTTCATGGAAGACGCGCTTCGCGACGAGCCCCCGGTCCCGTTCCCCGACGTTCCGGGGGTCATGCACCAGACGGTGGACCGCGCGACGGGGCTTCGCGCCGTCGAAACCGCGGGTTGCGTCGAGCTGATCCAGGAGGCGTTTCTCGAGGGGACCGAACCGACGGCGGAGTGCTCCGCGGCGGAGCACGCGCGGTTGCGCCTCCCCTGGATCCTGGCGCGTTACGACCTCGACGAACAGGGATTCCTCGTCGTTCCCGCGGACGATCTGACGGCGCTCCTGGCGACGGAGCCTTTCCTGACCGTCGATGCGGTCAAAAAGACGCTCAGCGTTGTGTCTCGAGACGGCGCGGTGACACTGCGGCTGCGCGTCGTCCCGGGAAAAACCCCACGCCTGCCACCGTCCCTCGAGGGAACCGTCGATCCGACGACGCTCCTCGGGAAGGACGGGCGGCCCGCGGAGGTCGTGCTCTTGGGCGAGGCGTCGCGCACCGAAGCGCCGTGACGCTCACCGGGAAACTGCGGGCCCCCAGCGCGCCTCTCGAGGCCCGATCGCTCCGCCGCGTGTCCACGCGATGGAATCGTACTTCCAGCAACGCAGCTCGGCCGCACGCAGGGCCTCACTCTCCGTAAGCGACCCGTGGACCAGGCGGACGTCGAACGTCTCCTCGAAACCGTCAACGCAGGCCGCATCCACCGAAGCCGGATCGATGGCGCCGCCTCGTGCACTCTCGAGGTCGATGAAACGCGACGCGTCAACCGGCGATCCAAGAACCGCCGCGAGCCGCGACGGATCGAGACGTATCGGGATCGAGCCGTGCTGGAGAAGCGCCCCTCGCCGTCGCGCCTGGGCGGACCCGACGAGCTTGCGTCCGTTCGCGATGAGCTCCCAGGCCCCGAGGCGCTCGAAACACGCAGCCGGGGTCTCCCGCAACGCGCCGCGCCTGGGCTCGACCGGGATCGCGGCGACACCTAACCGCATCAGCCCGCGCCTCAGGGCCTCGGCGATCGCAAGGTAGGTCGCGATCACGCCGCCCGAAAACGGCGGGATGTCGAAGGCTGCGATGACGGCGTAGGTCCTTTCGAACTCGTGGAGCACGGCGCCCCCTCCGGTCGGTCGACGCACGAGACCGATCCCCTCGCGCGACACGACGCGCGCATCGTGCGACCCCTCTGTGCGTTGCGTTCGACCGAGAGACAGCGTCGCGGGCTGCCAACCGTAAAGGCGCAGCGTGGGGCTGGGTTTCGGGTCGGCGCGCTCGTAGGCCTCGAGGATCGCCTCGTCGACCGCCATGTTCCACGCGCCGTCGCTAGCGCCCTCGGTGATGACGCGCCACGCCGCGCCTCGTCTTCCGGGTTCTCGACCTCGACTCACGTGGCGTACGGACCCGGAACGTCTGGGCTGCGAAAATCGGCCGAGTGGATCTCGTGCTTGCGAAGAAGACGTTGGAGCGCCGAACGCAGCATCCCCGACTGTTCGGCGGCGCCCGTGACGTTTCCGCCGTGGCGCTTCAGGAGGTCTTCGAGGTAGGAGCGTTCGAACGCGTCGACCACCAGGCGCTTGGCCTCGCGGAACCGACGGTCGGCGCGCACGGCGGAATCCGCGGATCCCGCGTCGCCCCGAACGTGCTCGGGGAGGTCCCTCCGGCGCACCGTTCCGTCGGACGCAAGCATCACGGCGGATTCGACGGCGCTGCGCAGTTGCCTCAGGTTTCCCGGCCAGAGGGATCGATCGAGAGCCGCCATCGCTTGGGGCGCCACCACGATCGGCGGTAAGGGGTTCAGACCGCGCAATTCCTCGATGAAGGCTCGGACGAAAACGGCGATGTCCGCCCGGCGATCCCGAAGCGGCGGTACGGGCACGATCGATCCGGAAAAAGCGGCGACCAGCCCCCGGAACAATCGGCCTTCGTCGGCCGCGCGGTGAGGATCGACGCCAATCGACGCCGCGACGCGCGGTCCTTTCGCCTGGGAGGTCAAGGCCGCGGCGAGAGCCTCTTGCGCGGACCAGGCCAGATGCTCGATCGACGCCAGAAAGACCGTTCCCCGCTCGCCGCTCAGGGCGGCGTCGAGGGCCTGCCTGTCGCCGGACGGGACGACGACGAACGTGTCCGCCTCGTTCGAGAGCGCGTGCAGGCAACGCGCCGCATGACGGCGTCCACTGCCCGCCTCGCCGACGAACAAAACGGGAGCCCGAGAGGCGGCGAGATCGGAAACGCGCTGTCGCAGCGTTTCCGCAGCCTGCGACCGTCCGAGGATGTGCGGCAGCTCGGCACCCCGACCGTCGTCGGCCCGCAGGCGGCAGAGCTCTAGGAGAACGGTCCGCGGCACCGGGGACGGGGCGTCGCCGACGATCGCGACCACGACCGAGAGCGGATGCGCGCGGAGCAGGTCGAGCGCCTCGCGCGGAGTGGCCACCGCGACGGCGTCGATTCCGGCGCGGGCGAGCGCGTGGCACGCACGGTCGCGGACGGACGGATCGTCGTCGAGCACCAGGGCAAGCGGGAACGGCATGGATCCCTCCTCCGGCCGTCGACCGAGACGTTAGAGGCCCAGCTTCGAGCGCAGCGCGGCCACACGGCGATTGACGTCACGGTAGCCCGGCTCTTCCCGGAAGACCTGCGCGAGAAGATCGTACGCCCCGCGCGCGTCTCCGGTCTGCTCGAGCTTCTCGGCGAGATCGTACCGGAGCCCGGACAAACGGATTTCGTCACCACCGGGCGCGTCCAAGGCCGTGCGATACCACCGGATCGCCTCTTCGGTCTCGCCGCGGTCCCAATAGCACAGGCCGAGCATGCTGCACGCTTCGCGGTAAAGCTCCGGCGCACCCGACGCGATACGGAACTCGTCGAGAGCCGCGTCCAAGAGCCCCATCTCTTTGTAGGCGATGCCAAGGTCGTAATGGGTCTGGAAGTCCCCCGCCTCGACCGACGCGTTCACATGTGCTTTGAATGTCTCGAAGACCTGATCCAGCGATTGCTCGCTCTCCGGCTCGGCAGGCGCATCCGCCGCATCAGGCACCCGATCGGTGCCGTACTCCGCCTCGAGGGCGGCCGTGATCGACGAAAGGTCCTCCTCGTCGAGTCGGCCCCCGCCGTCGCCGGGGTCGCCCGCAACCGCCGGAGACCCGACGCGGGCACGCGCTTCGAGCGCATCGAGCCGGGCGCGGTCCACGCCGGCTATGCGTGCTTCTGCGATGCGATTGATGGCGTCTTGCTGCATGCCCTGGCCGAGGTAGAACTCGATCTCCTCGAGCGTATCGCTCGCCGCCGAGCCGACCGCCTGAGGGGTGTCTTCCATGTCGTCGAAGAGGATCTCCATCTCCGCTTCTTCGTCGCCGGAAACGGCGAGCGGAGCCACCGCCGTCTGAGCCTGCGGAGCCTTTGGAGCCGGCGGAGGCGCCGGCGGCGGGGTGGGAGTCTGAAGCCGCTCGGCCTCGGGGAGCAGCGCGAATCCCTCGAGGACCGCGCGGATGGGACTCTCGAAGCTGCCGAGCGCCGCGGCTTCGCGCACCGCGCTGCGCGCCCCTTCGATATCGCCCGAGGCCCGCTTGGCCAACGCCAACGCGACGAGACCGTCGCGCAGCGCCCCCCGGTCCGCCTGCGTTCGAAGAAATCCGACCAGCTTGTCCTGCGCGGTCACGTGCCCGGGAAAGCGCGACGTGATCTGCCGGAGCTGCTGGAGCGCCTCGCGGTGAAGGCCGTACTTCTCGAAGACCTCGGCCTCGGTCAGATTACCGCTGACGAACTCCGCGTCCGCGGGGCTCAGAGGAACGGCGGGCACCTCGTACGCGGAAGCGGCGTTAGCCTCCGGCGCCGGCGCGGTCTCCGGCTCCGAGGACGAAGGAGCTTCGACCGCGGCACGGCCGAGAAAAAGAAGCGGCGAGGTGGGATCGAACAGCTTCAACGTCTCGAGCTGGGACGCCACCTTCGCCGTCAGGCCTTTCGCCTGATACGCGCGGATGAGACGCTCGACCGCGCGAGCGGCCGTTCCCCGGTTTCCCTCGGCCTTCCGCAACTCCACGAGCTGCTCGAGCGCGCGCAGGTGGCCGCCGTCCTCGCTGCGCGCGATGCGCTCGAGGAGACTCGCGGAGCGCTCGAACTGATGCGCGCGGGCCCAACGGTCGAGGAGCGGCAGGACGCGGGACCACAGGGGAACTGCGCCGCCGGCGACGAGCGCCGCGCGGAAGGCTGCCTCGATCGCATCGGCGGCGATGGCGTCGGATCTCGGGTCGAGGAGCAGACGCGCCGAGCGCTCGGTGTCGCCTAGTTCCTCGAAGAGCAAGAGCAAGTCCCCGGCGACGGCGTCAGCGTGCTGACCCGTTTCCCAAGCCTCGTCGGCTAAGCGCTTGGCCTCGTCGAGCCGCCCGGCGGCCGCCTGGCATCGAGCCAGACCGACGAGCGGCTCCGCGCGGTTGGGGAGCAATTCGGAGGCGCGCTTGTACGTGCGTTCGGCGTCGTCCGCGCGGCCGCCCACGAGCATTCGCCCTCCGAGCGCGATCAACTCGAGCCCAGCGCGCCCGGTGTCGCCTTCGGCGGCACGTGCCTCCGCGAGGCGCACGACGTGGACGACGTTGTCGGGCTCGGCGGCGGCCAGTTTCTCGTACACTTCGCGGGCCTTGCCGAATTCCCTTCGGCGCAAGTACTCCTCGGCGGCCTGGAGGAGCCACGTTCGCGCCTCACCCGGGAGCTTCTGCTTGAGATTCAGCTCACCGAGCCGAACGACCGCGGAGAGGTGGCTCGGATCGACTTTGACGATCTTCTTGAGGATGGCGATCGCCTTCGGGTAGAACCCGGAGGCGGAGAATTGCTCGGCGATCATCTCGTAGTAAACGATCGCATCGGCTCCGCGATTGCTGCGAGCCAAGAAATCGCCCACGCGATTCAGCATCAGCAGGTCTTTCGGAGCGTCCTCCGCAAGGCGCTTGCACTCGTCCAGCGCCAGGGCGGTTTTTCCCTGCTTCAGCAGTCGCTCGGCGTTCGAGAATGTCTTCTCGCGATCGAGGGCCATGGCCTCCTACCGCTCGCGACGTTCCTGAATTCTCGCCTTTTTTCCGGCCCGGTCGCGCAGGTAGTACAACTTCGCGCGGCGCACCTTGCCGAGACGGGAGACTTCGATCTTCTCGACGATGGGCGAGTGGATCGGAAAGATCCGCTCGACGCCGACTCCGCCCGACGTCTTGCGGACGGTGAAGGTGGCGCGCAGCCCGGAACCACTGCGACGGCTGATGACGTCCCCCTCGAAGACCTGGATTCGGGACTTGTCGCCCTCGATCACCCGGACGTGGACCTTGACGCGGTCGCCGGGGCGAAACTCCGGAACGTCCGCCTTCATGCCCGCCGTCTCGATCATGCGAATCACGCTCATGACGTACCTCGTGGGCGTCGCGCGGACGCCGTCACAATGCTCGACACTTCGATCAAATCGGGCCGCTTTTCCCGGGTCGCCGCGCGGGCGCTTTCGTTGCGCCAACGTTCGATCGCCCCGTGGTCCCCGGACAGGAGGACCGGCGGAACCGATAGGCCGCGGTATTCCGCGGGCCTCGTATAACTGGGGAAGTCCAAAAGACCGGACGCGAAACTCTCAGCCTGGGCGGACGCGGCGTTTCCGAGGACGCCGGGCACGAGACGAGCCACGGCGTCGATGACCATCAGCGCGGGCAGTTCGCCTCCGGTGAGCACGACGTCGCCTGCCGAAATCTCTTCGTCGGCAAGCCCGACCCGCACGCGCTCGTCGACCCCTTCGTAGCGGCCGCACAGGAGGACGACCCGGTCGAACGCGGCGAGGCGGCTCGCCGCGGCGTGATCGAAGGGCTTGCCCTGCGGCGAAAGCAGGACGACGCGTTCGTTCGACGACGGGAACTGCGCGCGCACGAAGGAGACGGCCGCAAAGAGCGGCTCGGGCTTGAGGACCATCCCCGGGCCGCCGCCGAACGGCGCGTCATCCACCTGGCGCTGCGCCCCCACCCCGAAGCGGCGAAGATCGTGCACGCGAACGCCGACCCTCCCCGCACGCCGCGCGCGAGCGAGCATCCCGTCGTCCAGGGGGCCCTGGAACATGGAAGGGAAGAGGGTCACCACGTCGAAGTTCACGCCGTCTCCCGCCCACCTTCGGCGTTCAGTCCGCGGAGGCCCTCGGGGAGGGCCAGCCGGATCGTCCCCGAGGCTTCGTCGATTCCGGTCACGAACTGCTTCACCATCGGGATGAGGGTCTCGACCCCTTGGTCATCCTTCACGAGCAGGAGGTCTCCTCCGCCCGCCTCGATCACATCCGCCACCCGTCCGATGTCGCCCAAAACCGCATCCATCACTCGCGCCCCCACGAGGCGCTCGACCCAGTAAACATCCTTCGGAAGCCGCGGCACATCCTCGGCCGCCGCCAGGACGTCGCTCCCGCGGAGTGCCGCCGCGCCGCTCGCGTCGTTCACTCCCGAAAGCTTCAACACGAGGCGATCGCGGTAGGCCCGGGCCGACTCGACCTTGCGAGGACCGTCCTCGATACCCGGACCCGACCCGTGAAGGACGACGCGGCTCAGATGAACCCAACGCGCCGCCTCCCCCGAGACCACTTTCACGGTGATCTCACCGTGATTGCCTCGAAACCCGCTCACCCGCCCAAGGACGAGTGCCTTGCTTTCCGGGCTACTCAACGATTTCCAACACGACGCGCTTCCGGGACTTCTGTCCGGCGGCAGCGACGATCGTTCTCAAAGAACGGGCCGTTCGACCTTGTCTTCCGATGACCTTGCCGAGATCTCCGGGCGCCACCTTCAGCTCGACGACCAACCCATTCTCTCCGTGGACCTCACTCACCTCGACCGCACCCGGCTCGTTCACCAGCGCCTTCGCGATGAATTCCACGAGATCCTTCATGGCTGCTTCGCTCAAGCTCAGGCTTGGGCGCTCTTCGCCTTGGTGAGAAGGCTCCGCACCGTCTCCGAGGGATGCGCCCCCTTCTTGATCCACGCGTCCGCTTTGGCGACGTCGAGTTGGACCGTCGCGGGATTGGTTGCGGGGTTGTAGGTGCCCAGACTCTCCACGACACCGCTTTGGGGCGTTCGACGGCTGTCGGAGACCACGACCCGGTAGAAAGGATCCTGGCGGGAACCCATTCGTTTGAGACGAATCTTCAGCACGAGCCTTCTCCTTTACGACTCCACGGCCAGTAAAACCGACAATATACCCTACCGCCCCAAGAAAGGGAGCCGGAAGCCCTTCCCGCCCCCCCGGGCGGCCTGGACCTGCTTCATCATCTTTCTCATCTGCGCGAACTGCTTCAGGAGCTTGTTCAATTCCGGGACGGACCGGCCCGAGCCGTGGGCGACGCGTTTCTTGCGGCTTCCGTTGAGAATCTCCGGGCGATTGCGCTCGACCGGCGTCATCGAGTCGATCAGCGCCAGCACCCCCTTGAAGGCCCCGTCGTCGAGGTTGACGCCCTTCAACGCGCCCATGCCCGGGAGCATCCCCAAAACCCCGGAAAGCGGCCCCATCTTCTGCAGGGTGCGAATCTGGTCCCGGAAGTCCTGCAGGGTGAACTCGTTCTTCCGGATCTTCTTTTCCAGCGCCATCGCCTGGGCGACATCAACGGCTTCCTCGGCCTTCTCGATGAGGCCGAGCAGATCGCCCATGCCCAAAATGCGGCCGACCATGCGGTCCGGGTGGAACGGCTCGAACTCCGTCGGCCGCTCGCCTGTCCCCACGAACTTGATCGGCACCGAGGTGACGTGCCGGATCGAGAGCGCGGCGCCGCCTCGGGCGTCGCCGTCCATCTTGGTCAGGATCACTCCGGTCAGCGCGAGCGCCTTGTGGAACTCCCCGGCCGAACGCACGGCGTCCTGACCCGTCATGGCGTCGGCGACGAACAGGATCTCAGACGGTTGGAGCGCCGCCTTCAAACCGCGCAACTCGTCCATCAGAGCGTCGTCGATGTGCAGCCGGCCGGCGGTGTCGATGAGCACCGGGTCGTAGCCGCGAAGCTTCGCCTCATGGAGCGCGGCCGTCGCGATCGCCAGCGGCGACGCGGTGCCGTCGTGCTCGTGGACCTTGAGTCCGGCCGAGGTTGAGACGCGCACGAGTTGCTCGATGGCCGCCGGGCGGTAGACGTCAGCGGGAACGAGGTACGGGAACTTCCCTGCCTTTTTCAGCCACAGGCCCAGCTTTGCGGCCGTCGTCGTCTTCCCCGAGCCCTGCAGGCCGACGAGAAAGATGACCGACGGCGGCTGAGCCTTGAACTGGAGGCGCGCCGCCTCACTTGCGCCCATGACGATCTGAAGCTCGTCGCGGACGATTTTCACGACCTGCTGCCCGGGCGTCAGGCTCTTCAAGACCTCTTCGCCCAGCCCCTTCGCGCGCACACCGTCGAGCAACGCGCGGACGACCCCGACGTTGACGTCGGCCTCGAGCAAGGCCATCCGAATCTCGCGGAGGGTCTTTTCGAGGACCTCCTCGTTGATCCGCGTTTGGCCGCGCAGGGTGTCGAAGACGCCTCGAAGGCGCTCTGAAAGCGTGTCGAACATGAGAGGTTCCCGGTGAAAAGGGGCCTAAACCGATTTCAAGAGGTGGCCCATCTTTCGTTTCTTGGTCTCGAGGTACTTGCGATTGTCGTCGCCCGGAGGCGCTTCGAGTTGAACGCGTTCGACGATCTCGAGCCCGTACCCCTTCAGCGCGACGTACTTTCCGGGGTTATTCGTCAACAGCCTCAAGCGGCGAATGCCGAGGTCGTAGAGGATCTGCGCCCCAACCCCGTAGTCGCGGTGATCCGCGCGGAATCCGAGCGCCAGGTTCGCCTCCACCGTGTCTTTGTGTTGCCGGTCTTGCAGCTCGTACGCGCGAAGCTTGTTCGCGAGGCCGATCCCCCGCCCTTCCTGACGCAGATAGAGGATCACGCCCGTCCCCTCGCTCTGAATCATCTCCATCGCGCGATGGAGCTGATCGCCACAATCGCAGCGCGTCGAACCGAAAACGTCGCCCGTCAGGCACTCGGAGTGAACGCGCACGAGGACGGGCTCGTCGGGCTTCGGGTCCCCCATGACGAGCGCCACGTGCGTGCGGTCTTCGAGCTCGGTGTGGAACGCGTGGATCGTCCACGCGCCCCGATCGGTCGGAAGCGTCGGCGAGGCGACGCGGGTGACCAACCGCTCGGTGCGCATCCGGTGGCGAATCAAATCGGCGATCGAGAGGAGCTTCAGGCCGTGGGCCGCCGCGAACGGGAGCAGTTCCGGAAGACGCGCCATCGTTCCGTCGACATTCATGATCTCGCACACGACTCCGGCGGGGTTGAGTCCGGCGAGTCGGCAGAGATCGACGATGGCCTCGGTGTGCCCGGCGCGCTTCAAGACGCCGCCCGCCACGGCGCGCAAAGGGAAGATGTGGCCCGGCCGAGCGAGATCTTCGGCGCGCGTTTTCGGATCGACCGCGACGCGAATCGTGCGAGCGCGATCGGCCGCCGAGATCCCCGTCGTCACCTCGCTGCGCGCTTCGATCGAAACGCAAAACGCGGTGCCGCGGCGCGCGGTGTTGTCTTGCACCATCGGCGGGATCTGCAAGGCCTCGAGACGCTCGGCGGTCATCGGAAGGCAGATGAGGCCGCGCCCGTGCGTTGCCATGAAATTGACGATCTCCGGCGTGACGAATTCCGCGGCGCAAGCGAGGTCGCCCTCGTTTTCGCGGTCCTCGTCGTCCAGAACCACGACGACCCGGCCGGCGCGGAGGTCGGCTAGGGCCTCCTCGACCCCCGCAAACCGGGGCTTGTCGTGCTCTTCGGTCATCGCCGCCTCTCGTTCATCAACGACTCAAGATATCGCGCGATGACATCCGCCTCCAGGTTCACGCCTTCTCCGGGCCTGAGGCTTCCCAATTTGGTTCGCGCGAGCGTTACCGGGATCAGCGCGACTTCGAAGCTGCGCGATCGCACGGCCGAGACCGTCAGGGAGACACCGTGCACCGCGATCGACCCCTTGCAGGCCACCAATCCACGTAAGGCCGTGGGGAGCGCGATCGTCAGGCGCACGTCGTCGCCGCCGCGCCGCAGCGCGACGACCTTGGCGACGGCGTCCACATGCCCTTGCACGAGGTGGCCTCCCAGCCGGTCGCCGAGGGAAAGCGAGCGCTCGAGATGCACGGGATCCCCGACACGCAAGGCGCCAAGCGTCGTGCGCTTCAACGTCTCGGCGACCGCGTCCGCCTCGAAGCCGCTCCCCTTGCGGCGGGCGACCGTGAGGCAGACGCCGTCAACAGCCACGCTCTCGCCGTCTCGCATCGAAGCCACGGGGAGATCGGTTGCGATCGTCAATCGGGTGGCGCCCGCCCCGGGGACGACGCGCTGCACGCGTCCGACCGTCTCGATCAACCCGGTGAACATCAGGGCGCCTCGAGCCGGCCGACGAAGACCACGTCTTGCCCCAACGGGATCATCGCCGAACGGGCGAAGCGCCACGCCTTCCCGGGCTCGGCGACGGCGGGAACGTCGACGACGGGCGTCGCGTCGCCGGCGCCGAAGAACCGGCCGGAGACGAACAGCACGACGTCGTCGACGAGGCCGCTGCTCAGGAACGCGCCCAAGGTCTTGCCGCCTCCTTCGACCAGAACCGATTGCACGCCGACCCGGTGGAGGTCGGAGAGAACCGCCGCAAGGTCGAAACCCGTGGCGAAATGCGCGACCGGGACGACCTCGGCGAACTCGTGAAAGCGGGCGACCTCGGCTTCCTCACAGCCGGCGGCGACGTAGATGCGCGTTGGCGGCGCCCCGGGGCTCTCCCGCAGGAAGACCTTGGCCGCCGGGTCCAGCGCCAGACGAGGTGCCAACACCACGCGCCGCCGCACGGCGTCGACGCCCGGAAGGCGAACCGTCAACCTCGGGTCGTCCCGTCGCACGGTTCCCGCACCCACGAGAACGGCATCGTGGCGGAACCTGAGGCGATGCGCGTAGCGGCGCGACGCCTCGCCGGTGACCCAGGTCGAGTGGCCCAAGGCCGCCGCGATCCGGCCGTCCAACGACTGGGCCGCCTTGAGCGTCACAGAGGGACGGCCCCGCAGGTGCGTGGAGAAAAACGGCGCGTTCAACGCGCGCGCCTCCGAGGCGAGCACGCCGTCGGTGACGGCGATCCCCGCCGCTCGAAGTGCCTTGAGCCCGCGCCCATCCACCAGGGGATTCGGGTCGACGATGGCGGCGACGACCCGACCGATCCCCGCCCGCACGATCGCCGCGGAGCACGGGCCCGTGCGGCCGTGATGCGCGCAGGGTTCGAGGTTGACGTACAACGTCGCCCCTCGCGCGCGCGCCCCGGCTTGCTCGAGCGCCAGAGCTTCGGCGTGCGGCTCTCCCGCGGCGCGATGGAATCCTCGACCGACGAGAACACCGTCGCACACGACGACGCAGCCCACGAGCGGGTTCGGCCGCGTGGTCCCCTCGCCCAACGCGGCGAGGGCCAGGGCCTGCGCCATCCACGTCCGGTCGCTCACGCTACGCCCTCACCGCCGAGCAGGCCGTCGATATACCCCGCGGCATCGAAATCGAGGAGGTCATCGAGGCCCTCGCCGACGCCGACGTAACGGATCGGGACGCCGAGCTCCCGCCGGATCACGAGCGCAACCCCACCCTTGGCGGTGCCGTCGAGTTTCGTCAAGACGACGCCCGTGATCACCGCCGCCTTCGTGAACTCACGCGCCTGCTGGAGCCCGTTCTGCCCCGTCGTCGCGTCGACCACGAGGAGCACCTCGTGCGGCGCCCCGGGGATCTCGCGCGCGGCGATACGCGCCATCTTCTGGAGTTCGGCCATCAGAGGCGCCTTGGTGTGGAGCCTCCCCGCGGTGTCGACCAGCACGGTGTCGACCCTCCGCGCACGGGCCGCCGTCAGCGCATCGAACACCACGGCGGAGGGATCGGAGCCCTCGCGATGGCGCACGACCTCGACGCCGGCCCGCTCGGCCCATCGTTCGAGCTGGTCGATCGCGGCCGCGCGAAACGTGTCCGCCGCAACGACGATCACCTTGCGCCCGGAGGCTTGCTCCCGCGCGGCGAGCTTTCCGATGGTCGTCGTCTTGCCACCGCCGTTCACGCCGACGATGAAAACAACGCGCGGCGGGGGCACGCGCGTTTCCGCAGCGCCGGCTTCGCCAAGCGCGGCGCCGAGTGCTGCGCGCAGCGCTTCACGCAGCCCCGACCCGTCGAGCGTCCCCGCGCGCGCCTGCCGTCGCACCCCCTCGACGATCTCCTGGGTCAGCGCGGGACCGATGTCCGCCGCGAGAAGGCTGGTCTCGAGCTCTTCTAACGTCGCCTCGTCCACGACGTGGGACGTGAACGCCAAGCGCAGCGACGAGGCGATCCCCTCGCGCGTGCGCGCGAGACCACGGACGAGCTTCTTGAACGCGTCGAAAGCCATCGACGCGTCAGGGGAGCATCTTCATGAGGTCGTAGGCTTTCGAAGCGCTCTCGCTCCCGGGCGAGAGCTCTTGGCAGCGGGTGAAGTGCTCCCGCGCTTTGCTCGGCTGGTCGAGCTTCATGTAAGCCAGGCCGATCCGGTATTGGTACTCGCCGTTCGCCTTGTAATCCGGCGCGGCGACTTCGTACTCACGCGCGGCTTCATCGAGAAGTCCGGCCTTGTCGAGCGCCGAGGCGAGCTCGAAGTGTCCTCGCCAGAACTTGGGGTTGATCTCGACCGCCTGCCGCAACTGGAAGATCGCCTCGTCTTGGCGCCCCTCGGAACGGTAGAGGATCCCGAGGTTGAGATGGGCCTTTTCGGGAGACGCGTAGGCCTGGTCCGCGAGGACTTGCAGGAACTGCCGCTCGGCCTGGTCTTTCCGCCCGGTCGCGTCGTACACCGCGCCGAGGTTGTTCCGCGCGTCGGTCAGATGTGGGTCGAGCTCGAGCGCCAGCGTGAACGCCTGCTCCGCCTCGGCATTGCGCCCGGCGAGGAAGCACAGCTGTCCGTAGTAGTTTCGCAGCGCCGCGTTTGCAGGCTGCGATGCGGCCGCCTTCTCCAGGATTCCGAGCGCCTCGTTCACCTTCCCCGCGGCGAAATACGATTCGGCGAGGCGGATGTTCGTTGCCGCCTCCGAGGCCGGGTCTTTGGGTTTCGCCTTGGCCGCGCCGCACGCCGACAAGGATGCGGCCAGAACCGCCACGGAGAGGATCGCGAGCGCCGGGAGCCTTGCGGGACCTTTCATCGAGGGAACCTCATCGCTCGGAGTGGGGGGCATTGTAGTTCACGAGCGACCGACGCGGATGCTCTCGAGGTCGCCGATCTCGCCCTTCAGGTGCTCCCGAAGCCGCGCCATGAGCCTCGCCTCGGCCTGGCGCACGGCCTCGCGGGTGGTGCCGAAACGATCCCCGATCGCCTGGAGCGTCACCGGATCGTCGGAGAGCAGCCGTTCGTCGAGGATCACCCGCTCCCGGTCGCCGAGCCCATGGCGAAACCGGTCGATCGCCGCTTTGACCTTGTCCTGAAGCTCGCGGCGCGCGACGTCCTCCTCGACCGTCGGCCCCGGGTCCGCCATCAGATCGCCCCGCGTGCGGTCCTCCGCGTCGCCTAAGGGAGCGTCGAGGGAGACGTCCTGGGAGTGAAGGGCGCGCTCGACGTCCATCACGTCCTCTTCCGAGACGTTGAAGTGGTCGGCGAGCATCTTGGGGCCGACGTCGAACCCTTCCGCCAACAGACGCGTTTTCTCCTGGCGCAGGTTGCGCAGGAGCTTGCGCCGGGCGTTGGTCGTCCCGACGCGCACGAGACGGACGTTGTCGAGGAGGAACTTGACGATGTACGCGCGGATCCACCACGCGGCATAGGTCGGGAGTCTCACGCCAAGCTCGGGATCGAACCGCTCGATCGCCGCGAGGAGGCCGAGGTTTCCCTCTTGCACGAGGTCGAGCAGGTTGCGAGCCGCCCGACGGAACGAGAGCGCCACCCTCACGACCTGCATGAGGTTCGAGGTCACCAGACGGAACAGCGCCTCGCGGTCGCCGGTGTCCCGGTAGCGCCGGGCCAGGTTCTGCTCTTCCTCCCGGCTGAGCGCCGGGTACTTACGAACCTCGCCGAGGTAGCGCCGGAACGGATCGGAGGGGACCAGCGCGCGCGCGCTGGCCCGGGGTGGAGCGGGCTTGCGCGTGAGGTCGAGGACGGCTTCCTTCGGATCGTCGGGGTCGAACTCGATGGGCCCGTCGGGGGTCATCTCTCAAACATTAGCAGGTTTCGGCGAAACGACGCGCGGGCGCTAGAACAGCGCTTCACCCAGGTACTTGCGCGGATCGACCTGCACTCCGGCTCTAAAGACCTCGTAGTGAAGGTGCGGTCCGGTCGAGCGCCCGGTCGATCCCACGAGCCCGATCACCTCGCCGCGCTTGACCCGCTGACCGGGGGTGACCATCACCCGGCTCAGGTGACCGTAGCGCGTGCTCATCCCGAAACCATGGACGACCTGGATCATCGCCCCGTACCCCGCCATGCGCCCCGCGGCGGTGACGAGCCCGTCGGCAGACGCGCGGACGGGGGTGCCGGTCGAGGCCACGATGTCGACCCCCTTGTGGAACTCTCGCGCGCCGTCGATCGGGTCGCGGCGCCAGCCGAAGCCATCCGAGAAGAACCCGCTGACCGGGGCGAGGCTCGGCGTCGAGGCAAGGACCTTCAGGCGTTCGCCCCAGGCCTGCTCGAGGCGGTCGAAGGAGGTGTCCAGATTCTCCATCCGTTTCCGCAGCGCCGAGCTTTCTTCGCCAAAGATGTCGGCGCGCGCGCCGAAACCCGCCCCGGCTCCGCCCGACGGGCGCTCCGAGGGGATGTCTTTGATGCCGACCGCTTGGGCCAACTTGCCGGCGACCGACTCGACCGAAGCAAGGTGCTCGCCCATCTGCGTCACCACCGCTTCGTAATGGGACTTGTCTTCGCGGAGCTTCCGATTTTCGAGCTCGACCGCGGCGGCGCGCTCGGCCAGTGCACGGGAGTGAAAGAAAAAGTGCGGAGTCCACGCGGCGGTGCCGCCGATACCCAGCGCCAGCGCACCGATTACGAGAACGAAATTCCGGGAGACGTGGAGCTTTCGGAAGCGGGCGTGTGCGTGCGGGAGGATGAAGATCGTGTAGAACTTCCTCGACATCCTCGCACCTCCTCGCCGCGCTTTGTTCCGCGACCCGAAATCCTCAGTATTGATGCTTCGATGCCGAAAAACCCGGCGAAACTTACCATGGTCGCCAAGGGGCGTCAATTCTCGGTCCCGACTCCAGATAGCAAGATGCGTTCCTAGGAAAAACGGCCCCATTCGATTGTTCGCGAGACGATTCGGTCATTCCTGGCCGCTTTTCGTCAGGGGTGAGCGCGGACCGCGTCAGAGAGCGACGTCCCTTCCGGTGAGCCGCCGGAAGATATCGAGGTATCGGCTGCGGAGCCCCTGAACGATGTCCTCGGGGAGCCCGGGCGCGGGAGGGCGTTTGTCCCACCCCAAGCCTTCGACGTAATCCCGGACGAACTGCTTGTCCAAGGACGCTTGAGCCCCGCCGGGCCGGTAAGTTGAAGCGGGCCAAAACCTCGAGGAGTCTGGGGTGAGCATCTCGTCGGCGATGGTCAGCGTCGGCCCGTCGTACCCGAACTCGAACTTGGTGTCGGCGATGAGGATTCCCTTGTCCGTCGCGTGGCGGCAGGCCTCGCGGTACAGGGTGAGCGTCAGCTCGCGCACGCGCTCGGCCGTCTCGCCTCCGAGAATCGTCGCGGCGGTGTCGAACGAGATGTTTTCGTCGTGGCCGCTTTCGGCCTTCGTCGCTGGGGTGAAGATCGGTTCCGGGAGCGCGTCGGACTCTTTGAGGCCCGGCGGCAGCCTCATCCCGCAGATCGTCCCGCGCGCCTCGTACTCCTTCCATCCCGAACCCGCCAGATAGCCGCGCGCCACGCACTCGATGGGGAGCATCTCGAGCTTCAGGGCCAGCGTCGACCGCCCGGTGAGCGTCGCCGCGTGGACACGCAGTGTGTCGGGGAAGGCTGAGACGTCCGTCGCGATGACGTGGTTGGGAACGAGGCTTAGCGTTCGCTCGAACCAGAAGGCCGAGAGCTGGTTCAACACCTTGCCCTTGTCGGGGATCGGGTCGGGAAAGACACAGTCAAACGCCGAGAGGCGGTCGGTCGCGACCAGGAGCAGCGTGTCGCCCAGGTCATACACATCGCGCACCTTGCCGCGTGAGGCGGGCGCCAGTCCCGAAAGCTCGGTGCGGTAAACGGCAGTCGAGGTCATGTGCTCCTCCGAAGGGTCGCCAGCACGAGGATACGCTCGGACAGACCGACCACGACCGGAAGCGTACCGGAAAGTTCACCGTCGAGGTGGTAAGGGATGTCGTCGATCGATGCGGCGATTTCGACCTGCCGCGCCGCAACCAGCGTGACCCCCGCGCATCCGACGTGCGCGCCGGACCACAGCCGCGGGACGACGCGCGCGAATCGCGCCGCGCCTCCGTCGAACGCGCACAGCCAGAGGCCGTCGACGTCGAGACGCGCGTGAGGTGTCGGCCGCAGGAAGCCGCCGTAGAGCGGGGCGCGGCCGACGATCGCCGTGTGCGCCTCGGAGCTTCGGCCGTCGTGATCGATCGTCAGGCGCGGAAACGGAAACGTCCGCAGCCCTCGAAGAGCGCCGCGGATGTAGTCGCCGAATCCGATCTTTCCGGAAACGCCGCGGAGCAGTTCCCGAAGGACCCACGCGTCGAACCCGGCGCCGGCCATGAGCAGAAAGACGCGCCCGGCCGCCGTCCCCGGCCTGAGGGCGCAAGGACGGTAGCCGTCGATCACACGCGCAACAGCCTCCGCTGGGTCCAGCGGGAGGCCTAAGACCCGTGCCAGCAGGTTCATCGTTCCCGCGGGGGCGATGCCCAAGGCGACACCGCTTCCCGCGAGGCCGTTGGCCGCTTCGTTCAGGGTGCCGTCGCCCCCGGCGACGACGACGAGGTCGAAGCCTTCCGCGTCGGCGCGCGACGCGAAGCGCTGCGCATCTCCGGGCTGTTCGGTGCGCTGCAACGTGACCGCACATCCCGCGCGCGACGCGACGCGGGCCGCGGCCTCCCCCGCAGGGCCGCCGCGTCTGGCGCCCGCCGCGGGATTCGCGAGCACGAGAACCCGGCGGGCGCGGACGATCCCCGTTGGCGCCGCCGTCACCGTTCCCGGGAGCGGACGTCGTGGACGATCCGGCCGCCGACGATCGTCATGACGGGCCCGCCGCGAAGAGCCCATCCGCCAAACGGCGTGTTGACGCTCTTCGACTCAAAGGTCGAGGACGTGACGACGACCCGCCGTTCGAGGTCGAGCACCGTGATGTCGGCGTCGGCGCCTTCGCGCAGCGACCCCTTCTCGAGCCGCAAGACCGCGGCGGGTCCGCACGTGAGCAGCTCCACCAACCGTGAAAGTCCGATGACCCCTCCGTGCACGAGCCGGTCGAGGCAGATCGAAACCGCGGTCTCGAGCCCGACCACCCCGAACGGCGCGTGCGAAAACTCGACGCACTTCTCGTCGGCGTTGTGCGGGGCGTGGTCGGTCGCGATCGCATCCACGGTGCCGTCGGCGATCGCCGCGAGGAGCGCCTGGCGATCCGATTCGGAACGCAGAGGCGGGTTCATCTTGGCGTGGGTGTCGTATCCCGCGACGGCCTCGTCGGTGAGCGCGAAATGATGAGGCGTCACCTCGCAGGTCACGCGGATTCCCGCCTCCTTCGCCCGCCGGACCAGATCGGCCGAGCGCCCGGTGGACATGTGCGCGATGTGAATCGCGCCACCCGTGTATTCCGCCAGCAGGATGTCGCGCGAAACCATGACGTCTTCCGCGACTCCCGGCCAGCCCGGGAGCCCCAGGCGGGTCGCGACCTCGCCCTCGTGCACGACGCCTCCCGCGACCAAGGTCGGCTCTTCGCAATGGTCGATCACCGGGAGGTCGAAGATCTTCGAGTACTCGAGCGCGCGGCGCATGAGCCCCGCCGACGCGACGGGCTTCCCATCGTCCGAGAATCCCCGCGCGCCCGCAACCGCCATGTCCCCCATCTCGGCCAGCTCGACCCCGAGCTGGCCCTTGGAGACGCAACCGATCGGGTAGACCGGCACGGTCCCGTGCTGCCGCGCCTGGGCCAGGACGAACTCGACCACCGAGCGCGAGTCGATCGGAGGCTGGGTGTTCGGCATGCACGCGACCCCGGTGAACCCGCCGGCGGCCGCGGCGCGGGTTCCCGTGGCGATGGTCTCTTTCCACTCTTGTCCCGGCTCGCGCAGGTGGACGTGCATGTCGATGAAGCCGGGGCAGACGCAAAGCCCCGCCAGGTCGAGGGTCGTCGCTCCGGCGGCCTCGATCCGCGACGCGACGCGGGCGATGCGGCCGTCTTCGACGAGCACGTCTTGCGTTCCGTCGATCCCGGCCGACGGATCGACGACCCTAGCGTTCTTGAGCAGCAGCTTCACGGTCCCCTCCGGCCAACAGGTAGAGCACGGCCATGCGCACGGCGACGCCGCTTCGGACCTGATCGAGGATGACCGACGCCTCGCCGTCGGCGACGTCGCCCATGATCTCAACGCCCCGGTTGATCGGCCCCGGGTGCATGACGATCGCGTCCCGCGCGGCGCGCTTCAACCGCTGGGCGTCCAGGCCGTAAAACGTGGCGTACTCACGCAGGGTCGGGAAGAAGCCGCCCTGCATCCGCTCGCGCTGGATGCGCAGCATCATGACGACATCCGCCCCCTCGACCGCCTCGTCCATGCGATACGTGACGCGGGCGCCCAGGCGGTCCAGACCCCGGGGCAGCAACGTCGGCGGGCCGCACAGGACGACCTCGGCCCCCAGCTTCGTCAGGAGGTGGACGTTCGACCGCGCGACGCGGCTATGGAGAATGTCGCCGACGATCGCGACCTTGAGCCCGGCAAAGCGCTCCTTGCGCCGCCTGATCGTGAACGCGTCGAGAAGCGCCTGCGTCGGGTGCTCGTGGGCGCCGTCGCCGGCGTTCACGATCGGCGTGTGCCCGTGCCGTGCGAGGAAGTGCGGCGCTCCGGCCTCGGAGTGCCGCAGCACGATGAAGTCGGGAGACATGGCTTCGAGGTTGCGGAGCGTGTCGAGAAGCGTTTCGCCCTTCACGAGGCTCGACGTCGACGTCGAAAAATTCAGGGAGTCGGCGGAGAGGCGCTTTTCCGCTAACTCGAACGACGACCGCGTTCTGGTCGACGGCTCGACGAAGAAGTTCACGACCGTCTTACCGCGCAGGGTCGGGACCTTCTTGATCTCGCGCGTGGCGATGTCGGAAAAACCCTCGGCGGTGTCGAGGATGAGCGTGATCTCGTCGGCGGTCATCGGCTCGATACCGAGCAGGTGCGGGCTCTGCAGCTTCACGACCGTCCCTCCTCGCGGGCGTCGCCCCCTCCTTCGACCTTCACGATCACGACCTCGTCCTCACCGTCGGTTTCGGTCAAGCGAACGTCGACGCGTTCGGTCTCGGCGGTGGGGAGGTTCTTGCCGACGAAATCGGCGCGCACCGGCAACTCGCGGTGTCCGCGGTCGACCAGGACCGCGAGCTGGATCTGCCGGGGTCGTCCCAGATCCATCAGGGCGTCCAGGGCGGCGCGCACGGTCCGTCCCGTGAACAGGACGTCGTCGACGAGGATCACGACCGCGTCGTCGAGGTCGAACGGGATCTCTGTGCGCTTCAGGATCGGATGGTCGGCGATCCTCGAGAGGTCGTCGCGGTAGAGGTTGATGTCGAGTACACCCACCGGAGGTACTACGCCCTCGATCGCGCCCAGGCGCGCCGCCAGCCTTCGAGCCAGGGGGACGCCGCGCGTCTGAACCCCGACCAGGCCAATCGCGCCAAGGCCCTTGTTCCGTTCGAGGATCTCGTGGGAAATACGCGTGAGCGATCGATCGATGGAGGCGGCGTCCAACACCCGGAGGCGCGTGGTCGAACCCATGGCTCCACACCCCTTTCGGCCTCGCGGGGCCAGATTCAAGGAAGGCTTGCCGGGAGCGGCCGCATGCTAGCATGGCGAGCCCGATGGTTCAGGACTTCACCACACCCGTACTTCGCAACGTCGACCTCGGACGCGGGAACTGGCTGCTCGAATTCGAAGCCGAAAGCGCCGCTGTCGAGATGCGGCCCGCCCAGTTCTTCATGATCGGCGTCCCCGGATCCGACGTCCTTCTCCGCAGGCCCTTTTCCGTCTGCGGACTTCCCGGGACGTTCGCGGATGGACGCGCGGGCGCCGTTCAGGTTCTCTATCGGGTCTACGGGCGCGGCACCAAGCTCCTCGCGTCCTTGGGACCCGGAGCCCCGCTCCACGTGCTCGGTCCCCTCGGCCACGGTTTCACGAGCCCTCAGGGGAAAAACGCCAGGATCGTCTTCGTGGCAGGCGGAATCGGTTGCGCTCCGTTCCCCGCATTTCTCGCGGAACTGGAACGGGAGGGACGACGCGCGACGATGATCTACGGGGCGCGTTCGGCCGACGAGTTGCCTCTGCTCGACTGGTTCCGCGAGCGTTGCGACTCCGTCGTGGTCACGACGAACGACGGGTCGCTCGGAGCTCCGGGCCTCGTCACGGGCCCCCTCGAACAGATGCTCCGCGGTCCCGGCAGTGAACGGCTCCACCTCTACGTCTGCGGCCCGACCCCGATGTTGAAGGCCGTCGCGAAGATGGCGCTCGCTTCGGGGATCGCCTGCGACCTCGCGCTCGAGGCGCCGATGGCCTGCGGCTTCGGTGTGTGCCTGGGCTGTGTCGTGCCGACCCACGAGGCACCGGACGGACCCGTCGCGTACGAGCGGGTGTGCGTCGAAGGCCCCGTGATGCGCGCGGAGCGCATGGCATGGTGACCCCGGATCTGTCCGTCGCGATCGGCTCGGTCCGACTCAAGAATCCGGTGCTCACCGCTTCGGGAACGTTTGGCTACGGTCTCGAGTTCCTCCCGTTCCTGGAGTTGTCGCAGCTCGGCGGTCTCGTGACGAAAGGGCTGTCGCCCCGGCCGCGGAAGGGAAACCCGCCCGAGCGCATCGTCGAGACCCCCGCCGGCATGTTGAACGCGATCGGCCTGCAAAACGTCGGCGTCGACGCGTTCCTCGCAGACAAGCTCCCGGCGCTTCGCGGGCACGACACGGTCGTCGTCGCCAACGTCTTCGGCGAGACCGAGGCCGAATACGTCGAAGTCTGCGAGAAGCTCGATGCCGCAAAGGGCGTCGCCGCGATCGAGCTGAACGTCTCCTGTCCGAACACCGAAGCCGGGGGGATGGTCTTCGGAAACGACGCCGCGTCCCTGGCGCGCATCACGCGGGCCTGCCGGCGCGCGACGCGCCTCCCCCTCTGGGTCAAGTTGTCGCCCAACGTCACCGACATCCGCGAGATCGCGAGGGCCGCCGAGGCCGAGGGAGCCGACGCGGTCTCGCTCGTCAACACGTTCGTCGGCATGGCGATCGACGTGGAGAAGCGGCGGCCCGTGCTCGCCAATGTCAGCGGGGGCCTTTCCGGACCCGCGATCCGTCCCCTCGCGGTGTGGATGACCTGGCAGGTGCGGCGCGCCGTGACGATCCCGATCGTCGGGATGGGAGGCATCATGACCGCGCGCGATGCGATGGAGTTCATCCTCGCAGGCGCGGCCGCCGTGCAGGTGGGCACCGCGAATTTCGTCAATCCCCGCGCCGCCGTCGACATCGCGGAAGGGCTCGCCGCATGGCTGCAAGACCGCAACGTCGCATCGGTTCGCGAGCTCGTGGGCGCGCTGCGCACATGAGACCCGAACAGCGCACCTTCGTCGCCCTGGATACTCGGGACATCGACCGCGCGCGCGAGCTGGCGCGGATTCTCGCCGGGCGCGTCGGCGGGTTCAAGATCGGCCTCACGGCCTTCGTCACCTTCGGCCCGTCGCTGATCGACGAGATGCGAGGCCTCGGGCACGTCGTCTTCCTCGATCTGAAATTCCACGACATCCCGAACACGGTCGCCGGCGCGGCCTCGGCGGCGGCGCGCTTGGGGGTCGCCTTCTTCACCGTGCATGCCTTGGGTGGCCCCGCGATGATCGCTCGCGCCGTCGAAGCAAGCCGCGCGGCCGTGCCGCCCGGCGCCGAGGCTCCGGTCGTGCTGGCCGTCACGATCCTGACCAGCCACGACGACCTGTCGCTGCGGCGCATCGGAATCGACGGCGACTGCGCGGCGGCCGTCCCCCGCCTCGCCGCGCTGGCAAAAGAAGCCGGGGCCGGCGGCGTGGTGTGCTCGCCCCTCGAGGTCGCCGCGGCGCGCCGGGCCTTCCCCGAAGGCGTGCTCGTCGTCCCCGGCATTCGCCCGGCAACGGAAGGACCTCGGCCCCCCGACGATCAAGCGCGCGTGGCGACTCCTGCTGCCGCCGTGAGGGCCGGCGCCGACCGGATCGTCGTCGGTCGTCCGATCACCGAAGCTCGAGACCCCGCCGCCGCAGCCGAGGCGATCGCCGACGATATCCGCCGCAACGCGGGGATCTAGGGCCCCCGTGAACGTGACCTTCCTCGGAACCGGCACTTCGACGGGCGTACCGGTTCCGACCTGCGCGTGCGACGTCTGCCGCTCGACCGATCCGCGCGACGCGCGGCTGCGACCCTCGGTGCTCATCCACTGGGACGGCGCGAACGTCCTCGTCGACACGTCGACCGACTTGCGGCAACAGGCCCTCCGCCACGGATTGATGGGCCTCGATGCGGTCTTCTACACGCACGCCCACGCCGATCACATCTTCGGCCTCGACGACCTACGCATGTTCAACTGGCGCCGCGGGGGCGCGATCCCCGTGTACGGCTCGGCGATTACGCTCGCCGCCATCCGCAGGACCTTCTGGTACGTCTTCGAAGACGTCGAGGCGGGCGGCGGCAAGCCGCTCCTCGATCTTCACGAGGTCCACGTTCCGTTCCAGCTGCTCGGACGCACGGTGATCCCGGTGCCCTTGCAGCACGGGCAACTGCCGATTCTCGGGTATCGGATCGGGGGGTTCGCGTATCTCACCGACGTGAGCGCGATCCCGGAGGAGTCGTACCCGCTGCTTGCGAATCTCGACGTGCTCGTGCTGAGCGCTCTTCGCCACCGGCCCCACCCGACGCACTTGCACGTCGCCCGCGCCCTCGAGGAAGCGGCGCGCATCGGGGCGGGGCGCACGCTGTTCACGCACATCGCCCACGAGGTGTCCCACGCCGCGGTCGCCGCAACGCTTCCCCCGGGCGTCGAGCTGGCCTACGACGGCCTCTGCCTCGAGACCGCATGAACGCACCCCGCCGGGTCGTTTGGGCCTGGGTCCTTGGCGTGACCTTGGCGCTAGCGGCGAACCACGCAGGGGCGACGGGCGGCGACGACGCGGCGATGCCGCTTGAACCGCCCCTCACGAACGAAGACATCGTCCGCATGGTCGCATCCGGAACTCCCGATAGCGCAGTGCAAGAGGTGATCCGCACCCGCAAGGAAGCCTTCGACCTCACCGACGACATGGTCGATGAGCTCAAACTCGCCGGGGTGTCGGCGGCGATCGTGGCGGCGATGGCCAAACGGCACGCCGACAGCGCGCCTCCCGCCGTTCCCGCGGAGCGCGAAACGCGGGGGCGTGCCCCCCTCGTCGTGAGCCTCAACGCGGGAGGGAGCGGGCCGCGCACGGTCCGCGTGCCCGCGTGGGCGGACGAGGACGCGAAAGCGCTGCTCCACCTTCCGAAGGAAAACGACCAGCGCGAGGTGAAAGACCTCGCGGTCTTCCTCGCTTGCGCCTCCCCCGAGCACATCCCCGACCTATGGCGGGCGAAGTCTCCGCTGGGCCGGGACATGGACTTCGTCACGCGGCACGAGATGCTCGCGTTCGTCGCGGGCGACACACCTGCCGGAAAGGCCCCGCGACTCGTGCTCCCCGCGCGGCTCGACGCGGAGGTCGACCCAACGGACCCTCACGACCTCGTCTTGGGTATCGCCGCCCGCATCGGAGACCACTGGGTCCAGATGGGAGCAGCGGTGCTCCGGAAGACCACGATCGTCGCGGGACAAAAGCCGCTTCTCGGCCGCGTCGAGCACCTCGGCCGAGGCTTCGCTTTCAAGGTCGAGCTGTCGGCGCCGCGCTAGGAGCGAGGCTTCAGAGCCTCAACGACACCAGCTTCGAGACGCCCGCCTCTTCCATCGTGACGCCGTAGAGGAGGTTGGCCGCCTCCATCGAGCGCTTGTTGTGCGTGATGAGGATGAACTGCGTGTGGTGGGCGTATTCGGAGAGCATCCTCGTGAAACGGCCCACGTTGAGCTCGTCGAGCGCCGCATCGACTTCGTCGAGGAGGCAAAACGGCGAGGGCTGGTAGCGGAAGATCGCAAACAGCAGCGCCAGCGCCGCCATCGACTTTTCTCCTCCCGACATGAGCGACACGTTCCCCAGTCTCTTCCCCGGGGGCTGCGCGATCATCTCGATCCCGCACTCCAGGACGTCGTCGCCTTCCTCGAGAACGAGATCCGCGCGACCGCCGTTGAACAGCACCTTGAACGTCTCGACGTAGTGCCCGCGGATCGTCTCGAACGCCTCGAGGAACAGGTCGCGTGAGCTGCGGTTGATCCGCTTGACCGTCTCGCGAAGCGACGCCATGGCATCGACGAGGTCTTTCTGTTGCGCCGACAGGTGGACGTGCCGCTCTTCGAGGGCACGGAACTCCTCGATCGCCATGAGGTTGACCGGCCCGATCGCTTCGACCCTGGCCTTGATCTCGGCGATCTCGACGTCGAGGGCCTGATCGTCGGCGGACAGGAGGGCTTCGTCTCCCGCCGCCGCCGCGGCTTCCTCGGCGGTCACGCCAAGCTCCTGCGCGCACAGCTCGTCGAGATAGTGCCGGTCCGACTCGGCGCGTGTCCGGGCGATCTCGCACTCCCGCGCCCTTTCGCGCGCAGTATCGAGCGCCGCCCGCTCCGCCGTCAGCGCAGCGTCTTTCTCCTGAAGCGCCGCGCGCCGCCCGACCAGCTCTTCTTCGCGTGCGATCGACTCGTTCGACTTCACACGCCGGAGGTCCCACTGGGTCGTCAAATCCGCTTCCGTCGCCCGCAGGACTTCCCCCGCTTCGCGCCCGCGCAACATTGCGGCCTCACGCTCTTGTCCCGCGTCGTCTCGTCGCACGACGATTTCGGCCAGGGTCTCCGCAAGGCGCGTGTTCTCTCGGCGGACGGCTTCGACCCGCTCCTCGCGCGCGGCGGCCTCGGCCCGCGCGGCGGCCTCCTCGTCGACGCGCCCGCGCAGCACCGCCTCGTCGGCGTCGAGCGCGAACACCTCTTCGCGAAGCGCCTCTTCGGCCCCCGCGTGCTCGCTCTCGGCGGCACTCACGACAACGGCGGCTCCTTCCCGTTCGATCGCAAGCCGCGATTCCTCGACGACAACGGCCTCGAACTCTTCGGCGAGAACCTCGAGACGGCGGCCCGCGCGCTCCTTCTCGTCGTCGGTCCGGAGCAACTGCATCTCGAGCTCGTTACCCCGCCGGCCTTCCGTCTCGAGCGCGCGCCGCCCTTCCGCCCAGGCCGACTCCGCACGATCGACGTCGCCGCGCAGCCGCTCGACCTCCGCCTGGAGGGCGCTCGCGCGTGACGCCGCCTCGGCCAGCTGCGTCCCTGCTTCGGCCATCTTTCGATTGTGCGCGAGCAGGCCGAGGTCGCCCGCGGTGCGCCCTCCGGCCGCGATCAGCCCGGACGCGTAGACGACCTCGCCCGTCTCGGACAGGTAGTCCAAGAACGGGTGGACGTGATGGAGCGCCAGGGCGCTCTCAAGTGAATCCACCAGCACGGCGTCGCCGATGCACGAGCCGACGAACCCGTCGTCCGATCGAAACCGCAGCCGATCCCTGAGGCGTCCGATCACGCGCGGATCGTTGCGCAAGGCTTCGGGGAGCGGCCCCGAACCGTTCGCCGCCGCGCCCTCCGCGGCGCCCCCGCGCGTTCGCGACTTGCTGAGGAACATCGTGCGCCCCGCGCCCTCGGCGCGGATCAGACGGGCGGCGCGACTCGCGTCGGCGTCGTCTTCGACGACAACCGCGGGGAGGACGCCCTGCAGGTAAGCCTCCGCGGCCCCCTCCACTTCGCGGGAGGCCTCGACGAAGTCCGCGACGACTCCCGCCGTGCGCACGCCCGCGTTCCCGCCCGCCGTGAGCAGCAGGCGGACGCCGTCCGACACTCCGGCGAAACGCGTCGCGACATCTTCGAGGGTGCGCAGAGCGCTCGACGACGAGGTCTCGCGCTCGCGCGCCGCCGCAAGTTGCTCCATGGCCGCGGTGTGCTGCGAACGCGCGCTCAACAGATCGGTCTCGGCCTGGGCCACGGCCTCGCGAATGTCCTCGACACTGCGCTTTTGGGTCTGTGCCCTTTCTCCGAGGCCCGCGGCCTCCTCGCTCATGCGGAGGTGCTCGCGGTGCGCGGCCTCGCGCTCGCGCTCCACTCGCTCGCGCTGCGCCGCCAAGCGGGAGATGTGCTCCTCGATCGAGCGGTGCCTGTTGCGCAGCTCGGCGAGGTGGTTCATCGACTCGAACAGCCCTCGCCGCAGCAACTCCACACGCTCACGGCGCCCCTCGCGCGCGGCGCCACTTTCGGCCACGAGGCGACGATGCTCCTCGAGTCGCGCGGTGGCCGCCGAAAGCTCGGCCTCTTCCGCCGCGAGGTCGTTCGCCTGGGCCGCCGCCTGTTCGCCGGTGGCCGCGTGGCGGAGCTCGAGCGCCGCGATGTCCTCGCTCAGACGGCGGTCGGTCTCCGCCGCTTCGACGATGCGCTCGCGGCAGGCCGTCACCCGCGCCTCGCCGCGATCGATCTCGATTTCGAGTTGGTGGAGATCGTCTCCGGCCGCCCGGCCGGAGCGCACGGCCTCCTCGACGGACAGCCTCTCGGCGACGATCTCGGCATCTAGGGTCGCGAGGCGCGCCGAAGACTCCGCCTCCACCGAACGGGCAACGACCTCGACCTCGCGCAGACGCGCAAGCTCCGCGTCGAGGCGCCGGGCCTTCGCTCCGAACCGAACCGACTCCTTCGCGCGCAACTCGTCGCGGAGGCGGCCGTAACGCCTCGCCTTCGCGGCCTGGCGCTTGAGCGAGCCGATTTGGCGGGCCACCTCGACGACGATGTCGTTCACGCGCAGGAGGTTCGCGTGCGTCGCCTCGAGCTTCAACTCGGCAAGACGCCTCTTGTGCTTGAACCCAGCGATCCCGGCGGCCTCCTCGATGATGAGACGCCGATCCTTCGGTTTCGCATTCAAGATCTGGTCGATGCGTCCCTGCTCGATCGTGGCGTAGGTTTGGGCCCCGACGCGCTCTTCCCTCAGGAGATCTTGGATGTCGCGCAGGCGGCTCTTCGCGCCATTCAACAGGTAGTCGCTCTCGCCGTCTCTGAACAGGCGGCGCGTGATCTGGATGTGCTTCCTCTCGCCGCCGTCCCCGTTGATCCGGCCGGCAAGGTGCAGCGAGACTTCCGCCATGCCTTGGGGCTTGCGCGCATCGGTGCCGTTGAAAATCACGTCTTGCATGCTCGATCCGCGGAGCATTTTGGCGCTCTGCTCGCCGAGCACCCAGTTGATCGCGTCGCCGATGTTCGACTTGCCGCAACCGTTGGGCCCTACGACCGCCGTGATCCCGTCGGGGAAGACGACCTCGGTCGTCTCGGAGAACGACTTGAATCCGGAGATCTGCATCTTTTCGATCTTCATCATGGTGGAATGGACCCTCGTGAGCGGCGGAAATATACACCGCGCCAGTCGCCCGACTCAACGGCCACCACTACATTTCGCGGTATTTTTGAGCGGGCGCCCCCAGATCTTGTAGGTCTATCCGAAGGGGCTAGCGGTTTCTCGAGATCAGAAGGTCCGGCACGCCGATTAGAGCGCGACGGGCCGCACCGTCGGGGAAGGCGTCGAGTTCACGGACCGCCAGCTCGGCGTGAAGCCTCGCTCGCGCCTCGGAGCGGTCGAGCGCGCCACTTTCGTGGAGGAGGGCTGTCAACTCGGCGCTGTCGTCGTCGGCCCCTTGACCCGCGGCGATCGTAGACACGAGCTCGCGCGCCCTGGCGGGACCGGTGCGGAGGAGGTCGAGGACGGGCAGCGTCGCCTTGCCCTCCCGCAGGTCGCTGACGGTAGGCTTGCCCAAAATCGCGGAATCACCGGTAAAATCAAGCATGTCGTCGACGATCTGGAACGCGAGTCCGATGTGGAGTCCGTAGCGACGCAGCGCGCCTTCCGTCTCGGTGTCGACTCCGGAGAGGATTCCCGCGAGCTCACAACAGCCCCCGAACAGCACCGCCGTCTTGCGCTCGATCAGGTCCATGTACTCGTCGATCGACAGGTCAAGCCGTCCGGCGAAACGCGTCTGGATCATCTCCCCTTCGGTCATGCGCAGCGTGATCCAGGCCAGGCGGTCCATCACGCGGAGGCTTCCCGCTCGCAAAGCCATCTCCATCGCCTTGGCGTAGAGGTAGTCGCCGAAGAGCACGGTGATCGTGTTTCCCCAACCCCGGTTCACCGAGGGGCGACCCCGTCGCGTAGCGGCGGCGTCGATGACGTCGTCGTGGATCAACGTCGCCGAATGAATAAACTCCAGCACCGTTGCCAAGACAACGTCGTGCGTTCCCTTGTAGCCGCACAGGTCCGCGCACAAGAGGTGGAGCGTGGGCCGGACGCGCTTGCCGCCACCTTGCCCCACGAACTCCCCGATCTCGTCCACGATGGCAACCGGGGAGGCGAGGTTCTCGTGAAAGAGCTTCTCGACTTCGACCAATCGAGGAGCCACCAGCCCGACGATGTCGTCCGGCGAGACGGAGGGTTCCGTCAGCGCGCCCCCGTTGTGGCTCAAAAAGCTGGCCGCCCTACTCACGAACGCCCTCCAATAGGTGGGGGGATGGTAACACCTGGCTGAAACCGGCTCCAAACTTGCGGCGCCGGCCGGCGCGCGGGTTCAGCGCTCGTCGACGACTTCCGTCCCTGGCGGGGGCTCGAAGGCGAAGAGCCCTTCGGGGAGCGCCCGGTTCCGCCGGACGTTCGAGAACGTGTACGTCGTTCGGTTCCCCGTCTCGTCGAGGAGCTCCGCCCCTTCGATGAGAAAGGCGGGAGGGCGAAGGATCAGGGTCACCGCGCCCATCGCGGCAGGATCACCCTTTGGCACGAGCCGGAGGCGGTAGGAGCCGCGGCCGCCGGTCGAAGGGGTCGCCACGAGGTTCGCCGAGAAGAACTCGCCGACGCGGTCGTGCCCCGCGAGAAGGCGCGGAAACAGACCCTGCTCGCCGCTCAGGCGGCCGCGCGACATGAGTCTTTCGTCCTCGAGGTACAACGCCGTCCGGTCCCCGAGCAGCAGCGCGATCTTCTTTTCCGGATCGACGTAGTCCCAGCGCAGCTTTCCAGGACGTTCGAGGTACAGCCGCCCGCTCTCGGTCGCGGTCGTTCCCAACGCGCTGGAGACGAGCGACTGCTGGAAGCGCATGTCGAGCGTCTGTGTCCCGTCGAGCCAGGCCTGCAATCCGGCAACGACGGTCGCCGTCTCGCCGGCGGGGTCACCCGCAGCGAGGACGATCGAGACGAGGACGGTACCCAACATGCGATCACACTAGCAGAGGTAGACGTCCGTCCTTTACAGTCCCCATCCCTGGTGGTAGCAGCTGTGGAGTCGGAGGTGGTTCATGCGTCTCGGGATTTCGTCAGCCCTCGCCGTTTTCGCCGTGGCGGCGGTCGTCCTTGCCGCCGATGACCTCGCTCCGGTCAAAGAGACGGCGGTGCGCCTTTACGACCAGGGGAACTACGACGAGGCACGAAAGACCTTAGAGGACCTCGACAACGCCCGCCTCCTCGACGGCCCGCTCCTCTACCGGCTGTTTTTCTGCGAGAAGGCGACCGGCGCCGACGACAGTGCAAAAAAGACGCTCGATCGAGCGCGTGTGGCACTCGAGGAGGAGTTCGCCGCCTCGACCTCGCTCGAAGTCGCTTTCTACCTTGCGAACACCTACACCAACCTCGGGCGCGCTCAAGACGCCAGGCAGGTCGCTCACGATGCGACGGCCAAGATCGAATCGGGCGGGATCACCGCTCCGAAGAGCGCGATCGCCCTCTTCCAGATCGGGAAGCTCTACCAGGACCAAGGTCGTCAAGACGAGGCGTCGGCCTACTATGCCAAAGCGGTCGATGCGTTCGACCTCACGGACGGCCGGTACGCTGGAAATGCCCGGTGGGCCCTGCGCTACCTTGGAAATAACGCGTTCGCACGCGCGGATTTCGCGGCCTCTGAAAAAGCCTTCGGACGACTGGCGGCGTTGGGCGGCGCCGACGCCGCGGACTGGGAAGCGCTTGCGGCGACTCGCGCCAGGCTCGGCAAGTACGCCCTGGCCGCCGAAGCGTGGAAGGGCGCGGTCAAAACGAACCCAGCGGACGCGGACGACTCGCGCTACGCCGCCCGCCTCGCCGATTCGGCTGCCCTCATCGCGCCCCTGCCCGCTGCGGCGCCGGGAGGCGCGGCGTTCACGTCGATGAGCCAGGCGGAACTAGAGGCCTTCCTCAAGGCTCGGTCGGAGGCGGCGATTGCGGCGCAAACGAGTACGATCGACCCGAAACTGCGCGCGGAGACCGCCTCAGCCCTTCTCGAAACGCGGCGGCAATTCGTCGCCGCCGGCCTCGAATACGCCGTGCGGCGCTATGGGATCAGGGAAACGGCCTTTCGCGAGGGGTACGCGGTGCTCATCTTCCAAGATCGCGCGTGGGAACCGCCACCGGATCCGGAGCCCGCCACGAGCGACGCGGACACAGGCGGGTCATAACGCATCGGCGAGATCCCCGAGCAGCGGGACCTTGAAGCGCTCCCCTTCCAGGGCGCGCACCAAACACAGAAAAACGAGCAGGACGATTCCGAGCGCGGTGAGCGCCGCGGCGACCGATAGCAGTCCCCCGAACAGCGGCCAGAGCCGGCCGCGGAAGATCAGGTACACCCCGCGCGCGGCAATCCAGAGGGCGGCCACGGCGACAGACAGCAACATGCCCTGCTTGGCGTGCCACTTGACGAATTCCTTGCGGCTGGCCACGAGCGACAACAACGCGAGAGGGCCCAAGTAGGCGAACACGAGAAGAAGCCGAT
>Ga0315273_10000691_pt1 | contig 36411 bp, 34 predicted proteins | sample YL17G02_0_MG_FD_205753 | JGI IMG/M metagenome (GOLD analysis project Ga0315273, IMG submission 205753) | Sediment microbial communities from Yellowstone Lake, YNP, Wyoming, USA - YL17G02_0 | ecosystem: Environmental > Aquatic > Freshwater > Lake > Sediment | place: USA: Wyoming | collected...
ATCTCCATCCAGGTCAATGTATTTGTCACCGCTGATATTTGCAAGCTGGTAGTTTCCGAAGACTTTTCCCAAGTTTTTAATCTGATCGCTGACAAGATCGAACGGTCCTTCTGAAGTCGCTGTGGAGTTGTACCAGCCCTCAGGAACAGTCTCGTATACTGTGTAGGTTCCTGGCCACAGGTCAGTAAAGTTGAACTTCCCAAGATAATTCGTAATGTTTACTTTATTCACAGACCTGCCAAGGCCATCCGTCCCGGTCAATGTTACGGTTACTCCTGGTAATGGGAGTTCGATATCCTCGTATTGTCCATTCGCATTCGAATCATTGTACTTGAATCCGAATACTCCAGCTTTGGAAAGGTCCCCGAAGTCTTTGCCGGTTGAGACTTCTCCGGATGTAAGAGTCAGGTCGTAGTAACACGGAGCCGGGTCGATGGATGGGAACGAGCAATTGAATCCGCCTGGTTCCTCCACTGTAACGGTGTAGTTGCCTGGAACAATTCCAGTGAAAAGGTAGTCCCCATTCGCATCCGTAGTGGTTGTCCTATGCACCGAATTGTTCATTCCATCAATGCCGTCAAGATGGACAATAACGCCAACACAACCAGGATAGTTCGGATCATTTTGGTCTGTTGGGCATCCATCGCCGTTGTCAAATACCCCATTCCCGTTCATGTCAATGAATTTCTTGCCGCTGACGTTGGCAGGAATGTAGTCTCCGAAAAGAACACTGTGCGTTTCGTGGCTTTTGCCAACGACAGTCACAACAACAGGGTTGATCGGTCCTTTGGATACACCATCAACCAAAACAACGCTCTCATTCCATTCAGCTGGATTGATTTCATATATCGTGTAATTGCCAGAAGGATCTGCTGTTATTGATACGGGTGTTCCGTAGGTGTTATTAACTCCAAGCGGGTCGGTTATAATAATAGTCCAATTCATAATCAGGTTCTCGCCCGGATCGCGAACACCGTTTGCATTCGAATCATTGAACTTGTTGACATCGAGCATCGGGGGTACGAATGCAGGCCCCTTTATCTTGAAGTTATCAGTCTTCACTGCGTTGCGGGGCGTACCGAAACCCGTATCAGGAGTGAAACCAATAACCTTGTTTCCTTTTTTGATCTCTCCACGGTCTTTCGGAATCTTGCTAAGGTTTCCACCCTTAGCCAAATAATCTCCAACTGGGGTTATCCATGCTTTATAAACGCCACCTGGATTCGGGGTGTCGAGGAAAGGCATAAGTTGTACTACAATTGCTCCTTTGTCAAAAAAGTGGTCAACATCATGATTTGTATCATGCCTGCCACTGGCACCCATGGCTCCTTCAGGCCCTTCCTGGATCTGACAATCAAGTGAGCCGGAAGGCGGTGGGTATGGATTTGGATAATTAGCACTTAAGCCAACAACAGTCGCTGGAACATAATTGACTATAACTCCATCACTGCTAATATTAACTATTCTGCACTTGGCCGGATCCGAAGAAAGCTGGATCGCTCCGCTCGGATCAGTTACCTGGAATATGTAAAGCCCGGCAGGAAGTCCTGCAGATCTCGCTGGTGCGTTAGGCGGGGGGCCTCCATCAAGATACACCTCTCGTTTATCGCCATAGCGGACATTCTCATTTACTATGCTTCCGTTCGGAGTTGTTGTAAAGATAGCGCCTGACAGCGGAGCTGTCGACGCAGAAAAGCTCAAAGTGCTTGTGGTCGAACCACTACCAAGCACAACGACTCCAGTAACGATCGCTACTCCAACGATTAACGCCAAAAGAACTTTCAAAATATCCGAATGTTCATGATTTTTTATTTTTTTTGCCATACGCAGCACCCGATTGAATATTCGTTGATTATAATATTTAATAAATTATACCTAGCCCGACACGCAGGCACCATTGCTGCATACGTAGCCGGTCGGACACTCGAAATCCCCCACTTTTACTGCCTTCCCCTGGCAATAGTACTCATTAAGGTTTCCCTGCTCATCGCAAAAATCGCTGTAGGTTTGGCTGCCTTTGGTTACAGTGCCGGCCGTAAAGGAAAGCCCTCCATCGCTGTCTGTGCAGTCAGGCTCAGAAGACCCGCATTTTCCATCAAAACAGACTTCTCCGACCGGGCAGACCACATCTTCTGAGGTTATTGCGTCATTCTCGCAGAAGTACTCCTTTAAAGTGTAGGTATCCACACAAGAGTCTGACTGTATATCCAGGCCTTTGCGGATAATTCCAACTTCTTCTGGATTATTGCCACCGTCACTGTCATCGCAGGATGCTCCAACGCACTTGCCAGCATCGCAACCATAACCAGATGGGCAGGGCTCCAGGGAGAACGCTATGTTATTGTTAAGGCAGTAATACTCCTTTACTGTGCTGGAATCCTGGCAGCTGTCTGACTTTGATTCCGGCAATTTTGTAGTCGTGCCGAATGTAAGAGGGGATTTCCCTCCATCGCTGTCAGTGCATTGCTTTGATACGCACGCCCCATCCGTGCAGCTGCTGTCTGCAGGGCAGCTCATTACCTCGCTGGTGATGTTGGCTCCTGTGCATGAATACTCTGTCACAGATGTAGTACCTGCGCATGAATCCGTTCCTTCACTCAGGGTCTCATTCCCCTTCACGACCTTCACCGTGCCTTTTACTGAGCTCTCTTTCCCGTTATCAGTGTCTGAACAAGCCTGCTGGGTGGTCCTGCAGTAACCATCCGCGCATGTTGATCCGGAAGGGCAGCTGATTAGGGCGAAGGACACTGTATTGTTCTGGCAAAAGAACTCTTTTACCTGGTTAGAGGAAGCATTACATTCATCTTTGAATACCTTATCTAAGGAATCAACCTGCCCAAATGTCAGTACGTCCTTTCCATTGTCTGAATCAACGCATGCTGCCGTGGGTATGCATTTGCCATTCTCGCACTTTGCAGATCGGCACATCGTAGTTGTGTTCATAATCTGGTCATTCAAACAGGAATACTCGGTTATAGCAGAGGAATTTGCGCATTTATCTGTTAGCGTAACATCCCCTGCCTGCACGGTTCCCGTTACAGTGAAATTGTTTCCGTTGTCGCTGTCAGTACAGCCGACAGCTCCGCACCTGCCAACTGAAACCACGGTTGCTCCGGCAACCCTTGCAAAGCATGAATTGGTGTATGTTTTCCCGTCAACGCCGCAGACTGGGTCATATGCAGTGGAGCAGTTGGGGGTCTGGTTCTGCGCCGGCTGCAGCTGGATGCATCCAGAGAGCACAATCAGAAAAAACCCGGCAATGAAAAGCGCAAAAAAGATATTTTTCATGGAAACCTATTTGCAGGGAAAATTAAAATACTGTCGCTAGAGCCTCTTTGCCACAAGTATTCCCTTGTCCGTCCTGAAGAATTCGTACTCTTCTGAAAGATAGAGCTTTCCAAGCTGGGAACCGACTTCCTTTATGGAATCAACAATGCTGCCGCTTGCGAGATCCTCGTACAGATAAGCTACAGAATAATTCATACCAGCGAATTTTGCATCACTCTCCCTTTGCTTTAGGAGAATCCGCCTCACTCCCCTGCCCTCGTAAGCAAGGAGGATTGCCGGATCCTCCAGGTAAATCGCGTTTGATTTCTCCCCGCCCCGGATAGTCCTCTTTTCCGGATCGTATACCGCAGGCCAGGACAGGCCCACGCCTATCAGCATGCGGTTTACATAGCATCCAAAAGACATTTTATAAGTGACTATAGTGCTAACTTCTGTCTCAGTTACGTCAAAGGCGCACTTCCTCATCACTTTTACTGCTTCCTCAACATCTTCACTATTCAGCCTTTTTACTTCCAACTGGTCTTCATCAAGAAGGTAAAGGAAGGTTTTTTTCTTGTCTTCCTTTTTTTTCTCCTCTTCTTTCATAGCGAACTTCTCGTTCATCTTGATACTCCCCCTATTTTCCCATTATCAGGTCTTTCGTTGCTTCTCTCCCGTACTCAAAGGAGCAATCATGTTCCGACGATTCGGAACATGGTGCGCCACCCGATTGTTCCAAAGGAACAATAGGCACCTTGATGCCCGCGGCATCAAGATTGTGTTCGGAACGCCGAACATGTGCGACGCAGAATACGCTCCTTCTTTGGCTGCGTCAGCCATCAGGTGTTTTCTCCTACATGAATCTTGTCCCGCATGCCGGGCACTGCGTGAGAAGAGCCTCGCTCTTGTACCCGCATATTGGACATATGTAGTAAGTTCTTTTAGCCCTTTCGAGCTCTGCCTCAAAGCTGTAGTTGCACTGCACGCACTTTTTCGAGTCAAGCTCGTTCAGCGTGCCGCAGTTCGGGCATTTCCTCCTGAACATGCTTTTTATCCGGACCCCGCAATTCGGGCAGCGCTCCATATCCAATGTTACGGGCTCTTTGCAATTCGGGCAGTCCTGCCTTGGCCCTTTTTTCGCTGCAGAGCCGATTCCCTTCAGAGCGGTTTTTACAAGATCGAGGAGGCCCATGGGTATCATCCGGCAGTGAAGTTGCACCTGACCACATAATCATTTATCGGGATTGCAGTTCCACATACGGCTGCGTCCTCAATATCCCTGGAACCGATACCGCAATCCTGATATGGATTCCCGCTTTTAGAGAAGATAATGGGCGCGTTTCTGCTCTGCGACAGTACCCTCTGGCTGTAGGAATAGTTCGCACCTGACGAATCCTGGATGCAGCATTTATCAGGCTTTTCCATGCCCGCAAGGACGTCTATGAAAGCCGGGCTGTTCACCAGTTCTGAGGGAATGTTCTGGGGCTTGACCGTTCCGTTTGTATATTGGTATTCGCACTGGAATACGCCTGGCGTTTCGTTGCAGAGTTTGCAGTCTCCTGCTATTGTGTCTGACGGGCAGCCGTAGATGTTGGGATCGACATCTTCTGGCAGAGTACACTCCACTCCATTGTCGCATCTGTGGTCGCACTCGCCCCTGCTGACCTGAAGCGTATCGCATTTGGTGCAATTTATTTCCGGAAGTCCAATGATGCGGTTGAAAAGAGTCGTGGATTTGCCTGCCGCCAGATTGTTCACGGCCCGTTCAAGCGCGCAGAACTTCGGTGTTTTCACTCCAGTACCGCTCTGTATGTCCACAATACCGGCATCGACAAAGGAGTAATTGGTCCGGACAGGAGAGTACATAATGCCGAAGAGGCCGGCCCTGACAAACCTGTCCTGGCTGTCGATAATTTTCTTGAACAGAATTTCGTAGTTCGCATCGTTCCAGTTCGAATCCAGCCCCACAAAGAATCTCGTGATAACAGAGGTCTTATCGCAGGTCTGGAGGATGTTCTGCCCTATGGATGCCATGTCTTCCACTACGGACGCGGCCTTTTCATCGTCCGTTGTTCCGTCGTAGGTTTTACCATGGGTGGAGTATGAGAAGGTCAGGACATCCACCATGCCACTTATCCGAGGATCGGTGAACAAGCTGACCAGGCTATCGTTGTAACCGGCTGAAAAAGGATTAACATTAATCGCAGTGAGGCATCTATCACAGTGTCTCCTTATGAGCGCTGTCCTGTTAAGAATACGCTCGCGATCAGCTTCTGTGACTGAGCCTGGGACATTGACCACGACAACAATCATGGCTCCCTCATTGCCGAGCAATCTCTGGAAATCGTATTCATGTAATTCATGGTCCAAATCTGTCTCCCAAGAGCTGGTCTTGTTCCAGTTGGATTCATGAGTAAGATCAATGATTGGCATCACTCCAGACTTTAGGTAATCGCCGATCCGTTCTTTCAGCAGCGTGGCCTCGGGCTCGCTTCTTGGAGCGCCAATAATCCAAGGGTCAATGCCATTATATAGTTTTAAATCCGTGATCCCGGGATTATCACAGGTGGTGTTCCAGATTCCATTTTCGTATTCGCAGATTCCTTCCGTCCCGTATGGGCTGGAAACGTATGCCGGAATGTAGGGCATAACTTTCACATCAACAGTCTGATATGCCATTGTTGCTGCTGTACAGGGCTCGCACCAGCCATATGTCTTGACCTTGGGTAGCAGATTGCCTGGCGCCAGGTCGCACTTTCCTATCTTTCCGCTGCCAGATGCGTCTGTGGTGCTTTTCAGGAGATATATGTAATGGGGCTGGAGGGTCTCGTAGTATATTCCCCCCCAGTCAGCCTTGCCTATGCCCACCCCAACCTTTGTAGCAGATATTGTTTGGAGATTGCAGAGCGTTGGGTTCATCGCAGCCACAGCTCCCTGGCCATAGATGTTGTTCTGGAACCTGAAGTAGCCTAAGGGCGGTGAGCTGAGAACGGTTTTCTTTGAATAGTGAGACCCCTGATTTTCGTACCACATATTTTTCTTAAACTCTGGAATCCACGGCATTGATATGAGGAAAAGGTCGGTCGAATCTACCCATTTTCCGCAGCTTTTTTCCCAGTCCTGGTTTGTGTAATAGTCTATGGTGTCGTTGTATACTGGTGTTAACGCGTTCATCAGCTTCTCATAGGTTGTCTTGTCGGATAAATCAAGGACCACATAGTTTTTCTCTGAACGCTCGTACGTTCCCGAAGCAGGTGCACCTGTCTCTGCTGTCTTGGTAAAATTGCAGAGTGAAAGTGTATCGACAAGAGAGGCTGGCGAAGTAGAGGTGTTTATCCGCAGGTTGCAGTATGAATCGCACTCAGGGGCTTTCAGCGGGCCGCATGCGGAGTCACGTTCACAGTCTGTTTTGCAGTAATCAATGTTAAGGGGATACTCTTCTTCTGACGGGTAATACACCCAAGGTTCCTGACCAGCTTCAAAAATCCCGCATGCCTTGGCGAAAAGTGTCTTTTCGAACTCGCCTGGATCTGCAACTGCGTATCCGATTACGCTTTCTCCATCCCATGTGACATTCGAATTGAAAAACAGAATCTGGCCTGCGGGCGGGTAGGCCTCTCCACTCATGGGCTGGGTTTCGAAATTACCAGAACTCTCATTTAACGTGAACCCGAATGATGTCGGAAGCTTGCTGAGCTGGGAGTAGCTACCGAAGAGTTCACCGTTCTGAGCATAAGCATATCCTGGATCGTTCAGGTTCGAGCGGTCCGCGAATGGCAGGCGGAACCAATCATCCGAATAGCCAGGTATGTTAATGCGCCTCTGGAACCATGCTGACCATAGCCAATCGAGCGTACACTTGTTGTGCGCGTCATTGTACAAATCCTTGTTGCTTTGCCGCACGCACGCCCAGAACTCCTCTGACTGGATATGATCAGGCGGCCAGAGGTGCTCGTATGCTGACAGGTTATCCAAATATCTCAAACTTAACTGGTCCTGTTTGTATGTCTCTGTGGCGTACTGGAAAAGCCATGGCCTGATGGAGACCTTGGCATACTCGAATGTTGGTACCCCGCCTGGAGTAGATGATGGAGTGGCGCTTATTGTTGGGTAACATACAACCATGGGCTTATTCAGCAAGGTTACCAACTGGCAGTCCGTGGGTTGGGTGGTATCCTTGCCGTCCGGTCCGGTGATAACTGATACTCCCCTGTTATAGAACTGGGTGTCGCAGGTGCCGGACTGACAGTCGAACGTCTGTACCTCGCATTCATATGGTGCCCTGGCAGCTCCTTCCTGGTAGAACCGATCCAAGTAAACTCTCGCGAGCTCCCTTCTGTACATCGTCTTGTCTAGCTTTTTGTATACGCTGTCTTTCTGGGAAGTATCATTAGCATCTCCGTTTTCTTTGAAGGATCTTATCCAGCGCGAGTAATTCGTGAACGCATAGGAACTGCTGTCTGGAAAAACATTGGATGATGAGTCGAAGGTGAATGGCAGCGGTTTAGCAACCAAATCATCAAGGCAGTCTTCCGTAAGATCGGCAATGGGGTCAAACGGATAGTACGAAGCAGGTGTACTTGTATAAGTGGGATATATATAGTTCATGTACCGGTCAACCGTTCCTTCGGGATTGACTGAGCAGAATCTATCGGTCATTGGGAAGTAATAGCGGTACTGCTCGTACTCGTCGAAGTTCGCTCCTACGCCGAACCGGAAAACGTTTATGCCGCCATGGCTCTTGCGGATTAACTTCCCGAACTTGGGGTCCACATCAAGGAACAGGCACCTCGCCTTGTACATATTTTGTACTGTATCTGACTCTTCGGGCGGAGGCGCCCCCTCGCTTATATCTTCTTCTGTCGTTATCCCCGGCGGTGTCCGCTGCTTGTACTTAAAGTCTCCGCACACCATCGCCCGGCAGTCTGCCGCAAGGCAATTGGCGGGATTGTCCTGGCTGCATATTGGTATCAATCTCGTCGTATCACCGACCGTTACGTTGCAATTCCCATCAGTCACATTGCATGACTGTGTAAGCTCGTAGAGATCGATCACTTTCCCTGAGGATATGTTGAAGAGAGCGCAACCTTGGTCAATAGTGGCATTCGGCTTAAGGCAGCAGCCAAGCTTCGGGGGGCTTTGGAGGCAGCCGAATAGCAGAAGCGTGAACAGAAAAGCGAAATAAGGCAGGTATTTTCTCATCAAATCACTTTGGTAACCATTTTCATAAGATCAGCTGTGTCCCCTCCCAGCACGGTCATGAGGTACCTGACGACTGCCAGAGTAAGGAAAAGCGCAAGCAGGGGATGGAGAAGCAGGCTTATGTAGGCCTTCGTCAGTTCTGTTACTATTGACTCCTGGGCTATTGCGGCTGGTGTGGACGCGGCAGCCTGGGTTGTGGAAATGAGCGTTGTCACAGAGGAAAATGTCGGGTAGCATAGATTACTCTGCTGGGGCATTTGAACTGGAGGAGGCGGCAGGGGCGTCTTAACGAAACCCGGGTCGAACATTATGTAGAAGAGGGGGAATATTAAGTACAAGCCAATGGCAAGGGACATTAAAAATGCACCTACTCCGCGGGTGAAGTAGAAACCCCTCATGAGGATTCCCAATGGCAGGAAGAGAGTCAGCATGTTGTTCTTGACATAGAGAACGAGGAATGAGACCGCGTTAAGGCCGATTAGCAAGACTGTGGCGAGATTGTTCGTAAGCCTTGCATTCTCGGTTTTTTTATAAAGGGCGGTACTCCATTCTCCCTTGAAAATCGTCAAGCCGACAATGCTCAACTGCGTGTTCATGGCATTGAAATAAAACCAGGCCCCGAGAATATTATCCTCCTGGATCTGAGAAACCGTGCGGGCTTTCGTCTGTATGCTGCATCTGACTGCATCAAGTGCGGTATCGAAGATGGGCGTGCCTTCCGTACCTCCGGCGCCTTCCTGCACCCCGAGCTTATAGGTTGTTCCACCACATGCGTAGTCTCCGTGCAGCCAGCCCTGGTTGGAAACAAACGTTTCAGCCCCAGTAACGAGGCCAACAAGAAGCGTGGCCATCAGCCCTGTTGCAAGGGCCTGCATCATCTCTGATTCGGCAAACCTCTCGAGCTCCTTTATGCTGAACCCGCGGGCAAACATGAGAAGAGCGGCATTTATGATTATGGCCACTACAGTGGCGAGCAGAACAATGGGTATCCATCCACCCCACTCCTGGATGAATGAGTAAGCTGCCAACAGTACGAGCGTTTCTGCCATCATCACACCATTTGAACTATCCTGCTTAAATCTATTTCTTCGCCGAGAATTTTAGCGATCAGCCTCACGCTGGCGATGGTGGCCAGAAGAGCCGCTGTGGGCAGGAATACGCCGGCCACCAGGGCTGCGGATGCGTATTCTATTGCTTCGATGGGCTTCTCCCTTCCTCCATCGAAGTATGTGTCTCTGACAAATTCAGGATGACCCGTTACAATCCCCGCAGCCTGTGTAGTGCTCTCAAAAACACTTTCGTCATATTTTGAAACATTGAGCCCTTCTGGAACGGCGAATATTCCGTCACCCATCAGCCCAAATATCGCAAGAAGAAGAGGGTACACGACAAAAAAAGCGAGCGCCACGGATATGAGCAGGGAACCAAAAGTTCGCAGATAGGGCATCGACCGAAGGAAAACCCCGAGGGGAAGGAAGAAAAGCACGAAGCCTTTGTAAACGAACAGTAGAATGAAGAGGAAGTTAAGAGAGGATATGTAGGAAACCATGGAGGAGTTGAATATTACATTAAGCGCGGACATCACTGCGCCATATCCTCCGAGCGGTTGCTGATACGTGCCGGAATAACCGAAGAGGCAGCCCCAGCCGATTCCTCCAGTAGACAAAGAACACTCGAAAAGGTTCAGGTTGCTAAGCACAGTGTATGCCTCGAGATGGTAGCGTACCACCGACATGGCGCTGTGGCAGAAGCAGGCAGCCGACTTGATATAATCAAGGGCACCTGCATAAAGGCTCGTGCTCCCGGCGGGCGCTGAGCCGCAGGGAAGATTCTCCGCCGGGTTTATGTTGAAAATACTTTTTATCCCTTCCATATTTATGGCGCAGAAGCTATTGAGCAAAATGATGATGAACGTAACTGAAGCTATGGACATTACGATCTGGACAACCTCGGTCTTTGCCCAAGTGGTAGCCTTGGCGTTGCCCAGGAACTGGCCGATCATGTAACCAAGGCCGATAGTGACGGCAGTGATGACGCTGGCTAGCGCGGTTATCGGCATTATGGTCGTATTCATGAAAGTCGTGAAGTCAGCTGTGCATATGTCCATTAGACCAGCCTCCCAAGCGCGCTCACGTCTATCTCCGCCCCGCCGAGCGCGGTCAGGGCGCGTATTCCGGCTATCAGCATCAGGATTGCCACTACAGGCCCGAGGGTAGCCTTGACCACGACAAGGAAGAGGTATGACCTTATGCTTTTTCTCAGATCCAGGTAGGCGTTGATCGCCTTGTCCTCGTTGCTGCCCCTCCCTGCAGTTTCTATGTAAAAAAGGCCAGCACCAGTTGTGTCTCCAGGATTGCAGCCCCACCATTCTTGAAGGCCAGGTACTGCTTCTGTTCCTGTCGGTGGGGAAAATGACATTGTGGCAGGCTCGTTGAAATAATATTGATCATCTGGACTAACTGTAGATGCCAACATGTTGCTCTTGAACGCATCACCGAACTTATCGATGAAGATTATTCCCATGGGAAGCAGGAGATAGGTGGATACCGCAACTGCCATCAGCAGACCTCCTGCTCCGCGCGTTATCTTGAAGGTTCGCAGGATTATACCAAGGGGCAGAAGAAGGGTCATGGAGTATGTAGTGGATATCTCGATCAGCCTCTGGACTGAATACAGCTCTCCGGCTGCAAATCCAAGTATGGAACCAACGAGCGAAAAGGGCGTGCTTAGCATGGAGAACCCTCCGCAGCCGGTTACGGAATAGCCGACTCCCAGGATGGAGCACTGAAGTCCCTTGGACGCTTCTATTGCTATGCCGTTGTCCATCCCTTTTATATTATTCATTTTGTCAGTCACATTTGACAGAGTATCCTGAATGCTCGTCAGCGCTGCTTCCTGCATGGTGTTGCTTGTGCCCCTGAGCTCCGCGCTCTGGGTGATCCAATTGAAAACGCCATCCGAGGCTGCCAACAGCGCGACCAGAACAATCAGCACAATGATCTGATACATCTCTTCCTTTGCGACAAACATAAGCTCGCTGACGCCGAATCCGTACCCGACCATGTAGATGATTCCCAGAAGGACCCCTGATGTTACTATCGCGAGAACAGCGAATCCCTGCCAGGGCGGGGGTGGTTCAGGGGGAGGCGGTGCCACAGGAGTGCCAAATTCGCATTCTGATTCGGACAAATAGACTACATCATCTGGGCCACAGTATTTTTGTGTGTCAGCCTCGATTTTTACCCCGCCGCACCAGCAGTTTGATTGCGGGCTGCAGTCATTCGGGCATTCCAGAAGTATATCTCCGGGCGGAGTTATCTTTTCGGGTGGAGTTATCTCTTCTAGCGGTGCAGCAAGAATGATCGAACTGCTCAAAAGTAGAACGAACAGCACGATGATCACAAAACCTAATTTTCTCATCATGATATTTACCTCAGAATATCCTCGCGATTCCCGGGATCTCGATGTCCCCTCCCAGTATGCCAGAGAGCGAGCGGATCAGTATCAGAGTCGCTGCAATGTTAATGAGCGGAAGCAGATAGGCCGGCACCATGAGCTTCGCAACTTCCCTGATCTCCGTCCTGCCTACAAGTCCGGACTCGTCGATCTTCGTGTAGTCTCCTGAGCTCTTCGATGGCGTACCTCCGGTTGGCTTGCATTGGTCAGCGCAACCCAGATTCATTGGTGGGTTGTATTCGTAGACTTCATCGCTATAGAGGCATTCCTGGCACGCACTTTCCGGTATCTTCGCGCGGTAGGTGCTGTTGAGGGGGCACGTGTCTTGGCCACAAGGGGCAGTGCTGTACTCAGGTCCAAGGTCATTACCGCTGAGCCTCATAAAGGAAGGGCAGCCGGAGCAAAGGGTAGTGTCCAGCCCGCTCACCTTCGCCTTGCAAGTGCCCGGGCAGCTGGTGCAAGCATCGAGAATCGTAGTGCCATCATCCTTGTAGCAGTCCCCCGGAAGGCCTGTTTCCGGATACTGGTCAAGCCTGCAGTGCGCAGGGCATCCAATGCAGATATCATCGCAGAAGCCGAGCTGGGGAATCACATAAGTGCATGACTCATAGGCATTAGTGCTCGCCTGGCAGTCTTTGGCTTGATCGCACTTTTTCTTACCCTTCATTGCATCCGGCATCTTTGGCCTCCAGCTGAGATCGTTTAATTTTGCGACCCTGCAGTCATATTTGGAGTCAAGGCAACTTTCATTCCTGCAATCAGACTTAAGGGGAGGAACGGTCCTGCACTCCTCAGGGCACTTGTTTGATTCTGCCTCATCTGTAATCTGGATCTCCCTCACAACCTTGCACTGCGCAGGAAGCTTCGCACATTCCTCCTGCATCTTGGTAGTGGTGTTCATGCAATTGGTATTTGTCGATGGGTATGGCAGCTCCCTGCACGCCCTATCACATACCGTATTGTAGTCACAGGAGTATATTGTTTCCCCGCTACTCGTTGCCAGGGAATCGATCCTGCCAAGTGAGAGGTTTCTCACTTCGTCATACCGACTCTCATCGAACATTTCATACAAGGCAGTGATATTGTTTATCTGTGTATCGCCATAATAGGCTATGGGCGGAGACTTTGAGCACTCTGAAGGACAGGAAAGATCAAGGACGCCGTTGTAGTCTCCTGATGCAGCGAGATCCAGCGTTGCCCAGTCGAAGATGTACATTGCTGGAAAGAAAATCATTATGCCTGCGCTTATGGCTATAAGGAGCCCCCCCAGCTTCCGCGTCAGGAAAAAGGATCGCATTACGATGCCTATGGCGAGCAGAATCGGCCCGATCTTAAAAGATATTTCCGACAGGAAGAATTTCTGGGCTTCAAGAGAGGAAAGCAGATTCTGGTACTGCATGAACACGATTCCCAGCCTGTCGAAATCCAGCATGAACTGGCCGCCAAAGGTGGTCGTAAAAGATAACTGAAACATCCACAGGAGGCGGGCAAAGCCAATCCCCAGTCTCTTGTTCATCCAGCCTGCTGCAACGACGTTGTCTTCAAGAACGGATCTGGCCTGGTCCTTTCCCATGTCAATATAATCCTGGAGGTATCTCTGGGAAGTTTTGTTCAGGCAGTTATCTACTCCAATATCACAGTGCAGATTGCCGACTTCGCTCCCATTAACAATCCCTGTCACGAGCAGGTCGATGAATGTCGCGATGCCCAGTAGGAAGATAACTATAAGCACGGTCGAAAACACCTGCACGAGTTCGGTCGAAGCCCATGCCTGCATCTCTGGCATGGAGAAACCAATTCCAATTGCATAGGCAATGGCAATGAGAATTATGGAAATAATGATTGCAAGGATTGCGAGGCCCTGCCAGTTTGAAACGATCTCAAGGGGAGAGCTGACGCCAGTTATCGCTTCGGTGATCGCGCCAGCCGGGGTGCCTCCGTCCGTGCCCCCACCGCCAAGACCGACGGGTGCCCTGTCGCCGAGGCCAACGTCCCGCCTGCCACCGCCAAGACCACAATTCGCATAGCAATCATCCTTACTGCCTGCTGTTGAAGCTTGGGCGCAGCAATAATCGCCCTTTGCCGCTGTGGCACTACCGCACTTGCATTCTACGCTAACTTCTCCCTGGCAGCTCGTTCCTCCTTTGGAAGAACATGAGGGAGGGCCGATCGTTTCGACTGGTCCGCCACCCCGGGGAGCTGCGAAAGTTAGTGAGATCTGGAAGAGAAGAACAAGCAGGATAATGAGAACGAGTGCTCGCTTCATCCAATCACCTTGAGCGAAGCGAGAGGTGAGCTATGAACGTAGTTCATCCAATCACCCGTAAAGCTTTATTTACCGCAGACATGAAGGTAATGAAAAGTGCTATAGTCAGATTAGGCAGGAAGAAGGCCTGTGGCACCAGCCTTGCAAGCTCGTAGAAGCCGTAGGCGTCGCAACCATATCCGAAATAGATATCGTTTGTCGCAGCGGAATAGGATGTGCAGTCGTTGACAACAGAACTGTACATTGCGAAGTTTAAAGTATAAAAAAGTGGAATTACCACGTAGAGCCCCACAGAAAGGGCGATGAGTATGTTTCCCATGTGTCTGGTGGGGATAAAGATGCGAAGAAGGAATGCTATTGGAAGCACCCAACTTATCACATTCTCGTTTATGAAATCAAGAAGGAACTTCTGCATGCTGATGGACATGAGCACTGGAAGAAGAAAAGAATTAAGCACCATGTCGTACTGCTGGGACAGTACCCTTTTGTAAGAACCCGCTACCACAGTAAGGGCGTTGGCAAGAGGAATCGGAATGGCTATTGAAAAGCTTGAGCTCATGAGCAGATCAATGTTCCGGTGCATGTACTGGGATGACATCTGGCTTGCCTTGCTCTGCATTTGTGTCAGGAAGCATGACGCGACTCCTGCAACGCCTGTGCCTTCGCTATAGCACGTCGTCACGTTGAGATTCGTAAAAGTAGACTTGAAGAAAAAATCAGTTATCTGACAGGAGGAAAGCATGAGTCCGCTGAAGCCCACGAGCAAGCCGATTGAGAACGCCAGGTGGAAAAGCTCGTCTTTCGAGAAAACGATAAGATTGGTGGCTCCGATCAAACTCCCCACCATGTACGCGAGCGCGATCACCAGTGTAGACAGCGCGATCACAATTGCGATGTTAGTGCCCTGTTCTCGTATGATTATGTCTGTCGTGTTGGCAATGCAGGATTCCGCAAAAGAGGCTGAGGAAATGAGGACGATGATCAGCAGTGCCTTTGCCAGCGTGTTCATCATATCAGCCTCTGTATGCCTGCCATGTACCACTCGCCGCCAAGGGCCGCTGATATGCTGCGCGCGCCGGTTATGGTGATGATCCCAATTAGGGCAAAATCAAGATAGCCTAGGACTACGAGGTTGTTGACTTCCTTCAGGAACGGATAGAGGACATTGAAAACCGTGCCCGCATATCCTCCTGTGGCGGTCTGTGCGTATAAGATTGAAAGCGATATGGCTACCATTATATCGTACACATACATCGTGACCAAGCTGATCATGGGGTATATTCCATAGGTCCACCACCCCATAAGACCAGATAATGAGACTGTGCCAAAGCACCATGTGAATGCACCGGGAATCCAAACCATCGGCAAGCAGACAAGCAACCCTGTACCGACCTCGTTAAGACTGAAAAGGCCCCTCAGCACCCTGGAGCCGCAGATGATCTCCGGGATCATCAGGGCCATGGCGCCCATACCCTGGGACATGAAATCCAGGGCAAGGAGATCCGAGGAACTGAGGCGTGGCTGCGGATATGTTATGGTTTTATGCATCTGATCAACAAGGATAATGGAAAAAGGAAGGAACAGGATTAGTGCGAGGCTGAGGGCGATCAGGGTATTGCCAAGCTGCCTCATAAACGGTATCATTCTAAGGGCGAGCCCAAGGGGAAGGATTATGGCAGTGACTGAAAATTCCGACAGTTTCAGAACCAGCCGGACCGCCTCCCAGAGCAGTATGTTATTGGACAGGCCCTGGGTTGCTGCTGCCAGGGAATTGATTATAGGGCTTATTCCTGCCAGGGGTGAGTCAGAATAGGTAATGTAAAATGTCGGATCTGCGGAAAAGCCGAAGGCGCTCGGAATACTCATGTAAGGGGCGTAGGAGGCTGCAATCCTTAATTTCGATGCAGCCCGGATAATGTCCGTATACGCCCGGTCATATCCCTGAGTTTTGTTGGTTATGAGATCATCGATTATGGCTGCAGAGTAGTTGAAGTAGTCTCCCCTTCCTGTGAGTGCGGAGGTGACGGTCGTGGAAGAGATGAACAGCGAGTATATAAGCACCGCGAGAATGGCTCCTGCGATCAGCTCCCTCAACTCAGTCTTCACCCAGGCCTCAAGGGAAGGAAGGGAGAGCGAGGTGGCGAGCATGTGCATAATAGCAAGAAAGATCGCCACAATGACAGCGACAATGGGAATAAAGATTGTGAAATCCGTTCTCTGAGGTGTAGGCGTCTCTGATGCTCTGGCGCACGCGTTCTTGCAGACAAGTTCGCTTCCGGAGACAATCCCAGAACCCTCATCAGCTTTCTCGCAACAATAGTCAGAAGGACCGGCGGTTTTATCACCGCATGGACAGTTATCGCCAATGGGGCCCTCACAGCTGGTGTAAACGCACGGTTCGGGGGGTGGCGTACCACCACTGCCACCATCGGGAGAAGCCTTGGCAGACACGGCAGCCGATAATAAAAGCAGAACTAGTAAAAATAGCCATGATTTCGGCAGCCGCATGCCTAGTTCACGATGATAACAAATAAAAAGGTTCATCGCTTAGCAAAACGCTGCTTAATCTTCCTTCTTATCTTTCGGAATACTGAACCGAGTGGCATCTTTTCCAGAATCATCTCCCTTACTGCGAAGCTCACGAAATCATCAGGAGTCTCGTTTCCCATCGCACTGGAATTCCAGTCATCTACGAATTCGAAGTATCTTTCATGCTCCCAGTTTGCATCCTTCAGAACCTCTGCTGACATCTTTTTCTTGTCCACAAGCATTAGCCTTTCCGGAGGGCAGAGGGGGTTTTTTCTGAGTACAGGCCCATCGCTACCTAAATGGAAGGGATAGATAAGGCAGAGTGCTGGCTTGGAGTTCTCGATGAAGCACCCTAGCTGTTTTTTTGGATCGTAGAATACGCAGCGTCCCCGGCTCTGACGCATTTCCAATTTTATCCAGGTACCGAGTGCCCTGAAAGCACAGCGGTCATCTTCAGCTGCCTTGCAGTAAGTCACGAAATGTACTGGGGGTTTTTTCTCGATGATTGCTATTCTTGCGATGTCATAGGTCGTGAGATCAACTGTAAGTCTGCAGCAGCAAACCCTGCAGTTTTGGCACATGGATGATATCGGGTCTTCAGTCCTGTGTCCTGGGTCCTGTTTTACGGTCTTGGGTCTTGGGTCCTGTTTTTTGGTCTTGGGTCGTGGGTCCTGTTTTTGATGGCTGGTCTTCTTTCCCGGATGTTTGTTCCTGGTTTCGGTTTTGTTGCGAGTCCTTGGTTTTGTCATTGGCACCTAAGGATGATTTCCGCAAAACCATTAAAATGTTACTTCCCGATAGTTTGAACATGAGGGTTGCTTTTCTTCCTGTGCTGGCTTTGCTTCTCTTAGTCGGACTAACCCTGGCTGCACCCCTTGGTGATGGCGGAGAATCTTCTCCATCTCCTTTAACTCCAGAACCTTTGGGCCCTTCGACTGGACCTTCTGGTCCAGCAACGCCGGCAATTACCGTGCCCGTAATCTCATGTCCGCCGAGTCCTGGCGGCTGCCCGGGATGCCAGGAGCTGGCGGGTGCACCCACGGCAAATATCATCCTGGAAAAAGATGATGCGGCGCATAACATAACCCTGACTCTTTACTATGAAAATCTTACGGCATCGCCCCCAAGGAAGCTAATGAACTTCACGACAGTCATAGTGCACGTGTACAATGAATCCTTCAGCGATGCGTACCGCATATACACCGACTCGGAAGGAAGGGCGGTTTTCGATTTCTCTTCTTACGCTGACAGGTGTGTGAAATTCAAATTCATGTACTGCCCGTTCACCTGCGCGGATTCATCGCAGTGCGGACTGCAGCAGTGCCTCAATGCCTCGGGAATCGGTTGCCCACCCTGCAACGTGAGCGCCATTCCTTGGTACAATGACAGAGAACCCCCAACAGCCCTTGAATGCTACAAGGCCATCCCGGCAATCGGCGAGTCCAACTACTGCCCTCCGCCGAAACCGCTGAATGCAACGCCAGAGATATGCTTCCCGCTGATACTCATATTCGCATTGCTCGCAGGAGCTCTTTTTCTCTCGGGAAGGAATCCCTTTTCTGGTTTTGATTTCAGCGCGCCGAGAGTGGGCAGGCACATGGCCTCCTACCAGCCCCGCGCAAGGGGAGTTTCGATTGATACGCTTTCGGTTGCGAAACAGCTTTATGGCGGAATTATGAAGGAGAAAAAGATAGCTGCAGACAAGAAGGCGGCAGCGGAAAGAGAGACTTTGCGTGGAAAGGGTGGCGAAGGTAAAGCAACAGGAGTCCCAGGAGTAACTGGACAACTAGGGGCAAAGGGACCGGTAACCGGTGGAGCGCCTACAGCGGAACAGAGGGCAGCTGCAGCTGACCAAATTAAGGCCGAGGTTAAGGCATCACCCTGGAAAGCAGGTGTCCTGGGAATACTCGGAGCAATCGGGGTTGGATTATTCACGAGCAGTTTCATTGGCCAGGTTCTTAGCCCGCTTCTCCGTAGTGCGTTTACAAAGAGTCAGATGGAAACGATCAAAGACCGCAATCAAACGCTTAAGGAGTATGTCGAAAAAAAAGTCAAGGATGGGCTCGATAAAAATGCAGTGTTTTATTTACCTGATGGAACGAAAGTGGAGATCGTCTCCGTAAAGGGCGAGACCCTAAACAGAAATCCAACAGATGCATCGGGTAATCCCTTGCCTTCAAAGCCGCTTGAAGTCATATTAATAGTGACTACCCCAGATGGAAAGACTTTGGGTGTGGAGTTCACCGAAGGAAAGGTGTTAGCGACAGATCAGCGTGGGATCAAATATGATATCACGAATGGAACATTCCAACCAGTTTCGATGATTATGGGCGGAAAGGAGGTTAAGATTGAATCTGCTGGTGAAGGATTGTATAGGTTCAAAACAGATGACGGTTCTTTTTTCATGTCCGTTGAAAAAGGCACTCCGATCATAAGGGATGTAAATACAGGAGAAACAGTAGCAAGCCCGAAAGACAAGTTCAGTGGTTTTGATCCTACAATCGCATTCGAAAACAGACTTAAACCTGCGCCTTTCTCTTTAAACGACACTGAAAGAGTGGCAGCAGAGATTTCCAAATTTGCATACCAGGAAATGCAGGCAGACCTGCCCGGGTTAGGAGAAGTGACGATTACTAAGAGGAATCTTGCCAATATCGATGAAAAACAATTCACCCAGGCGGAAAGAGAAGCTGCGCCATCGATCGTTGTCCGTGTAAATAGCACTGGTACGACATTAGAGATAGATAACCAGAACATAATCTTCGGAGCGATGGACTCTAATGGGCACGCGATTGAATCGGGCAAAATTCCGGGAACAAAATTATCCCTGGGTGACGAATTTGTGGGACCTTCAGTGGGGTATAAATCTTACCTGGGAACTAAATCCAGCATGGAACAGTATGATGATGCATACCAAAAGATAGTAATGGACTCGATTCAAAAAGCGCCTGAGAAATCTGGCGCACAAATGGACTATCTCAAAGGAGCATTTAATCGGGGTCCTTCACATGATCCACTACAAGCGGATGCTGATGCCGCATTGCTTGCTTACGCAAGAAAAGGAGCTACACGAAAGGGAGACTCTCTGCATTATGCGTTCTTGGAAGGTGCCAAACCACAACCAGACCCCCAAAAAATCAAGAAATTACTAGAAAAACATGCTAGTGACCGTTAGTTCTTTGAAGGCGTGTACATGCCCAACCCCTTGATAGAAACCTCGCAAAAAACAAAGCCAATCAAGCGCCTCAAGAACCTGCTCACTTTTGGCAATCTCTGGCTTTACATCCTCTCGCTCATCAAACGGAATGGCAGGCTCTATGCCTACAACCTTGATTCTGAGATTGAAAAGGAATTCTTCTTCAAACCATCCCGGGTGATGGTGTACATCGTGCTGTACAAGCTGGAGAATGAAGGACTGATAAAATCAGAGTTCGAGGAGCGCAGGAAATATTATAGTATGACTAAGAAGGGAAATGAGACGCTGAAAACGGCAAAGGAATACTTCAAGGTTCTTGCTGGGAAGATTTGACAAGCGGATATTAAAGTTCAAAATACATCGGCACGGTTTCCCTACCTGCGATGTCCTGAATATATGTTTTGAAGCCGCGCTTTTTATACCAATTAATAACTTCATCCTTTCCTTTGGCATGAGCTACAAGAAAAGCACGACCTACTTTTTCCCGTTCCTGAAGAGCGATCGAAGCTGCGTACTTAAGCAATATGCTCGCGCAACCCCTGCCTTCAGCAGATTCGTCTGTCGCAAGTTTACCGATAAGCAAAGCTGGGAACTGGCTTGGAAAATCTTTTGGGTAATCATGAAGTTTCTTGCCCATGACAAAATTGAAAAATTTTGTCAGCCTTTGTAATGAGAGAGCGAAGCGATCGAAATTACAAAGCAATAAACAAAAATTCTGCTTTCTTCTCAGGAAGCTTGAGCGCACCCATGCTCAGGGTTATATACGATAAAATTCTCTCATTTGTTTTGCCGATCAACAGATAGGTTATGCCCAGATGGAGTTTTTGATACTCGAGTGCATCTCTTACAAGAAATTCATTGAGTTCATTATTTTTCGATTTAAAGTCCGTTAGTTTCGTTCTATGACCTTCAAATAGGACAGTAAGGTAGAAAGGTTCCTGGACATCAGCGCTTTCCAATCAGACACCTGTGTTTCTTACCTCGATCCTCAATTTCTTTACTTCTTCTATGAATTTATCGCGTGCAGGATTTGGACGTGGGTTCAGTATATCTTTTAGGAATACTTCTGCCTCTCTCTCGTTTAACTCTATGACATATTCCAATGGTTTTGCCATTTGCATCACTAATAATAACTGAGCTTTTGGTATTTAAAAAACCGACAGATTCGGAGTTTGAGGAGCGCAGGAAGTACTACAGTATGACGAAGAAGGGACAGGAAACCCTGAAAACCGCAAAAGAGTATTTCAAAGTTCTGGCTGGGAAGCTATAATATTTTCGAATTCTTGTAATGCATAAAATGACGGTCTAAGGTTAGTATCAGCGCGTTTCCATGTTCCTCTGCAACACACATGAGAATGCAATCAACAAGCGAAATGCTTTCGTCTTCTTTTTTTAATCTTGCGTGCCTTTTGCCGGCATTGAAACACGTCTCCCAGTCCACCGGAATTGCTACGGAATACCGCCCGAGATCGTAGATGATTTCTTCGGTATTTTTTACGCCAGACCGTTCCAGCTTGCTTACGAATTCTCCGATCACTATCGAAGGCACCAGTATGATATTTTCCTGGTGTTCGATGATTTCTTTTACCTCTTTTCCCTTTTCAGTTGCGAACGCGTATTCTACCAGGGCAGAGGTATCGACAACGATCTCCTTAACCATGGTAATCCGCCCGGTCTTCTTCCCTGAACGCAGAATAACGCCCGCCTTTTGCCTTGCCAAAAATGCTTTTGATTACTTTTTTCTTGCGCAGGGCCAGAACAAGCTCGGTGTCAGGAACGAGCTGGTATCTGTCCCGTTCATCAGCCGAAACGAATATGGCAACGGAATTGCCCACCTTTTTTACTTTTCCATGGATCAATTCTTCGTGTTCATCCTTCATTAGTTTCACCATGTATAATTATACAACGTTAAATTATTAAACCTACTCCAGATTCTGTGCTGAGAAGCTATGAACGTCTGCAGGGATGATTCCATTCCACCAATTATATCATAAATGATAAGATTAGTACTGGAAGAGATAAGCTTTCCCTTTTACAAAGCAATATAAGCATTTTCGAACTACCGATTTGTGTGAGGATAATTATCACAGGAACCCCTGGAACCGGAAAAACAAAAATCGCAATGCAGCTCGCGAAACGAACGGGATTCGAGCTGGTTGACATAAAAGAGTTCGTTAACAATAATCACATCTTCAAAATCGAAAAGGGCCAGAAAGTTGTTGATATAGGGACGCTTGGCAAGAACCTGCTTTCGCACATCAAACTATTCAAAGATTACATTGTCGAAGGCCATCTCGCATGTGAGTTCAGGATTCCTGCGGATTTTGTTTTTGTGCTCAGGACCAATCCTAAAAAACTGAAGGCAAGGCTTGCGAAAAGAAAATACAATAAGAAAAAACTCGAAGAAAACATGATGGCAGAGATGCTCGACTATTGCGTGCAGCGCGTGGAATCTGTTTATGGAAAAGGACCGCTCGAGCTCGACACCAGCCAGAGAACTGTTACGAATTGTGTGGATGAAATCCTGAAAGCCATAAAGGAAAGAAAGAAAAACCTTGACAGCGTAGATTACTCAGACGACCTGAAGAATTATCTGAGGCTGAGAAGATGAGCGACAAAGAAGAAGCAAGGATAATCGAGGCTGCGCTTTTCATATCAGCACGACCCATGGCACTTGAAGAACTGCGGACGCTTACTGGGATAGGAGCAATGGGCTATCTAAACAAAGTGGTTGAAGAGCTGCAGGCAGAGTACAGCCAGCGGAACAGCGCCATTGAGATTCTGAATGTAGAAGGGAAATTCGAAATGCGGGTGAAACAGGATTACGTTGGGAGGGTGCGGCAGTTTGCCCAGGATACTGAGATATCAAAGCCTGCACTGCGTACACTTGCATTCATCTCAAAGCATGATGGTGTTCTCAAATCAGAGCTAGCAAAGCGCATAGGCTCCACGATTTACCAGGATGTGCATGAGCTTGTTGAATCAGGGTTCGTTAAGCCGAAAAAAGCTGGCAGGAGCTCAAGCCTCCATCTGACTGATAAGTTCCATAAGTACTTTGAGAAAAAAGAGATTGCACAGGACTAGAACCCGAGCAGGTCCCTGACCACATTCTCCTTTTTCTCATGTTTCTCTTCTGTCTTCTCCTCTTTTTTCTCTTCTCTTGGCTGCTCAACTTTCTGCTCTGGCTCCTGGCTTTCCTCTTTTTTTCGTTCTGGTTCTCTTGTCTGGTATTCTTTCTTCCCTTCGCTCAGCTTCAAAATCAACGCTTCCTGGGCCCACATCCTGTTCTCAGCCTGATCCCAGACAACTGAATGTTCGCCTTCTAGAACAGCATCGGTTATCTCCTGGCCGCGGTGCGCTGGAAGGCAGTGCATGATGATGCAGTCAGCCTTCGCGTGCTCCAGAAGCTCCTCGTTAACCTGAAAGGGCTTCATTTTTTCCACTCTTTTTGCGGATTCTGCCTCATCACCCATGGAAACCCAGACATCAGTGTAAATCACGTCCGCATCCTTGACAGCGTGAACCGGGTCAGTTGACAGCTCCACGGTTCCGCCGCTTTTCTTTGCCATTTCGATATCATCCACTGATGGCAGGTGGCCCTTGGGCCCGCACATCACCACATTCATCCCATACTTCGAAGCAATAAGCATGAAAGATATTGCGACGTTGTTAGCCGCGTCTCCGATGAAAACCAGCTTTCCCTTTTGCTTGCCTTGCTCGATTATTGTCTGCATATCCGCAAGAGCCTGGCAGGGGTGCTCGCGGTCAGTGAGCGCGTTTATCACTGGCACAGTTGCATGCCTTGCAAGTTCCACAATGTCTGTGTGCTTGAAAAGCCTGGCTGAAATGAAATGGCCGTAGCGGGAAAGGACGTGTGCAGTGTCTGCCATAGTTTCACCTCGGGAGAGCTGCGAACTCTTAAAATCCATTACAATGGAGTGACCCCCGAGGTTTGCGATCGCGGTCTCGAAAGAAAGCCTTGTGCGCGTACTCGGCTTCTCATACAGCGATATCAGTACCTTACCTGAAAGATCAGTTCTAGTGCGGTCGTTCTCCTTCCGCAGCTGCATGGCAAGTTCAATTACTTCCTTGATAAATCCGTCCGGCGTCTCAGAAATGGTTAGGAAATTCATACAAAGGCCTCCAAATCGATCAGAAAACAAGAAACCGCTATGAGAAACAATGTTTAAATACTTTTGCGACCAAACACAATTCTACATATTTTTCAAAGTGATGAAATGACAAAGGTAAGAATAACGCTCAGTGGCGAGGATCCGAAGGCTCTTGAGAACGTAATAAACCAGGTCAGGGTGCTTACGAGCACTTTACAGATGAAGTTCCATGGCCCGGTCAGAATGCCCAAGAAGAATCTTTTGATTGCATGCAGGAGAACGCCGTGCGGAGACGGATCCGACACCTACGAGCAGTGGGAGAAGCGCGTCTCGAAAAGGCTTGTTGACATCGAAGGGGACGAGAAGAATATAAAGCAGATCCTTAGGATAAAGGTACCCACCAACGTATTTGTGAAAATAAACATTAGCTGAATTTTCTAGGTGTGGATCTGATTGCTAAATTCGCTGTTAGGATAAAGGCTATACAATGCAACCAAACCAATCGGGATCAGGTGCTTAATTTTTTTAGAAGGCTCGGCATAGCTACGATTGAAAGCGAGGTGAAGGGTTCGCCAGCATCCCCAAACGGAAAGCAGGTGCTGGTCAATTTAAACCCACATTTCGAGCCATGGAAGCTGCAGCCAGACGATCTTCGGACATGGGAGAAACTGCATGTGAGCATTGTTGAGAGATATTAGTAACAAAAACTAATTTCAATTCTTCTCTTCCTTATTCTTTACATGAAGCTGCTTCTCGATGAGATGCTGAAGAAGACCACCAAGTGGCTTCGAATCTTTGGAATGGATACTGATTTTGCTTCAGGAAGAGATGACAACGAGCTGCTCGAGGTGGCGAAAAACGAGAATATGGTGCTCGTGACAAGGGATGTGCCGCTTTATTCAAGATGCAAAAAACAGGGCGTGCAGTGCGTTTTAGTAAAAAGCACAAAACTCGAAGAGCAGATAGCAGAGATTAAGAGCGGGCTCGGGCTGGAGTTCACCTTCCCGGAAAAAACGCGTTGCCCTGCGTGCAACACGCCGCTGGAGTTGGTCTCGGGTTCAGAAGTCTCGGGCCTTGTAGAAGAGAATGTATTGAAAAAGCACAACAAATTCTGGATATGCAGAAAAGAGAACAAGGTGTACTGGGAAGGCTCGCACTGGAGGAATATTACGCGGATACACGAGACGAGCGAGAGATTGGCAAAGGAAAAAAGAAAAAAGTGATTCACGCTCCGATCGGAGGCGTGGTCTGGCTTCTTAGCAGAAGTTCGATTTTTTCTGTGTTGCCTGCCATAACTAACGCGACCATTGCCCGCACTGACCAGTTTTTCTCCATGAATATTTTGGCCCCTTGTTCAAGCATCTCGACGGGCATGGGTTCTCCGGCAAGCTTGTAGGCGCCAGCGACGATACCAATCTCTCCCTTTTCCATAGCGATTTTCGCAAGTGCGAGGATCTTATCCTTCGGTGCGTTTTCCCTTTTAAAGATCTCCAGGCCGAGAGCGAGGTTGTTCCTGTTTGCATAAAGCTCAGGGTCGAGTTTCCTCTCCGGGACTCCTGCCCCCTCATAACATCTTATGGCTGAGCCGACCATTGATTTGGCTGCAAATGCATCACCGATGATAACGAGTTTCGATTTCTCGCCAGCAAGCATGCAGTATTTCTTTGCCTTGAATAGATCATCGGAATCCCCAGTGGCCAAAAGCCTATCAACAGCCCCATGAAGAAGGTCCTTTGGAATGTCCATCCCTGCCTTCCTGAAGTACGCCCTGGCTCTCTGCAGCTCATCCATGCTAAAAAAAGCCTTTCCAATGGCTGCGAGATCCTTTGACGAAAGAGAATCGAATACCCGCTTTAGAATGCTGACTGCCTTTTCCGTTTCTCCTGCTGCCAGGTAAATCATCCCCATTCTCCTGATGGCATCCGAATTGCCAGCAGCCACGAAAAGCTGCAGGGCTCTGTCAAATTCTTTCTTCTCAAAGAAGAATTCGGCGACTGCGTTGAAAGCATCCGGAGACCTGCATTTCTTCGCCATGCTCAAAGCCTCATCTGGTTTTTCTTTTAGGGAACTGCGCACCAAGGAAACCATTTTAGGCGTGGCACCCAATGCATGATAAATAATAAATGCGTCTTCAGGTTTGTAATCCTGCAATACTTCCGCGATGCGGAGGCCGTATTTCTTCTTTTGCCGCTCATCGAGCCTCCTGAAAAGGGAAAGTGCACAGTGGTTGTATCCCATGCACGCGTTCAGGTATGCCATTTCAGCAACATCTTTGGAAAGGGCCGCATCTACATAGTCCCGGTAAAATTGTTTTTTTTCCGCGTACGTCTGGGAGGTCTCTATCCTTGCGCGTATTATCTTCAGCCTTTCCCGGTCGCCAAGAACAAAGGCGATATCAGTAGCCAATCTGTACCTGCCCTTGATCCAAACTTTGTCGAGGCGATCTACAACTTCTCCGCTAAATTCCCTCAGAGGCGCATCCCATACCATGGAAAGCTCTATGAGTTTGTCCAGATGATCAAGCCATTCTGAAGCACGCGTGTGACGGAACGCGCCGGCTAGTTGGGCAAAACGGTTGTTTATCGCGTCGTGCATTTTTTTATCCAACGGGCCGAGGCCCGCCTTCGAGTAGGCGTCTATTGCCTCTGCGTGCCTCCTGGCAGAGAGGAACGCATCGCCAAAGAAGATGAAATCCTCTTTTCTTCCGTCCGCCTCTTCCAGGAGTGTATACCCCTTTTCCAGCTTCGTTCCTGCCAATGCCCTCGCAAGCTTTGCCAGACCTTCCGAATCACCGGCGAGGCGGCAAACGCGTTCAGCAGCCTCAAAGTCGCCCTTATCCAAAAGGCGGCGGCCAAGCCTGGAAAGCTCATCAACACCAATATCTGAAACTGACAGCCTGCCGGATTCGATGAGACCAAGCACTTTTTTATAACCCTCTGAGCGCAAAATTACCTTTGCTGCGTCAGCGACTCCATCATCTTCGCCAGCGTGCTCGAAACATCTCATGGACAAATCAGGCAAACCGGCTTTCAGGGCTTTCCTTCCAATGGAAATCATATCTTCTTTGGTTCCAAATAACCAAACTATTTCAAAGGCGCTTTCGCCATCCATTCTTTTGATCAGCTCGGATGCTATACTGCATATGTCATCGGGTTGTTCACCCAGCCAGTAAAACACGCTTTTTGCCTTAGCAACGCTCCCGACTCTCAAAAGCTGCTCTGCAACCTTCCGGAGCTTGTCCCGGCAGTAGGCGAGCTTGTACGCGTTTATAGCAACATCAAAAATCCCATTCGCAAAATAATGGTCGCCGGCCTGCTCCATCCTATCCCTGTTCCTTGCAAGCTTGTATGCGGACAGTGCATCATGAGGGTGTTCTGTTAGTATGCGGTCTCCGACTTTGGTCAGCACATCCGGTCCAAGAGTCTCTGCGCAGAAAGAAAAGCACCGCATGCCGAGGCCGACCTTTCCTTCTGACAGGTACTGCATGCCCTTGCGCTGGAAAATTGAGATTAACTGGGTTTTGTACTGGGAGTCCTTTGCCGAGGAAAAATCTATAGGTGCGAGATCTCCGCCAACTATAAACCTGAAGAAATTCCTGAAGTTAGCTGGTATGGAAGCGATATCGGAATCCGGAATTACATCCCGCAACGGAGCCTTTCTACCTCCAGCTCCCCTGCCGTGAAATCTTTTAAATGCGTGTCTGTATCCCATTAATCCACCTAGATTATAATTGGTTATAAAATATGTTTGCAAAGGATTAAAAACGCACTATGCTATATGCAGATATGGCAAAAAAAGCCCTCATGATTGTGGATCTGCAGAATTTCTTCATCGATGAGCGAACAACAGATCTGCCGCGGAAGATAAAGGAAAGGATCGAAAGCGGGAAGTACGACGAGATTGTCTTCACCAAGTTCATAAACCAGCTCGACTCAAACTTTTTCCTGAATGGGTGGAAGCATTGCATGGAACCGCCTGAAACAGATATACACCCTGAGCTGGCTCTATACGCAAACGACTCGGCAGTGTTCGAAAAGAATGGGTTCTCCGCATTCCGTGCAGAGGGGCTGCATGAGTACCTCAAGCGAAAAGGCATAAAGGAAGTCCACATATGCGGAACGGACACGGATGCATGCGTGCTCGCGAGCGCATACGATGCTTTTGAGCTTGGTTATGACGTCAAGGTGCTGGAGGACTTTTGCGCGAGCCGCAATGGAAAGGAATACCACGAGATTGGATTGAAAATCATCAAGAGGAATCTGGAGTTCAAAGAAACAAATAAAAAGCCATAGCGTACAAACTGTATTCTACAAATTCTGGTCACAGAATGTATTACGAGGTATATTAATGGGCGCGAAGCCACGCAAATGGAAGTCGCTTGAACTTCGTTCAAGTCTTTCCATTTTCTATGCGCCTTAGCTGAGGTTTGTTCATGGGTGCGAAGCCAAGAAAATGGAAAAAGAAAAACCGCATGCGCTGGAAATGGGTAAAGAAAAGAAGGAAGCGCATGAAGAGAAGGCAGAAGAGAAGGGTAGGAGAGCTGTAGCCCGGCCCGAAAACAATCACTTCTTCTTTTTCATCAATTTTTCATACTCTTTACTTCTCATTTCTATCGGAAGGCCGGAATAGCCGCAGTTAGAGCACCTTATAGTTGCGCCTGCTGTATTGGCGCGCCAGTCGCTCATGCCTCCGAATGAGAAAAATTCCTTTGCCTCAACCGGTTTCAGGCATTTCGGGCAGAACGTTACCTTGTCTTTCATGCTCTTATTACTCCGCAGAACGATTCTTTAGGTTTCTCCTACTCTTCCCCAGGCTCATTCTCCTGCGTAGAATTTTCTTCTTCTAATTCTTCCCCGATTTTTTCATCTATGCTTTTTACTTTCCATTTCCATCTTGCAGCAACCCGTTCCATCGCAATCCTGAGTTCAGGGTCGGATGCATATTTCGCGAGCTCTTCGGCCTGGCTTACATTATCATCCGTTACCCACATGTTTTCGAGCGTTTCCAGAAGCCTAGTCCTGCTGGCTGGTGAAAGAATCGCAAAGAGCTTTTCTACAGCCCCTCGGTCAAAACCTTCGCTCGATTCGCTGAAGAGTTTTGCCGATAAGTCCTCCAGCAAATCCGTATATTGGTGCTCAGGAAGATGGCCAAGCGCGTATTCCGCATATTGCGGGTTCTTCAAAAGAGTGTCGCCAAGCGCTTCCATTGCACTGCGAAAAAGCCTGATGGCCTGCGCATTCCTGGCAACGCAGGAAAAGGAAGGCGAATAATTCCAGCTGGACGAATGCGCCTGGAGATAAAGAACGAGATGGTTGATGTATCGCGTGTTCCGGTAACCGGTTTCTGGACCTGATAGATTACTATACGCAGGTGCACCCTGCTCAACCCATTCAAGGTTCAGCGAATTCAGGTAGCTTATTGCCATCAGCAGCCCACCGATGTTATTGCTCTCTTTTAGATTCTTGATCTCATCGATTAGCCTGGTCCGGCAAAGGGGCTCTTCAAGAAGCTTGAAACCTTTCTCATTGCACATGTTTTCCATGCGCTTGCTTATGGAGGGATCGAAAGACGTATTCCTCAGAGCGCCTTTGGGGAGATTTGGCTCGTCCCATTGCATCTCACCCATTTCGTAAAGCTGGAGTTTCTGGTAGTCATCAGGCAGGGACCTGCTTTCCAATGGTAAAAGCGAACAATCGAGGCTCTCGTAAGGGAACTCTTCGCTCAGCTTCATCACCATTGCATTGGCTTCCTTATGGATTTCAGCTTGTGTTCTTCCCGAACCCCGATACAATCCGTTGCCTGTTTTGGATTCTTTGAATGGGATGGCGTCCTCTGCTTTCTCCCAGCTTCGCTGAATCGTTTCCACAGAGGCTGGCTTGGGCTTTGGCTTATCGCATTTCCAGTTCACATAGCCTGCCAGGAATGAGACTGCTGCGAGCGCGAAGACTGCTGCGGCTTTCTTAAGGCGGCTTCTGGACTTTTTATTCTGAGGTTTGAACCGTCGCATACTGTTTTAATTTTATGGCAATCTTATTATAAATGTTGAGGAAGATGTAAAAACAAGGACATTTGAATTTAGGAAAAGAATATAAGCACGAAATGCGGATATTTTTCCATGAGGGCTATTTTTGTTGTTGGTTTGTTGCTGCTGCTTTTCGGATGCCTGGAAACCAAAGACCTGAAAACCGTTGGGGAAGCCATTCAGAACTTCAGTGCAAGTCTGGATGAGCGGACATTTGTATACGACATCGGAAACAGGCCTACCGGACCTGTTAAAAGGACCATAGCGGAGCTTGACGTGCCATCCCCTGATGCCTACACGATCTACGGAAGAACGAATCTGACTGTCAGGGAATGCGTCATTATGGAAGAGGGTTACAACAAGGCGCGATGTCTCTGGAACGCGGCGATCTATCTTAATGATTCTTCGATATGTGAAAGGGCGGGTGAAGATTATATCAGAGGATGTTATTACAGGTACGCAATTGGAGCTGAGAATGCCAGCGCCTGTGATCTTTCCGGATCAGGCCCGGTGGTGAAGCAATGCAGGCGTATGGTCGCGGTTTATACAGGCAATGCTTCGTTGTGCGGCTACGATAACACCGAGATTCAAGGGAAAGAAACAGCAGAGCGCTGCAAAACGTTTGCTGCCTCAGGGAAGCTGGTAGGAAAAAAGGAATGCAAAGATGAGATAGTCCCAATGGTTCTAGTTGAAAGCCCTTACTTCGCTGACTCCATAGGCTGGCTGGCGAAGAACCATCCTGGAGAAAAAGTGCTTTCCTGGTGGGATTATGGAACTCCAATGGATTGCATGGGTCTGAAAAGCGTGGTATCGAATAAGAACCTGGATGACCCGAATATTCTTGAAACTGCGCATATCTTCATAGCTGGAAACGAATCCGAGCTCGCCTCATTCATGAAAGCGAATGGTGTAAGGTATCTAATGATAGACAGTGAGTTAATAAGCGGCGGCAACAGCCTGGGCGGGAAGTACGGCGCTCTCAACTATCTGTCTTGCGTTCAAAATGGCGAAACCGACATTGAGGCAAATATCGGAGACTCAGAATGCGAATCAGACCACCTCTGGGAGAGCGTAGTGATCAGCAATCTGCAATGCGATATCTCAAAAAACAAGACAGGCTACCTTGCTTATAAGATTTACCAAAAAATCACAGATATAGAAAGGTACACGCATTATTACCCTTATACCTGCATAAATCCAACCAAAGAGGAATACAAAGAATTCTGTAACAGCTCGGTTACTGTCGAGCCGGTATATTGCATTGGAGAGACCAAACTCGCGGATGGCAGTACAGTATTCGTACCTTATCATCTTAATGAAACCAATCCAGATAACAGCCTGAAGCTCAACCGCGCATTCTTGGAACTTCCCGTACAGATAAACAGTACTTACCATTTCGGTGACGCTGTTTCAGTCACGTTTTTCTATACAAGTGATAAGATATGGCTTGAAAACGACAGCATCTCCGATGGTTACCAAGACCGGACAACCGCATTCTATGATTCTGTGATTTACAAAGCATTTTTCCTCAATTCCCTTGAGGGATTCGAAAAGGGATATGAAGACCCGAGCGGATCTGTAAAGATTTTCGAGCTGAAGGAGTGAGAGGGGGAAGTGCACCTTTTAAAAACCCTTCCCGGAAATAACAGAAGTTACCCAATTACCAAACAGACCTAAAACGGGACACTGGACCCGCAACACAGAACTGTCTTGGGAGGGCTTGATTGTATGGTAGACAAGAAAAAGCTAAACGAAGCGCTAAAGAAGGCGCTCGAGGACAAGGGAAAGAAGAAATTCATTCAGAGCCTGGAGCTCATAGTAAACGTCAGGGGAGTTGATTTCTCTAAATCAGAGAACAAGCTGAATCTGGATGTTTTGCTGCCCAAAGGAAAGGGCGGAAAGGAGCTCAAGGTTGCAGTCATAGCAGAGGAGGCAATCGCCAGCGAGGCAAAGAAAGCCGGAGCTGACCTGATAATCCCTCCTGCCAGCATTCCTGCATGGGGAGCAAAGGAGAAGCTCGTCGATCTTGCAGACAACTATGTTCTTCTTGCCCAGCCAAACCTCATGGGCCAGATTGCCAAGTCACTTGGTCAGTATTTGGGTCCGAGAGGAAAGCTGCCAAGGCCGATTACAGGAAACATAGTCCCGCTCATAGAAAAGACAAAGAAATCAGTGAGGATCGTATCCAAGGGGAAGTACCTCCCTGTGGCGCAGTCGTTCGTAGGCACTGAGAGCATGGGTGAGGAGGATTTGCTGGAAAACATCGACGCAGTGTACGATGCCATCATGGCCAAGGTGAATGAGGTGAACATAAAGTCCGCCTACCTGAAGCTGACGATGGGACGGCCCGTGAGGTTTATCTAAGGTGATGCTCATGAAAAAGAATTACAAAATGGATGTGAACAGAAAGGCAGTAAAGAAGAAAGTGGATGATGTTAACAACGCGATAGCTGATATCAAGAGCTATCCAACGGCAGCGCTCATAGACCTTAGAAAGCTCCCATCCTCCCTTCTCCAGAAAATAAGGAAGAAGATCAGGGATGAAGGAGGAAAGGTACTGATATTGAAGAAACCGGTTATTGAGCGCGTGCTTGCGTCCAACAAGAAGCTCGCTTCAAGGGTGTCAGAGTGTGACAAGCCGGTCGGCCTCATCCTGACGAAATCATCCCCATACCAGCTGCACAGCTTCTTCAATCAGAACAAGAAGAGAAGGGCAGCGAAAGCCGGCGACATCGCTCCGTTCGATATCATCGTGCCTGAAGGAGAAACTGACCTGCCGCCAGGTCCGGCGCTTTCCGAGCTGAAGACTGCTGGAATAAATGCGCAGATTAAGGCTGGAAAGATCATTATTGCCAAGGATTCAGTGGTTGCGAAAAAGGATGAGACCATAAACGACCTTAAGGCAAAGGCCCTGCAGAAAGTGGGCGTGATGCCTTTTGAGATGTCTGTGCGCTACATTTTCGGTTATGACGGAGAGTACGTCTACCCATCAGAGCTTTTCCTGATAGATGAAACGATAAATGCCGATTTGGCAGCGTGCATGTTTAACGCGTTTAACCTTTCAGTGAATGCCTGCTACCCGACAAAAGAGAATATCGATATCCTGCTGGGTGAGGCTTTCAGGCAGTCAATGAACGTAGCCATCAACGGAAGTATATATTCCTCAAGCGCGATAGAGCAGCTTCTCACCTCTGCCGTAAGGCAGGGGATGGCTCTTGAGAGCTTGGAGAAGACAAAATTGTAAAATTTTGTCTGTCACGCAATTGTTGCAAAGCAACAATGCGCGAAGTGTTCGGATCGCCGAACACAACGTGGTAAATAATCAAATTTACCATGCAACGAAAAAATAGAGGTGAAAACATGGGAAAAGTAGATCCATATTTGCATGCGGTACTCCTTCTGCACGGTGCAGGAAAGGAGGTTACGAAGGACAGCATAACCAGCGTCCTTAAGGCTGGCGGCGTGGAGCCGGACGAGGCAAGGGCGAAAGTCCTGGCTGAAGCAGTCTCTGGCGTTAACTTCGATGACCTTCTGAAGGCTGCGATTACAGTGGCAGCAGCGCCTGTCGCAGCAGCTCCTGCTGGTGGCGAGGGTAAGAAGGAGAAGAAGGAAGAAGAGAAAGAGGAGAAGAAAGAAGAGCAGGCTGCTGAAGGATTGGCTTCGCTGTTCGGTTAGTTTCTTCTTTTCATTTTATTTTTCATTTTTTCTTTTTGATTCTTTGACTCTTCCTACTCTTTTTTATTTATTCTCGTTGCGATTTTCATATGGCAAAGACAAAAGCTCCCGTACCTTTGAAAGTCCAAACAACTGATACGCGCACTGAACTCATTGCTGCTTTCACGACTTTCTTTACAATGGCCTACATACTCGTGGTCAATCCAAGAATGCTAAGCGATGCAGGCATGCCATTTGAAGCAGTCTTCACAGCAACAGCCCTTGCAGCAGGAATCGGAAGCATAATCATGGGGCTAAGGGCGGATAAACCCCTGGCAGTTGCGAGCGGAATGGGACTGAATGCCTATTTCGCATACACAGCTGTAATAGGAATGGGACTTGACTGGAGAGTTGCCCTGGCAGCTGTTTTTGCCTCGTCCGCTCTGGTTTTCCTAATCGCGTTTTCCAGAATTAGGATAAGCGAGGCAATACCTGCAAGCTTCAAGCACGCGCTTATCGCAGGACTTGGCCTGTTCCTGGTCTTCATCGGCATGCAGAATGCCCACTTTGTTGTCATGAACAGTGCAACCATCGTTGGACTGGGAGACATGACAAAGCCAGCAGCACTAGTAGCAGTGATAGGTTTTTTCATAACAACGATATTGGTTGCGAGGGAAGTGAGCGGAGCGCTTTTCATAGCAGTGGCTGCAACGACCGTAATCGCGATGCTCATTGGGATTGCGCCACCGCCTGAGGGCATCTTCAGCCTCCCACCTTCACTAGCTCCTCTTTTCCTGCAGCTCGATTTCAAAGCGATCCTCTCACTATCGCTTTTCCCGGTAATCTGGACGCTTTTCATCATCTCATTCTTTGACAGCGTTGGAACGAACATCGCCCTTCTGACAAAGGCGGGTTACGCAGAGGAAGGCGGAAAGGTTAAGGGCTTCAGAAAGGCGCTTGAAGCAGATGGGGCTGCGGGAATGATCGGCGCCTTGTTCGGTGCAACGACTGTTGTGACCTATCTGGAGAGCGCAACAGGAATAGAAGCAGGAGGTAGAAGAGGGCTCACCGCAATCGGAGTAGGACTGCTGTTTCTCATAGCATTGTTTTTCTTTCCACTGATAAAGGCCATACCAATAGAGGCAGCCTCAGCAGCCATTGTCGTTGTCGGGCTTTTCATGCTTTCCAGCATAGAACACATCAACTTCCCTGATAAGACAGAAGCGATACCTGCTCTTCTCACGCTCGGGACGATACCATTCACTTTTTCAATATCGCACGGAATCGCGGTGGGATCAGTAAGCTATGTTTTCCTGAAACTGTTTACCGGACGGTACAAGGAAATCCACATTGCCATGTACATCATATCCATACTTTCTATCTTAGAGTTCGCGCATGTTTTTTAGAAGAAAGATAAAGAGGAGAAGTCAGGCGGTAGCTTTTAAAACCTTATATCGCATAATTATATTTATGGCGACACATTACGATAGATGCCACTCCCTCTTCAAAGCAACAGTACTGCCTCACTTTCCACAAGCTGAAGAACGCTTTAAGAGATATTTTAGGGAGTCCTACGATCTGATTCGCGCATTAAAACCAATTATCGAACAGGGAAAGTCAGGGCCAAAGCATATAATCTCCCTGAACCAGGCGTTTACATTCCTTGGCGAAAAACCGCTGCTGGACTGCAATGATGAACTCGAGATCCCACAGTTCAGAGTTAAGGATTTGAAGGAAGCAGGGCTGGATGTTTATGCAGAAAGAAAAAGCGGGATAATGGGTTATGATACTATAACCAGAAAGCCAATAGAACTGCGATTGCGATTGGTCTATGATCCTACATTGCTCGCATCCATACTGTCTGAGATGTTCAATACTAAAGTAGCTCCTGGGGATGTCAGAAAAACGATAAGGAGATACAAAAAGGAGATCGTGAACTCGGGAAAAGTGTTGGGATACCCTGAGAATAACCCGGAAATTGAAGGATTCCCAAAATATTCGCTCGAAGTAGACAGCTCCAATGACCTTCCTGGCAATACATCCACCTACTATGCCTTTGGGATGGGCTGCACTGTCTTATCACCAACGTTCGTTTATCCTAAACTTATTGGTTTGGGGTTCGCTGCAGCTATTGTGGAAGAGATCAGGCAAAGCCCGCTGGATATTATGTCCAGGGCTGCGATACTCCCTAAATCTTGCCAATCCGATCCGATATGTCATGTTCTTGTCTGGAGAACTAGAGATGGTTCCTGGACTTTGGAAATCGGCGCTCCTCCCTAGTCATCGTTTAACAGTTAGATGAGAAAGGAGTCAAGACATGGTGCTATTTTATCCTTTCCTTCCGATTGCGTAAGCGATGAAAGAAATCGATCGGATCGCCGCGCGAGTTCGCAAATGCTTGCTATGCAGGCTCTGTAAAGGCAGGAAGCACGCTGTTCCAGGCGAAGGGCCTTGCCCTGCCAAGATCATGCTCATTGGACAGGCTCCGGGCAGAAACGAAGATGAAACAGGAAAGCCGTTTGTCGGAAGGGCGGGAAAATTTCTAGATGAAATGCTGGAGCGAGCCAGAATCGACCGGAGAAAAGTATACATCACTTCAGTTGTGAAATGCTTTCCCCAAAAAACCGTTTGCCGAAATCGGATGAGATACGATCGTGTAATCCGTATTTGAGAGATCAGATCAGGCTGGTGCGGCCGAAGACCATTA
>Ga0315273_10000692_pt1 | contig 36394 bp, 90 predicted proteins | sample YL17G02_0_MG_FD_205753 | JGI IMG/M metagenome (GOLD analysis project Ga0315273, IMG submission 205753) | Sediment microbial communities from Yellowstone Lake, YNP, Wyoming, USA - YL17G02_0 | ecosystem: Environmental > Aquatic > Freshwater > Lake > Sediment | place: USA: Wyoming | collected...
ATTCACACGAAGAGATGGCGACCTAAATGATCCTGTGTTTGTAAACTCGGGCAATGGTTGTAAGGTCGATGATTGTAGCAAGCCAGCCAGAACGAGAGGCTATTGTGGGATGCACTATGCTCGCCTATGTCTTACTGGCACTACCGATCCAAGACCAAAAGGATACATAACTAAAGAAGGTTATCGAAGGGTACGACACGATGGCAAACCCTGCTTGGAGCACCGTTTGGTCATGCAACTACATTTAGGTAGAAAGCTGTTGCCCACTGAAAACGTTCATCACAAGAACGGTGACAGGCTGGATAACAGAATCGAGAACCTTGAATTGTGGGTAGTGAAACAAATCAAAGGACAACGAGTAAAAGATTTACTTTCATTCGCTAAAGAGATTATAGCCCTCTATGGTAAAGAAGAGGAGAAACTATGATTCATCTTTCTTTTCATCCCTTTCCCGCATCCATTCCATCAGCTCCGGGTTATCTTCCCGGAAGCGTATGATGTCAAGGTCACGAGAGTCTGGTTCGTATCTGGGAGTCGTGTTACGGTGAACCCGTAGTTCTTCCTTGACACGATCCCTGTTGAGCTTGGCAGAGATGACATCGGTTTCGGCCGCTGTCCACTTCCGTTTTGCTTCAGCTAGGGCACTCCTAGCTTCATGCAACATCTTCTCCGCCTCTGCCAGCTTACCGAGAAGTTCGTTTTCGGTGAAAGACATTATTCATTTTGACGGGTACGTTGGCAACGTGACCCACCACTCCACATCTTGTGAGGGTACACTGCTGTATCCCCAGTAGGTATCATCCACTGGGATTGCTGGAAGCCAGCCTTTGACTTGATCAGTTTCGATTTCATCACCAACATGCAGTGATAATTTCGTCATTGCTTTACCTTTATCGCTCACCGTAATCTCAGGAGCAAGGCAGGTAGCGCAAAGCAGTTCATTGCCATCACCATCAGCACACCCATGCACACCACGCCAGAGCTTGACGTTCTTCGTCTTACATTTATGACAAAGGTAATCGATCGTGAACGGATGCTTGGGACCACGTAGATCCGCTACGAGTTTCTTCCAAACCTCGATATGCTCCAGTGGCTCACGACTGGTCCGAGGTGGTTCATTCATCAGAATCTCCACCTCGATGGCAGTGATGATGTGACGTTGATACCAACCTTCCAGGTTGGGCCACCATTCACGGATGGTTTTGTCGAGCCATCCCATTTCGTAGCGGTTGAAACGGAGAGCCTTGTTGATGAAACTCTCCACCAGATAGCCAAAGGTGTCTTTATTGACCACCATCTCACCGTCACGAAGAATGACCGGCTTCATCTATCATTCCCACTTGCCGCGCTGGGCAGGCTCGATACCTTCGTGCTTGGGGCGGAGCGGCTGCTCGGGCTGGCCGGGGCAGCGTCGGTGGACCTTACCAGCAGGCCCCACACACGTGTGGAGACACTTGTTGCAGGTGACGGGCTTGGTTCCGGTAGAATGGTTACGACGTGACATAGTGGTTGATTCCTTTGTTAGAGTTGTTGCTCAGCGATAGATGCCTTGACTCAGCATTGCTCGCATACGTTCATCGATGTCGAGGACAGGCTTCTTCAAGCCCCCGAAAGCGTTCTTAACATCCTTCTTCATTACCTTCATATAGGTACCTTCATTGGTAGCTTTCAGATCAATGGTCTTGAAAAGACCAATCATAATCTGACAGAAGGGTTCCCATGAAGCATTGGGAAGTTTGATGTCGTGTGGATGAATAAGGACAAACTCGTAGGCATTCTTATTCATACCAAGACCAATGGCCTTGATAACATTCTTGACATACTTATGAAGCTTTGCATCATCGAGAAGCTCACGCTCAGCCTTGTAGGCTTCTTCGTGTGCTTCTTGAATGGCTTCGAAGAAGACATCCTGAATGCTAAAGGTTGGCATGGGCGGGCGGGGTTCCCAATCCGCACCGAACACCATGCCGGGTTCGATGATGTCGTGAATGGGAGCGGGCGGAAGTTCTTTCTTTCCGAGCCCGAACAATCGAAGCAACCAGTTCATGTGGAGTATTCCAGACCAGACTCGATCAGATCCATGAGAGTGACAGTGGCCAACTTCTCTTCCGGGATAGCTGCAACCACTTTGGCATTGTCCCAATGCTCACCCCACCGAATCCTACGTCCAAGCTGGACGACACAGAAGATGTTGAAGTATGGATACTCTTCCACATTCCACTCACCATCAGGATCCTCTGGCACTTTCATGCCTGCCTGTTGAGCTGCCTGAGCAATCATTCCGGGGTAAACAATCATGACCTTCTCCTAAAAATTTTGTCCCGCTCCACCAGCTTTTTGAATGGAAGCTGGAAACCATTTCGTTTCAGTGAAGCGTGGGATCGGAGTCATCCGTGCCGGTCTGGCCGAATGGACGAACCTCGCCCCTGCAATTCGGACAGTCGGGATCACCGCAGGTCATGCCACCACCGAGAAGGGAAGCTAGGAGGCTCTCCAGAAGGAGATTGCTATCCTTGTTGTCGGCCCAGCTCTTGACGTACTTCTGGCCAGTCTCCGTGTTACCACGGACCTCCGCCAAGAGAAGCGTCGGGGTCCAATCGGTACCCTGGTCACTGAAGAGGACGCTGGTGCGCTCCTCCTCGGTCATCTCGCTGAAGCTCGCTTCCATCTCTGCCAACACTTCTTCGTGTGTCATTGCCATTGTTGTATTCCTTGTTTCGTGTTTTGGTTTCACTCGATTGAGAATCATTTCTCAATCTTCATTTTGAGCATCGGGATGATTCGTGTAAGGGCCGGGCTCAGATAACCTTCTCCAAGAATTGTGGAGAAACGTTCCACGAAACTCCCTTATCCGAAAGAACCTTTGCACTTTTGGTATTCATCTTGGTGAGGGTACCATGGATGATGCCCCTGGTTTTAGCATCGAACTTCACCTTATCACCCACCCTGAACTGCAAACGTAGTTTCATGGTAATGATTTCTTGGAGAAGTTTCAGGTCCCCATCGTCAGCCTTGGACATGATCCAAGTCTGGACATCTTCACTTGTGATATCCATGATCAGGAGTCCAGGTGCTTGAGGAAGACTGCTCGCTCCTCTTCAGACCAACCATTCCAAAGGGCGAGCCCCTCGTCACTGGCATTGATCTCACGGACGATTTCCCAGCCACGACCGGCTTCCACCTCTTCGTACTTGTGGGTCTCCTCGTTCTTGACCCAGCGGGTGTAGACGCGCTCGCGGGTGGCGACCACGATCTTGTTGAGCTTCTCGCTACCCCTGACATCCTCGATCGTGTTGCCAGTCTCGGAGAGATGATACAGTTCACCAATCCTCGGATCGCCTTGTCGGCTCTGCTTACCAGTTACTTGACAGATGTACATCAGTTCGTTTCCTTGTTGAGCTGCCTTGGCAGCGTGTTGATTGGTTGAATTCGGTCATCACATTCGATAGTGATGATTGGTTTGTTGCAAGTCGCACAATCAACGTGCAGGGTCTTTTTGACCACATTGATTGTGAACTTGGTACCAGCATCTGGGTGGCAACGGGATGTTGCAACCAGCGGCCCCATGTCATGAGCATGATCGCATCCCGGCATTTGACAGCCGCCGGCCGCACTTTGAAAAAGCTCTTCGAGAGTCATGTCATTTCTCCTCAAGTGATTTTGGTTGTTTGGCCGATGGCATCCAGATACGAATGGCTAGGACCGCGCACAGCCCAGCTACTATCAGAGTCTTGTTCTCTATGTAGTAACCTTCTTGGTGGATGACGTTTTGAATCGTCCAAAGGCAGACACCGGAAACGGCGAGTCTCCAAGTGAACCACCAAACCCAACCCATCATCCATCCAAGCATGGGGTTTCTCCTCAGTCTTCCGACTGTCTACGGCGGTTGGGCACGTGCTCCACTACCGGACCTTCGTGAGCCTTCTCGACCTTTACGATCGGACGTGCCTTGGTCAGATTGTCTGCACTGAGAACGTACGAGTCAGACTCCTTCGTGTCCGGGAACCAGACCACGAAAGCACCTTCCTCGCCCCCAACCGGCGCATGGATCCAACCCTTGAAAGGCTTACCTTCCTTGTTGGAGAGAGCTTGCTTGTGCTTCTCGCCAGTGTAGTACACCGCATCGCCAGGCATAAAGATGGGACCGTAGTTGCTCATTCGTTTTTCCTTTTTGGAGTTTGGAGAGTTGCCTAGACATGAATCGCCGACTTTGCCGAAGCGTATCGTTAGGTCTTGACAGACTTACGATTCATGTCTAGGTCTTTTGCCGTAATATCAGGCGCACACGGCTACGCTTGCTGTTCTTCTATATTTAAAATGTCTTGACCATTACCGTCCAGCATGCAATGGCTGCATCAAAGCTGTTCATGTCACCTCTCATACCGCCTGACGTATGAGATGGTCCTCGGGATTACTCCCTTAGTCTTCTTCCTCGCCACCCATGATGACATGATCTTCATCATCATCCGCACAACAATCACACTCGCAGTTAACGATTGGACGATTGCGATTGACAACGGCCCTGGCGATGCTGACAGCACCGGCAATGGCCGCAGTGATGATGAGGAAGCTACCGAACGGAAACTCTCGAATGAGAGATGCTACGGTATCCATGATTCACTTCTTCCCAGCCGTGGTAGCAGCCGCCGTATCAGTGGCCGCCTTGTTCTGCTTGCCCTGACCCTTCTTACGACGGGCGGCCTTGCTGGCAATCTTCTCCAGCGAGATGCGGCCAGTGTTCTTCTCCGAACGCTTGGCATTCTGAGCGCCGACCTTGTTGGCAAACCATGCCTTGGCCACCGCATTACCAGACTTGAGAAACTCGCGGGCAAACTTCTTCAGCGAAACCCGAGGGCCAGGATTAGCAACCCACACACGCTTGCGGAAGTTGCCCTTGTCATTCGCATCCTTGCGAGTGAAGTGCGCCTCGTGCCAGAGATGCACGATGGCCAGCTTGGGAGTCGCAACACCCAACTCACCACGGTCTCCGCGAGCCGACTGCTCGGCTTCCGCCGCCTTCTCTGCCTTGGTCTTCTTGTCCGTCTTTTCGGTCTTTTTATCGTCAGCCATTTGTTTCCTGTTCCTTTTGCACTCGCAGATTGCGATTCAGGTTTGTTGTTTAGGGAATGTTATCGAAGTCTTCTTGAGCAACCTTCACACACTCCTCGAAAGAGTTGCGCTTCGGGCCAATTTGTGTGCCAAGAATCCCATGACCTCGCCTCAAAGAGAATGCGTTCTTCTTTTCGAGACTGTTGTAGATGGTGTACCCAATTCCTTTTGAGTACGCTTCGTGACAATGACAGCCACATTCGCAATACTCGAACTGAATCGGATGCTCTCGCATCTTCTTGATTTCAGGGGAATCCAGAGACTCCCAAGCATCTTGCACCTGTTGCCAACTCATCGGCTTGAGATACGTTCTGCTGTCTGTTGTGTCGGTAATGGATGAGACGAACTGTTGCAGCCTGTCTCCTCCAACATCACCGGCATCTACTTTCATCCTATCATACACTTGAGGATACGGAATGTCATTGGAATCTCCATTCTGGGTGTCGTAGTGAAGACCCCAAGATGTCAGAAACTCTTTGACGTTTGCGAAGTCCATTTCAGTTCATTTCCTTAGGATCTAGAAACAGATCCTTGAGGCCCCTATGGATGTATTCCGAAAGGTATTCCTCGGTCGTCCATCCACACGACTCGATGAATGCTTCGATGTCCATCAAATGTTGCTCGATGGTTTCATCAGGTTTGAGAACGTAGTACGGCGGATAGAGCTTGTCAACCTCCAGCGCCATCACTTCGTATGCGACCTTGAATTTGGCATCCATAACTTCAGTGCCTTCGCATTCCATCGTATCTTTGAATGTCATTGTTCAACCATGAATTCATAAAGTGGGCCGCAGCCTCATACAAGTCAGAGTCGGCTCTAGCCCAGCGATTGAATCCTCGTAGCAAAACACGGGTGTCTTCAGGACTACACCCAATCTTGGGACATTCTTCCATCATCCATTGAGTGAGGCAGAAGTTCTCTTTAGTTCGCTGGTCGCATTTCCAGTTGTCCGGCTGACCTACTGCCAACTTGGCATAGTATTCATCCCACTTGGGAGCAAGAGAGGCGCGCACAGATTCAGATGTGTATAGATTATCCATACACAGTCTCTCCGAAGAGAGCCATCTGAATTACATAGTCGTATGTGTACGCATCAGTGTTCTCGAACCAGTCAGTGCCATATTTCTTGACACCTTCAGCCCAAGCCTTAGCGGCGATTTCTTCGTTGAGTCTTCGCCACCCTTCGGGAAGATCCTCTCCAGCTTTCCAAGCTTTGACAATAGACTTGTACTTAGGGTCTTGAGCCGCCTCACGAGCACTCCGTCCATCATCACTGATATGGACAAGCCAGCCAAGCTTAGGATCATGTTCGACCCCGCCCATCCAGTAACCGCAATATCCACTCATGAATACATCTACGTACTCAGAAGTACAGAACTCGATCCAATCAGGATCAATTTCCATATCAATAGTAACAGTTACTTTAGGCATGATTGGTTCCTTAGGCGGGTGGATGAAGATAAGCCGTACAGAGATTCATTTCTGTTGTAAGGCTTTCTTGATGATTTCTTGTATCGTACCAGCATGTGGACGGTACAGCCCATCATCGCCTTTGGCAATGTAGACGCCATCGGCCATCTGAAAGACATCCTCGAATGAAGGTCCCCAACCTAGCTTCTGGTACTCTTGTCGCAGTTCGTCTTCACTTGAAGGCTTCTCTTCACAGAGAGCTTGCAAGTCAAGGATGGGGTCGTCTTTGCTTTCCATGTCGTTTCACTCGGGAGGAAGTAGAGAAAGGCTCTCCACCGCAATGTAGTCCACTTGGCTGGGCACCATCCTGAACGAACGGAACTTGCCAACCGGGGTGAGATACCGTAGCTTGTCCTTGGCCACCGTCAGAGGACGCTGGTTCTTCGATGCATACAGGCCCGGCATGAGCACTCGCTTGTGAACGACCAACCCATAGAGATGCAGGGTATTGGTCGCCATGTGCAACTTGACGCCCTTGACGTAGTTACCATCATCTCCCTTGAAATAGGAGAACGTGGGGTCACGTTCCTCCAACTCAGGAGAGCCAGCTCCTCGTGCAAGAGACTTGCAGAAACTGTCGAGGAGTTCACTTCTGGCCTGCTTCTCCAAGTCTCCCTTGAGGTCCAGCTTGGTCAGAGTCTCGATGCTCTTCTTCAGAGCATTCTCGTAGGAGAAGTGAAACGCGATGCTGTAGTCAGCAATCTCGCTCGCTTCGTTACGATAGCCTCTGACGGCCAGGAAGGTGGAACCAGGGCGGAGCTTACTTAGCTCAGTTACGAACTTCAGGTTGTCCATAGGAATCTTTTCCGATCTCGTTGAGAACTTCATCCCAAGTCCAACCATTGGCCTTGAGAAAGGTGTCGATTGCATCAGCCCGATCTTGAATCGTTTCGCAATCAGATAGAGGCGAGAACCAAAGCTGGTCCAGGCCAGTTGAGATTGTTTCCCAGGGCGACTTCATGTGTGTTCCTCGATGAATTGATTGATCTTTTTGTTCAACTGAACATAGTCAACCTCGAATTTTTCTTTCATTCCAACCCAGGAACGACGAAACTTGCCAGCCGTTTTGAACTTACGGGCAGGTTTCTGGCAACGAAAGCAACCACATCCATGTCCGAAGTTGGTGGCTGGAAGGTCCTTCCAATCCCTGACGCCTTGGGGCCTCTCGGAATCGTAGAATTTACCAGTCCTCTTGGACCGTACGAAGGCGTGCGCTCCCATGTCCCAAAGCTCTACGTCATCGTAGAGCCGGTAAGCCAGGTAGGCCCATAAGAAGCACTCTCCCTGATTGATTGTAAACTCAGGTTGAGCAGGAAAGAAGTGGCGATTGATGAATCGAACGTTCAGCGGACCCTTGAGCTTTTTCATCAGCGTTCCGTGAATGGGAGCCGAATTACAGTACCAACGGAATTCGGAGCTTTTTCTTTTCCAGTGCTATCATGACCAGCTCCATTGTTTCCTGGTACGTCATGAAACGAGTGCGGTACTCATCCCCTTGTCCCTTGTTGATGACAACCATGAAGAAGTCACTGCCCTTGGGATCAGCTTTGTGAAGCTGCTCCAGGATACCCTGCCAATCGAATGATAGAAGATCCATGGTCGGAGGTTTTTGTCTTTTGGTAAAAGAGAACATGATTCATCCTACTGCGTGAGCGAGACATGCATTACCCACATGTTCAGCAATCTCTCCGAGTGAAGCGTGCTGAAGATGGTGAGCTACCTCTTCTGCGGAAACGAAACCCGGAGGGTCACGAAACCACCTAGGTCGAATGACCGTACGATTGGGGAGCACAATGTGCTTCCGTCCAGCCGCGCGGCCATTGACGTGATACTCTTTACTCTTCCAGATGAAGACGATCTCACTCACTTGTATGACCAAAAACCAATGGTGTTACCATTGGCATCCTTGATCTTGGTGGAGACTCCTTTCGACATGATGACGTGGGGAACCTGCTTGGCGATGGCTGTCAACGCCTCGGCCACATGGGCGGGAAGACGCATGGCGTCATTGCCCAATTCGATTTCCAGCACCAGCTTGCTTGCAGCCATTGCTCTATCCAGCTTTCTGTTCTTCAGTTGGTGTTGACGGTCTCCAGATTTCCAGCTCGGCGGTTAGCTCGTCGATTTTTTTCTTCTGGTCCGTTACGTTCTTTTCGGCAGCAGTCAACTTATCCGTGAGAGATGAGACTTCTGCTCGGAGTTTCTTCAACTCCTTTTGTTCTGCGGTTTCGGTTTGCTTCGGCCAATGCAGAGAGTGACCGTTGGGGCAGAAGAAAGTCTTGGATGACTTCCTCCACATCTCTTCGATTTTGGTGGAGAACTTGAATGTGATACCACACTCATTACAGTTCACCGCACAGAATTCTTCTTCACTCATGACTTTTTCTTCGTGAAGACTATGGTAACTTTAGCCCCATACAGTGGAGCAATCATCAATGCCCACTTGAGATTGAAAAACTCCAGGGCTTGGTTTTGAAGGCCCCATATCACATGGTCAGGGCCGGCTGCGATGTTGACCCAACAATGGAGATAGTAACCATCCTTACGTCTCAGTAAGATACGACCTCCCCGCTCAATGATCTTGATGGTTCGAGCCGTCAGTTCTTCATCCGACTTCATTTGCCCTGTTCTCCACAGAAGTTACAGTAGCCGTCGTCATCACATGAAGTGAGATGTGCGCGTGCCTCTTTGCATTCATCTGATGAAGCATAGAGATACTCAGCTACGTATTCTTCTTCACCCTCTTCAATCATGATTTGGTTCCGAAGATGTGTTGGAAGGTAGAGCACTGACGACACAGGTGCGTGCCATCATATTTGTCTGCGTAGGCGTAGTCATTGAACTGACCACATGGGCCACGACAAGTGGCTCCCACAATTGAAGACTTGTAAGCTACCGCTGGTGCGGAAGTGACGATTTGCTCATCATCACCACCCAAGATGTCCTTGCTGGAGACGAACCAGTATTCACACTGCTCGTCATTGTAATTGCTCTGATAGTCATTCCACTTCTCCATAGCAAGGCGATACTCGCGTTTGAGAAGAAGCTCAGTGATCTCATCAGAATACTGGGCCTGGGTTTCGTCATCCATGTCCCAGTTATTAGTGATGCTGTCTTGAATCTCAGAGACGCAGCTCTGAAGTGCCGCTAACTCGGAGGCCCAGACAGACACGTTGTGTTCGTTATCGTATGCGTAATCCCACTCTTTGAGCCAAACTTTCATGCTACCCTCAACAGAATTGAACTTTTCCTTGAATGTTTTGCATCACGCCCGCAGGCTGAATGATCAGCGGATCCCGCGACCGTCTCTGCTCGTTGAGCAGATTATGAAGTTGATTGCCCTTCTTACCATTGCAGATAGAGCACATAGTTTGAAGGTTTTCTAAGGTGGTGGGGCCTCCTTTAGAGCGAGGAATGATATGATCCTTAGTCATCATGACCAGACCATCTACCGATAACCTCTTCCATTCTTTGACTTCCTCACCTACGTAGTAGAGATTCAGATGGGGAGGTTCGCTGCGATGGTGTGATTCGAGAATCCAAAGACTCCCAATGCGTTCGCAACTAACACACCTAGGATTCTGTCGGAACATTTCCAGACGGAGACTGGACACTTTCACCATGAAATTGTCCCCAACAGGCGTTTCTAGGTCGATGTATGCGTCAGTTTTGTCCACACGATGTTTGGCCGGTCCTACACCTACACGCTGGGCCAGCTCTTCGTAGAACCAGAATCCGTAGGAATACATGTTTAGCCTATCAATTCTTCGATCTGTTCAACCGTCAGAGTGACTTCATCGCCACACTGAAGCTCAGTGACAAAAACAGGATCGTTGTCCAGCTTGCCAGTCAGCTTGCCCTGATCTTCGCTTTCGACCTTGACCCACATGTGTTCTTTGGAAGGCTTACCAGTAAGCGGGTGTGCGGCATCGAATGCCACCTTCACAAACTTACCAACAAACTGCTTGGCATCTTGTCCGGTATACTTACCAGCAGTAGGTGCAGTATGCTGACATACCAGACCAATGTTTCCAAGAGATTCTTTCATCTGAGATAGTTCCTGCGAATGAATGAGAGAAGTTGTTTGGGGGTTATGTGGATCCAGTGAGGATAAGCCGTTGACCAGAACCGAAGATGAAGAGAACCGATACGAGTGTGCTCACCTTGTCTGCTATGTGAGAAGTCACAGGTGTCTCGGTGATTGATCCAAACTTCCAGTGGTCTCTCGACTCCATCCCAATCGGGCCAGAACTGTTTGATCAAGCGCTCGCCCCTGCGAACTAACTTGATCGCTTCCAGCCTGGTCATTTCTTTTTCTCGATGAAGATGATGTCATCATCACCGAGTTCTTCGATGATTTGAATCTGACTATCAGCCACCAACTCTTCGATGATGATTGCATCAATGGGATACTCATCTTTCAGAATTCCTGTGAAGAGCATCTTCTCTGCTTGATGTTCGTTGTCGGCAATGATATTGCCGTGGTCGCCTTTGTCGTTGACTACCCAGAAGTTACGCATCGGGAAATTCCATAGACTCCAGAATTTTCTGAAGTTCTTTCTCTTTTTGTTTACGGGCAGATTCCTTGACACGAGTGCCGAAAGGAATTTCCTCTCGTTCTAGTCCGAAACTCTTGACCTTGAAACGAGCCACCACGATGAATTCTCCGCCACTTTCTTGAATGCCAACGGAAACTTCTCGGGCTCTCATTTGTTTTTCTTCTTGGTCTGGGGTGGAAGAACGGGCTCCAACAGCGGATAAGGATCCACTACGATGGTTTTGATTGGAAGTTCTTTCTGAACCCATTCACCATTTGGTTCACGGGAATAAATGAACTTGTCTGTTTGGATGACGTGGGTTTTATCGGTAACGATCTTCTCACCACGAGAGTCCAAGAGGATCAGGACTTCGATGAATGTCACGGGGACTTTCCAGGTTGGGAATCTTGTCGATTACAATGGCGCAGTCAAGTTGCCGTTGAAGACTCTTCAACATATACTTGCTCTCGACAATATAACCACCGTCCGGTTCGATGAAGCGTTTTTCATCCGCATCAAACATAATACAATGACACATGGTGGGATCGAAATTCCACCTGATGATCATGATAGTATGCTTGCTCGAACGTTTCCGATAGGTATGAAACTTCTTGTACCTGCCGGTGTGAGTTTGGAATCCCAAACCTCGGAGAAGTTTATGGGCCGTGTTCTCCATGGACGTATCCCTGAACCCATGCGGGTACGTTGTGATGGGATCTTTGCCAGGATGCAAAAGCTGGAAAGCTTCTGAGTAAGTTTTTCCCAGAAGCATTCCAACACAGGCAATGAAGCAGCCCGTATGGTTATCTTGGGAAACGGGGTAGAGTGCCATAGTAGCACCGAATGTTTAGAGTTTACTGACGATGGCCGCAATCAACAGGAAGATGAAGACCACCAGCAAGATTGCTCCGAGGATTGCCAGACCGATCCAGAAGGGGCAGAGAACCCACCACCAGGACCAGGTTGCAACGGGAGCGACACCACCCAGTTTGAGTCCGATGAAGAGAAGTCCAAGGAGGGAAGGCAAAGCTCACTCCTGAACCACTCGCCTTGACCGCAGAATTTGAATTCGACATTGTATTTTCCTTGTTACCTTCCGAAGAGGCCCTTGAGCCCACCACTCAGTGGAAGCATTCCTTTGAGCAGTTTGAGGCGCTGATCCTGTTCATACTGAACCAGCTCATCTTCCAACTCGAACTGGTGTTCGATGATGGAATAGTGATCACCAGGACCAATCACAATGTGGTCGATGAGTTGAATCTCCAAAAGCTGTGAAGCCTGGAGAGCACGTAGCGTGAACCTGTAATCAGGCAAAGAAGCCTTGACTCGACCGTCCACGTGATTGTGAGATAGGTACACACAAGCAGCGTTGTTACGCACTGCCCCTTTGAACAAGTCTCCCATAGCCGTGCCCACCGCTTCCATGCTTCCGATGGCCACAATCTCTGCACCAATCAGGTCGAGACCTGAATTACAGTGTAGCATTGCTAGCTTCTCGACTGGAGCAGAGTCCAGCATGGCATGGAAAACTTCGATGGCAGCCGTTTTCGTCTGAAGAGAACGGTATGGAATGCTCCCCTCACGCACCAACTCTAGGTGATAGAGGGGAACCATGAACTGCTCAGCCATTTGAGTCTCCGATTACTTTCCAAGTAGTGGGGTGAATGTTTTACCAGCCTTAGCGGCCGGTGGAAGTCTGAGAGATTTGCCTTCTGCAAAGCCTTGGTTACGGATATTGGGATTGTAGTGTGCTCCACCACCGCTCATCTTCCGAATGTGGGGATGACGAGTATGATAGAAACCTTCTAGCCCTGGGTCTTTACGAAGAACTAATCCGGCTTCCTGCTCTTTGACTTCAGCCTGCTTGAGTTGCGCTTTGAATCCTTGAACGAATCCAAGTAGGAAGTTACTTCGTGCAGAGATAGTGAATCCCTGTATGGATTGTGGCGCGCTGCCACGACCAAAAGACTTGGCGTATTCCTGATGGAGATAGAGTTTGAAAGCAGAGTCTTTCATTTTCTTCTCCCAAGAACCTACCGCAGCACGAGAGATGAATTCGTAGACGTAATCTGCTACCTCTACGTTCGCTTCCGTACCAGAAACCTCTAACTCGTGACCCTTCTTTTTGGTACGGGGATCATACGTACTCATCCAGATGATCTCTACGAAGTAATACTTCGTCATGAGATTGGCCAGCTCACTCATGTATCCCTGAATACGACCAGTGATATCTCCGAGATAGCGAACTGTATAGCCCAACTCCTCGTTCTTTTCCTGAAGCTCAATGTTGTACTTGAGCATCATGTTGTGAGCCGCTTCTGCCGCCGCCTGTGCTTCTGCTTCCGTGGCGCCAGCATTGCTGGCGAGACTGAGAAGATGACGAATCTTTTCCACGATGTGATTCGTGGCAGTAACCTTGTCAGCACCAGGAGTTCCTCTGACGGCAGCGTCGATGTTGTACTGTTTGCAGACAGCCTGGAACGCTGGCCCATGAGGAGCCTCACTAGTAACCTTGAGAACTTCGCCCACATACTGGTGAGCCATTTCATGTTTGAGAACTTCCAACACTTCGTTCCACGGCCGCTTGGAAACCAAGTGACGAGAAAAACTCATCTCCCTGGAGGACGGTGCCCATTGTCCCCAATGAGACACAGACGCTTCCGTGATACGGAAGTTGGGGGACGTGATGCCACTAGTATCCCACTTGAAGGAGGAGACATTGCGATGCCATGCCCTTTTCAGTTCGGATAGGACGATGTTTTCAAAGTCAGCCGATGTTTCGCTCATGTCCGTCGTCCTTGATGTTCCGTGAATGGGAGCTAGTTCGCAGCTTTCTTGGCAATACGAATGCCGTACTTTTTCTTTCCGTAGTCGTAATGATACGGATAGTATTTTCCGTTCTCACCTTTGCCCCAAACCCTACCGAATGTATCGGTGAAGAGATAGGCTGGTTCACGCATCAGCATGGTCAACCATTTTTTCGTCAGGCCAGGATCAGGGTCCGTGTCCCGCCATCTCTCTGAATCTAGATCCAACCAACCATCCAATTTGACTTCTGATTGGGCATCCAGTTCTAAAGGCGAGGGAAACATCAGCGTCCCTGATAGTCAGGATTCAGAGAGTAGCGTCCCTTGACTTCCACCACGTAGCCCGTCTTGATCCAGTCGTTCAACTGAACCTCGATGGTACCCGACGTGTGAAGTGTAGAGTCCTTCAGATCCCTGAGCGTCTGGCCTGCACGGCTTGCCAGAAGCATCTTGAGGTTGCTGTTGGCCAGAACCGTATCACGGAGCTGGTACGCAGCGAACTGCTCGGGAGTCGGATTCCACTTGTCATCTTCCTCCACGTCCACCTGTTCGTTCCGATGATCGTGCTTGCGGTCGTTGTTGGGACCATTACGATCGTTCCGGTTCTTGTGCTCGTACTTCCGATTCTCGCTCATGATGTCGCCTCGTTGGGTTTGAGAGTGTCCTGTAAGTGTTTTCGACCGGCAAAGGTCAGACGCCACTTGTACGTGATACCGCACGCACACGTCTTGCATCCACCTTCGATGATTGGATGCTTGGTGATGAGTGATTCTTGATTGAGATGATAGAGAGCTTCCACAAGTTCGTGGGCCTCATCCACCACCCCAAGAGAATTGGCCAGCTCTTGCTGGTTGAGCGCTCTGTTTTCCAAAGCCTCCAGTACTCTATGTCTCATGCTGCCGACTGAACAGGCTTGACCGAGTAAGTTATGCTGGCCTGGAACGGATGTGGAGAGAGAGTCAACTGGATGCTGCGAATCAAGCAGCTCGGGTTGTCTTTCTTGATCAACGTGACCAACTTCTTGCAACAAGAGATGGTCAGCCTCTCACAAGAAAGAGTGGTCCGTCTCATCTTCTTGAAGAAGTTGTCGATGTTGACCTGCTCGAATAAGAACCCCCTCGGGTCCAAGACATTCTCACATTCACAGATCATGTGGTACTTGACCGGAAGAAACTGGTCGGTCAAGGTTCCACAGTGCGAATCCCCCGTCGTGAAAACCTGAAACTCACCCTGACGATTCATGGTCAGGAGCTTCTGAAACTTGGGCATCAATCTTCTCTTTGGTGGCGTGCCTATTTAGGCACGACAATAGCAGTTTTCGTTTTCGTATCGAATTCGATTGTCACATATTCGCCATAGGTGACGAACTTGTGAGCCGCCGCTTGAATCTCTTCTTTGAAACCCATGCCGTATTCGTCAATGGCATCATCAACGGCGTCAGGAGTTTTGAAAGTGACTCGGAATTTCATGTTGTCTCCATCCAGTTTTGGATGTGGTTCAATCGAATCTTCCATTCATAGGCGATTCGATCTTTGTTCCAGGCTTTGAAGGTTCGCTCTCGTAGATCGTTGACCCAGACATCTACGTCTTGATAGGTCTTGAACTTTCCGAAGGGCACCATTGTTTTGGCCCAATGTCCCCAAGCATGTTCATTTCTGAGGATGTTAGTGAGCGAGCTATTAGGGTTTGTTTGCTCTGATTCTGGCATCATGTGAAGCTGAATAGCTCTCACACGAACCTCACGAGCCATGGCCGTAAACATCATACGAGCAGTCAGGCCCTTGTCGGTAGAGAATTTCTTGAAAGGCATTCCCCAATCTGGAAGCAACCATCGTTTTTGATTCTTCATCTCAACCGCATGAGCAATCTCATGCTCTACCGCAGGCAGACCATATGGAAGATGAATGACATCTTTAGTTACGACGAAAAACTTCTCATCGTTGAATGTCTCGTTTCCAATACTATGGAATCGAAAACGCTTCTCCGATTGAACCATCGCTTTCACAAAGGGAGAGAGCTTATCTTCAACCTCTTGAAAAGTTTGCATTAGCTATCCCCAAAAACGGGACCACAGTTGGGGCAGCACTTCTCGGAAGAATCGACGAATACCCATGGTGTAGCCGTAGGTTACTAGACTGCGGCCACCCTCTTCTGGTTCACCGGGACGAAACGTGGTCCCGAGGCCATCCACGTATCGGTTGCACATACAGAAGAACGCAGTGACGAGAACCGTATCGTGGATCTCTTCGTCACTCGCGCCCAAACCCCTAGCATCTCGAATGCATCGGGGCAACTGCTCACGGTCCAAGCCTTGAACGCAGGCAGAGACGCATAGGAGAGCGCGCAAGCGAGGAGGAAGAACCTCCACGTTGCACTGTCGAATCACCTCATCCACCAGCTCATCGCCGAGATATTCCGCAGCGCATGATGAATGGGAGTCGCAGCAGAACACGCACTCGTTCAGCTTGGAGGTGAACGCTGCAATCAGCTCACGCTGACCAGGGCTAAGACCCGACCTCTCACGGCGCATGATGGTCTGACCCATCGCTGTCAGGTTCTTGGCCGTCTCCCTGTCATACATGAACAGGCTGACGATACCAGGGAAGTCTTGATCCAACTTGATGTACGGTTTTTGCATGGCTCTTCTGGTTAGAGTTGTGTTTAGAAAGAATGGCATCCCCCGCCAGGACTCGAACCTGGCTAATCAATCACCATCCACTTGAGCCGCTAGCAGACTCTTGGCGTCACCAGGCTCTAGAACCTGGCTACTTCGGTAGACTGATACACTCACCATAAGAAGGGGCATGAATTAGTGGCGCCCCACAGACTACATTGCCTGGAAGGAAAGGACTTAGAGTGCCCATGAAGCGCCAGTGCTCTGAGATTGATAGGTAATCTCACTCAGAGCAAGCAGGGGACATAGAGGAGCGATACCTCTGCCGTATAGCGAGATGAACAATTACTCATTCATCTCATTCGGTTGAATACCCCTGGTGTGAACCTAATGCACTTAGGAACAACAACTAAACACGCAGCATTGCCAGTGCATGGCGCTACGATTTATCTCTTTGAAAAAGTGACGAGAAGGCAAAAGGTCTGTTTATTTGCATTTTTAGAAGGAAGACCTTTTATGGCTCGTCTCAGTGGGAAGGCAGAAACCCTGTTTTTATTTGAATTTTAGAAGGAAGGATTCCTATGGCCCACCTAAGTTAGTTGCGGGTAAGCGGAGAGTCTGGTTTTTGGTATTGGCTTTTGGCCAATGATTTTAGAAGGAAGACTCGCCATGGCCCGCATCACTGGGAAAGCAAAGACCCTGTTTTTCCATTTTTTAGAAGGAAGGATCTTTATGGCCCAGTTTTATCTGTCAGGTCAGCAGACTGTTGATGTCTACTGCCTTGAACTTGCTCTCCTTGTTCTCCTGTTTGAAGACGTAGGCAGATTGACCCTTCAGCTCTGCATCCTTATCGGAGTAAAGAATCTGGGTCGTGCTGTTTGCATCCACGGACTCTCGGAAGAGATCGTGAACTGAGGGGAGGGCTTTGATGTACTCCATGAAAGCCGGGAGATTCTTCTGGAGAAGAGGGCCATTAGCTTCTGCGCTGCGAACGCTGCTCTTGAGCCCTGCATCCAGATAGATCATCTCGTTCGTATCGAGGTCGATAAGAACGACGTACTTGGTCAACTGCTCACCCTTCAGGGGGATAGCAAGCTGACAACGAGCAGGCTCGAACAGCTTGCCCTTGTTGGCATCCTTGCCCCACTGGAAGGCAGCAAAGACTTCCTCGGCCTTGTTGAAGGTCATGCCCGAGTAGCAGAGAACGCTCCAGACAGCGTACCTGACGCCAGCAGCACGAAGCTGCTCGGGATACAGGTCGATCATCTGGCATGCCTTACCCTTCGCAATGGTAGGGTCTCCAGAGAAAACCGCACCAGTCTTCGAGTCATTGGCCTTCTGGTCCCAACGATGACCAGGAAACTTGGGGCTGCTCCAACAGCATGCACCCACCGGCTTCCAATCATCGCTGAAGAAGTTCCAGCCATTGTCGAACCAGGTGTAACCACTGGCGTTGACATTCCAGTAGGAAGCCGTACGAATGAAGTCAGTTCCTTCGGGAATGGGGAAGACAGTACCACGAGTATACGGGCCTTCTTCTCCATTGTTCGGCAGCTTGACCTTGCTGGTTGCAGGGTCGAGCACACCGACCGCAGGCACTCGTGCAGCCAGAGCCGCAGCAAGAGCCCTATCGACGATCTTGAGACTTGACTTGGTGACCGGACGAGGCTCACCCATCTTGGCCAGACTCCAGTTGCCCTTGGGAGGGAAGATGCGAGACTTCCTCTCGTTGACCATCCCCAAGAAGGAACGGGTAGCAACGAGCTGGTTGACCGTCAGCTTACCCAGCACGTCAGCAGCAGTGAAAGCAGTAGCCGCTCTCTTGCCGAAGAGATTGAGTGTGTGAACCAATCGCCTACGGAAGTCGCCAGGGCGAGTCGAGAGAACATCGAGAACCTCGGAGTTCTTGGCGAGAAGCATGCTCTCGACCTTGCCATTGAAGGTGACGAGCTGATCCTTGTAGAGATCATCGGCGACCTTGACGACTCGGGGATACGAACGCTTGAAGTCACCTGCATGCAGGTTGTGGAACAAGCGCTTGAACAGCTCGGGCCTACGAGCCACGTCCTCTTCCAAGTTGCCACATCCTTCCAAGATGGAAAGGAGGAACCGACGCATCGGCTTCTTGAAAGACTTGAACTTGAACTTCTCACGAAGCGACACATCACCATCACTCAGGCCAGCAGCCAGACGAAGAACGTCAGTTGCCGTGGTGATATTGACCTTGCGGCCACTGGTCATGAAGTGAGTCGCCAGCTTGACGAGGTTCTCCTTGAAGACCAGCTTGGCGAAGTTGACCGGGAGAGTATCCGAGAGGAAAAGAACCTCCTGAAACTCCTGGTCCTTCCAACGAGCAGGCGACTGCACGTGGGAGTCGAGGATGCTTTTGAGTGTATCCTTCTTGGCCAGCTTGAGAACTGTGACTGGAGGCTGCTTGTCCATCTTGGGACGGGGCAGAACCGGGTCCGTGAAGAACTCCTTGGAGAATCCCCAGTACATAAGGATCTGAGGAATCCAGTAGGCCGCCGCATCCTTGTCGAGAACCTCCTTGGGGAAGTTCTTGTAGACAACGAAGTCACCCATCTTGCGATCGGCCCCCGTGATGTCTTTCAGCTCGGGCTCGATGGAGACCCACCAATCCGCCAACTCGACTGCACTGAGCTTGAGAAGGGCTTTGAAACCTTCCACACTGAGACCTCGACCGTAGTGGCTGAGGTTCATCAGTACGGTTGCCACCGCATCCTGACCCGCTTCCCCATTGGAAGCCGGAATGGCGATGAGGTTGTGACGAATCAGGATGTTGGTAGAGTTGAGAGTCATTGCGATCTCCATTGAGTTTTGGTTTCGAGTCATTGGAGCCATCAGATTGATAAGTAATCTCACTGATGGCTGAGTGAGTGCAGTGAATAGAGGCGACACCAACGCTGGTAGTCGCCCCGACTCACCTACAGTTCACTTGGCCGCCGGGGCCGGGCGATCCGCACGGCGGTAGCAGCCGCCGTTCTTGCCCTTGCCGATGACGAACTCGCTGTCATCGTGCTTGGTGACGGTGCCATCCGGCACCTTGCGCTCCTGGCTGTTGCTCCGCACGTAGTCGAGAACACGGTCGCTGAGGACCTTGAAGTTCTCGGGCTGCGCATTGAGCTTCTGAGCGACCATGCTGCCCACCGTGGGCATCGGGATCGCCTTGCCGCGATACTGGTCGAACAGCTCGCCGCAAGCGAGGGCGATCTCCGCCCCCTCCGTTTCCAGCTCCGCCTGGCGCTTGAGAGCCGCCGAACGGAACGCCTGGGCCGAAGCGTCGATGTCGATGGCCCCGTCCGTGGTGACGAGATCGACCGTGATGCTGAGAGAAGTTGCCATGATGTTGAATTCCTTTTGAGACGAGACATGCTACTCACTATCCTGGCCCCGGAAACCGGGAGTGCCATTAGTTCATAGCGACGAACTAAGAGAAGTCGTCTCGTCCTGAGACGAGACAGTTCAGGAGCCGGCATCGTTTGCCGTTGCATCCGCTCTCTTTCTAAGCAGTCAGTTTGTGTACTCGGATTATCCGCTCTTGTCAAGACCGCTAAGTAAGTGAGTTTAGCTCCGTCATTCAATGGGGCTCAGGTCTGCCCCGTTTTTCGTTGCGATTCGTGGTTTGCCGTTCGGCGAATCGTGAATGGGAGCCCGTTACAGTGCCAACGGAATTTGCTATTCATATCCGATGAGACGTATATCGAGCTAAGTTTTGTTAGTTTATTGGATGAGAAGTTCTGTATGCAGGGTTGATGATCCAAACATCAGCCGTCCCCCGCTCCAAGATAAGTGCGTAACACTCGCATTCTAGGTACACGTACAACCAGGCATCGACGAATAGGTCGAATGACCCAATCATTTTTCCTTGCTGCCGAACCATGAACACGATACACCTCTCTAATCTTTATGGGTGTTTATCCCATTAGATCAGTGCGAAGACCTGAGCATCATTGCCCCGGCCTGGCTTTCCACCACGTTTCTCCAGGGACTTCTGCGTCCCCTTGGCATGACACATGGTTTTGATCAGGTTTCGGATGCGAGTGAACGCATCGTTGATGTTGTGATAGTGGGCCTCGAACTTGTTGGCCAAGTTACCAGCAGCTTGTGCCGTGGTGTGACCGGGGTTTTCCTGGTAGTAAGCCACGATCTCGTGGCTCATGTTGGGACTCAACTTGCCCACCTTGGCTGCCGTCATGGCATCCAGCAGTGGAGAGTCGCCCGTTTCGTGGGTGACCTTGAGACCTTGATCCAGAAGAGACAATTCCTCTTCGGAAAGTTCCTCTGTTGTCAACGGCTCCTCTTTACTAGAAAAAAGGGCGTTGAAGTCCTTGGCAGCTTTGGCCTTGAAGACCTTGCCAACCTTCATCTCACCGATGGGCTGAGATAGATCCGTTCCGAGATGGATATTACAACCCATCTTGGTTAGGAGTTTGACACGCTCCTCGAATGCTCCAAGTGTCATGCTGCCTGGAAACGTCACGAGAACTTGTAGTGACATGCTAACGATCCTTCCTTCGTTGTGCATGAAAGATGAAGCCCAATTACCATCATGGGCGTAGGAAGTGTTTAGGTGAAGGCCCGTTACTCTACTCTGACATATTACTATTTCTGACAGAAGCTGTAGAGTCAGGAGTCTTCTAACACATAACCATGTTGATGAGGCTTTTGGTGGAGAGCCTTTATCGAAAACTCCGTATCTTTTACTTCTTGGGAAGCCGCCGCCAGTGGTTGAGGGCGCTCTTGGTGGCGCGGTACACGGTGTCCTCACCACGCCCGCCACGGTTGGCACGAATGACACCCTCGTCTGACAGACGAGTCAGCGCATACCGAATGTCACTGGTGCTGTAGTTAGCGCCGAGGCGCTTGTTGAGATGCTCGGCCGTGATCTCTGCCGTGGCACCCTTGGGTCCGAAGCGGAGAAGGGCATTGAGCGAAAGCTCGCAGCGGGCCTTGACGCCTCGTTCCTGGTTGATGGAGATGCGACCCTGAGGCCCCTTCTCCACGCTGGTGTCATGAGAGTTGTACGTCCGACCTTTTGAGAAACGCATGTCGCATTGTCCTTTTCCCGTTCAACTTTTGAATGGGAGTTTGTTGGTTTGCACATGGCGCCCTGGTTGCATTATGCAATCAAGATGCCATGAGACATCTTTGATTACTTCTTGCTTGCCTCGTCAAGAGGCGCAGACCAGCAGGGGTCTGACCAGAATTCATTGAAGACCTCTGCCTTCTGAACTTCTTTCGAGTCAGGTTCGGGCAGCTCCAACTCTTCCGAATTGGGGCTTTCATCGTCAGTTGTAAACATTGTCATCAATCTCCACAACAATGCTGGTATGAGTCAGACGACCAGGAGCCGGAATATCTTCCTTGTCTTCGATTCCGAAGAGACCCTTTGCCTCATCCGTCAATGACTTCGGAGCTGCCCACTGAATCCAGACAGGCTCACCCTTCTCGACAGTGATGTCATTGAGGTAGAGCTGCCACTCACCATCTTTTCCCTGACGAGGAGTCGGGTCAGCCTTGCCATTGAGACGCCGAATCTTCTTGGCAATGGTATCTACCTCGTATGTCGAACCACTGATCGTTGTGAACCGCATGTTAGTGCAGAACCCTTTCATCGTTGTTCCCAATCTTCTCGTTCAGGTCTTGACGATCCTGCCACTGGAAGATTCCAAAGGCCCGAGCAACTTGCTGAGCCTCCTCATCAGATAACTCCTCGAATTTCTTGGGCTTTTTGGCCCGACCGAGGAGCCGTTTGATTCTCGTGAAGATCGTTCCTATCACGAAAAGGATTCCAGCTTTGAAACCGAATGACTTGAAGACCCAGATGGCATCTTTCATGGTCAGGTCTTCCACGACACTTCATCACCCCAATCCTCGTCATCAATGGTCAGGGAATATTCCCTACCATCATTGACTAGAAGGGGAGAGACTCGGCCGTTGTCCACGGTCAGAGGAGCCACCCGCTTGCGCTTGTGGTCCTTGTTGCCGTGCTTGGGTTTCCTGTCATGCCAGGGTTTGATTTTGTCGCCCATGTTCTTTCAGTCCTTCTTCTCTACCGTAATCTCCACGTGAGTTATCACGTGATTTCCGCCGTGGAGATAGGGAGTCTTCTCGATGATGAAAGTAGGCTGGCCAGTGTACTGGTAAACCGTACCATCCACCACGTAAAGCCCTCGTGGAACGACTTCCACTTCATCCACTATGGCAAGCAGCGCCCTCTCGTTGTTCTCCATGATGAAGAGATGCGCTCTCACTGATTTACCTGAATCTGAATGGCCTTGGTCCACTCGGTATTCTTGGCGAAGTTGTCACGTTGGTAAGCAGTATCGTATGAACTGCCAGCCTTGTGATATTGTGAATGCCAGTTGATCTTTTCGATACGCCTGGCCCACTTATCCAGGTTCATTCCGAAGTGGGCAATCATCCCAACCTTGGAACGATACTCATCATCGAAACTCCAGCGGAGATCCTTCTGACTCGAACGAGGAACGTAGGAGGCAGGGTCCTGGTCCAGTTTATCCCAGGGCTCCCAGAATTCCGGGAGCCTGCGATAGTCCTCACGCAAGTTGGCAATTGCTTCCTCCGTGAAGATACGCCACCACGAAGGATGAATGAACCAATCGAGATCGCTACCAGGCGAACTGCCCGTGCTCTGAATGGCATCCAAAACTTCGATGCCATGTCGGATGGTACGATCTTCCCCAATGTGCTTGGGCTTGTAGGGCTCGTTGCTGATGCGAACACCACCCCACAGACCAGGGAAGTAGTCATCAGTGACCTTGGCCTTGATGTGGGCCGTGAGTGTCAGGTTCTTGGGGTAGTGGTAGTTGCGCCCCAGATAGACCGGGTGAACACCCTTCTCTGATTCGCTGTCTTCCCACCAAGCAGCACATTCATAACTGGCATTGTGCCAGACGAAAGGTTTGTTGACCTTGACTGCCCCGATGAGAATGCTGAGGCCAGTATCTGTCAGAGACTGATAGTCGATTGCCATGATGACCTCCGGCTATGCGCCGTGAATGGGAGCCGATGCCTTCGCAATGTTGGCTGCGAAGTTGTGAGTATCCCAAGCGAAGCGAGGATACAACGCGCTGAATCCGTAATGGAAGGACAATTCCTCGGCCTTACCCTGAAGGTAGGAGTCATCTTTGTAGTCCTGGTCCAATCGCAACTTGGCGAGAGAAGCTCGAACTACCTCACCATCATCGGTGCGAAATTGAACTGATGTATTACTGCGACCAGGCTTGTTGTAGCCGTTGGCATAGAACTGCCCGAAGCTACCCCAATCGATCACTTCACCGACCAGACCAGCAGGCAATTCCTTGTAGACTTGCTTGCCGTCCTCGTCCTTGAGCTTGGCACCAACATGCTTACCGCTTCCACTACAGGCAAAGCAGTCACGCTTGTCGTTGTCATTGCGGGGGTTGACCCACTTGCCAGTGCCACTGCACTTGATGCAGGCCGAAGAGTATCGGAGTTGCATCCGAGCCTTCTCCAGCATGCGAACCTTGACACCAGCACGAAGATCCTGAACGTCAGGCTCATCCACCAAGCGACGGTCAGCCGCCTTGAGCTTGTCGAAGATGCGATCCGCCAGGACCAAACGAGCCTGCTCCACCATTTCCGCAGTGGGCATCACGAGAGTCTCACCGCCAACGACTACTGAGGTGGTTCCATTGGCACCGATACCGATGTTGGTAGCAGAAGGAAACCGAGTGGACCCGTACTCGTGGAACCCGATGGTGTTGGTCGCATCATCGTAGTACGAGCACATGAAGTCGGAGTCGTTGTACCCGTTGATTTCCCAATCCGTCAGGAGAAACTTGCTCATGGCACCCTCGATTGCGATTCGTGAATGGGAGCCCCGCCTTACGGTAGATGCATTACATCCCAAGCATCTTCTGGTACGAAAGCTACCCGGCGATTGATGATGTCTCTCAACATCTCACCAGGATTGAGAATGCGCTTTACTGCATCCTCCTTGAGAACGCAGAATTTGCCAGTGCGATTGGCGAACGGCTCCTTCTCCACCTCAGGGCCAGTGACCCCAATGAAGATGATACCTGCCGTCATGTACTCTTTGCACTGATCACAAGGCTCTTTGTTCCAGATAGCTTTGTGAGGTGCCTGAGCATCCCCAGGGAGATGACCAGGAAGGACCACTTCGTTCTTATCTAGTCCACAGAAGTAGCAGACTGACAGTGAAGGGTTGACTCCGTGCTTGGGAGAAAGACGAATGCTCATGGCGTTGTCCTTGGATGGAAGATGGGCGTCAGTTTACTGAACCGCTTGCCTAACACCGTTTGTAGCTTAGGCTCTAACATAGAGTCCCAATGTCGGCGGTGCCCTCCGCCGTGCTCATTCCAGAAGTCTTTGAATTCCTTCAGCTCCATTGCCTTAGGGGCATGCTCGCCCCAGGGAAGGGGATAGGAGTTACGAATGTTGCAGCCAAGCTGCATGAAGTTGGAGACTCCCTTGTGAGTCTCCGAATCGAAGAAGCGCTGAATCCACCCAGCTTCTTTCGGATCATGGTTATGAACCTGAACCCAGGCATGAAAGTCAGTAGCCCACAATTGCGCTCCAAACAGTCGATGAGCGAAGTAAGCCCAATCATAACAGTACCCACTGTTGATGGTTTTGAGACTGTTGTGTTTGAAGAAGCTTGGAAAAAAGTGACGACTGATGAAGGTTCCGTTGAAGTTCTTTGGAGCCCGAATCATGTAGACCTCTTAGAGAGGGGATTCGTCGGTCCCCTGTTCCTCTGTCATGCCGTGGTGATCCACAACGGCTTTCTCCCGTTTGGACATGTATGAGAGTACCTCATCCAAGTGAATGGGACGGTACTCGGTAGTGATCTCTTTGCTGTCCACCCCAACATCCACCGACAGGCCATGCGGGGGCAGTGAGCCGTGCGAGTGGCCGTAGAGATGAATGCTTCCGTGGTGAGACTTATTCCACACTCTCTGTCCGTAGTGGAACAGAACGATCATCGGAGTGCCTGGTAGCTTCAGCTCGTTGTAGTGAGCGATGCTTTTGATCTTGCCTTGCTTGAGAAGGTCTTCTCGATGCTGGATGACGGCCTTGTCGTGGTTGCCTAAGACCAACTCGATGTCGCCATTCAGGCGCCAGAGATAGTTCTTGAGCTTGTCGTATGGCATGAATGCCACGTCACCATTGTGGTAAACCTTGTCGCCAGGTTTGACCAGCTTGTTCCACTCCTGCAACATCTTCTCGTTCATCTCACTCACGTCCTTGAAGGGACGGTTGGAATACTTGATGATGTTGGCATGACCCCAATGGGTGTCACTGATGAACCACGTATCGCTCATGGTCTTGTTCCGGGCGGAACGATCGCGGCCCTCTTTACGAAGCTGGGCTCACGGTCGAAGACGTAGACCGACGCTTTCTGTTGAAAGTCTTTCGAGAAAAAGCCGGTGACCTTATCCGCCGCATCTTCTCCTGACTCCGCATCCACCTCGACCAGACTGGAGTAGTTGGCCACATAGGTCCAAAGGACCCAATACTTTTTGTTTTTCATTTTTCTCAGTCGATGTTTCTCTGGATGACTCGACAGGCCGAACACGTGTCCGGGCTGTAGGTCTCACAAGTGTGTAGGACTGGTTGTGCGATTGAAGAATTCTCGGTGTTCATCTTGACACACTCGTCTTGAGTAGAAGGATGCCAGATGCCATCGATCTTGCTGAAGGGTTTGTAGTTGTCACGAGCCCACTGACGAAACTCTTGCTCCTCTTCTGAGGAGAGTTGCTTGAAGAACATCAGCTCTTCTTCTTTCCGGGAACACCAGTTCCCTTGCAGATGTCGCAGTCATTGCGTGCAGTGAGAGTGTCGGCCACGAAGCCACCACAGCTAAGGGGGTTTCGGTTGCGCCGCATCTGCTCTTGCATGTCGTAGACTTCGATGTCCCTATTCAGCTTGACACAAATGCAAGAATACTCTTCACGCTCTTGCTCCAAGCGAAGCTTGAATCTCTCCTGGTGTAACTGATGGAGCTTGTCCTGTAACTCGTTACACTGTTGGTTGATCTCTCTGATGCGAGTCTGTCGATCGTTCATGACTTTCTCTCCACCACGAAACCATTGTCTTCGACCATCTCGACCAGACCTTGGGCCATACGATGATCAACCACTAGACTTTTGCCTAGCCATTGCCATGGCTCTGACTCCACGTTGAGGGCCAACCATTCATGTTCGTAATCACCTTCGGGGGTGAAGAGAACGACGGTCCCCTGGTCTTCGATGACCATGACTCAGTTCTTCCTGATGCTGTTGACGAAAGAGACAATTGCATCTCTCATGTCACGCCCCTCCGCCCTGGCCTTCTTGGCTTCGGCAAAGATTCGAGGAATGTCCATGATGTTGATCTGAATGTTGGCGCAGTTCTGCTTGTAGAGCAGGTTGATCTCGTGGTCCAACGCTTTATCCGCTTTGTTTTGCTTCGGCATGATCATCGCTTTCGGTGGGCCGTGAATGGGAGCTACCGGCCACAGCGCCCTTCTGGATACCAGCGGAGCTTTTTCTTGTATGGTTCCAGTACGCCAGTCTTCTCATTGAGAACGTGCCCCTCAATTAGAATGAAGTGAGAGTCATCCTCTTTCTTGTGCTTCTTCTTGTCACGCCGCTTGGACATTGCACTGTCCCTCCCCTTGCTTGATGAAGTCGGGTAGTGGTCCGTGGCCAGTCCGCGCATTGAACTGAAAGGCACACCCGCAAGGTGCTGCATGATCAATCAGCCTGGATAACACACGTTCCACGAAACAGGTTTGGCAGAAGTGATCTACCGTACGCCACTTGCCAGCAACGTACTCTCCCCAGGCAAACACCTGGGTCTTCTTCTGTCCACACAAGCAGGTCGGCATCTTGATTGCCTGAAACCACTCGTTGTGAATGCGTTGTTTGGGCATGACTCACTTGTTTTTCTTGGACTGATCTGTGAAACAGTCGAGTGATGTGGTCATCTGATGACCTTCCATCGCGATACCTATTTCCGAATTGGCTGCTGCCCTTCGCTTCTGATTACCCCAGTTGACTTGACCGCCAAGTATTGATAGGTACTCGGCGGTTTCCCAACTGATGATGATGAAGTCGGGGCGTTGGTCTTTCGCCATGATGCTCACCCCGTGAATGGGAGCTTACTTCTTGTTGAGGTCGTCCCAACACTTCTGAAGACGAGCCCGCGCATCTTGCGAAGTGTCGCTGTTCCAGGCTTCGGTGGAATGAGTCTTGACCCAATCCCATGCCTGGTCGAAGCTGGTCGAACCGCTCTCCTTGGCCTTGGCGAGCTGAGCTTGAAGCTCGTTGATGTGCTCGTCTTGCTGACGACTCTTCTTCTCCAAGGCATCTACCTGGGACTTGAGCGTGTTGTCGTTGTGAGTGCAGCCCGCCACAGACAGGAGAGCCACGGTTGTGAGAGCGATGAGTGAGAGCTTCATGTTGGGATCCTTGTGGGTTGTGAATGGGAGCGGGGAAACAACCGAAATAGGTTGATGCCCAAAAAGATTCCGTTCCAGACGACCGCTTCCCATAGGGAATATGCCATGTAGTAGGGAATGAGGAGCACGATACCAAAGATGGTCAACCATCGAAGCACCCTTACATCCTTGACGGAGTATGAGGCGAGGTAAACCAAGTTGGCAATGTGAATTAGCCCATGCTGTATCACAACCTATCTCCTACTTTTCAGAGCGGCCAACCAGCCAGCACGGAAGGCGTCTTCTAGGTCCACCAGATCGGCGTTCCTACCTTGTCGTCCCCACCACTTGGTGAAGATGATTCGCCAGTTCATGGCCATTCCTTCTGTACTACTTGTACGTTTTCCAGAGCTACCTTCAATGCGAAGTGTGCTCGAATGATGAGAGCATGTTCCCGTTCGCTAACAGTCGCTGCATCCTTGGTAAGAATCAGCTTGGCTGCTACGATGTGGCCGAGATGTTTCTGGTCCTTGTTGGCATAGGCTTCAGGTGGGTCCAGACATACCACGACAGCAATATGCTTGCCATCATCAGCGTCCAGACCCATCACTGCCACTGGTCTTCCCATGATCCCTCAGAAGGTATCGAAGAGATAGATACCAGTTTGGATGTGGCCTTCATGTGCCAGGCCGTTCAAGATAGCACGGAGAGAATGATTGGTGTACTCTCCAGTCTTCTTGAACGCTTGCCAGTTTACTTTGTCCCAAGTGTCCATGTCACCAGAGACGTGGTATCGGTTGTGGGTATTGCGTCCCCATTCCTCCGCCGCCCAACTCTCATACTCATGACCAGTCACCTTCTTGATGAACTGGTCCAGAGTGTGGTAGTCGCAGCTAAGAACCATCTCCATCTTTAGCGACAAAGATGGGCCGTTTTTCAAGCGACCCATTACCAACTACCGTATCGAATGACTCCACGATTGTAGAGCGCCTCAATACGTGGCTTGGTCAACTTCTGAGCGTTGGGCCAGAGAGCAGCGATGCCTTCGACATCACCATACTCCCAGGTCCATTGGCCGAAGACCTTGGAGACAGGCTCACTCTCGGGTAGACCCGTCCCCTCGATGACATCAGCGATGATGTCACCAGGACGAATGCCACCAGGCGGACAGTCCAACTCGATGGTGAATGTTCCGGTTTCCATTCTCTTTGCCATTGCCTCTTTGAAAAGTTGGAGCGCTCTTTCGCTCATGGTAATTTATACGATTACCAGAACTTGGAGATGAAGTGCCATGCGACATACACTAGGCCGATCGTTCCGGCCAGCCACGCACATGCCCACAACACCCAGACCACACCAAAGACCGATGCGCCCTTGACCATCAAGGATTGATGCGCTTTGAATCGCTTATCGAAGTCGCTCATCTGATTGGTTCTCCGCACTTCCAGCAAGACTTCTCAGTCTTACTACACTTGGTGTTACCACACGTCTTGCAAGTGTGGTCATTGACCGCAGGTTTCTTGCTAGCTTCTTGACGTTCTAGCTCACCGATCCAATAGGCTTCCAGGTCCTTGCGAAGATCGAACAGTGAAGACTCCCGAATGAATCGCTCGATCTGCAAGCTGACCCTATCGTAGTTCTCTGGCCGAATGTTAGCACGATATGATACCATGCTAATCATGGTAGGAAGATTGATAGCACCAATCTTATGCTCATCGAAAAGGTTTGATGCAATCTCTCCCCATGCCTTGGCCTGCACTTCATTGGCAGGCTCGGCATCTTCCCAGGTGGGCTTGGTGTAGTCGTCCGTCTCGCCTTCCTCGTACTCCCGAAGACGATCGTAGTCCCTGTCGATGCCCATCTTGTTGTAGTCCTTTTCTCCCAGGCTATACCGTTCTGAGGGCAGATCCTCAAGATATGTCGCCTGGACATCTACGCTACAGAAAGCTCCGTTAGCTTTCCAGATAGCTTTAGTGAGACGAGTTGCAAACTCTTCTTCACTTTCACCACCACACAGATTGCCGTCAGAAGAAGCTGAGATGTAGTTGTCCTCCTGATACCAATCATCGAATTCCCATTCTTGATTGGCAGCTTCGATAAGCTGACCCTTGCGCTCAGGATTGAGGTCGGTAACCGTGACCGCCATCTCGTAATATCTTGACATGGTTCACCAGCACTTAGCGATGAAGTGACAAGCCACTCCGATGACCATCAGCCAGAAAGCCACGAAGGCCAGACTGTAGATCAACTCGGTCAGTGTGTATCCCCTCTGAAGTGAACGTTTCATCCTCGTGCCTCTTTGGCGTCTTGCAAGACACCCTGCCACTCCTCGATGACTTGCTGAGCAAAGTCTTCGGGGAGAACCTTCTTGATGATGGACGACATTGACAGTCGGTAGATGCCACCGATGCCAAGACCAGAGATGTAACTCTCGATCCTTTTGCCGGTGAAACCATCCACGCCTTTCTCCACGTCAATGATCATCAGCTCGAATGCCATCAGGAATCCGAGTGGTGTCACCTGGGATTGGAGACGGCTTGCCAAGAGTCGGCAGAATTCGTCCACATGACCTGAAGAGAATCCACCCCGTTGAAGCTTGGACTTGACTTCCTCGGTGGAGATGACCTGCTCCATGTCAGCAGCACTCGAAGGGGAAGTTGCGTTCGTTGCGAACGTTCTGCAAACTCTGCAACTCACCGTGCAGAGCCTCGTTCTTCCTGGCAAGCTCGATCATCTTGTCGTGCCTGCGCCTCTCCTTGCGGAGAGCCTTCTTGAGCGCCTTCTGAGTGCGCTTGAGATCCGAAGGAGTGATACGTCGATTGCGGGGGCCAGTGGTTTCCATGTGATTCCTCGTTTGCGGTTCGTGAATGGGAGTGGGCTTACCACCCTTGCAGATCGATGCGCTCGCGTTCGCGAGTCATGTACTCGGGCTCCGGCCCCAACTCGAAGTTGGCCAGCACATGAACCCCTTCACAGCGATACTCACCAAACTCCGTCTGGAAGATGTCGCCTTCCTTCAGATCATCGTGGGTCTGAAAGAGATCGTAGAGGGCAGCATACATCATATGCGCATCCTTCATACGAGTGTCGATGTCACCGGCCGGGTAGCTGTAGATCAGCATCGTGTGAGGATACCGCTCTTTGCCGAATCCTGACTTCAGTTCCAGAACGTAATGACTACGTTCCATCTTCTCAACCTTGTAGGTAGCCATCTCAGTTCTTGTCTTTCTGGTTCAGGCCGTTGTCTTCTCGATACCAGTGACACTCGGAACACCGGCAGTGTGTGCGAGTTTCCTCGATGCGCTCATCATGTTTTTCTGCACAGTCATTGCAGACTGCGGCACCATCAGAGGTATACGGACCAGAACACTCCAATTTTCCACGTACACAGCTCACGGCTTCTCTTCTTTCTTGATAGCTTTTATCTTAGGGCTTGGTTAGTTCTACACCGCCACCTTTGCCAGCAACGGTTCGTAGGTAGCCGCCCCTGTTGAGCTTGATGTGCAACTCCAACTCTCGCTGGAGTTTCTGGAAGTTACTAGGCGTGACTTGCATGTCCTGCATGGCAATCATGATGAGAGTCATGGAGGGGATGCGGGTCGCTTTGTCGTAGCGCTTGAAGACACCACGAATGGCCTCGCGGTACTTGCGCTTGATTCGGATGGCATTCTCTTCGTCTGCCCAGGAGATCAACTCCATGGCGAATGCCTGCATGGTCGCTTTGACATCCAACCGACGAGTGGCTGGATTCCGCTGAATCAGCGGCAAGTCTCGAATGGGAGATGCCATCTTAGTAGTCGTAACCCCCGCTCTCGTAGTAACGAGTACGACGGTCAGCCGCATCCTCTCGGGCGTTCTCTTCCTCTTGCTCTTGCCACTCTTCGTAGACCTTCTTCTGGTCTTCGGTGAGGTGGTCCTCATCCACTACCTGGATGACCTTGTTGCCTTTGCACTCCTCGCAAGTGACATCGTAGATACCACCTCGCCGGAAGTATTGCTCTCGGTCTTCCTCATCAGAGAAAGCCTCGTAGAACTCCTCCTGAGTGTAGGCGTGCTGTCCAATGCTGGGAGTCAGGTGAGTACCAAACCCCTCACAGCGAGGACACACTTCATTGATGGAAGGGAAGGTGTGCTCCACCTCCTCGCCCTCTTCGTCATACAGCTTGAGTACGATCTCGCCTTGCTTGCTCATGGCTTCGGTTCCTCGATGTTCGTGAATGGGAGCGGTTCCCCGCATTGGTAATCATGCTCGTCACAATAAGAACAGACATCCTCGTTGTGATGATACCAATGGGTCGCTGTCTTGCCGCATGATTGAAAGGTCCCATGCCCACCAACATTCATACAACAGGTAGTTGGTAGCGGGTTGATTAGTTCCGCTCCAACCTTGAAGTTCTTGTGTTCCTCACACCAGAAAGATTCGGGGTCGCCCATACCCCACTCTTCATCATCCCAACCCTTATCCCAATACAGAGCGGGCTGTCCACATTCGTTGCAGAATGAAACATCTTGCATCTCAGACACCTCTGCCTGAATGACTTCTTTGTCATGTCGCCTTCTAGCGCAGACAGTACCATGCTTCTCGCTAGCTCTAGCTTTAGCTGCTCCATGAATACCACGGCAATGATCCCGGTGCCTTTGACTCTGAGTAGATGGCAGAGTGTTAGCCATTGTTCGATCATTATGCTTGACTTTGGACTTGACTCCACCACCACTCATAGCTTTTACTCCGGGTCGGTTGTGAATGGGAGACTTTACGAAAGAGTTTCCATCCAGTGGTAGTCACAGATGTTGCACTCTGCAAACCGTGTACCGTTCTCAGGTGGGTCAGTCTCTTTGATGTCCTTGCTCTTGCAGCCAGGGCACTTGTCTTGGCGAGTATGAAACTCACCGAGCTTTTCGATGTTGACCGCAACCGACTTCTCGTTGTCCATCACCACAAGTCCTCCGAGGTGAGTACACCTCCGATGATCTTTCCGTTCTTGATCTGTCCATTCAGCTCCGCATTGACCGAGGCTTGATTGCGATTCAAGTACCGTCCTGTCTCATCCAAGAACCCTTGGTCATCACCATGGGTATCCACCGCAGTCAACTCACCGTCACCATACTGTCCATCCAAGTACATGATGACTCGGATGATGTGGTGGTGACGGTAGGGTCGGGGTAGTGACCAGACCTTACCTTGGAATCGAATGGCTACGTGAGTCAGCGGCGGACGGTCCATGAATGGGAGTCTCCTTCACTTGAGCAGGGCGTCTTGCAACCACTGTGGTGCCTCGGTTAGACTGTCACGAGCAGGAACTGCATCAGGCCAGACTAACTGGTATCCCGTGGTTCCACTGCACAAGACATGTTCTCCCCAATGGTCGGTCACACCAGTGATAATGTTACCTGTCACAGTAACCATGTTGTATCTACTGGCCTTCTTCCCTGGTTTGGGCTTGCCTTTGGTCAGTAGGTCCACATGAGGGCGCCACTTGATCTTGGGTTCCCATAGTGCAGTGGCGGCAATGGTCATCGGTAAGCGATACCAAAGATGCCAACCACGTGGTGTTCGCTCTTTCCAAGTAATAGGTAGCTCCTCGTATACTACACCGAAGTCGGGTATGTCTATGTCTACACACGCCAACTCGATAGGTATGATGGAGATACCATCGAAGTCGTCGGTCTGTTCCTTTGCCGTCTTGATAGGCATTCCGAACCAACCAGCAGTTACTTCGTCTGGTTGATACTCGGCTACGAATGCCTTACCTTTGGCTAGGCCAACCTTGTATCCAAGGTCAGCGTACTTCTGAGCGTCCCTAAGAAGGAACCTCTGCTGTCCTGTATAGGCCACAGTCCCTCCTATGAAGAGGGGTGCAACCCTCGTTGTTACTTGGCTGGTGGAGTAGCCGGTGTCACCTTGATGTCGAAGCTGGGAATGGGGGCAGCCGGGCAAGGAGGAGGAGCCGGACACACCATAGGTGTGAGACTTTTGACCCTGACTTCCTTCCACTCCTGCATTGACCAGTAGCCAAAGAGGCCGAAGCCAGTGGCCACGATGACCAATCCAACAACCGCCATGCCGCGTACGGTCTGGTGATTGCCGCTATTGAGCCTGGCCCGGTTAGTCTCTTCCAACTCTTTGGCCACGACCTTGATGACTTCACCCCTCTGGTCCTCGGGAAGATCGTTCAACTTGTACTTGTCCCAGATTCCCATGATTCAATTCACCTGGTTGTTCGGGTCAGTGGAGCAGCGCTGGTGTTGACAGTGCTTGCACTCTGTTCGCTGGTTACCATTGAAGGTATGACAGCAGCAACAGCTCCAACCATCTTGAAGATTGGGATGTGGCGGCAAAGCCACGCATCGCTTGTACTTGTCACTCATGGCTTTCTCTTGCGTGGTAGCCGGTATTCCCAAGGCCACTTCAGTCCAGCCAGACCAATGGCCTGATACAGATGGGTGTCGGCATTGCTGAAAGCAAAACCCTGTTCCATCCATTCCCGAATGTCATGGGCCTCTTCCCACTGTACCCAGGCTTTGATGAAGTGATAGGTGACAGCTTCCTCGGAATTCAGCATGTGTTATAGGCGCTCCTCAGGAACGTCGTGCGGGTGAATGGGAGTTACTCCCCACTTGGACTTGGCCCACACACTTTCCAACAACAGGTATAGACTGCCTGTTATCCCCTGGGCCAGTAAGAGACTATGCCAGATAGGCGAAGCTCCGGTGACTTTGAGTAGTGGATACAGTGACATGGTGGAGATGAGGAGATAGGTGCTAGTCTTAGCAAGGGTTCGCTTGAACAACACCCGGTCACATCCGATGATACCGTAGTTGGTATCATGCCAGATCCTCTCGTGAATGAATCCGAAGAAACTCATCAGCACCATCAGAATGATTAGTGGCTTCCATGCAATGACATGGGCCAACCAACCAGAGACGGTGAGGTGAAGCGTTAGTCCTTTCAGAACAGAACGCCAGTGTGATGATTGCGCTTCTCGATTGGGCTCCCAAGGTTCTCTGCCATGCAAACGATCCCAGGTCTTGAATCCCCAGAAGAATGCAGGGTAGACGATGGGCTCGAAGTGCAGCACCAGGAAGACTGGAATCAGCTCTGGCACTCCGCACAACCAGGCAATGAATGGGAGCACGATGTCTTCGATGGCCTCCCAGATGAGAGCCGCCCAGAAGAACCGCTTGCCATGCTTCCTACCAAGAGCCTTGATCTCCCGATAGACAGCAGGTAGGTTGACCTTTTCCCAGACTACCTTGAGTAGCCAGCGAATCATGACTTGGTTGGTACGTGAGTCAGTTGCGCTATGAACCAGTCACTTGCCGGTACCCGAGCCGCCAACTCCTTGGCCGATTGCTCAGCGTCCTGGTAGACATCAAAGATGACACCAGGGTTTGTCTTACCACCTGGACTCCAGACAATGTACTTGTCAGCAACATCGTCGGGCTTGGTGTGCTTGGAGTAGGTGTAGGCACAACGCTCCAAATAGCTATGCACTCCTTTGAAGGCTCGCCTTTTATACTCCAACCCACCATCCACACTGACATGGCCACACTTGCAGCTCTTGAAGTCATGGACGTGTGTGGAGGTAATGACCTCATCACATGAGAGACATTGAATGGCGTTGCGAACGAGATTCATGTTGGCCTCACGATTTGATCCTGTGAATGGGAGCGACGATGGTTCCGCGTTTGCACAATGCTTATGCCGGATACTCGTGCTGGCAACCATTGCTGGCGCTAGTTGGATTCTTGGCATGCACGTTGCACTTGATGCAAACTTGCTTGTCTAACTTTTTGACTGGTCTGGTCTTGTCAGCCATGACCACCACATCTTCGGGGAATTCATGGTGGAAGCCATAAGTGCAACCATGGCCAGGGTTGTTAGTACACCAGGGCTTGGGATTGTTAGGCCCTTGAAAACAGAAGATGCAGATGTTTGCCATGTTGTTGAGCCAACCTGTCAATGCGCACTTCCCTAACCATCTTCTGGGATGCGCCGCCTAGATCCACTTGGGATCGAAAATTGCCTCCGTAGCCTCCCTGGGGGTTTTTAGGAGAGGGTCATATCCTTCGGCTAGTGACAGGTCAGCTCGGGTAACTAGGTGGACTCGAACCACGGTTGATCAGGCCAGGGCTGCAACGCCCCTGAGCGAACCTACGCTCTCTTAGTTACATTCCCTCAGATAAGACTACGTTGTCTGTCAGCCGTATCCTTGTCGGCCAACTCCAGAATCTTGCCCAACCACCACACTACCTGATCTGCATCGTAGCAGGAGTAGCTGGTAGTCATCTGTCCCGGCCAACCTACTCGCACCTTCAAGTCATCCTCACGAGCAATCACCTGGAATGGTGTGCCAGTGAACAGAGTGATCCCGCTAGTGGTTTCGGTTGGCCCCGATGAACCTT
>Ga0315273_10000693_pt1 | contig 36352 bp, 33 predicted proteins | sample YL17G02_0_MG_FD_205753 | JGI IMG/M metagenome (GOLD analysis project Ga0315273, IMG submission 205753) | Sediment microbial communities from Yellowstone Lake, YNP, Wyoming, USA - YL17G02_0 | ecosystem: Environmental > Aquatic > Freshwater > Lake > Sediment | place: USA: Wyoming | collected...
TCATGTGCGACGAGCAGCCCGGTTTCTAGAAACGGCGCGCCGGCATCGAAGAGCGCGGTGACACGCTCGCGGGCGAGGAGCTTGCCGCGCTCCTTTTCGCGCTGGCGGTATTTCTCGGGACCGCCGAGGACGAGCCGGGCGCGCAGGTCCCGCACCCGGGCATCGGCCTGCCGGTGATGGGCCGCGCGCGCGGCAAACCGCTCGTCGCGGGGCTTGACGGGTGTGCCGATCGAACGCATCCGCGGAGTATACCCGTGACGCGGATCGCGGCGGACGCGCCCTCCCTCGCGAAACGGCCGACTCCCGGTCGAACCGCTATAATCCGTGCCGGTCCGGTTGTCCGGCTGGCGCGCGTGCTCACACTCTCTCTCACCCTGCTGCTGCTGGCCGCGGCGGCCATCGCCGCCCATGCGGGAGGCATCGTCTCGCTGCCCGGGCGACTGCTTGCCGCGGGAACCGCCACGGCGGCGGCGATCATCGCGATCGAAACCGCCGCCGGCGCCACCGGGTTTCTCACACCCGCGGTCGTTGCCGGCAGCGCTGTCGTGCTCGCGGCCGCCGCCATCGTCGCGGGCGGGGTGCGGCTTCGCGGCAGGCTCGGCTCTTCCCTGCGGGATGATCTTCTCGGGCTGCGCGCCGTGACGGCCGAGATGCTCCGGCCGGAGATTCTCCCGCTCGCCATTGTCGCCGTTGCGGGCTGGAGCTGGGTGGTGGCGGCGATCCGCTACCTTCCCCCGCGGAGCGTCGACGATCTCGGCCACCACCTTCCGCCGATTTTCGAGGCCGCGGTCCGCGGCCGCTTCGTGATCCTCCCGCTCGAGCTGCGGGAATGGTTCGCATATCCTCTCAATGCCGACCTGCTGTCGCTCTGGCCGACGCTGTTGCGCTGGGACATCCGGTGGACCGACGGCGCGCAGGCCGCCACCGCCCTGCTCGCCGCGGTGGCAATCGTCGCCCTTGCCAGGGAAATCGGCGCCACGCGCCGCTCCGCCCTCCTCGCGGCCCTGGCCTTTCTCGTGCTGCCCCTGACGCTCAAGCAGGCGACCTCCTGCTACACCGACATCTCCGTCGCGGCTTTCTACGGAGCGGCTCTCTGGGGCGCCCTGCGATTCGAGCGAACGGGCTCGACCGCGCCCCTTCTCGCTTCCGGAATGGCAGCGGGACTGCTGGCGGGGACGAAGTATCACTTCCTCCTGCCCGTCGCCGCCCTGGTCCCGCTGATTGTTCTGGGATCGCGACACTTTCCTTTTCGCGCGGCCGCATGGAAGAAAATCGCGCTGCTCTTCGTCCTCCCGGCTGTCCTGCTGTCGGGCTACTGGTACGCGCGCAACTGGGTTGTCCTCGGCAATCCCTTCCACCCCTACCGCCTCGGGCTGGGGCCGGTGACGATTTTCCCCGGCGCGCTGCCGCCCACGGAGCCCGCGGTGGCAGATGGCTCGATCGCGGGGAATCTCCCCTCGAATCCCTGGCTTCCGATCGAGGTGTCGATGGAGGACAAAGGAGCCGGAGGAGTGGACGGCGGGCTTGGACCGATCTTCTGGGGATTGGTTCTGCCTCTCGGGCTGTGGCAGTTCGTTCGAGCCATGGGCCGCCTGTGGGAGGGCACCCGGCTGCGGGACGCCGGACGGCTGAGAAGTTCCCTCACAGCCCTGCAGTTCGGAGCCGCCCTGCTTCCCTATCTCGCCTCTCCCTTCGCGTGGTACGACGTCAGCTCGCGGTACCTGCTCGCTGCCGCAATTCCGGGCGCAGCCCTGGCCTGCGTCTCCCTCGACCGGCTGAAGGACCGGTGGCCTGGGCTGTGGGCGTCGGTCTGTTGCCTCGTGGTTCTCTCCTCGGCCCTCTCCCTTCCTCTCATCGCGGGAACGAAGGACCTCTCGCAGCGTAAGCAGAAGATGGGCTTCGGCCTCGCGGCGCGGGCTCCGGCCTTCTCGTCGCCGTGGCGGTACGTCGAGGGGGGATCACACGGGACCGGGCGGTTCGCGAAGGGCTGGGAATTACTCGACCTGCTGAGCGACCCTCCCGGCGGCAGGCAGCGGCCTCTGGCGATCTATGCGACGGGACAGTACCCGGCCGGCTTCTATGGAACCCGCCTGCAGAACCGCATCTGGAACTTCATGCCCGCATCTGCGCGGCCCGCCGAGCCGGATGTCTACTTCTTCTACCTGACGATCCAGAAACGAACCGAAAACATCACCTACTACGGCACTCCCGTCTACCGCTATGCCGACGTCGCGCTGCGGCCCGACCTTTACGACTGCATCCTCGTCACGCCCGAGACGCTTGTCTACGTCCGCCGCGAGATGCTGCGGCGCGACGCCGATTTCCGTCACCGGCTCGCGACCTGCTACGAGAAGCTCTATCCGGAGGAGACCGCGACGGCCTCGACCCTCACGCCCATTCCGGCGAACGGGACCATCGTCACGGCAGGCCCCGTGGGGCTGGGGCTGAAAGCGCTGGAGCTGCGGGGCCGCATGGACGCCCATGTCGCGATGACGCGCGGGGAGGAGATCTACCCGGTCGCCCGGCTCGTTCGACCGGAGGGGCCCGTCTACTTCACGGCGAACGCGGAGCAGGAACGCCAGCCGATGGCCCGGATGAAGGGAACCACAACGCTGCTCGGCCTCTTCGAACTGCGGGAGGGGGATTTCGATCCGCCGCCGCTAAAAACCAACCCCCGAAGCCGTCCGACGGGATCGAGCGCACCGTCCGGCGGACAAGCCGGCGCTGAGGAGGAGCGGTGACGAAGCGCGCCGCAGCCCCCCGCGTGCCGACGCCCCACCCACAACCGACGACCGTCCCGGCGGGCGCTCTCGTGGGCGCGGCCGTGGGACTGGCCGCTGGCTTTGCTGTGTGGGCGCTGGCGGTCAAACTGGAGGGATCGCCCTACCACTTCGGTTACCCGGGCAATCCCGGACTCGTCATGGATCAGCTCGTCGTGGATCAGGCCGTTCGGACGGTCGCCCGGCGCTGGATCATCGCCGAGACCGCGGGAATGGCGATCGGGGCCATCGCGGGAGCCACCGCGCCACGACTCGCGGGCAAGCTGGCATCGTGGGCGGTGGCCGCTACGGGCCTGTACCTTCTCGCACTGAGGGGATGGTGGGGTTACGCCGGCCTGCCGGCGCTCCCCGATGGAACCTACCCGCCGGGAATCGTCGTGGAGCCGCTGCCAGCGGCAAGCATCATCCTGCCCGCGACCCTTTCCCTCATCGGCGCAGCGGCTCTCTTTTTTTTCACACGGCGTCACGATCGGGGCACGCTGAAGACAACGGATGCGGCATCGCTGGCTCTAACGCATCTCGCCCTGTCGTTCGCCGCGGCCCACCTCCTGCTGCAGTTGCCACTGTGGGGCTCAGCCGTGGAAGAATTCATCCACGCCCTTCCCGACTTCACCGCCCTGATCTGGGGCTGATCTAGCCGGCCGCCTCTTTCTTCGCGACCTTCTTGGCCTGGCGGGTCTGAGTGTCCTTCATACGGCGGATGCGCCGGTCCGCCCGCTTTGCCCTCTTCGTCAGGGCACGCACCGCATCCGGTTTGAGTTCGGCGGATTTCTCGACGAGCTTTTTCCGAATCCGGATGGACTTTTCGGCAAGCGCCTGCTCCGTCTGGTGGGGCATTCTTCGGACTCCTTTTCGATTCTTCGCCTGTCCTTCTTCGTTTACTTTTTCCGGCGCTTCGGCTTCAGGCCGATCCGGCTTTTCACCCAGACAGGGATCGACGGATCAAGCCGCTGTTCTTCCCTGCGCTTCAGCCAAGCCGACTTCGGGCGGCTCGGAGGGTTGCCTTCGCGATCCCCCCCCCGTCCGGATCGCTCGGCGCGGGGGGGAGGTCCTCCGGCAGCATCGGCTGTCGTTGGAGCTGGACCCTGGCGGGATTGGGCGTCACGACGCCGATGGGTCCCCACCCCGCGTGCCCAACGGCCGCGCAGGATATCGCGGCCACCCTCTTCCTGGCGAGTGACGCCCCGGGGGCGCTCGGAGCGGGCGTCCCCGCCGGGACCTCTTCCGGCCCCTCCGCGTTCGACACCGCCCTTCCGTTCGCGTCCCGCCGGACGGTCCCGCCCGGAGTCCGGGCCGCTGCCGATCCGCTTTTCGCGATCGCCGGCGAAACCGCGCGCGCCTCGATCCGCCCGACCGCCCCGCTCGGATCCCAGGCCACCGCCCGCGCGCGCCGGACGATCGCCCCGCACTCCCCGCTCGGATCCCGGGCCACCGCCTGCGCGCGCCGGACGATCTCCCCGCACTCCCCGCTCGGATCCTGAGCTTCCCCCGCGATATTCCCGCGCATCGCCGCCGCGGAAGCCGCGCTCGCGAGTGCTGGTCTGACCGCTTCCTTCAGAACGCCGGTCACCCACCGGTGCCTTCCGCGGCAACCCGCGTTCATCCGGATGCGGGCGCGCGGCGCGATCCGAACGAGCGGTCCTGTCCCCGCCAGTGCGTTCGCCACGGAAACCGCCGCGACCGGCCGGCCGTTCACCACCTTCGTGGAAGCTCCTCCCACTGCGGGCCCCTGCACCAACACCCGGCCGCTCACGGCTTCCGCGGAAGCCACGCTGGCCAGGATCCCCTCCGCGGGCCCCTGTCCTGTCCTTGCCGCCGCTCTCGTCCCGTCGCGCGCTCGGCGCCCGAACGAAATCCTGCCGAGGCCGTTGCCGGCCGTCGTTTCGCTCCCGGCCGGAATCCCGTTCGCCGCCCTGGCGGTGCGAGCCGTGCCGATCGCTTCGCACTCCGCGCTCGCCGCGAACTGCCCCCCGGCCTGTTTCGACATCGCGATCCACACGAACCGGCCGGTCGCGGCGATCTCCCCGTTCCTCCCGCCCCGCTCGTTCGCCGCGATCGCCTGCTTGCTGTCTGGCCGGGGTTTTCCGCCGAGATTCCCGTTCAGCTCCGGCTCGGCCCTGTGGACGCGGCGCATCTTCTCTCGTTCCGGCGCCGGGCCGCGGCTTCCACGGCCGGTCTGCCGGGCGACCCTCCGTCGTTCCGGCGCCGGGCCGCGACTTCCACGGCCGGTCTGCCGGGCAACCCTCCGTCGTTCCGGCGCCGGGCCGCGACTTCCACGGCCGGTCTGCCGGGCTTTCCTTCTTCGTTCCAACCTCAGGCTGCCGCCTCCACGGCCGGTCTGCCGGGCGACCCTCCCCAGACGACACGCGTGCCGTGGGGCTGGCCGGCCGCCACGGCCGTGCGGCCTGTCCAGCGCGGGACCTTTGGCCCTCGGGGCGCGCGCGCTCCCCTCCCGCTCGCGCTGCCTCCCCTTTCGCGCGATCCCGACTTGATTCGCGGACCCCGTCGGCCGCATCCCTCCCGGCCGGATTCCTTCGCGGTGACCGGTCTCCGGGAGCGGCTGCTGCTGCGGCTGCGGCCATGACGCGGGGGGCCGGACGGCCATTCCCGCCCGCCGGTGATTTTCGGCGTGGCGCCCTGTTCCCCTCTCCTGCCGTCGGCGCGGACGAAACCCCCGCACGGTAGGTGCGAACTACCGCCCGCGGCCGATACACCTGCCGGGCTTCCGTGGGAACCTCGATCGCCTCCTCCGCGGCTTGTGGGCTCGCGGGCGGCTCATCGCCCTCCCGCAAGGCCCGGAGCGCGCTGTCCGTAAGGTGTCCCCCAGTGCGAACGTGATGGAGCAGTTCCAGCAAGTCCCGGGGAAGAGGCGATCGGAATATCGACATTCCTCCCTGAACCGGGTGCTCGAACTCCAGTTGCTCGGCGTGAAGCGCCACCCGCCCGAGAAGCACGGAAGGCTTGCCGTAGCGCTCGTCGCCGACGAGGGGATGACCGAATTCCGCGAACTGGACGCGAATCTGGTTCTTTCGCCCCGTTTCCAGCTCGAGCCGCAGCAGCGTCGCATCCTCGAAGCGCTCCGCCACGTGCCAGTGCGTCACGGCCGACTTGCCTTCGTCAGGATCGCCCGCGGGCCTTACGCGGTGCGTCACCGGATCCACCGACAGCCGGCTGCGAAGCGTGCCTGACTTCTCGCCGATCACGCCCTCGGCGATCGCGAGATACCGGCGGCGGGCGACATGCGTTTCGAACTGCGGCACGAGCCCCCACAGTGCCTCGAACGATCGGGCGAACACCAGCAGGCCCGAGACCTGGCGGTCCAGCCGGTGCACCGCATAGATCTGGGGCTTTCGGATGCCGCGTTCGACCAGAGAATCGAAGAGCCTCTCGGCCAGGGAAGGGGCCTTCAGGTCCGGCGTGGGCACCGACAGGAGCCCCGGATCCTTCTCTACGACGAGGAGGTCCTTGTCCTCGAAGAGGATCCGGAACCCCTCCCCTTGCCGCGGCCGCGGGCGAGGCTGGTAGCGGGTGTGCTGGTCGTAGACGACCTGCACCCGGGTGCCGGGGGCGAGCCGCTCGGCGCGCTCATCCACAGTTCGGCCCGCGACCTGCACGCAGCCGGCGTCCACTAGGCCCTGCGCTACGGAGTTGGGAAAGCGGCCCAGCTCATGCAGCAGAGCCTGGACGGTGATCCCGCCCCGCTCGAGGGGAACGACGAAAACCTGCTGATGCATGGGAACAGTGTAGCCCGACTTCCCCCAGATCCCGCAGAGGCTGGGCTAGGAGCCTGTCGCGCCGGCGCTCGCGATGCGCCGCTCTCCGAGGGATCCTGCAAGCCGGCCGACGGCCCTCGAAAACGTCGCGCAGGCCGACGACAGCTCCGGCCTGCCAGCCCCGGCCCGCTGACATTCGGGGCAGAGCGGCTCGGATCGTTCCATGCGACCCGCACGGCCCGCCTGGCCCGCACGGTCCGGGTGCCGGCCGGCCGAAGTGGAGCCCGGCCGGCGCAAGGGAGCCGGAAGAATCCTGTCCACGAGCATAACCCTCGGCGTCTCGGGCTGGCCGCACGCAGTGCAGGCCCTCGGCCACCTCCCCGTAGCAACGCCCGGCAACAGCCCTGCCGAAGGAGTCCGGGCGATCACGAGCAGCCGCTCGTCGCCCCGCAGTTGATGCAGGCGTAGCAGGACCCGTTGCGGATCATGATCTCGCCGCACTCGTGGCAGGGCGGCGCATCGGCCATGGAGGCATAGACCCGCTTCTCGTTCTGTTCCAGCGCGGAGCGGCCATTGGCGTGGCCGTTACCCTTACCTGCGAGCGCCGCGCCGTGACCCGGAAAGATCGAGGCGTGGATCGTCTCGGACGGGCCTCCCGAGGGATCGTCCTCTCCGCCTTCCCTGATCGGCAATTGCGTAATCTCCGAGGCCTGGTCGCGGGGCAGGAACTTCAGGGCCAGCCACCGGAAGATGTAATCCACGATGGACTTCGCGAACGGAATGTCGGAGTTGTTCGTGTGGCCCGAGGGGTCGAAACGGGAATGGCTGAACTTGTCGCAGAGCACCTTCAGCGGCACGCCGTACTGGAGGGTCAGGGAAATCGCCGTGGCGAACGAGTCCATCAGGCCCGAAACAACCGAGCCCTGCTTCGCCATCGTGACGAAAATTTCGCCTGGGCTGCCGTCCTCGTACATCCCGACCGTGATGTAGCCCTCGTGGGCGGCGATAGAGAATTTGTGCGTGATGGAGCGACGCTCGTCGGACAGCCGGCGGCGCAGGGGACGCGGGGCGCTGGAGAGCACCCCGGCTTCCTTCAGGCTCCCGGCCGACAGCGGCTGGCTGCGCTTGCACCCGTCGCGATAGACCGCGATCGACTTGAGGCCGAGCTTCCAAGCCTCATGATAGGCCGAATCGACCTCCTCGACGGTGACCGACTCGGGGAGGTTCACCGTCTTCGAAATCGCGCCGGAGATGAACGGCTGCACGGCAGCCATCATCCGGATGTGGCCGGAGTAGTGGATGGAACGCACCCCACGGCCGGGCAGCGAGCAGTCGAACACCGGCAGGTCGCCGTCCTTGAGGTGCGGGGCCCCCTCGATCGTCTCCTCGCGATCGATGTAATCGCAGATCGCCTCGATCTCGCTTCGGGAATATCCTAGCCGGTTCAAGGACAGGGGCACGATGTTGTTGACGATCCGCAGCAGGCCGCCGCCGACGAGCTTCTTGTTCTTGATCAGGCCGAGGTCCGGCTCGATGCCCGTCGTGTCGCAGTCCATCATGAAGGCGATGGTACCGGTGGGGGCGAGCACCGTGACCTGACCGTTGCGGTATCCGTGCTTCTCCCCCTGCGCAAGCGCCTCGTCCCACGCGGCGCGCGCGGCGCCGAGGAGGGACGGGGGAACGGACGCGCCGGAAAGGGCGTGGGAGGCGAGGTGATGCTTGCGCACCACCCGCAGGAACGGCTCCCGGTTCGCCGGAAAACCGGCGAAGGGCCCCTGCACCTCGGCGATGCGCGCCGAGCAGGCGTAGGCCTCCCCGCACATCAGGGCGGTAATCGCGGCCGCGTAGGCGCGGCCCTCGTCGGAGTCGTACGGAAGGCCACGGGTCATCAGCAGGGCGCCGAGGTTGGCGTAGCCGAGACCGAGAGGCCGATAGTCGTGGGAGTTCGTCTCGATCACCTGCGTCGGGTAGGAGGCATTGTCCACGATGATCTCCTGCGCGAGGATCGTCGTGTCCACGGCGTGACGGAAGGCCTCCACGTCGAATTCTCCGTCCTCGGGACGGCGGAACTTCATCAGGTTCAGACTGGCGAGGTTGCAGGCGGAATCGTCGAGGAACATGTACTCGCTGCACGGGTTCGACGCGTTGATCCGCCCCGTGGCGAGGACCGGATTCCAGTCGTTGATCGTCGTATCGAACTGCAGGCCAGGATCTCCGCAGGCCCATGCGGCCTGGCAGATCGCATTCATGAGGGCGCGAGCCCGCACGGTCTCGATGGGGCGGCCGGAGGTGACGGCCCGGAGGGCCCATTCCCGGTCCTCAACGACCGCCTGCATGAACTCGTCCGGCACGCGGATCGAGTGGTTGGCGTTCTGGAAGAACACCGAGTCGTAGGCCCCCCCCGGAACGTTGAAGCCCGGGTTGTAGCCCGCTTCGATCAGCGAGTGTGCCTTGCGCTCTTCGGTCGCCTTGCACGCGATGAACTCGGCGATGTCGGGGTGATCCACGTTCAGGATCACCATCTTCGCGGCGCGGCGGGTTTTTCCGCCGCTCTTGATGACTCCCGCGAACGCGTCGTAACCCCGCATGAACGACACCGGCCCCGATGCCGTTCCACCCCCGGCGAGATTTTCGCGGGAGGAACGGATCGTCGAGAGGTTCGAACCCGTGCCCGAGCCGTATTTGAAGAGCATTCCCTCGGTCTTCGCCAGACCGAGGATGGACTGCATCGTGTCCTGCACCGAGTTGATGAAGCAGGCGGAAGCCTGTGGCCTCGGCTCGATGCCGACGTTGAACCAGACCGGGCTATTGAAGGCCAGCTTCTGATGGACGAGCAGGTGGCTCAGTTCGGCCTCGAACGCATCGGCCTCGTCCCCTGTGGCGAAATAGGCGTCGGCGCGGGCCCACTCCGCGATCGTGTGGGCGACCCGGTGGATCAACTGGCGGACGGACCGCTCACGATCCGGCGTGCCCAGCGTGCCGCGGAAGTACTTCTGGACCACGATGTTGGTCGCCAGTTGCGACCAGCCCCGCGGCACTTCGACATCCTGCTGTTCGAAGACGACCTCGCCCCTCTCGCTGGTGATGAGAGCGCACCGGAGTTCCCACTCGACTTCGTCGAAGGGGTGAATCCCCGCTGTCGAGTGCATCCGCCGGTAAGGCGACCCGCCGCGACGGCGCGCGAGGCGCACGGCGGATGAGCCTTCGGGATTGGGGACGCTGCGGGACGCCGTCGGCTCCGCCTGCGGATCGAGCATTCATCCTCCTACGATGTTTCTGTTCCGGCTCGCCTGGAGGCATTTCCCGGAGCCGGGCTGAAGGAACATGGACCGGGCCTGTGCAGACAACACCTCCCCCGGGCGGGTGACAACGGCGATTCGAAGGCTAGCCCCGATCGGATGGGCCTGTCAAGAACCAAAGGCACAAAATGTAGTGGTTATTCCCCCTGGTGATCACAGCATCTTGTGGAAAAGCTGTGGGAGGGCTGTGGGCTGAGGAGATCGGCCCCGCTGCTGGTCGTGGTTCCCGCCGGGGAGCTTCATGGGAATCCCGGCGGAGAGCCTGTGATCCAGTCTCGTCCCCCGCCGAATGCCGCCCCGAGCATGATTCGAGGGGCTTCAACCCCACCAAAAAAAGCGAAGCGCCCTTTGGAGGACGCTTCGCTCGCCGGTAGCGGGAACGCCTGGGGGAGCCATTCTCGGGGATGCGGCTCAGCGTTCCCTTGCGTCTGATAGTGTTATACGCCGGGATCGGGCACTCTGCCGCCCTCCGAGAGCGAACCCTTCTCACCACGAAAACCGCTCTTTTTCAGCGATGAAAAACGGGGATGCGGCTCGTTCGTCCGCTCTGCGGTGAAGGTCGGCCCCGTCGCTTACGAAATTGACTTCAAGGCGTCGAGAAGCTTGCGGTTGTCCCGCTGCTGCGGGATGTCGTAGACCTCGACGTGCCGCACGGTGCCATCCTTGTCGATGATGACCGTCGCCCGGGCGGTGATGCCCTTGTCCTCGAGGTAGAGGCCGAACTTCTTCGCCACGTCGCCTTTCGGATGGAAGTCGGCCAGCAGCGGGTATGACAGCCCCAGGTCCCTCGCGAAAGCCTTGTGGGCCCAGACCGAGTCCACGCTGATTCCGAAAACCTGGGCATTGGCGGTGTTGAACGCCGCCAGATCATCCCGAAAGCAGGTGTTCTCCTTCGTGCAGACGGGGCTGAAGTCAAGCGGGTAGAACGCGAGCACGATCGTCTTGCCACGCAACTGCGACAGCGTGTATTCCTTGTCGTCGCTCCCCTTCAGCGTGAAGTCGGGAGCAACCTGTCCGGCGGTGATGGGCATGGTGAAACCTCCTGTAGGAAACCCTTATCTTATCACCGGCTTCCCGGCAGGGCCGGGGCGGCGTCCCGAACCGCGGGGGCATCGAAGAATTCCTCGATGGCGCCGATGAACTCCTCCGGGGAGCCGAGCTCGCCGATCCGCGCCCTGAGAAGGCGGCCGTTGGGAAGGCCGTGGCTGTACCAGCCTGTGAAGGTGCGGATCTTGTGGAGAGCGTACCGCTCGTTTTCCAGTCGCCGAATCAGATCGAAGTGGCGCAGGATGAGCCCGCGCCGGTCCGAGGGCGATGCCGCCGGCCGCGTTTCGCCCGCGAGGGCTGCCGCGGCAGCCGCGAAGATCCAGGGGTTTTTCATTGCGGCCCGGCCAACCATCACTCCGTCGCAGCCGGTCCGGCGCATCATCTCAATGGCATCCTCGGCGGTCTCGACGTCGCCGTTGCCGATGACCGGAATCGAGAGCGCCTCTTTCAGCCGCGCGATCCCGTCCCAGTTCGCCCGCGGCATGAACATCTGCTTTGCCGTGCGCGCGTGGAGCGTGACACCGTCGACCCCCTCCCCCTCGCAGATCTTCCCCAGTTCGATCCAGTTCGCGCGCGGCTCGTCCATGCCCAGCCGGAACTTGACCGTCAGCGGAATGCGGATGCGCGCGCGCACAGCTCGAATGATGCCCCCCGCGAGGGACAGGTCCTTCATCAGGGCCGCTCCCGCGCATCCCTTGAGGATCTTGTTCGCCGGACAGCCCATGTTGATGTCGCAGACATCGGCGCCGATATCCTCCACTACCCGGGCGGCCTCCGACATGCGCATCGGGTTGGACCCGTAGATCTGGATCGCGAGCGGCCGCTCCTCCCGATCGAACGCCATCTTGTTGAGAGTCGATTCCACGCCGCGGGTCAGGGACTCGGAGGAGATGAACTCCATGGACACGAGCCCCACTCCGCCGATGTCGCGAATGATCCGGCGAAAGGCGCTGTCCGTGATTCCCGCCATGGGGGCGAGGATCAGGGGAGGATCAACGGACACGGCGCCAAAGCGAAGCATGGGGATGAAGATGCTATCTCAGGCGGGAACCCGGAGCCAGCCGCGGAGTTGAGCGATCACTTCCGGCGTCACGCATTCCTCCCCCGCGCGGACCTGCCAGCGGACCGAACCGCGCCGGGTGAAAATCGTCCCTCCGGAGGCGACCCGTGGCCTCACGACGATGAGCCGCTCCGACCGATCCTCCCGCAGCCCCGGCATGAGCCGCCGGAGCCCGGGCCGGGGGTCGCGGGTGATGTCCACGGCGAGCACGAAGTCGGCGGAAAAGGGGGGCGCGAACGCGACGGAAACCGGCATCGCGTCTGCCACGCCACCGTCCAGGAGCCGGTATTCATGCTCCCGGCCGCGGATGCGGACCGGCCCCAGGAGAAACGGCACCGCAGCGCTGGCACGGACGGCCTGCGAAATGGTCACGCCGTCATTTTCCTGCCCCGTGGCGAACAGGACCACCTTCTTCGAGTTGAGGTCATAGGCGAGAACGCCGATCGCCCGCAAGCCATGATGCAGCCGGTCGAAGGAGGCCGCGTCCAGCAGCTCGACCCAGCGGCGCACGGGTTCGGCAGACGGCCAGGCCAGACGCGCAAGCAGCGGGATGCGGGAATGGGAGACCCCGTACGCAAGCAGCATCCGGGATCCCAACCGTGAGACCTGCGCGATGCACTCGTCCGCGTCCCAGCCGACCCCGGCGTGGTAGCCGGCGATCAGCGCTCCCGCCGAAACGCCGACGATCGAATCGATCGGAATGCTCTCGGCGCGCAGCCGGCGCAGCACCCCGAGAGAGGCCCGGCCGCGGAATCCTCCCGCACCGAGAACGAGGGCGAGGCGGGGCACCGAACCATCCCTCACAGTCCCTTCCCCTCGATCGTGCGGCGGCTAACCCATGACTTCGGTGAACCGGCCCATGCTGCGAAACTTGCGGTAGCGCTCATTGAGCCGCTCCTGGGCCGGCATTCCCGAGACCTCCTCGATCTGCCGCGCGAGGAGTTCGCCCACGATCCGAGCGGCTTCGGCCCCGTTCGTGTGCGCGCCCCCCTCCGGCTCCGGAACGATCCGGTCGATCACGCCGAGTTCGTCGAGGTCGCGCGCGGTCAGCCGCAGCGCCCGCGCCGCCGCCCGGGCCTGCGCGGCGTCGCGCCAGAGGATCGCGGCGCAGCCTTCCGGGCTGATGACCGAGTAGACGGCGTGCTCGAGCATGTTGATCCGGTCCCCGATGCCGATGGCGAGCGCTCCGCCGCTTCCGCCCTCACCCGTCACGGTCACGAGGATCGGGACGCGGATCCCCGCCATCTCCCGCAAGTTCGATGCGATCGCTTCGGCCTGCCCGCGCTCTTCGGCGTCGATCCCCGGGTAGGCGCCCGGCGTGTCCACGAAGGTGAGGATCGGCCGGTCGAACTTCTCGGCGATGCGCATCACGCGAATCGCCTTGCGGTAGCCCTCCGGGCGCGCCATGCCGAAGTTCCGGCGGATCTTTTCCTTCGTGTCGCGTCCCTTCTGGTGACCAACGATGCAGACGGGCCGGCCCGAAAAGAGCGCGAAGCCGGCGACGATCGCCGGATCGTCGGCAAATTTCCGGTCCCCGTGCACCTCCACCCATTCGGTGCAGAGATGCTGGATGTAGTCGAGGGTGTACGGACGGCGGGGGTGACGGGCGACGAGGGTCTCCTGCCAGGGCGTCAGCCGGGAGAAGACCTCCCGGCGCAATTCCGACAGCTTCCGCCGGAGCCGGAGGATCTCTTTCTGCCGCGGCTTGTCGTTGAAGCCCGACAACTCCTCGATGCGGCGCTCGATTTCTATGATCGGCTGTTCGAATGCGTCTTCTTCAACTGCCATGGGCCCGTCGTCTCTCGATGCCGGAGCGGACCAGCCGACCCGGCGCGGGGAGTCTTGCCCGGCGCGGGGGGACTGTCAAGACGACTCCCCGTGATCCATGCGGCGGACGAACGCGATTTCCTCCTCCCGGCTCGCGAGGCGCCCATCGAGGCGGGCCGCCCGAAGGCGCTTCAGGGCGAGGCTTCGGGCTGGACCCTGCGGCACCCCGAGCGCCGCGAGATCCTGGCCCGCCAGCAGGGGTTGCACCCGCCGGAGCCTCCCGGCCCACTCCCTCGCGGCGGGCAGAGCCTCGCTCCGGCAGGCGCAGGCGAGCAGGAGCAGCTCGCAGGACGCCCCCTCGGCGGTGGCCGTGATCGCGCTCGCGCTGCCTGCCGAGGCAAGCCTCTCGCCGAGGGAGGCGGCATCCGTGGCGAGCCGCAGCACCCGCTCCTTCGGCCGCCCCGCCATGCCGAGCCGGCCCAGCGCCTCTTTCGCGTCGGCAGCGGAAGCGTCCTGCAGCAACGCTCCGAGGAGCAATGCGAACCGGTCGGGAGCCTGGGCGGTGAGAAGCGGCTCGCGAGATTCCTGGCCCGCGTTGGAAAATCCTCCGTCGTCCCCGCGCGCGGGCCCCGCGATCGCATCCAGCCGGCGAAGCAGGGCGAGGGTCTGCGTCATCGGCTCGAGAGCGGGATGGATCCCGGATAGGAGCGGCATCCCGGAGAAGGCCGAAGCGACCCGCTCCAGAGGCAGCTCCGTCGCAGCGAGATCGAGCTCCCGGCACACGCGAGGACCGGAAACCGTCCCCAGAGCGCCCGCCGCCAGAGCCGCGGCAAGCTGGGTCCGCGTGCCCTCCTCGAGGCGAAACCGCAGCCGGACGGCCAGGCGCACCGCTCGGAACCCGCGCGTCGGATCGTCCTCGAACGATCGGCCGTGCAGCACCCGAAGCAGACCGCCGCGCAGGTCGCGCACACCGCCGCAGCGATCGAGAAGCACCCCCCGGCAGGCGGGCTCGAGGCGTATCGCCATGGCGTTGAGGGTCAGGTCCCGGCGGACGAGGTCTTCCTCAATTGATGCGGGCCGGGTTTCGGGCAACGCTCCCGGGCGCGGATAGGATTCCGTGCGAGCGGCGGCGAGGTCCACGCGCGGGCCGCCCGGCACTTCGAGCTTCGCGGTGCCGAAGCGGCTGCGGGACGCAACCCTTCCCGAAAGCGCCCGCGCGAGGGCCCCGGCGAACCGCGGCTCGCCCCCCTCGATGACCAGGTCCATCTCGTCCACCGCCCGCCCGAGGAGAAGATCCCGCACCGACCCGCCGACGAGGGCGCAGCCGATCCCCAGTTCTCCGGCCAGTCGCCCGGCAGCTTCCACAACCCGCAACGCCGGGAGCGGAAGCCCGCGTGCCAGAAGCTCCGACCGCCTCGTCATCCTCATCGAGGGGCATCCCCTTCAGCGTGGCGCGGCTCTCACTCCGCGCGGGGGTGGTGCCGGTGGTAGACCTTGCGGAGCCTCTCCTGCTGGACATGGGTGTAGATCTGGGTCGTCGAGATGTCCGCGTGGCCGAGCATCGCCTGGACGGAGCGGAGATCCGCTCCCCCCTCGAGCAGGTGGGTGGCGAACGAGTGGCGGAGGACATGCGGGGAGACCTTTCCGCGTATCCCCGCCCGGGCGCCGTAACGGCGGATGATCCGCCAGAACGACTGCCGCGTCAGCGGCTCTCCGCGGGTACCGAGAAAAAGATTCGACGCCGGTCGTGTCCGCCGGGCGGCCAGTGCCGGGCGGACCGCGCGCAGGTATTCGGCTACCCGGTTGACAGCCATTTCTCCAACCGGCACGAGGCGTTCTTTCGATCCCTTTCCGAAGGCCGTGAGAAAGCCCGAGGATAACTGAAGGTCCGACACTTTCAGCCCGAGAAGCTCCGACACGCGCAGCCCCGAGGCATAAAGCAGTTCGAGAGCCGCCGCGTCGCGCAGCCCGAGCGGGTTGCCCCGATCCGGAGCCGCAAGCAGCATCTCGACCTGCTCAGGAGTCAGGAATCGCGGCAGGCCGGGCCGGACGCGCGGGCGGTCCAGGTCGGCGGAGGGGTCCTTTCCGATGATGCCCTGGTCGAGGAGCCACTTCATCAAATTCCGGGTCGCCGACAAACGCCGGGCGACCGTTCTCCCCGATGCGCCCGCGACGCGCCAGAGGCGCAGCAGCTCGAGAAGGTCCTCGCGGCGGACGGACTCCACCGGGCGCTTGCGAGCGGCCATGGCGGATTCGAGGAGGCCGACGTCCCGCCCGTAGCTCTCCAGCGTGTTGCGCGACATCCCGCGCTCGGCGGAGAGATGATCCAGCCAGGCCCGCACCAGCGGCGAGCGAGCCTGGGCGGGCGGGGCGGCGCGGCTTGCCGTGGCAGCTGCCTGCCTCCCGGGCCGTGCGGCTTCCTTCCTCACGCGCGCGGTTCCCTCCGTTGCGGTCACGACCCACGCCTCGGCTCGTCCCGCGCGTCGAGGAGAAAGGTGACGGGACCATCATTGACCAGTTCGACCTGCATCATCGCGCGGAACTGCCCCCGGCGAACCGGCCACGCACCAGTGACACGACGCGTCCGATTTCCTCGACGCCGAGAAGCGACGACAGCGTCACGGCGAGGGCGATACCGAAAACAACGTCGGCGATCAGCCAGGCTGCACCCGGCAGGCCGTGGCGCAGGGACTCCGGGGCAACGCCCCACATCAGAGCGCACACGGTGCCCATGGCCAGCGAAACGGCCCCCGATCGTGCGAGGAGCCTCCCGACGCCGAGTCCCGCGAAGCCGCCGATCCGCCGGCCGAGGAGAAACCAGAGCACGAGGACGTTCAGGCACGCCACCATCGAAGTCGAGAGCGCCAGCCCCTGGTAGCGCATGACGGGGACGAGAGCGAAGCTCGCACCGACCTTGACGCCGACCGACAGAAAGGAGACTCGCACGGGGGTCTTCGTATCCCCCAGCGCGTAAAAGGTGGGCACGACGACCTTCAGGCAGGAATAGGCGGCCAGCCCGACGGCGTAGAACAGGAGAATCGATGCCGTGGCCTGGGTATCGCCGGCGTGAAACCGTCCCCGCTCGAACAGCACGCGGATGATCGGTTCGCGCAGGGCGATCAGCCCCGCCGTGGCGGGAAGAGCGAGGGCGAGGGTCAGCCGCACGGACGATGCGACGCGGCGGCGCAGCGCGTCCATGTCGCCCGCCGCGGCATCCTGCGACACGCGCGTGAGATTCACCGTTCCGATGGCCACGCCGATGAGCCCGATGGGCAGATACATCAATCGGAACGCGTACGAAAGCCAGGACTGCGCCCCTTGCCACATCGAGGCAAACTGGCTGTCCACGAGGATGTTGATCTGCGTCGCGGCGAGGCCGATCGTCGCCGGCAGCATCAGGGCGCCCATCCGGCGGACCCCCGCGTCGCCGAAGTCCGGAACCGGCCGGAGACGAAACCCGATGCGCCGGGCCACCGGCACCTGGACCGCGAACTGAGCCGCGACGCCCGCGAGCGCGCCCATAGCCAGAGCGTAAATGGGCGGAAAGCCCGTGGCGCGCGCGACGGGGTAGAGTCCTATCGTGACGCCGATGTTGACCGCGTTGAATACCGCCGGAGCAAGAGAGGGAAAGAAGAACCTGTTGAATACGTTCAGCACTCCCATCATTACGGCGGCGAGCGCGATGAAGAGAAGGAACGGCGACATGATCCGGGCCAGCCCTGTCGCCAGTTCCACCTTGCCGGGAACGGCGAGGAAGCCCGGAGCGAGGGCTATCACGATCGGGCGCGCCCCGACGATGATCAGAATCGTCACCACACCGAGGGTCAGGATGAGCACGCCGATAACGGCGTTTGCCAGCCGCCAGGCCGCCGCGGCACCGTCCTTTTTCAGGATGGACGTGAAGGTCGGCACGAAGGCCGCGGACAACGCTCCCTCCGCGAACAAGTCCCGTAGCAGGTTGGGAATGCGAAACGCCGTCAGGAAGGCGTCGTACTCGGCGGAAGCGCCGAAGAGAGCGGCGATGACCGACTCGCGGACCAGCCCGAAAACGCGGCTGATCATCGTCGCGGTGCTGACCGCCCCGGCGGAGCGGGCCAGCGAGGGCGCAATTGGGCCTCCGCCGCCGGCCGGGGACGCGGGCGTCACTTCGGAAACCGGCTCGCGCGAGCCACCGGCCGTCATCGCGTGGGCGATTCTGCCCGACCGTCCCGGCCTCCCGCAAGGAGACGGCCCCGTCCGGCCGACTGCAGGCACACGGATGGCAGTTCCCCAGCCGCTCCGAGCCGGAGGTTCCCGCCCCCGGGAGAAAAGGCATCCACGGAGTGGACCAGGTTTCTGCGCCCGGTGCTACAATTCGATGGAATTTCAGAGGGAGAAAATAGAAATGGCGAGCCTGAACAAGATCTTCCTGATCGGCAATCTCGGCCGCGATCCCGAGATGAGGGCCACCCAGAGCGGCATTTCGGTGTGCAACTTCACACTGGCGACGAACGAGCGGTGGAAGGACAAGAGCGGACAACAGCAGGAAAAGACGGAATGGCACCGGATTGTGGCCTGGGGCGCCCAAGCCACTTTCTGTGAGAAGTACCTGAAGAAGGGACGGCAGGTTTTCGTCGAAGGCTCGATTACCACCCGTGAGTGGAACGACCGGGAGGGGAACAAGAAGACGACGACCGAGATCAGGGCCTTCCGGATCCAACCTCTCGATCGTCAGACCGAAAGAACCGAAGGAGCCGCCCCAGCCGCTGAAGAGACCGATCCCGAGTATCAGGACGACGAGAACATCCCGTTCTGAGGCCCGGCTTTGTGGCCTGGCTGCGGCGAGCCGGCCTTGCTCCCCCCGGGGGTGCGTCGTATATTCGCCGCCGCCCGGGGCAGGCTCCGCGCGGAGCCTGCTGCCCGGGAGTAGCGTCTCCCGCGGCCTGTGGCCATGGGCTGGATGAGGGCTTCCCGTTGAAATACCACACCCTTGCGCCCGGGTCGGGCTTGCGACGCGGAGTCATCGCCCCGGCTCTGCTTCTTCTCCCGGGCCTGGCCATCGCTTCCGCGCACATGGTCTCGCCGAAAGACGGAGCCATCGTCGCTCCCCGCCCGAACCTCGTTTTCAAGGTGGACAACTACAACGACAAGATGAAGTTTTCTGTCGAGCTGTCGCGGGACCGGTTCAAGGAGGACAGCCGGATCTGGGACATGCGACGAACCCTGCGGGGTTGGACCATCGCAATGGATGAGAAGGAAAAGGGCGAGGGAGGAGAGTTCCTCGTCCCCGAGGATCTGGGCGAGGGAAATTGGTCGTGGCGGGTCTTCGTGAATGACAGCGGCGCCAGCTCCGGACCCGACTTCGTCGGTTCGTTTGTCGTCGACGCCTCCCCTCCCGCGGAGGTGGACGGGCTGCGGGTCGTGAAAGATCCGGAGGCCGGCGGCATTCGTCTAACCTGGGATCCCGTCGCGATCGACGTGAACGGAAACGCGGAGAGCGTTTCAAGCTATCGGGTTTACTGCTACGACAAGAATGGGTTTTTCCCCCAGGGAAACCTGAAACTGCTTGGCACGACGGATCGGCAAATCTACGTGGATTCGAACGGGTTCAAGGCCCGCAGTTCGATCGCCTTCTACCGGATCACTGCGGTGGATGAGGTAGGCAACGAGTCCCCGCCGCCGAAGAACCCTTATTACCCGGAGCAGCCCGTCCGCGAACGGAAGCACCGGCCGGAAGGCGCCGCGCCCCCGCCCAAGGACCGCCCGAAGACCCGGCAGCCCCTCATACCCCGCCCGCCCGCAGACAAAAAGAGCGGGAGCGACTCGGCGAAGTAGCCGCCGGATTCGCTGGTTCCCTCGCGCGAAGAGTACTCTACCCCTGTGGTTGAGGCGCCGGTGGCTGCGGAGTCACGGCCCGAGTCGCTTCGACGAGCGGCGAGTCCGGAAATTCCTTGGCGAGCTGCTGGAGCGTCTGGTTGGCGTCCTGCGCTTTGCCTGCCTGCTTTTGCACTCGCGACAACTCGTAGAGCGCGAGATCTTTCGGGTAGCCCTCGGGCCGATCGGCCAACTCGCGCAGCTTCTGCGCGGCTCCCGCCAGGTCACCACGGAGCGCCGCGGCCGAGGCGACTCCGTGCCGGGCAAGACCCTTCAGCATCGGATCGGTGGCCCCACCGACCGCCGACTGAAAGGCGCTTTCCGCATCGGATGCCCGATTGAGCTGCAGCAGCGCCACGCCGCGGAAATAGTCGGCGAGCGGGTGCGCGGCGCCGGAGGGCTGCGCGGCATCGAGGGCGGAGAGAGTGGCCTGCGCCCGGGCGGTGCGGGACGGAAAAGTCGGAGCGACTGGGTCGGACGGGTTTGCCCCTGATTCAACCACCGGGGCGTTGATCAGGGACGTCGCGCGGGCAACCTTCTGCCGGGCGGCCTCGCGGGAATGCGACATCCAGCTCGTCACGGCGAACCCGACGATCATCAGGAGCACAAGACCGCCCACGACCGCCGCGGCCTGCTGCCAGTTCTGCTCAATCCACAGGGACACCCGCCCCATCGTGTCCACGAACTCGTCGTGCTTCATATCCTGGCGGGTGATGCGTTTCGTCGTGGCCATAACTCTCCTTGTTGGTGGGCGTGGGAGGACTTGAACCCCCGGCCAAGAGTTTAGGAAACTCCTGCTCTATCCGCCTGAGCTACACGCCCCCCGGGATGCGCCCGCAAACACTTGAGATTGTCAGAATTCCGCGCCGCTGTCCATCCCCCGGGGACGGCTCGGACTCCCGCTTCCGCATGACGGGGGCCAGCCCGCCCACCTGAAAGGCTGACCGGCGCATCAGCGGGTTCAATAGGTGATGAGGGAGAAGATCGGAAGCCCTGCCAGCCGTTCCCGGCCTCGCAATGCGGCCAGTTCGATGAGAAACGCGCAGCCGAGAACGGCCCCTCCTGCCTCCCGGGCGAGGGAGACCGTCGCGGCAGCGGTGCCGCCGGTGGCGAGCAGGTCATCGAGGACGAGCACCCGCTGCCCCTTCTCGATGGCGTCACGGTGGATCTCGAGGGAGTCCTGCCCGTACTCCAGAGCGTAGCTGACCGAGAAGGTCTCCCCTGGCAGCTTTCCCGGCTTGCGCACCGGCACGAACCCCGTGCCGAGCTGGTAGGCCACCGCCGAGCCGACGATGAAGCCGCGCGACTCGATTCCGAGGATCTGGTCGATCTCCTCCCCGCGAAAGCGCTCAACGATCCGGTCAATGGTGGTCCGGAAGGCGGCCGGATCCCGAAGAAGGGTCGTAATGTCCCGAAAGAGGATTCCGGGTTTTGGAAAATCGGGAATGTCTCGGATCAGCGCTTTCAGGTCACTCATGAGGATCCTCTTCAGTGGACGTCAAAGCCCGTCAGCCGGGCTTCCGGGACCTTGTCTTCACGCTCGACCCGGGCGACGTCGGAGCGCGGCGGACCTGCCGCCAGGTCCGACTCCAGTGCGTCGAGCGCCTTCCCGGCCCCCTGCGCAAAAACCTCCACGCTTCCGTCCGCCTGGTTGCGGACCCATCCCGAGACGCCGAGCAGGCGGGCCCGCTTCACCACGAACCAGCGGAAACCGACCCCCTGAACGACGCCCCGGACGATGAAACGAAACGCGACAGTCATCGGCCAGGAGTGCTGAAAATACCCGTCCATCCCGGTCCCCGTCAACGACTCCTGACGGGGAGGGCATGCACCATGGTTTCCATTTCGGCCGTTCTGTCCCTTCTCTGTCTCCCGAACGCCGCAGCCGGCCGATGCGACCACTCCTGCCCCCCCCGGGCTTCCCCTGCGGCCGGATGCGTGGGAAAATAACCATCGAGGCCAGAAGAGCGCATCCAAATCCTTGGTTTGTCCCTTGAGTCGGAGCGCGGGACGGCGTTTCCGGAGGCCCTCCCGGCTCCCGGCGAGGCGAGGTCGCATCGATCCATGAACGAGACCGGGAATGAGAAGACGGGGCGGGGGGATCGGCCGATGCCTTCGTTCTTCTTCGGGCTGCTGCTTCTCTGCGCGAGCACCTTGATGTACGAGGTGGTGCTCACCCGTCTCCTCTCCGCCATCTCGTGGTACTACCTCGCCTTCGTCTCCGTCTCGACCGCGATGTTCGGGATGACAGCGGGGGCGCTCGTGGTTCAGCTGCGTCCCAGCCTCTTCAGCGCTCCGCAGGTGCCGCGACGGCTGATGCAGGCCTCCTTCGCCATGGCGGTGTCGCTCCCGCTGACGCTTCTGACCATGCTCGCGGTGCCGCTGGAAGTGTCGCGTTCCGCTCAGGTCCTGTACACCTTTCTTCTTTTCTCCGCCATCATCGCGGTTCCATTCTTTTTTTCTGGAATCGTCGTCTGCCTGTCGCTGACGAAGACACCGTATCCCGTCGGCCGGGTCTATGCCGTGGACCTGCTCGGGGCGGGGGCTGGATGCTTCGGCGCGGTGGTGCTGCTGAAGCTGATCGACGCGCCGAGCGCGATGTTCGCGATCTCCGCTCTGGTGTTCGTGGGGGCCGCCGGCTATGCCGCCCATGCCGGGGAGCCGAAACGCCGGACACGATGTCTTCTCTGGGCTCTGGGCGCCCTCGTGTTGACGGTCCTGAACGCCTCGACGCTTTACGGGATCCAACCCATCTGGGCCCGAGGGGGTCTCGATGACCGCTCGCAGCTCCTCACCGAGATCTGGAACCCGATCTCGAAGGTCGCCGTCCACACCCCGCGACTCGCCATGCCGCTGATGTGGGGGGCCAGTCCCAGGATGCGGAGGATCCAGATCGAGAAGATCGGCCTGGACATCGACAACGGCGCCGCCACCGACATCGTGCGATATGAAGGGGATCCTGCGAAGCTCGACTATCTCCGCTACGACGTGACCTCGGTCGCCGCCCAACTGCGAAAGGGGGGGGAGGCGGCGATCATCGGCGTGGGCGGAGGGCGCGACGTCCTCAACGCGGTGGCCAACGGGTTCCGCCGCATCGTCGGGATCGAGGTTAACCCCGCCATCCTGGACCTCGTGTCACGCCGGCTGGCTGGGTTCTCGGGGTTCGGCCGGATCTCCGGGCTGGAGCTGCACGCCGACGAAGGCCGCAGCTTTCTGACGCGGGCCGACGAGAAGTTCGACCTCATCCAGGCCTCGATGGTGGACACCGCGGCCGCTACCGCCGCCGGCGCCATGACGCTTTCCGAGAACTCGCTCTACACCGTTGAAGGATGGAAGATCTTCTATGACCATCTGAAGCCTGGAGGTCTGATCAGCTTCAGCCGCTGGTACGAAGGGCCGGAAGGCTCGCAGACGTACCGGATGGTCGCCCTGGGCTGGGCGGCGCTGCTCTCCGAGGGCGCCGCCGATCCGGCCGCTCACCTCGCGCTCCTGAGCTCGGGCCCCGTCGCCACGCTGATCCTCAGCAACCGGCCGCTGTCGATCGAGGATTTGTCGGCGCTGCGGGAGATTGCCTCGGAAATGGACTACAAGTTCATTCTGATGCCCGGCGAAGAGCCCCGGGTCCCGGAGCTGCGCCGGATCGTCGCGGCTCGCACGCTGGGCGACCTGGCGGCATTGAAGTATGGAGGCCCGTACGACTACTCGCCGGTCTACGACTCCTCGCCGTTTTTCTTCCACTCGGTTCACCTGCGCAACATTCCGATGATGATGAGGAGCGTGTGGATCGGGCGCGGGCCGCTGCGCGCCCTGGCATTCCTCGCCTGTTTCCTCCTGGCTGCGGTGATCCTGGTGGCACTCACCATCGTGATCCCGCTGTGGCGCCTGGGCGGCGCGCCGGCCGCCGATCGCTCGCGGCTGGCAGGCGGGGTCGCATATTTCATCGCCATCGGAACGGCGTTCATGTTCGTCGAGATCGCGATGATGCAGCAGCTGTCCGTCTTCCTCGGCCATCCCATCTACTCGCTCGTCGTGGTTCTGGCCGGCCTGATCTTCTCCTCGGGCCTCGGCAGCCTCTCCTCGGAGCGGTTCCGCTTCGGATCGGCTCTCACCAGCCGCGCACCCGCGCTGCTGTCGGGGCTGGCTGTCCTTCTCTACTCGGCCGCCGTTCTCTGGGTCATTCACCATTACGTCGCCCTGGTTCTCTGGCAGAGGGTCTCGATCTGTCTCGTCCTGATCGCGCCCCCGGGCCTGTTGATGGGCTTCTGCTTCCCGGTGGGCCTGAGATGGATGAACACGCTGGGGCAACGGGAGAATCTGGCCTGGATGTGGGCCCTCAACGGCGCCGCGGGCGTGCTGGCGAGCTTCGTCGCGATCATCATTTCGATGGAGACGAGCATCAGCGCCTGCGTGTGGATGGGGTCGGCCTGCTATGTCCTGGCCGCCCTGGTTCTGCCGGTTTCGAGAAGGCCGGAGGAGAGCGCCATCAGCTCGCGAGCGGCTCGCGCGGCTTGAGCGTGCCGGCCGCCAGAGCGCCCGCCGCAGGAAGCTGATTCACAAGGGGATGACTTGGTCGGGGCGAGAGGATTCGAACCTCCGACCCCCTGCTCCCGAAGCAGGTGCGCTACCAGGCTGCGCTACGCCCCGACTGGAAAAAGCGGCAGAAGAGCAAGGATTCTAAGCGGGGCGTCCGGCGGTGTCAATTTGACTCGCCGTCTTCGGGCCAGCCGAATTTCCCCACGAGCTTGACGAAGGAGACGGGACCGTGCCGCTCGACGACCGGCCCCGCCGGCCCGGCCGTCACCACGGTCAACTCCTGCTGCTCGGCCGTTCCGATCGGGATGACCAGGCGGCCTTCCGGGCCGAGCTGATCCACGAGGGGGGCGGGAATGTCCGGTGATGCGGCCGCCACGATGATCGCGTCGTAGGGGGCCCATTCCGACCAGCCGTAGGTCCCATCGAAGACCTTGATGCTCACGCGGTTCTGCAGTCCGAGCGAGTTGGTAACAGCTCTCGCGCGGCGGGCAAGAACGGCAATCCGCTCGATCGCCCAGACGTGCTTCGCGAGGTGCGCCAGGATCGCCGTCTGGTAGCCTGAGCCGGCGCCGATTTCCAGGACGCGCGATTCGGGAGCGATGCGGGCGAGTTCCACCATGATCGCCACGACCCACGGCTGGGAAATCGTCTGTTTCTCCCCGATGGGGAGGGAGTGGTCGCCATAGGCCTTCGCCTGCAGCCCCTCCTCGACGAAGAGGTGCCGAGGAATTTCACGAAAGGCCGCGAGCACGCGCGGGTCGTGAATGCCGCGCGCGGCCAGGTGCTTCTCCACCATGCGTCCGCGGGCGATTTTGTAGTGGTCGAGGGACAGGAGTCACTCCTTCCAGGGCGGATCCTGGAGGAGACGCTTCCAGGACGCATGGTGCGTCAGGTCCGGATGAAGCGGCGTCACCGAGATGAACCCTTCGATGATGGCGGTGCGATCGCTCAGGGGATCCTCCCTCCATTCCGGCGAAAGGTCGCTGATCCAGAACTCCACCCCCTCCACCGGGCCCGGAGGCCCTGCGACGGGCGACACCGGGGTGACGTCCCGCCGTCCCTGACGGGTCAGGCGGATCCCCCGCGGCTCCCCTGCGGGAACGTTCACGTTGAGGAGCGTGTCGGGAGGCAGGCCCTTCTCGAGCACGCGGGCGGCAATGCGGCGGGCGATGTCTTCAGCCGCCGCCCAGCTCATCGCGCCGGAACGGTCCATCGAGACCGCGATTGCGGGACGGCCGAGCAGGGTGGCCTCGAGCGCCGCGGCCACGGTGCCCGAGTAGGTCACGTCGTCGCCGATGTTCAACCCGGCGTTGATTCCCGACACGACGAGGTCCGGCAGCCGGTCGAACAGCTTGAAGAAACCGAGGTTGACGCAATCGGTCGGGGTTCCCTCGACCGCGAACCAGCCCGGAGCGACGCTGGCGACCCGCAGGGGCCGGCCGAGAGTCAGCGAGTGGCCCGCCCCGGAGTGGTTGTGCGCGGGGGCCACGACCACGACGTCGCCGAGCGTTGCCATGGCCCGTGCCAGCGCGGCGATGCCCTCGGCCTCGATGCCGTCGTCGTTACTGACCAGGATGCGGGGGGACAAAAGGGGGTCGTTTCCTCAGTGACTCGTGCTCATTATACGGGAGGCGGGCCGCTTTCGATAACCCGAAGCCTTCCCCCGGATGCCCCTTCCCCCCAGAAAGGATTTTCTTGCACTAGAGCGCAGAAAAGCGTATCACTTCTCACAATTCTTCCTTTGGAGGGGAAAGCCATGGCGGGCAATCGAATCTACAGGGTCGCCGTCCTCGCGCTGGCAGGGGCTATTTTCAGCACGGGAGCGTTTGCGGCTTGCGAAAACATCGGATCCGTGTTCGAGGCGACCGTTTCGGGTGGATCCATCCTCCCGGCCGGAACGCTTCAGCTGGCCGTCTTTCCGAACGGAACGTCGGTCACGATCAACGGCACCTTTACCGGAAACGCGGGAGAGTCTGCGATCCTGACGGGCACCCTGACACTCGCCGGAAACGTCCTAACGGGCACGGTGGACATCTCCGGCGACATCAACGCGTCCGGACTCACCTTCTCGGGCAAGCTGAACGGCAAGAAGACCAAGCTCAAGATGGAGTTGACGGACGCCTTCGGGGCAAAGAGGAAGCTGAAGGCGGGCCCGCTTCCGGGCGGCGCCTTCCTCATGGCGACGGTGGACGGCGCTCCCTGGGTCGCCGACCCGGGTACGGAAGCAGCAGATTGGAACACCAACTACCGCCAGCTCCAGGTCAGCGGATACCACTTCTTCCCCGATGGCTCTATCAACGGCGTCGCTCTCGGGATCCTGGACACGGGGTTGAACTTCCCCTACGAGTTTCAACTGGGAGAGCAGAGCCAGCGGGTCGGAAGCGGGATCTACACCGAGGCCTCCGCATACAGCACGGTTCAGACCTGGCGGACGGACGCGACGCACACGGGAACACTGACGATCTGTTCCTTCAACCCGAAGAAGGGGCGGATCAGCGGCACCTTCTCGTTCGACAGCACCCCCTTGTTCTTCGAGGGGCCTCCCGTCAGCGTCCTCGGTGGGTCATTCAGCCTGGCCGTTCACGTCCCGAAGTGAATTTCCGCCGGCCGGGTTGCCGCGCCCGGCAGGCGAAAAGTCCGTGACGCAGGGACGGAGGTGGCCGGAAGGCCGCCTTCGGTTTCTTCTTCGCCCGCTACCGGCCCTTCCCTTCGAACAACGGCAGGTATTGCCCGTACCCCTCCTCCTCGAGCTTTTCGGCCGGAATGAAGCGCAGCGCGGCGGAGTTCATGCAGTAGCGCAGACCCGTCGGCGCCGGCCCGTCGTCGAACACATGGCCGAGGTGCGAGTCGGCGTGGGCGGAGCGAACCTCGGTGCGCGGAAGATGCAGGCCGTAGTCTGACTTCGTCTTGATGTTTGCGGGATCGAGGGGCTTCGTGAAGCTCGGCCAGCCCGTGCCGGATTCGTACTTGTCGATCGAGCTGAACAGCGGCTCGCCGGACACGACGTCCACGTAGATGCCGGGGCGGTGATTGTTCCAGTAGTCGTTGGCGAAGGGCCGCTCCGTGTCGGCGTTCTGCGTCACCTCGTACTGAAGCGGGGTGAGGCGCCGCTTGAGCTCGGCTTCGTCGGGCTTGTGGAAGGTGCCGGTCCAGCCCTTCGGTTGTGCCGAGGCCGGGGCGGAAATTCCGGAGGATGAAGCACCGGCGCCCGCCTGCGCTCCGGCCGCGCCGTTAGAGTGGGCTGTTCCGCCCGAAGATACGCCAGCCATCGCGCCCCAGATCTCTCGGAGCCGGGCATCGCGACCACATCCTTCCCGGTAGGAGTGATAGCGCACGGGGTCCTTTTTGTAGTAGTCCTGGTGATAGTCCTCGGCCGGGTAGAAAACCGAGGCCGCGACGATCTGCGTCGCGATCTTCCCCTTGAAGCGGGGCTCGGCTTCGAGCTTGCGCTTCGACTCCTCCGCCGCGAGACGCTGGGTGTCGTCGAGCGCGAAGATGGCCGAGCGGTACTGAGTCCCGTGGTCGCAGAACTGCCCGTCCTTCTGCAGGGGATCCACGCTGTGCCAGAACACCTCCAGCAGGCGGGTGTAGCTGATCTTCGCGGGCTCATAGACGACGCGAACGGATTCCGCATGACCCGTGATCCCCGCGGAAACCTGCTCGTAGGTCGGGTTCATCTTCGACCCGCCGGTATACCCGGACGTGACGGAGAGGACCCCGTCGAGCCCTTCGAACGCGGTCTCCTCGCACCAGAAGCATCCTCCGGCGAAAATCGCGGTGCCCGACCCCGGCGCGGCGGGCGGCACCGGTCGAGGAGGCTGCCCTGCGGCTGACGCCGCGGGCGTCGCCGGTCGAGGAGGCTGCCCTGCGGCTGAGGCCGCGGGCGGCACCGCCTCTGTCAGGAGGCCCGACGAGGCAGCGATGATTGAAACGCCTGCAGCAAGAGCCGAAAAAAGCATTCTGGTTCGCAAGAAGCGTTCTCCTTTTTTGAAAGTCCCCGTCTCGGCCCTTGGATGCTCCCCGACCCGGCACGGTGTCATGGCCAGCAAAGCGCCGCAGGCGGCGGTGCGATCACGGTCATTTCAACCCCGGTTCGCGGATGACGAAACGCCAGTTCCAGCGAGTGCAGGAGGTAGCCGGCATCGCCCGGAAGGGCCGTCGTCGCCGGCCGGGGAATCCCTCCGGGGCCGTAGAGCGGGTCGCCGACGAGCGGATGCCCGGCGGCGGCAAGGTGAATGCGGATCTGATGGGGCCGGCCCGTCGCGATCCGGACCTCGCAGAGAAACTCTTCGCCCCGCCGCTGCAGCACGGTGATGCGACTCGACGCCGCCTTTCCGCCGGGCGTTGCGGCGTGGACCGTGCCAAGAAGCGGATGCGTCACGGGCCCGATCGCGACATCCACCGTCGTTTCATCCCACGACGGGTCGCCAACGGCGAGGGCACGGTAGCGCTTTCCGACTTCGCGGTCGGCCCACTGCCGTGACAGATCGGCTGCCGCCCGCCGGGTGCGGGCGAACAGGACGGCTCCCGATGTCCAGCGGCCGAGGCGGTGGAGGGGCGAGGCGGCCGGGTAGGCATCCCGGACCCGGTGCAGCAGCGTGGTCCGCAGGAACCCGGCACCCGGCAGCGTCGGCAATCCCGCGGGTTTGTCCACGACGAGGAGGTCGTCGTCTTCGAAGAGCACCGAGAACCGTCCATCCGCCTCGGGCTCCTCCCACGCCGGACGGCGCCACAGCAGGTTCATCCCTGCCCGAAGCGGCTCATCACAACGCGCCGGGCAGCCGTCGAGGCGAACGAGCCCCGAGAGAATGCGCGATTCCCACTCCCGTCGGGAGGAGTGCCGGTAACGGCCGGCGAGGTAGTCGAGAAGCGTCCGGTCCCCTGCCCCGGGCATGATCCGCTCGCGATAGTCGAACCCTTCGTTCGTCATGGAATGGCCGATGTCGGAAGAGAAAGGCTAGCACGCCGGCGCGGCGGGCGCCGCAAGCACGACCTGCGGGTTTGCTCCAGCCGCCTCGAACGCGGAAAATGAGGGGTTGATGGGAGGACAGCATGGCACGCCGTCGCAGGATGCGAGGCATCGTCGGGTTGGTTCTTGTCCTCGCGGCAATCGCCGGGGGGCTCTGGTGGTGGTTCCGCTGGCGGGATGCCGGAAAATCGGCGGACACGTATCGCACCGAGCCCGTCAGCCGGGGCGACGTGACGATGACCGTGACCGCCACCGGAACCGTCTCCGCGGTCACGACGGTTCTCGTCGGCAGCCAGGTTTCGGGGATCATTGCCGGTCTCCATGCCGACTTCAACAGCCCCGTCACGAAGGGCCAGCTCCTTGCGGAACTGGACCCGACGCCCTTCCAGGCCACCGTCGCCCAGCGCCAGGCGGACCTCGAACAGACCCAGGTCCAACTGCGGAACGCGGAGTTGCAGTTCCACCGGCAGGAGCGCCTGCTTGCCGAGGATCTCAGCCCCCAGGCCGACTACGATGATGCGCAAGCCGCCCTCGACGCCGCCCGAACCCGGGTGAACCAGACGCAGGCGGCACTCGATCAGGCGCGAACCAACCTTGCGTACACACGCATCCTCTCGCCCATTGAAGGTGTCGTCGTCGAACGGCAGTACGACGTCGGCCAGACCGTCGCCGCCTCGTTTCAGGCGCCGACGCTTTTCACGATCGCGCAGGACCTCAAGAAAATGAAGGTGCAGGCCGACGTGGACCAGTCCGACATCGGTCGCGTGCAGGTCGGACAGGTCGCCCGCTTCACGGTGGATGCCTATCCCGGCGAGGAGTTCCGGGGCCGGATCACGCAGATCCGCCTCAACGCCACGGTGAACCAGAACGTCGTGAGCTACCCCGTCATCATCGAAGTGCCCAACCCGGAGGAAAAACTCCGTCCAAAGATGACGGCCGATGTGACCTTCGACGTGGCGACGGTGAAGGACGTTCTGCGCCTGGCCAGCGCGGCACTTCGTTTCCGGCTCGCGCCGAGCGCCAACGGCGAATCCGCGACGCGGCCCTGGTTCGGCTTCGGCTCGCGCGGCGGTGGGAGCCCCGAGCGGGGCCCGGCCGGCGGAACGGGAACCGGTGGCACCGGGGGTGGGTCGGGTTCGCCGGGCGGAGCCGCGGATGCGGCCGGCCGAAGCGGGGGGGTACGGGCAGCCGAATCCGCGCGTGAGCCGCGCGGTTCCACCGGGGCCCGGCATGGCGGGCCGTCGCGCGCCCCGGGAACATCGTCGCCGGCCGATCGGACAGCGGCGAACGGCACGCCTGCTGCGGCCGAGTCGACCAGGGGACCGGCGGGTGACGGCAACGCCGCAGCTCCCGCCCACGAGGGAGCCGCCTCCGCATCGCATGGCTCGGGACCCACCGCCGGTTGGACCGCCGCGAAGAATGCGATCGGCGAGGCCGTCGGAGGCACTCCGGCCGGCAGGCGCACCCAGACGGTCTATCGGCTGGGGACCGATGGCAAGCCGGAAGCCATGGAGATCCGGACGGGAATCTCGGACGGGCGTTTCGCGCAGATCGTCGAGGGCGCCCTGCAACCGGGCGACAAGATCATCGTGGGGATGGTCACGGCGAAGGCCGACTCCTCGCAACAGCCGTTCGGCGGACGGAGGCCCTTCTGAGCGCTCCGCTCGCTCGCACCGGGAGCATCCTCAAGGTGGGCCTCGGCGCCCTTCTCGCCCACAAGATGCGCTCGCTTCTGACCATGCTCGGCATCATCATCGGGGTGGCCTGCGTCATCGCTATGGTCGCGGTTGCGGCGGGCGCCTCGCAGTCCATCCAGTCGAACATCACCGCCCTCGGCACAAATTTCATCATGATCTTCCCCGGCGCGGTGACGCAGTCGGGCGCACGCATCTACACGGGGCAGTCCACGCTGACCCCCGAGGATGCCGTGGCGATCCGCGCCGAGTGCCCGTCCGTCGCCTACGTCTCCCCCGGGGTTCGAAGCGCGGGACAGATTGTGGCCGGGGAGATGAACTGGGGCACCTCGATCCAGGGAGTCGGTGTGGACTACCCCTTCATCCGCGCGTGGACCGTCGAGCAGGGGGATTTCTTCACCGATGCAGACGAGAAGGGGGGCGGGAAGGTCTGTGTGCTCGGCTCAACGGTGGCGGACGCATTGTTTCCCGCGGGCGGAGCCGTCGGGCAGACGGTGCGCGTGAAGAACGTGCCGTTTCGCGTGGCCGGGGTTCTTGAGAAAAAGGGCGGCAGCACGATGGGCCAGGACCAGGACGACACTCTCCTCGCCCCCTGGCCGACCGTGATGAAACGCCTGATGGGCACGCCTCGCCTCGGTGTGGTGTACATCAGCGCCATAGAAGCCTCGCTCGTTCCCCAGGCCCAGCAGGAAGTCGAAGCGCTTCTTCGGCAGCGCCACCGCATCGGCCCCGGCCAGGACAGCGATTTCATGATGCGCTCTCAGGAAGAGATGGCCTCCATGGCGGCCGAATCCACCCGCACCCTGTCGATGCTTCTCGGCAGCGTCGCGGCCATCTCGCTCGTCGTCGGCGGGATCGGGATCATGAACATCATGCTCGTCTCGGTCACGGAGCGAACGCGGGAGATCGGCCTGAGAATCGCGGTTGGCGCGCGTTCCCGCGACGTGCTCGCGCAGTTCCTGCTCGAAGCCGTGGCCCTCTCAGCTCTCGGCGGCGCCCTCGGCATCGCGCTGGGGGCCGGGGCCTCGCAGGCGATCGCACACTTCGCGGGGTGGCCCGTCGAGGTGGGCCTTTCGTCCGTCGCCGTAGCGTGGGGCTTCTCGGCGCTGGTCGGGGTCTTTTTCGGGTTTTACCCGGCGCGCAAGGCGTCGCGGCTGGATCCGATCGAGGCGTTGCGGTACGAGTAAGGGCCGCGGGGGCGGAGGTGACTCCGAGTCGGCGCATCAGGCCGCACTGTGTTTCCCGTTCGGGAAACCACCCGCGCCAACTCCATGGCAAGAGCGGAGTCGCTACCGTATAGTTGCAGCGCATGGGATCTGATCCGACGACCGGGCTGCTGACGAGTGAGGACCTGTGGGGTCTGCCGGATGACGGGTTGCGACACGAACTGGCGGCAGGCCGGCTTCTGTCGGAGCCACCCGCGGGCTTCGATCATGGCGAGGTCGCCAACGAGCTCGGGAGGCTCCTGAAGGAGTACGCACGAGAGCAGGGTCTCGGCCGTGTCGTCTCGGGCGACGTCGGATTCGTCCTGAAGAAGGACCCCGACACCGTCCGCGCCCCGGATGTCGCTTTCGTCCGGCGGGAGCGCCTGCAGCCGGGCCAGCGTGTCCGCGGGTTTTTCCCCGGTGCTCCGGATCTGGCCGTGGAGGTCCTCTCGCCGGGTGACAGACCCGGCGCCGTGGCAGCAAAGGTGACGGACTACCTCAACTCGGGAACCCGCCTCGTCTGGATCGTGGACCCCGATGAACAGCAGGTGACGGCCTTCGCCGCCGGAATGCAGGCCAGAGTGTTCCGCAAGGAGGACGATCTCGAAGCCGAAGATCTTCTTCCGGGATTCCGGGTGACGGTGCGAGAGATTTTCCGCTGAAACGCTTCGAGGATCTTCTTTCGGCCGAACCAGCGCTTCGCTGACGGCTGTGCGGTTGCGACCAGCCCGCTCAGTGAACCCCGGTCACACGTTTCGCGGCTTCGAGCTCCCGCTTCAGCGTCTCGATTCCCTCGCGCGCAGCCCCGCCGCTGCGCCTCTCGACCTCGGCGAAGCGGGATGCGATCCGCTGCACCTCAACCTGAGCGGCTTCCGCGTCTGCGGTCGTGTCCACGGCCCCGATCCCCGCATCGCGTTCCGCGCGATGAAAGAGTTCGACGGCCTTCCGCAACTCGACCCTCAGGTTCTCGACCTCGCGATCGGTGCCCGTCAGTTCGGAGCCGGGAAAGAGCGTGATCCTGCCGGTCGTCGCGTAGTTCCAGGCGACGAGCCCGACGAGGATGATGACGGCGACGGCAAGGAGCTTTCTCACGGGGGCCTCCTTCCACACGGGGCAGGCCGGTCCGCGACCGCCGGCCCGGTAGGAATCTAGCCCCCGGGGGGGCAGGGCGCCACGTGCCGGGTCGGGACGCGCAGGTAATGCGCCGCACTTGATCCGTCAGTGGGTGAATTGGTCGGGAGGTGGGGAGTCGCCCGCTGCCTCGTGCGCTGCGCTGGCCGGCGTCCCCGCTGTCTCCCCTCCCCGTCACGAGCGACACCGGCTGCGGATCGGAGACGAAGGCCCTCTCCCCAGGTCGACCATCTTGCCGGCGAAAGGCAGATCGCGGCGCACCCGCGTCAGGCGTCGGTATCGGTTGGACTCGCTTGTCCGTCGGGCTGATCGCCCAGCCTTGCGTGGAAGTCGTACCAACCGGCGGGTGCTCCTTTGAGCCTGTCATAGAGTCTGTGGAATGCCGTTCTGTAGAGCCTGCCGTCAGCGCCGAAGTAGCGTTGCTCCAGCAAGAGCCGCCTGTACCTCAGGAACGTTTCTTCGATGCGCATCCACTTGCCAGGGGTTTCCTCCCCAAAGGGGCCACTGCACAGTCCATCGAAACGGTAGTCCAGGTAGTCGCCCTCGAGCGGAGGGTCGGGGCATCGCACGCGCGAATTGAGTGCCTGATTGACGATCTTGAACTCCCGGTACCCCAGTCGCCACAGCAAGGACAGTTCGTTGAAAGTGCCTTCGAAGGATGTCAGTCCGGCTTCAACCGACACGTACTTCGGCCTCTTGGAGTTGGACACGAGTTGTTGGAGACACAGGGTGTCTGCCCCTTCCACGTCGATCTTCAGGTAGTAAGGAACACCCGACTCCCGCAGGATCGTGCTCAAGTTCGTGCATCTCACCTTGATCATCGAATTCGATGATCCGAACCGCTCGTTTCGTTCCGCAAAGGCTTTCGATGTCGTACCCCAGTCATCGTGCTTGTCGTTGACATAGAACTCGATTTCACCTTCGTAGGGAGCAATGGCGACATTATGGATGATCAGTCGTCCCTCGGCTATGTACTCGGCGAGCCTGGTTTGTACCGTATCGACGCATTTCGGATTCGCCTCGATGGCGACCACATCGAATCCCTTTTTGAGATAGAACTCAGTATCCTTGCCGATGTGCATGCCTACATCAAGGATAAGACGCCTTTCCATGTTCGCTCCGATCCCTTTTACAGTGGCCAACAGCAAGTATGCAGATGGGGCCGTCGGCACGGCCGCCCCTTCGACTGCACGACAGTAGCACGGCGCCTGGCCCAGTTCGCGATGACGGCCACGTCGATGCCGACCGCATCTGCGAATCCCTTATCCTGTGTTTCAAGGACTCCACTCGAGGTCCCTCTCCGCGGTCCCCGTCGCCTGCTTCAGCCGTCCACTGACCGCCAGACCGTCTAGAAGTCGCTGCCGGTTCTTCGTGAAAACCGTTGCATCCCGGACTGGCCCTCGTCTTGACCACGCATCGTTCGATCCTCCTCTACCGCCGGGCGTGGCGGGACACGATGAAGGCCGTGAGGTCTACCATGGAAAGGACGAGGCCAAAAAGGCCGCCGAAGCGGCCACCGCATGATGTTGATTTTTAAGGGGTTAATTGGTCGGGGCGATTGGATTTGAACCAACGACCCCTTGCACCCCAAGCAAGTGCGCTACCAGGCTGCGCCACGCCCCGACCTATGGGAAGCGGCTGCATCTTAAGCACTTGCCCTCACTGTGTCAACGCGCGGATATCCCTGTTGCCGTTGGCTCTCCGGTCTCGGGTGTTGAGCGTCCATGCCGACCGCCGCGCCGATCGCATCCAGAGCCCGATTGAGGATCTCGTAGCGCCTTTCCGGCTCGGAGAAGGCGTCACAGACAAAGACGCGGTCGACGAAGCAGGCCAAGAGTCGGCGCCCTCTCCCCGCTACGCGGTCGCCAGTGTGACGCTCAGCGGATCGGCGACGCGCTTCGATGCGTCGAGGATCTCGAACCGGACGACGCCGCCATCATAGCCGAAGTCGGCGATCACGCCGGGTCGAACCTCGTCGCTGTCCTTGATTCGCTCCTCTCTCAGCGTGATCACCATGGTGTCGGTCTCGCGATCATAGCGAATCTTCATTGCGTGCCTCCCTTGAGGTACTTCTCGAACTTCGATGTCTTGTAGAGGGTGACGAGGACGATCTCATCGCCTTGATCCTCAGTGACGACGCAGAGCAGCATCTCCTGGTCGAGAACGTGGTCGTAATACCTGCGCAGAAAAACCGTGCGATCCCCGAGGCCGGCTATTGTTGCCATGGGCTCATGGATCGCCCTTTCGGCCTCCTCCCGGTCGATCTCGCGCTCTGCGAGCGCCTCAAGGGCATGAGGCGTCCAGCGTAGCTTCTTCACGACAACTCCCGCACCGCGGTGGACTCGTTTCCGCACACGTCCGCAACCTTCATGGCGAGCCGCTTGTAGCCGCGCACGGGGAAGCTTTTAGCGCCGAACGCAATTGAGCAGCGGTGATCTGGCCAGCGAAGAAATCGCTTCTGGCCGCCTGCCATCGATTCCTCGCCCGCGCTTCTGCTTCCCTCAGTCGGTCAATCTCTCCGATCGCCGCCAATTCATCTTCGGTAGCCACGCTGACCCCCTTCGGAGGGATCCCAGGGCGAGTGTGCCACGGCCGAGGGATGGGCGCCAGCCACCGGCCTCCAGTCTCGTCAGCCGCCGAACCGTGGGGGTCCACTGTGTGCGGACCTCTGCGGGAAGCCGACGAGAATGCGAGGATCAGTTCGCGTCGCGGGGGGATCGGAGGGATTCGAGCGCGGAGACGATGTCGCGGATCTCCGAGCGCGCGCGGCCCAGGCGGCGGCGGAGGGACACCGTCTCGGAGGCGAGCCGGTCGCGCTCCTCGGCGAGACGGGTCATCTCGCCAAGAGTCATTGCTTCGCGTTCCGCGGAGGCGATTGCCTCGCGGCGAGCCACGACGATCAGTTCGTGACGGGCTTCGTCGGACTCGGGAGGTTCCGCCTGTCGGATGGAGGGCAGCCCCTTGCCGGAATGGCCGGGGCCGCCGGCGGGCGCCGACGCGCCGGACCGCCGCGAGGATTTTCCGGCGGAACCCTGTCCGCTCTCCGTCGGACCATCAAACAGCAGGCCCGACAGGTCGCTGCGCATGTCCCCTCGATCGGTCCGACTGGTCTTGCCCGCATCGGCCGCACTCCCCGCACCGCGCGGTACCGGCAGCGTTCCTTCCGGCTCCTCGTCGTAGACATCATCCATGCCGGCTCCCGTTTCGAGCACGCGGCGCACTCCAGCGATTGTGTATTCCTTCTCGTTGAGGAGGTACTTGATCCGCCGGACCAGTTCGACGTCCTGCCTGTGATAAACGC
>Ga0315273_10000696_pt1 | contig 36248 bp, 23 predicted proteins | sample YL17G02_0_MG_FD_205753 | JGI IMG/M metagenome (GOLD analysis project Ga0315273, IMG submission 205753) | Sediment microbial communities from Yellowstone Lake, YNP, Wyoming, USA - YL17G02_0 | ecosystem: Environmental > Aquatic > Freshwater > Lake > Sediment | place: USA: Wyoming | collected...
AGTGAGTACGAAAACAAAATCATTCTGGGAACTTCCGAAAGCATGAAGGAAATTCCTGATAACTCTTTGCATTTAATGGTCACGTCACCGCCTTACAATGTTTCAAAGGAATATGATGAAGATTTATCCTTGAAAGAATATCTGCAACTCCTGAGAAATGTTTTTTCCGAAACTTACCGCGTCCTTGTTTATGGTGGGCGCGCTTGTGTCAATGTGGCTAACCTTGGACGAAAGCCTTACATCCCGCTTTCTGATTACATCTCTCACATGATGATTGAAATTGGCTTCAAAATGCGCGGAGAAATCATTTGGGCAAAAGGCGCAGGCGCAGGTGTTTCAATGGCATGGGGTAGTTGGCAATCCGCGTCGAATCCAGTTTTGCGTGATACGCACGAATACATTCTTGTTTTCTCAAAAGGCGTGTTTGATCGTAAAAAAGGTGATAAAGAAAACACAATCACCAAAGAGCAATTCATGGAATGGACAAAATCAGTATGGACGATGAATCCAGAATCGGCCAAAAAAGTGAAACATCCTGCTCCGTTCCCTGTTGAATTACCGTATCGCTTGATCCAACTTTATACATTTAAAGGTGATGTGGTTTTGGATCCGTTTATGGGAAGCGGTTCCACTGCAATCGCAGCATTGAAATCAGAAAGAAAATATGTTGGTTATGATGTTGACCCCGAATATATAAAGATTGCGGAAGAAAGAATTGCTCCCTTCAAACAACAAATACCATTAGGAATATAGTTATAAACTCCCTCTGATTTTGAAGAGGGGAATTTGCTTTTTATTGAAGCCTGCAGCTAAGTGGGTAATGGTGAACCGCCTACGTTGATAGGGTGTGGGGGAAGGGAAAGGATGAATTCGGAAGGCTTGCATTGAGCGAAGTCGAAATGATGAAGGATGAAGCCAGCTCATCCTGGATAGCTTCCGCTTTGACACGGGGGATGGTCGCGTAAACAATATCATCGTCGGATTCGTCCACCTCCGTTTCACTTCGGGGGTGCTTCGCGAGGGGAGGCCTAGGTAGGGGTGAAGTTGTCAACGGACCGCTTCGCGCAACGGACAAAATAGACGCAAACGGACTGCGCGGGGCGGGGAATGGATAACAGAACAAAATCAGTCTGCACTAGTATTATCCACAGTACGTAGTACAATGAAATCAGATCGCCAGAAGGTAAATTGCCTATATGCGGGGGGATTTGGATCATTATTTGTAAGCAACACTACGATACCTTTCAAGAATCCAAATATCGAAAAGACGCTGCCTTGAAGTGGTGCGTTAAATTATTTAAGAGACACGAGGATAACAAGATTATGGACAAAACGATATTCGAAGAAAAATGGACCCTGATCCGCGGCCAGATCAACACCAGGTGGAGCCTGATGGTCGAGTACGATCTGAAAAAAGTGGACAAAGCAGAGGTGAAGTTCGATAAATTCGTCACCATGCTTCAAGTCAAATATGGATATACCCGTCAGAAAGCCAGAGATGAAATTGGCATGCTCTGGTCAGCGTACGAAGCCAATCACAGAAGTAAAGTATAACAACACAAGGAGCAACACAATTGGACACAACACCAGTCAAAATCAAACCCAGGCGACTATCCAAAGGAGTGCGCAAACATACTCGAATGGTAAAACAGGAGGCCCGTAGAACCAGCGTCCCAGGGACCGAAATAAAGAAAAGAAAACGCGTGGTATCAGCGTAGAAGCAATCAATAATCAAAAATCGGAACATCGCGTTTCGATTTTTGATTCGAGTTACATGTGCGTAATTAGGGATGGAAGCAAACGCGCCCCCTCTGCCCGATCGGAGGGGGCGCAGTATCTTTTGGCGGGAGAAAATCCTTGCGGCGGGATGGGGAACGGAGGTAATCAAATTCAGTTCGAATAGAATATGAAAGTAGAAAGGGAATATTGTAAGATTTCGAGGTGACATTTATTAGTTACAATCCTTTGTCATGAAGTGTATGATGTTAACTGAAAAATAATAATCCTAACAAATCAAAGGAGAAAAATGGAAACCACTTCCTCGCTCTTCACCTTCTTGATCCCGCTTTTGCTGGGAGGCATCTTTGCTGTTTTGGGGATCGGCTTGCTCATTTTTGGCTTGCGCGAGCGTAAAAAAGCCAAAGCAGCTGAAGCCTGGCCAACTGTGAATGGAACGATCATTTCTTCCAGGCTTGATCAAAATACCAGAACTGAGCGAAGAGACGGGCGGACTTACACGCACACGTCCTATGCCCCGGTTGTTGAATACACCTATGAGGTTGGTGGAAAAACTTATCAGGGTAACCATATCTTTCCCGGTGCGACCATGAGCTATGATCTGGGCACCGCTCAAAACATTGTCAATCGTTACCAGCCCGGCTCAACAGCGACAGTTCATTATGACCCTGCAAACCCGATGGAGGCAGTATTGGAGATCAAAGCCAAAGGTGGAAATTTATTTATGATCATCGGTGGCGTATTTGCTATTCTGGGAATAGTTGGCTGTTGTATTGGGATAGTGCTGGTATTTGTCACTCAGGCATAACACCTTCCTTGAACAACCTCGCGGTTTTCGTCGCGGGGCGTTCAAGCACTTGGAGAGTACCTGGCATCCATCGCCAGGTATTGCGCTGGCTCCGGCAAAATATTTTAGAGGAGCGATGCCGCAGGTTTTAGTTCGCGTGGCGGGGCGGGTGCTTGCCCTGCGACCGCAGGGAGTGTCGAAGGGTTCACATGATAAAACTTCGAAGTCTATGGCTTCGAAGTTTTTATTGGAGAAGAGCATGGCTGCGAATCTACATCACATTTCATTGGTGTGCATGATTAAATCAAGCGAGGCGTTACATCAAACGCCTCGCTTGTAACAATATGTTTGTCGCTATGGCATGTTAGGCGATGATCTATGGTAGCTAGTCAGCACCTTTAACTGTAACCGTGATGTTTTGTGTTGCAGTGAGAGATCCATCGGATGCCTGGACTGTGACATTGTAAATGTTATCACTGCCGACATCCGCAGGGACTTCGTAGTCGGGTGCAGTGATGAAGGTCAGGTCACCGGTGGAAGAGTTGATGCTGAAGAGAGCCAAATCTGCGCCACCGGCAATCGAGTAGGTCAAAGTCTGAGTGGGAAGGTCAGTATCTGTGGCGGTGACAGTGGTGACTGTTGGGGTGTTCTCAGCGATTGAGAGATTACCATTCGATGTAATCACAGGGTTATTGTCATTGAGGGCGGTGACGGTAATGGCGATGTCTTGTGTAGCGGCGAGAGCTCCATCGGATGCCTGGACTGTGACATTGTAGATGTTATCAATGCCAGCATCCGTGGGAACTTCGAAGTCGGGTGTAGAGATGAAGGTCAGTTCACCTGTGGATGGGTTGATGCTGAAGAGAGCCGAATCTGCGCCGCCTGAGATCGAGTAAGCCAAGGCCTGAGCAGGCAGGTCAGCATCTGTGGCAGTGACGATGGTGACAGCCGCGGTGTTCTCAGCGATTGAGAGATTACCATCCGATGTGATCACCGGATTGTTGTCATTGAACGCGGTGACGGTAATGGAGATGTCTTGTGTGGCAGTAAGTTCTCCATCAGATGTCTGGACTGTGACATTGTAGATATTGTCGATGCCAGCATCTGTGGGGATTTCATAGTCGGGTGCAGTGATGGAGGTCAGTTCACCGGTGGAAGAGTTGATGTTGAAGAGAGCCGAATCTGAACCGCCTGAAATCGAGTAAGCCAAGGCCTGAGCGGGCAGGTCAGCATCTGTGGCAGTGACGGTGGTCACGGTCATGGCGTTCTCAGCGATTGAGAGGACCCCATTCGATGTGATCGCAGGGCTATTGTCATTGAGGGCGGTGACAATAACGGTGATGTCTTGTGTAGCAGCGAGAGCTCCATCGGATGTCTGGACTGTGACATTGTAGATGTTATCGATGCCAGCATCGGTGGGGATTTCATAGTCGGGTGCAGTGATGAAGGTCAGTTCACCGGTGGAAGAGTTGATGTTGAAGAGAGCCGAATCTGAACCGCCTGAAATTGAGTAAGTCAGGGGCTGAGCGGGCAGATCGGCATCTGTGGCAGTGACGGTGGTAACAGCCGTGGTGTTCTCAGCGATTGAGAGAACCCCATTCGATGTGATTACAGGGCTATTGTCATTGAGGGCGGTGACGGCAACGGCGATGTCTTGTGTAGCAGTAAGTTCTCCATCGGACGTCTGGACTGTAACATTGTAGATATTATCAATTCCAGCATCGGTGGGGATTTCATAGTCGGGTGCAGTGATGTAGGTCAGTTCACCGGTCGAAGAGTTGATGCTGAAGAGAGCTGAATCTGCACCGCCTGAAATCGAGTAAGTCAGCGTTTGAGCGGGCAGGTCAGCATCTGTGGCAGTGACGGTGGTCACGGTCGTGGCGTTCTCAGCGATTGAGAGAACCCCATTCGAGGTGATCACAGGGTTATTGTCATTGACCGCGGTGACGGTAACGGTGATATCCTGTGTAACGGTAAGTTCTCCATCGGATGCCTGGACGGTGACGGAGTAGATATGGTCACCGCTGGCATCCGCAGGGACTTCGAAGTCGGGTGCGGTGATGAAGGTCAGGTCACCGGTGGATGGGTTGATGCTGAAGAGAGTCGAATCTGCACCGCCTGAAATCGAGTAAGTCAGCGTTTGAGCGGGCAGGTCAGCATCTGTGGCGGTGACGATTGCCACAGCCGTTGTGTTCTCAGCGATTGAGAGAACGCCATTCGATGTGATCACAGGATTATTGTCATTGAGGGCGGTGACAATAACGGTGATGTCTTGTGTAGCGGCGAGAGCTCCATCGGATGTCTGGACTGTGACATTGTAGATGTTATCGATGCCAGCATCCGCGGGAACCTCGTAGTCGGGTGCAGTGATGTAGGTCAGTTCACCGGTGGAAGAGTTGATGCTGAAGAGAGCTGAATCTGCACCGCCTGCAATCGAGTAGGTCAGGGTCTGAGCCGGTAGGTCAGCATCTGTGGCAGTGACGGTGGTGACAGCTGTTGTATTCTCGGCGATTGAGAGAACCCCATTCGATGTGATCACCGGATGTTCATTGACAACACTCATTGTATTGATTGACTCAGTCGTGGGTGTGAAAGTGGGCAAAACTGGAGCGAGAGATGTTGGAGTCAGGGAAGGCAAGAGCAATGGTGCCGGAGGCACAGTCGAAGTGAATGTAACAGGTATAGTCGGGGAAGGAGGCTGGAAAGTCGCTGTCAATGTAGAAACTGGCGTCGCCGTAACCGGAAGTGCTGTTGGTAATTCTGTGGAAACAACTGCAGCCATCGCCAACGGAGCGGGGATGTTGGACACTACCATATTTGTGGTGTATTCGATATGCAGGAGGGGAGCCCCAGCAGCATCACCTTCATATGCTTTCGCTACCCGTTTGCCACTGCCAGTGATAATGATCACTATTGGGTTCCCCGGGGCCCAACCAGGCTTACTGATAATTTCCTGGATGATAGGAGCCAAATTCGGCGTCAATTGAGCTGATCCCACCGCTCCTACTGTTGACCAGGAGGATGGGGACCAGTTCACAACCCTTGTCGTTTTGGACCGCGAAGAGATGTTTCGGGTGGTACTGGCAAACGCCGGAGCATTTGCACTGGCATCGCCCTGGATGGAGAGGGTGGTACCGTTGGTGGAGACTTTACCCACCTTGAATTGGATATATGCGTTGACAATAGTGGCACCTTGAGGAATGCTTACATCTGTGAAGCGGAGGCCCACCTTTTGCGTGCTGGTATCATAAACGAGTTCGAGGTTGGTGCTATTGATGTAAATCTTACCTCTCGAACTTTCCTCAACATCGTTTTCTCCCTTCACTACACGGACATCCACACTGTTTATACCTGCGGGCGCAGTTGTCGGTACTGCAGGGAGTAGAATCGGAGAAGTGGGCTGGAGAGTTGCTGTGGATGTGGCTGTCGAGATCGATGTTTGGGTGGCGGTCGGCACTACCGGTATGGGAGATGCAGTCGCCGTTGGAGTGGGAGGCAACAGAGTCGGGGTAGGAGACGCCGAAACAGGAGTGGGGGAGAAAGGTGTATATGTCGGGACACTGGTAGGCGTATTAGTTGCCGTGACAGTCGGGGTATTGTTAGGCATATTGGTTGCCGTAACAGTTGGGGTTTTGGTAGGTGAATTGGTCGCTGCAGCCGTTGGCGGAATTGCTCCGCCGCAAGGATACGCGCCGATGTCAGAACCATTTGTACCCGCCCCACAAACGGGCGAACCAGCCAGCGGGTGAAACGTTGAATCAAGCATCGGGTTGACTTCTTCTTTGTTTCCGCTGATAACTCCCCGGTCACCTGAGTTTTTGAAATAGATGTTAGGCTGACCGTGAATTATCCCGTAAAACAAATTATTTTTTATGCTTGTATTTGTCCCATTTGATACGAGTATACCCCACTGGGTCAAGCCTGAAATGTTCGCACCACCCAGGAAAATATTATTTTCCATCAACGTGTTTGAATTGCCGTTATCCAAGTCCAACTTCTTATCGTAGACGTGGATAACATTGTGCCGGAAAATTGTGCCACTGGCATTATCCAGTTCCACGCCACTCGTGCCATTACCAAGTGACTGTAAGGCAGAATACTGGTCACAGATATTGTATTCAATGATGGTGTTTACCGCTGGGTCGTGGTTGCTTGAGTCGCTCCATGTTTGGAAACAGTCAATGTGAGGTGGTGAACTCGAGCCATCATTCTGTCCATTGGTGTAACTGTTATCATGGATATAATTTCCACGCATGACATTGCCAGTCCCGAAAAATCGAAATCCGTCTGCATCCGCCCATGATGGGCAGCCACCGGAACCGGGCGATTGCCCGACCGGGCATTGCATCATGTTACGTACTTCGTTATTCTCTGCGAGATTATTACCATCATACATGTTGATTCCAGCAAAGACCGTCCCGCCGTCCACTACGAACCCGCGCAGAGTAGCGTTACCCATCATATCTATCACCCCGCCGCCCGTCACGATGCAACTTCTTGCCGGAATACACTCAATGGTACGATTAGAAAAAGAGAATGCAGAATAATTACCTCCTGAGACAATTATTCTATCTCCGTTGGCGGAAGTATTGACGGCCTTCTGGATTGTTTTCCACGGCTGAGCTTGAGTCCCCGCGTTGGCATCATTGCCGGTCACAGACACGTAGTATGTGTTCGCGGATATCGATGTAGCAGATGCGGATGAGGCACCTGCGCTGTAATAGACTCCCAGTGCCAGGCCAAACGCCACAATGACACTCATTAATCGATAAATCATCTTGTTCATTATTTTCTCCTTGTCGAAAAGCAAATCTGGATGACGTATGCCAGGCAGTTTTGCCGGAAAACTTTCAGCAACCCGGCGATCATGGTAAACAAACTACTTTCGACGCATGCCTTCGTGTCTCCGGCTTTCACCGGGACTGCTGTTTTTCGAATGTCGTTGTTATGTTTTCGCGACGGGCAAAGGCATCTGCCTTGTAAAGGTTAGCATGTCGTTCTGCACAGAATGGAACCATGAGTAGTACTGGGGTACTGAATCACTGTACATTTCTGATAACTTTGCATTTGTGTAATAAGCAGGCTGATATTGGCTCAGATTTTTTTATGGTGAGCATCCGTGGTGGATCCATCGACCAAGATGTACTGGTCACCTTGCATTTAAGTAAGGTGCATGTTGATACTTATCGCGGATATTGTCATGAATTATTGGTGAGGAAGCCATTGACGATGATGTACTGGTCGTGTTTGCCCCCAATGCGTAAGTGAATTTCTTTGAAATTGCCCAAACTTAAATTGAACTCGAATCTACATCGCATATCATTAGCCAGACGATTAAATCAAGCGAGGCGTTACATTGAACGCCTCACTTGTAAAAATATGTCTGTCACTATGACGTGTTAGATGATGATCTGCTGCGGGTTGGTCAGTACCTTCATTGGTGTGTTATTTCAAGACGTAGACAGCATATCCGCGCGCGGGTGCGAAGAACTGACCGCGCCCGTCGGGGCCGGTGGATTGGTCAATCGGGCGGGAAAGGTCATTTTTGCCCCACCAGGCTACAGGGCGGAAAGATGCGTTTGTCCATTTCGTGTTGACCCATTCCCCATGCCAGTTATCGCCTTGATTGTTAAGGATGTAAATCAGGCCGGGTTTTCCATCAAAGCCTGAACGTTGCATGATGTAAAGAGTATCGTCGAGATACAGGGCTTGCGTCCCACCCGCGGCATATTGTTCATGGACTTGAATAAGCGCATCGATGCCGTTGGGCGTATCACGAAGCGCAAGGTTGAAGTTGAAATAATCCTTCCAGAACACGCAGGGAAAACCCTCATGCGTGAGGATATAACTATAGGCCAACAGTTTATCGTTGACTACAGGACGGCCTTCATCGCGCAGATCATGGTTCTCAATGAAGGTCACTGTGCTTTGCGGCTGTTTTTGCAAAATCGTTTCCCAGGTGGAGAAGTTGCGCAGGCTAAAACCATATTGATCGCAGAGGGCCTTCAACATTTCACGCAGTGGAAAATCAAACGCATCAACTGGATTGCTGTTGGAGAAATTCGCGGCGTTGACCCAGTTGAGCGTATTGCTGGCAGAGTCCCAAAACTCTGCAACACCATAGGGAACGAACGGCTTGCCATCACGCATATAACGATATTCCTGGATGGCTGTGATCGTGTTGGCTCCATAGCCTTTGACAAAGTCATAGCGGAAGCCATCGAAACCGATTTCTTCGATCAGCCAGCGCATGAGCTTAAGCAGTTCAGCATAAACGTAAGGATTGCGATGTGAGAGGTCGGGCATATCGCCAAAGGTCATTTCGTCCCATGATTCGTACATGCTGGGATGGAACGATTCCCAATTGCGCGGGAATTTGCCGCTCTTCGGATTAAAGAGAGTCCAGCGCGCCTGGCCTGTGATCGAATTAACCTCCTGCGCATCAGCCCCGGAGTTGTGATTGATGACGATGTCGGCGATCACGCTCAGGCTGTTCTTGTGTGCTTCGGCGATGAGAGCTTCCAGGTCTTTGCGCGCCCCGAACCACGTGGGTATACTTCCCTTCTGGTCAAACTCGCCAAGGTCGTAATAGTCATAGGGATCGTAACCCATCGAAGGCCCGCCGAGGTTGGCGGCTTTGTGGATCGGCGGAAGCCACAGGGAAGTGAATCCCGCTTTGGCAAGCCCGGGGATCTCACGGCGGATGTAGTTCCACCACTGGAATTCCTTGTTATCTTCGCGAGGACAATCCCAATAGAAAGTTTGCAGCATAACGCCCATGATGTTTCTCCTTGAACTGGTTGAAGCTTTTCTCAAAAGTTATTTTACGCTGAGTGGATGAAGCAAAGTAATTGCTGAGAAATCATTCTAAGTTTGTGGCAGCTTCTCCAGCAACAGCCATAAGACAACACCCGTAACAATGGCCGGGATTAAAGAGGGAGTCAGCAGACCGGTGAAATGTCCATTGAAGATCAGCAATGTGATCTCCAAACCGAGTACGTTTGCGAGAATCCACCAACCGGCGTGATGCACGAGCTGACGCAGGACCAACCATTGGGCCAGTCCGATAGAGCCGCCAATGATCAAGCCAATGAACAACATAAACCAGGTTGTTTCAGTATTAATGACAGTATATAAGTTTGTGGAGATGATCAGCGCACTCAAAGGTCCCAATGTCCACCCCAGGAAAGTTGCGGCGATCCACCACCAGCCCATGTGCGGCAGGCAGCGGCGGAGCAGGAGAACTTGCAGGTAGCCATTCAGCAAGCCGAACATGGGAAAGAAAATATACGTCGTCAGGTAATCTTCCGTGATGCGTGTCTGTCCATTTACAATGATCATATCCCCAACAAATTTCACGATAATGAAAATTATCACAAAGCTGATGGCAAAGGCGATCAGAACGCTGATGACATTTACAACGATCCATCCTGCGTAAAAACGCCAGGTCGGTTTTTGAACGTTCGTGATGAGCATAAGTGAATCCTTTCTTAGAGAGTGTTTTGAAATTCATAAAAATATTTGGTCATGTCATTCTGAGCGACCGCAGGAAGCGAAGAATCTCATTTTTTGACCAGATTTCCCATGAAAATCTGAGATTCTTCGCCGCTTGGTCTCGATACGCCGCTTCACGGCTATCGACCACCAGCGGCTCAGAATGACATATTAGACCTCTTGCAAAAGTCTTTTTTGCCACAGAGATCACAGAGAAAAAAAGAGTTATGAGCCTTTTCTCAAAGGTCTCTGCACGCTTTGTGGCTTAATTGTTTTTACTTATGCAAGAGGTCAATTGAGATGTTGGTTTTTATTTTCAAAATACTTTCTTAAAAGCTTTACCGTTTCACGCGTGGCAAATACGGTTGGCCACGCTCATTTCTTTGACGCCAACTCAAACTGGTCAATCAGGTTTCCATTTTCTCCGATTACCTGGCCGGTCAGCCGATCACCATCCATTTCCAGCAGTACAAAGTGAAATTCGTGAGCGGATACCTGACTGCCCGGTTCATCAATGCTCAGATCATACAGCGGCGCGCCTCCACCGGCGGCTGTGATGTACGTGATGCCGTTCACCTCAACCCGTTCATAGCCGTGGTTATGTCCCATGAAAACAGCATTCACTCCATAATGCTCGAACAACGGTACCAGCCTTGCGCGCATGCCGGTCTCCAGGAAATCTTCTCCGCGCGATGTGAAACCTCCCCAATGGAAAAAGACGAAGGTCCAGGGTTTATCGTTGCTCGTAAGCTGATCATCCAGCCAGTCCGACTGCTCTTGAGTCGGGAAGTAGGTATCAGCCGAATAGCCGTCTGCTTTCAAGGAAATGAAGCGGACATTTCCGTAGTCGAAGGCGTACCAGCGCTCGATCCCCGGCAAATGGAATATGTCGAAATAATATGTCCCGGCATATGGGGATTGGTCATCTTCATGGTTGCCGAGGGTGGGATAGATCGGCGCGGATCGCAGCAGTGGCGCCTCCACGCGAAAGAAATCGTCCCAACAGATGACGCAGTCGCCAAATTCAACCATATCGCCGGTATGGATTACAAAATCTGGTGCCGCATCGCTCATGCGTTTCACAAGAGCCTTGTGGACACTGCGGCCTTCGCGCGTATCGCCAAAAACGACAAAGCGGAAGTTGGTTTGCTCTGCCACAGCCGCCGTGCGAAAACCTACTGCATCGCTTCCATTAACAGAGTAATAATACAAGGAATATGAATTCAACCCGCTCAACTGCATTTCGTGATGTAAAACCGCCTGCTTTTCTTTGATCTTTTGTCCCAAAGCAGGAGTCGATCCGTATTCGATTTGACCGATTGATGGCTTTAAAGTTTCCCAGACGACCCAGACCGAGTCAGGGGTGATAGATTGAAGATACGGGCCGCGTTGAAATTGATACACGTTCGTCCACAACCCTACCGCCAGATAACCTGCGGCCGTGCATAGGATGATAATACCCATCCCCCAGAAAAGAAGTTTTTTGGCGCGTGACAGAGATTGTTTTTGCATCACTGTTTATCTTTGTTTCAGAATCAACTACAAGTCATCTCAAAATGTCGCCCTGAGCGATAGCGAAGGGTCTCTATTCCCAAAATACGAGACTCTTCGGTCGCGAAGAACGCTCCCTCAGAGCGACATAGTATTTTTGAGATAGGTTCTATTTATTGTTTCTTCCAACTTGAACCATCTTATTCAGCGCAATGAAGCCGCGGACATTTATCCTCGTTTCCTCTTCTCCAGCCACTTCAAGGCTTCACGCGCGCTGAGCGGATGCAGTGACGTCTCTGCCACAAACTTACGCACGGCTTGCGGGTCCACGCGCGTGTATTGACGCAGCGCCCAGCCAATTGCCTTGTTGATGAAGAATTCTTGCGAGCCGAGGTTCTCGCGGATGATCTCACACATCAATTCGAAATCGGTCTCTTGTTTGTAGCCAAGTTGAAACAGGATGGCCGCGCGGCGCAGCCAGAAGTTGTCCGATTTGCGCCATTTCGCCAGGTATTTCCTGCGGACTTTCGGGAAGCGTTTGAAGTACGGACCTAAAATGCCTCCTGAAATCGTGTCTACTGTATCCCACCATGATTTGTTGACGAGCAAATATTCCAGTGTTTCGATGAATTCTTCCGGAAGTTGATTCTCAAATTTTGCGATCAGACTGGTGGCGGTGTATTGAAATTCACGCTCAGGCAAAGACCACAGGTCGCGCACGATGGGGTCAAGATCGGTAAGTTCTGAGAAGCCATGGTCATTGAAAAATTGTTTGAGCAGTTCTCCCATACGCGGGCTTTTGATCCCCAGATATTCGAACTGGTCGCGCATGTAGCGCTTCATCGGCGCGGCTTGTTTGGGGTCGGCATGTTTGGCAAAAAGAGCTTGGATGGATTTTACATAGGTGTGCATGAGAAACCCTTTTTCAGTTACTGCTTTCTGGGGTCCACTGTTATGAAAATAGGCGCAAATGTCCCGAAGGATTCTGGAAAAACCGCAATCTCAATCACAAACCCTTCGACAAGCTCAGGGCAACGCCTTCGGGACGGTGTTTTCATCATTTCGACTTCGCTCAATACAAGCCTTCGGGGTGAACACATTCATGGTATCTCGTTTGAAAGAAAATATGTTTGTGCGGGCAAAAGTAAATGCTTGCGTTTGTCTGTTGCATAGACTGTGGTGCAGGTGGAGCGCGGCAAACGTTTAATAAGAGCAGAGTCATACAACATAATGGAGCGGTTCGTGATGGTCTCGAGCACCGTCCAGTGATCGTGGAATCCCTGCAAGCCGAGGATGATGGCGCGGCAGGGGGTGCCATCCAGAAAATCCTGCATTGACTTCCAGAACGTGTCCAGGTCGGGATTGGGGACGCCGCGCCACGGAATTTGTACATTGGAAATGCGTTCCTTACCCACCACCTTATCCAGGATCAGTAACATTTGCGTGTGAATGACGCCTCCGATCAGGAGTTTCCCTAAAAGGCCGCGGCGGGAGAGAAAGTGAATGAGATCATCAAACAATTGCTGCGTTTCTTCATCCGAAGAATGGTTGATGAATCGTTCTGCGTTGACAATACTATACAGGCCGCAGAGTGAATCCAACCCGCCCTGTTGAAAGGGAGGCAAGCTGGAGGCTGGTTTGCTGTTCATCATTGGGCAAAAACCTTTATTTTCCAAAAGAATAGTTACTACTCAGCCATGTCGTTGCGAGTCTTCGAGAAGCAATCTCCAAAAGGTCAGTTTTGCCTGCTTACAGGAGATTGCTTGCCAAAGGCACGCTTCGCGGTCGTCGGGACCCCGTAAAATCATCGGGGCAGGCGAGCATCCCCGCGAAGTACGCGTCGCAACGACATCAATTTACGAAATGTACGGTAGAGAATTTTCCAAAAGAAAAGCTGATTCGGAGACACCGGTCTTTCTGTACGAACAATTAGACCTCTTGCGAAAGTCTTTTTTGCCACAGAGAGCGCAGAGAAAATGAGTTTAAGAGCCTTATCTCAAAGGTCTCTGTGCGCTCTGTGGCTGTATTAAACTCACTTATGCAAGAGGTCAATTATATCCTCGTTAGGATGGAAATTGATGCGTTTTTGCCTGCCGCAGCCAAAAAACACCGATTTCCTCCCCTTGAAATGTCACCGAGGGCGGTCGGCAGAGGAATCTGGGACGAAAGAGTCGCCCCCACAACGGCGGGCAGGCACCGGGGCGGAAGATCGAATATCCCACTAAATTATGAGAGAAGGCAATTTCCCTGGTGATTACCCACAAGTCGGAAAATTACTCACTTTGTTGATTTGCGTCAAATTTTTGCCCCCAAATATGCGATTTTTATAAGCTTGCGCTACCAAAATGTGGGGGCGAAAAAGATGTGGGTAATCACCAGAATTTCCCTATTGACTTTTAGACAGAATACATTAAAATGGTATTAATTCCTTACAGAATTGCAAAGTCATTACAGGAATTTACTGTTTTTTTAAGCTGGAATATAGATGGATTTTGAAATCGGTATCACGATTCGATTTGTAAATCGAAGACAAAATTCAATGAACGCGTTTGCGCTCAGCCGCTTTGAGCCAGCGCTTCGCAGGAAAATTATCTTGATCATTAGGAGCCGCAGAAATGAAAAGCAGAATTCAGGAATTGGCCGAAAAAATCGATATGACTTACGATGAGTTCATTGGCGAGATGCGCAAGCGCGGATGCAGTGAACCCACCGCAATAAAAATCTGGCGCGGCGACTATGAAGAATTCGATGATTTTAATGATAACGATATGTACCTGAGTAATTTGCGCAAGGCGGCTTATGTGTTGAAGGTTGTAACCGGAACATTGCTTCTAAAATAAAAATTTAGAATCGTAGTTCATAGCCGGGCGGAATAACGACGAAATAAATTAGGCCCGCTCAAATGGAATACTTTATTGGTAATAACCGATGTCATTCCCCAAAGGGGACGCTGTGCGAAGCGGTGGTCTTTTCCATTTAATGGGAGAATGCCTCGCAATGACAGGTAAACCCAATGCTGATAATCTACATCCGCCGGCGTCACAGATGTAGCATAGATATCTTTCATTGCCGCCAATAACATTTCTGAAGTGAGACAAAAATGAAATCCTTAACTTCCATTGCTTACAAGATTTTGACTGCGCTTATGATCGTTATGCTGGCATTGACTGCGATGCCGGTCACACCCGCGTATGCGGCAGCAGCGGAACTTAACCCTTGGGTAAACCTCTACTCTGGTTCCCCGGGTCTTAATACTGGAACAGTTGCTGTCGGTAACCTGACGGTATCGGCTGGCACCAACCGTCTCCTGGTTGTGGCAGTATGTGCTGAATTCAGTGGTGCACAACCGACAACCATTGACGTCACTTTGGGAGGAACAGCCCTGACGCCGATCGCCTCGACGATCGGGACTACTGCCCAGGAGCATTGCTGGCTGGGGCGCCTTTTGGACAGCCAGATCCCTGCCGGGTCAAGCGCTTTGTCAGTGGCATACAATATTGGTGGCGCTTTTACCACACTGACCGGTTTACATGTAAGTTGGACTTCTTATACTGGTATCGATCAGACCACCCCCATTAACGATTCGAATGCAAACTACAACGGCGGTGCCACCGTACAATTCGGGGCAACAACCGTAGACTATGTACAGAGCGGCCTGACATTATATGTAGCGGCGAATGGCGGCACGCCTGCCACCATGACGGCCCCGGCTGGTTTCACCCAGCGCGTGGGAGTCACCACAAGCGGGCATTCGAGCTATGCGGCGAGCATCACCACCGCGCCGCATGCCGCGAATGGCACTTATGCGGCAAATACGACAGTTACTTTCACAGGCACTACTTCAACCCGATCGGCGGTAGCGGTGGCCTCCTTAAGACCTTATCTGATCCCCACCACTACAACTGTTACATCCTCTTTGAACCCCTCGCTGGTTGGGCAATCTGTTACCTTCACGGCTACAGTCACCGGGGCTGGTGGAACACCCACCGGTAATGTGACATTCTATGACGCCGCCAACACGCTCGGGACCGTCGCACTCAATGCCAGCGGGGAGGCCAACTTCAGCACCAGCGCCCTGGCAGCCGGGTCGCACAATATTACGGCTGTCTATGCTAGCGATGGCACCTATGCGGGCAGCACCTCCGCAATCCTTGCGCAGGTCGTGAACTTGGCGCCGACCATCACCAGTGCCAACACCATTACTTTTACTTTGGGGCAGAACAATACCTTTACAGCCACTGCCACCGGTTTCCCAGTGCCCACCTGGAGTGCCGTCGCTGGGCTGCCAGCTGCTGTAACATTTAATACAGGTACGCATGTTCTGAGCGGTATACCTGCCGCGGGCACGGTCGGTAGTTATCCTGTGACCTTCACAGCCACCAATACGGTTGGCACAGATACCCAGAATTTCACTTTGGTGATACAGAAGGGGCCCCAGACCATTACCTTTGCACAGCCGCCCACCCCGGCTGGCTTCGGCACAACCTATACTATTAACCCGGTTTCTAATAACGGGGCTGGTCAACCGACAGGCTTGCCAATCACTGTCGTGGCAAGCGGAGCTTGTACCAATGCGGGGAATGTGATTTCCTACAATGCGTTGGGAACTTGTACCGTAACAACCTCGCAACCGGGGGATGCCAGTTACAATCTCGCTACTCCCGTAACACGCACGGTTGCTGTTCAACCTGCAGCGACGACCACGACGATCACCTCTTCAGTCAACCCCTCCGTTTTGGGTCAGAATGTGATCTTTACCGTACGTGTCTACGTCGCCGGGACAGTACCGCCAGTACCAGTCACCAGCGGTACCGTGACGATCCAGAGTTGCGAATGGACTTTATTTTGGTGTGCGGGGGGGACGACCCAGGTGTGGGGAACATATACCCTGGTCGGTGGAATCGTTACCATCAATAAAGCCGATCTGCCGGTTGCGCGATATGGAGGCAATATCGTTCCGAATAGGATCACGGTAACTTATAACGCGGGTGGCAACTACGCTGGCAGCAACACTACTCTCGATCAAACCGTGAACACGGCCAACACGGCCGTCTCGCTGACCTCCAGTATCAACCCGTCTTCATTCAACCAACCTGTGATCTTTACCGCCACTGTCACCGTGCAAGCTCCAGCTGTGGGTGTGGTGTCTGGTGGAACCGTCACGCTTTATGAAGGGGCAACCGTGCTGGGCACGGGAACGGTGAACGCCAGCGGGGTGGTGACCTTTACGATTTCCAACCTTGCGATGGGCTCGCATGACCTCACAGCCCATTTTGTCGGCACGGATGATTTTGGGACGAGCACCTCGCCGGTCCTGACCCAAATCGTACGGCGCCCCAGCGACACCGCGCTTGACTCGGCTCCCAATCCTTCCGTGTATGGTAGCGCGGTGACCTTCACCGCCACTGTGACCGGCGCGGCTGCCACGCCGACCGGTACGGTAAGTTTTTATGACGATATCCCCGCTCCCAACACTCTGCTGGGCACTGGCACCCTTGCCGGCGGCATAGCCACCTTCAACACGAATGCGCTGATCGTTGGCGACCATAACATCACGGCGGTCTACAATGGAGATCTCTTCTATGTCTCCAGCACTTCGCCGATCGTGGTTCAGACGGTGACCGTAGCCACGCTGACGGTGACCGCAGACCCCAAGACCATCACCTATGGCGATGCCGACCCGCTCTTCACCTTCCAATATAGCGGCTTCTTATTGGGTGATACTGCGGCTGACATTACTCTGCCGCCGACCTGTGACGCCCCCACCGTGCATGTCAATGCCGGCACCTACACGGACATCATCGAATGTTCAGGCGCTGTCGCTGACAATTACACCTTTGCCTATGTCAACGGAACCCTGACGGTCAACCCCAAAGCGCTGACCATCACTGCCGTTAACCAGGGCAAGACCTACGGATTTATACTGGCCCTCAACGGAACAGAATTCACCACTTCCGGCTTGATCTTCAGCGACACGGTCACCAGCGTCACCCTGACCTGCCCCCAGGCAGCAAACCCGAACGCGGTCAACGGCACCTATCCCATCGTGCCGAGCGCGGCAGTCGGCAGCGGCTTGGGCAACTACGCCATCACCTACGTCAACGGCACGCTGACAATTGCCGGTAACCTGCTGGTCATCACCGCCAATAACCAGGTCAAAACCTATGGACAAGCCATTACTATTCCCGGAACGGAATTTACTTACTTTATCCCGAACGGCCTCCCGGGAGGAGGCGTCCTGCTGCCCGGCGAGAGTATCACGAGCGTTACCATGGCAAGTTTTGGGACGCCAGCCAATGCGCCGGTCGGAACCTATCCCATCGTCCCAAGCAATGTTGTCGGGACAAACCTGGGCAACTACCTCATCGTCTACAAGGACGGGCAGTTGGATGTCAACCAAGCTGCGCTGACCTTTAACCCTGACAGCCAAATCAAAACCTATGGCGATACGTTCACTGCCTATACCGGCACATTTACCGGTCTGTTCGCTTTTGACAACACGGTCACGCCGGTCTACGACAGCCTCGGCGCGCCAGCGACCGCGCTGGTAGCTGGTTCACCCTACCCGATCAATGTTACGTTCTACGACCCCGATGACCGCCTGCGCAACTATATCGTCACGGTTGATCCCCTTCCCGCCGCCACGTTGACAATCCTGCCGCGCACCCTGACGGTGACGCCGACGAACAGAAGCAAGGTCTATGGCGTTGCCCTGGCTCTTGCAGATTTCAGCGGCACGATCACTGGCATCCAGAACAATGAAAATATCACTGCCACCTACGACAGTCCGCTCGGGGATCCTGCAACAGCGGCAGTCGGCACCTACAATATTACCGCGACCCTGGCCGATCCGGATGTCATGCTCGGTAACTATGCTTTGGTCAATAATGTCGGCATACTCACGGTCACACAACGCGATCTGATCGTAACTTCCGACAGCCAGACCAAGATCTATGGCGATGTTTTCATACCCACGGCCTTCACCGGCTCGATCACCGGCCTCCAGAATGGCGACAACATCACCCTTGCATTCGATAGTGCGGGTTCGCCAGCTACGGCTTTGTTTGGCGTCTATCCCATCAATATCACATTGGTGGACCAGGTACCTGCCAAACTGGGCAACTATCGTGTAATTCCGAACGTTGGCACGCTTGCAGTTACGCAGCGCACCCTGGTGATAACACCTATTAACCAAACCAAAATCTATGGTGATACATTCACTGCCTTCACAGGCACAGTGACTGGTATTCAAAATAGCGATGCCATCACCCCGGTTTATTCCAGCCCGGGCGCGATAAACACAGCCACGGTAGCCGGATCCCCGTATCTGATCACCGTCACACTCAATGACCCTGACGGCAAGTTAAACAACTATAACTATACGCTCAATACTGGCACACTGACGGTCACACTACGCGACCTGACGGTCACCTCGGACCCCCAGAGCAAAGAGTATGGCACCTGGTTCTTCGCTTTCACAGGTGGGTTTGGAGCCGGAAACATTCAGAATGGCGATAACATCACGGCGAATTTTGCCAGCGCGGGCTCCCTGCCCTCGGCGGCTGTCGGATCCTATCCGATCACCATTACCCTCAATGACCCCACCGGCAAGCTTGGAAACTACACTGTGATCAGAAATGAGGGCTTGTTGACAGTGGGTTCCTCCATGCTGACTATCACAGCTGACAACAAAACCATCACATACGGTGACCCAGAGCCGGCTTTCACGTTTACTTATTCTGGATTTGCATCCGGCGATACCCCGGCAGTACTTACCACACGTCCAACGTGTACCGTAACCGGTCCTCACACCAATGCGGGCACCTACGTGAATGAGATCGTCTGCTCGGGCGGAGTGGATGATGCCTATACCTTTACATATGTTCCAGCCACTCTCACGATCACACGGCGCGATCTGTTAGTTACGTCGGTTGACAAGGTAAAGACCTATGGCGCGCTCTTTACTGCTTTCACCGGCTCAGTCACAGGTGCTCAATTTGGCGAGACCATCACAGCCACCTACGACAGTCTCGGTGCGCCATTGACGGCTGGGGTGGGGAGCTATCCCATCACAATCACTTTAAATCCGCCCGCAGCTACTCTGACAAACTACAACGTGATCCCGAGTATAGGTATGCTGACTGTAGGCGCACGCGACCTGACGGTCACGCCGGCTGATAAGATAAAAGTGTACGGCGATGTCGCTGTTTTGACCGGGTCGATCAATGGTATCCAGAACGGCGATCCCATCACTGCCACGTATACCAGCGCCGGTACTGCAGCGAATGCGACAGTAGCAGGGTCACCCTATACCATCACTGCCACCTTGAATGCTCCGGTAGGTGTTCTGGCAAACTACAGTATCACATACGCCGTGGGCAGCCTCACCGTTAACCCACGTCCGCTGGTCGTAACACCCTTTAATCAAACCAAGGTATTTGGAACACTCTTCACAGGCTACACTGGCACGGTCACGGGTATTATGGCCTTCGACAACATCACGGTGACCTATTTTAGCCCGGGGGCGATAGAGACAGCCCCGGTCGGTTCATATGACATCGACGCCACGCTGGTCGACCCGGATGGCAAACGGCCCAACTACGCTGTGACCCTCAACACGGGCACGCTGACAGTACGAGTGAACGTCCTAACAGTAACCGCGAATAACCAGACCAAGGTCTACGGCGATCTTGACCCAACCTTCACCTTTACATATTCCGGGTTCATGCCCGGTGACGGTCCCGGGGTGCTTGATACTCAACCAAGCTGCCAAGTCTCTGTTCCGCATAACAATGTGGGTCCCTTCCCGATTACCTGTTCGGGTGGTATCGACAACAACTATGGCTTCTCGTACGTACCCGGCACTCTAACGGTCACGTCGCGCACACTGGTGGTCATACCGGCGAATAGGAGCAAGCTCTATGGCGATGCCTTGACGGCCTTGGATTTCACCGGTACGATCACCGGTATACAAGGTGGAGATATCATCACAGCGAATTATGCCAGCACCGGAGCAGTGGCAACAGCTGGGATTGGCCCATATACGATCACTGCCACCTTGAATGATCCGGGCCTCAGGCTGGGGAACTATACCGTAACCTATCTTACGGGTACCCTCACCGTAAACCAACGCCCCTTAACGGTCACGCCAAACCCCATCAGCAAGATATACGGCAACGTATTGACGGCCTTGGATTTCACAGGCACGATTGTGGGCATCCAGAACAGCGAAGCCATTACCGCGACTTACGCCAGCCCTCTTGGTGCACCTGCAACGGCGACAGTGGCAGGGTCACCATATACCATCACTGCCACCTTGAATGCTCCAGCAGGTGTCCTGGCAAATTACACTGTCACATCCAACACAGGTGCGCTTACTGTAACTCGACGCGATTTGGTTGTGCAACCAGCGGATAAGACCAAAGTATTCGGAACGCTCTTTACAGCCTTCACAGGCAGTTTGGTTGGCATCCAGAATAACGACAATATCACAGCTACTTATGACAGCCTTGGTGCGCCTGTAACAGCCGCGGTTGGCCCATATCCCATCACTGCCACGTTGGTTGACCCGACGAATAGGTTACCCAACTACAACGTTTCCATAGGCGCGGCCACACTGACGGTCACCCTGGCCAATCAGACGATCACGATCACAACTAATGCGCCGCCCAATGCAGCCAATGGAAACAGCTTTACTGTGGCGGCTACCGCATCTTCCGGTCTGGCTGTTACATACAGTACCAGTACTCCAGGAGTTTGTACGAACGTCGGCGCGACGTTTACGATAAATGCTCCCAATGGCACCTGTGTAGTACGTTACAATCAGGCCGGTAATGCCAATTTCAGTCCTGCACCGGAAAGGACGGAAAATGTTGCTGCGGTGCCGAACAGTCAGACCATCACGGTGACAGTACCTTCACCCACTGTTGCGACCATGGGGGCCAGCTTCGATGTTGCGGCCACAGCAAGCTCTGGCTTAATTGTTTCGATCACGGTCGATGGAGTTTGTACCAGAGTTGACCATGGTGACGGAACTGCCACGATCACGGTTGTCTCTTCAAACGGAACATGTACTGTTCATTACGACCAGGCTGGGGATTCCTCTTACGCAAGAGCCCCTCAGATTAATGCGATCATAACGATTGACAGCGAACACCCCACCGTGACTGCCAATCAGGTTCCATCTCCTGCCCAGCCTGATCCGACCAATGTGTCTCCGATCAATTTCATAGTTGAGTTCAGCGAACTCGTAACCGGCTTTACCGACACGGATGTCACCATTGCAGGCACTGCAGGAGCCACTACAGCTGTGGTCACCGAGATCGCGCCTAATGACGGCACAACCTATAACGTTGCCATAAGTGGAATGACGGCTGATGGCACAGTGATTGTTTCCATTCCTGCCGGTGCAGCAATAGATATTGCTGGCAATGACAGTTTTGCCAGCTCAAGCACCGACAACTCAGTCATGTATTTCGATGATAAGGGGCCAACCGTGCAGGTGATCAATACCGCCCCCGATACGGGAGATGGCGCCCTCACAGAATCTGAAAAGGTTACCGTTAAGATCACGCATTTCAAGGTGACGTTCAACCAGGATGTCTATAATCCCGCCGGTGACAGCGACACGGATGATGTGACCAATCCCAACAACTACATGCTGATACGCGACCTGGGTGACACCGCCGGGTTCCAAACCGTGAGTTGCAGCGCTGGAGCGATCATACCAGCTGACACTAAAATTGCAATCGGTACTGTGATCTATGACAGCGCCACCTCTACAGCCACCTTTACATTCAATGGCGATCTGCCTCTCTCGAATGGTACCTATCGTCTGTACGTCTGCGGTACCACTTCCATTGTTGATCCATTGAATCCTGCCCTCGGACTGGTGGGCATACCAGGACAACCTAATTCCGATTTCATCCGCAACTTCACAGTCGACGTTCCTGAGGGAGGCGGAGGCGGCAACAACCGCGGTGATAGGGGACCCTCGATTTCCAGGGCGGCATTGCCCTTCACTGGTTTTGCTCCAAATAAAGTCACGCTTTTGCCGGTTCAACCTGCGGATAAAGCCTACAAACCTTTGGATGAAATGCGGCTTGAGATCCCCACGCTCGGCATAAACTTCCCCATCGTCGGTGTTTCATTAGCCAGGAACAAATGGAACCTCACCTGGCTGAGGGATAGTGTAGGCTACCTTGAAGGCTCAGCTTATCCAACCTTTAGCGGCAATACTGTCCTTACGGCCCACGTGATCGATGCCAACAATAATCTTGGCCCCTTCTCAGACATCAAGGGCATGCAATATGGTGACAAGATCTATATCCATGCCTATGGGAAGATTTATATCTATCAAGTGCAGGAGAACAGGAAGCTCGCCCCGACCAACATTGCCACAGTCTTCAGACATGAAGAGTATAACTGGGTCACGCTCGTGACCTGCGAAGATTACGATGCCGAGGCCGGGCTGTACACATACAGGCGCATGGTGCGCGCAGTCTTGATCAGTGTTGTCCCTGTAGAGTAATGCACGATCAGTAAGGTAACTGGGCGATGTCATTTTGACATCGCCCAGTTTTTTTCTTTCGTGCTACACTGTCTTCACAAACACATCTCATTACCCTGGATGGTGTTTACTGGTACATTATGCAGGCCTCCCCCAAAACGCTCCCCTTCTGGCTTAAATTTTTATATGGTTCCGGCGAATGGGGCATCTCCAGCATCGGCATGATGCGCTCCATTTTTTACGCCATCTACCTGACAGATGTTGTCGGGCTTGAACCGCGCCTGGCATCCTTCGGTGCGCTGACAGGCATCATCTGGGACGCGATCAACGATCCGATCGTGGGCTATCTCAGCGACCATCTCAACACACGCTGGGGCAGGCGGCGGCCTTTCTTACTATGGTTTGCGATTCCATTTGGACTTAGCTTTGTCATTCTCTGGTCTGCGCCGAATTGGGATAATCAACTGGCATTACTGGTCTATGTGACTCTCGCTTTCATGCTGGCCGATACGCTCCAAACGCTCATCTCAGTTCCGTATCTTTCCCTGACCCCTGAGCTGGCCGCCGATTACGATGAGCGCACCACGCTGACGAGTTATCGCACGGTCTTTCAACTGGTCGCCTCTCTGGCGGTCGTGGTCAGCGCGCCATCCATTGTGGAAACTTTGCTCATGCGCGGATATTCACAACAACAGGGCTTCATGCTGGTCGGCGCGCTCTTCGGCTTTACAGGCGCTATTCCGTTTTTATTGCTGGCTCATTTCATACGCGAGATATCCGCACCTGAACAAACTGAATCCCTGCCTTTTCGCGATATTCTACGCGTGGCCTGGAGAAATGTCCCGTTCCGCTACGCGGCGGGCATGTTCATGTTCAACTGGTCCGCCGTGGACATGATCGTGGTGGCATTCCCCTACTTCCTTTTGTATTGGATTGCGCAAGGCGACTTGCTCGAGCATGTGCATATATTCGGTTTTCAACTCGCGCTTGAGTCTGCGTTCTTTGGCATACTCATGTCCGTGTGTATTTTGTTCGTGCCGTTCTGGTTTTGGATGGCAAAAAAGTATAACAAACGACAGGCCTATCTCACCGGTATGCTCTTCTGGGTGATCGTACAATTGCTGATCTTCACCATTCCCCCGCACAACATTCCCTACCTGCTGATAGTTGCCGCGCTGGCCGGGGTTGGCGTCTCTGCCGCGTACGTGTTACCTGACTCATTATTTGCTGACGTCATCGAGTGGGATGAATTGTTCACGCGCCGGCGTCAGGAAGGCGTGTATTTCGGCGCACGTGCCTTTATCCGCAAGTTGACGGGGGCATTCATCATCTTTATTACCTTGCAGGCTTTGGGTTGGTCTGGCTATCAAACTCCGCCGGCGGGTTCCATTAACTTCCCGCAATCGGAAAATGCCTTGCTGATGATCCGCCTGCTGGTCTCCCCGTTGGGCGCGATCATGCTCTCCGGCGCGGCCATCTTTGCATGGTTATTTCCATTGACGCGCGAAAGATATACGAGGGTTAAAAAGTTGATTGAAAGAAGAAAAGAACGATTGGCTGAAAGTTAACGATTGTCCCCATCGCCTTGAATTTTACCGCGTGCCTGCCGGTCAAGAAGTTTGTCGATGTTGTGCTCGGCGATCTCATCCAGGGACAAATCCAATTCGGTGGCGACTTGCGCGATATACCATAAGACATCCCCAAGTTCCGCCTTTAGCGCCTCGCGTTCCGCTTTGCCGATGACCCCGTCTTTATCGCGGAAAATCTTTTTGATCTTGCCTGCCACTTCGCCCGCCTCGTTGGCGAGTCCGAGAGTCGGGTAGATGACCCCATGTCCGATGACGGGATATTTGGCCGTGCCGCGTGCTTTGTTTTGGTAGTCGGTGAAGTTCATTCATCCGCCTTGATTTTTTGATATGCTTCTGCAGGAGTTACGATTGATGCTTTGATATACGTTTCCAATTCGGGTCGTCCCAGTATATGCTTTTTGTCCATTGAAACAAGCATGTTCACTTTTGCGATTTTAGCGGCGGCGATAATGGGAGCGTCTTTCAATACGATCAACTTCCCTGCGTCCAAAACCGCCTGTTTGCCTGCGTTAACAATTTCGATATGCGCGTTTTTCAGGATTTCTTCAAGTTCTGTCAATGGGGGCTGTTTCAATTGGGCAAGATTTCGAATTGTTTCCTGGAGAACAAAATTGCTGAGAATAAGAGCGATTTCCCCTTTTGCGCCCATTATCATCAAATCACGCGAATATCCTTTTGTGGAATTTGCAGCGGAAAACAGGACACTTGAGTCAATGAAGATGCGCGTCGTCATGCTTCGTCGGTGAGACCATACATATCTTTTAGGAGTTGCGCGCGAATGTTTCGGCTTCGCTTATTCCATTTTTCCAGCGTAATTCCATCAGCTTTTAAAGCTTCGCCGATTCTGTCAAACGCTTCTGAAACGATAAGTTCGGCGGGCTTGATCAGCACGCCTGCTTCGGTCTCAACCAGCATAACCATATCCCCTTTTCGCAGGTTCAACTTCCTGCGGATTTTTGTGGGGATGGTGACCTGTCCTTTTTCCTGAATACGGGTATATATTGTCATAGCGAATCTCCAAAAGTCATACCTTCATGAAAGTTATACAATCCGAGTATATCACGTTACCCCTGCTTCGTTGGCGAGTCTGAGAGTCGGGTAGATGACCTCCTGTCCGATGACGGGATATTTAGCCGTGCCGCGTGTTTTTGTTGGTAGTCTGTGAAGTTCATTTACTGAATTTTGAATTAATAACTTCCGCCAAATATATGTCGTTGCGAGCGCACTTCCCTGGCACCGCCCGCCAGGGCAGGTGTGCGAAGCAATCTCCTGTTTTTAATTAAATTTACGGCTACATTGAGCCTTGAGATTGCTTCGTCGGGAAAAGCGCCCTCCTCGCAAAGATATAAAAAACAGAAATTAATTTTTCAAATATCAGCAGTTTTTTCCTCTTCAAAGTTTATTTCTCTACCGTACATTTTAATCTTGGGACGCAGATTCACGCTGATTTAAGAGAATTCATCTGCGTTTTCAGCGTCCCGCTTGGATTTTGTACGGTAGAGAGAGGTCTATTACATTATTTTGGGCATAAACCCTTTTTACTAAAAAACAAGGAGTCAGACTCCTTGTTTTTTGAAAGTTACGAGTTGAATTCTTTTAACAGCCCTTTCCACCACTCATCCTTCTCCCCCGGTACGAAGGGAGTGTAAAGCGTCAGCCGGTCTGCAATTCCATCATAGCGCTTCTTCAAGTCATCGGGCAGTTTTTCCTGCGCCGTCACCAGGCAAAACTCATTCAATATTTCATCTGTGATCAGCATTGGCATCTCAGCCCATTCGCCTTTCGCCGCGAAACCTGATAATTGTTCAGCCACATCTTCCCAACTGTGCAGGGACATGACGGCGCGGTACGATGGCGTGGATGCGTAGAACGCGATCTGTGCGCGCGCAAAGTTCATCTCTTCGGGTGAAGTTGCCACAAAAGCTGTGACGGATACTGCGATATCTTTTCTGATTCTGCCTGCACTCTTAGCACCGCTTTCAATCGCTGGCAGCATCACATCGCGCAAATAACGCGGGCTGTGAAATGGATGCGCGTGGAACCCGTCGCATAGTTCGCCCGCGAGTTTGGCAAGCCCGGTATTCACACCTGCGATGTAAATGGGGATGAGTGACTCCCCTCTCCCTGTGGGAGAGGCGTCGCCCTGAGCTTGTCGAAGGGGGCTGGGGGTGAGGGCGAGAGGCCCCGGATTAAAAAACGGTGACATCAACGAGATCTTGTAATATTCGCCGCGGAAATTTAACTTCGTGCCGTTCTGCCACGCATCCCATAATGCACGCATGACCTGAATCTGCTCGCGCAGTTTCCCCGTCACCGACTCGGGCCAGGGCATGCCAAAACGACGCTCGATGTGCGCCTTGACCTGTGTGCCAAGTCCCAGAATAAATCGCCCGTTGGATTGCGCGGCCAGGTCCCAGGCGGTGTAAGCCAGGTTCGCAGGCGAACGCGCGAACGAGACCGCGATGGCCGTGCCAAAGCGTAGAGTCGCTGTATGTTCGGCAACCAGCACACAGGGCAGAAAAGGATCGTGCTGGGTCTCTTGAGTCCACAGCGCGTCGAATCCGATCTCTTCGGCGGCTTTCGCAATCGCAGGGACATCCTTCAAGTGAACGGGAGGCAGAGCGGCGTCAAATTTCATTAATCAGTGATGTTATGCACCGTCCCGAAGGTTTGATCGGCTGAACAAGGCTTTTCAAGGAAACCTTCGGGACGTTCTGTGTAAGGTGAGTTAATCAAGTAAATATGCCATGACCCAATTCGTGGTCGCAACCAGCGAATCGAGATGCGTGCGTTCATAGTTGTGCGAAGCATCGATGCCCGGGCCGATCAATGACAGTGCCACGTCACCACCCGCGCGCCAAAAGGCTTCGCCGTCCGAACCGTAGAATGGATACACATCGGTTTTATACGGAATATTATTTTTCTCCGCCATCGCGCGCAGTTTGTTATTCAGCGCAAAATGATAAGGCCCGCCGCTATCTTTGGTGCATAACGTCGCGTGGAATTCATCCGACTCCTGGCCCGCGCCCACCACCGCCATATCCACCGCGACCAGTTCGGCCACGTCGGATGGAATCCCCGCTGCCGCGCCGTGACCGACTTCCTCATAATTGCTGATGTGGAAATAAGCGCTTCGGGCGGGGCTTTGGCCTGCTTCCGTTAAAGATTTGATCGCGGCCACAAAAATTGCGACACAGGCCTTGTCATCCAAAAATCTCGAGCGGATGAATCCGTTTGTTACTTCCACGCGCGGATCAAAGGCAACGCAATCGCCGATATTGATACCAAGCTCGCGCGTTTCACTTTCGGAAGTTGTGCGCGCATCCAAACGGATTTCCATGTGTGCGTCGTCGCGCGCGGTTTCACTGCCCGCCGCGCCATGGATGTGACCCGAAGCCGTTTCGATCAATACCGAGCCGCGGATTTTTTCGCCTTTGGATGTGAAGACCCACACGCCTTCCGTTTCGACGCTCGGCCATTGAATCCCGCCAATGCGACTCAGCTTCAACCTGCCATTGGGCTTGATCTCTTTCACAACCGCGCCAAGCGTATCCGCGTGCGCGGTGAGAGCCACAGGGGCCGCATCCGATTTTACTTGCCATTTTGCAACCAGCGCGCCTTTGTACGTGCGTGAGAGTTGTAATTGTTTGTATCCAGAAAGTTCACTTTCAACAAAGTCAATGGCCAGGTCAGAGAACCCGGTGGGCGAGGGGATGTTTAATAATTTGACGAGAAAGTCTGTAAGATATGATGTGTTGATGATAGGTAGAGTCATTGTTTCTCCTAAGCGTTTAATCCCTCAAATGATGAAATCTTTTCCCGCCATTCATCTGGCACGGGGATCGTCTTGTGTTCGCGATAATCAAACATGACCAGAATGACTGTCCCCGAGGCAAGCACTTCGCCGGTGTCGGCATTCATCACACATTGCTCCACAGTCATGGACTTGTTGCCGATCTTTGAAGTCCGCACGCCGACCTGGATGCGGTCATTATAGCGCGCGGGAGTTTTAAAAGTAATGTGAATATCCGCAATGATAATACCCATATCCATAAAAGACTGCTCTTTGCTGAACAAACCAAGTTGGATTAGATAATGTACACGCCCCTGCTCGAAGTAGGTCAGGTATTTGGCATTGTTGACGTGTCCTTGAGGGTCTAGGTCCCCGTAACGGATTTCAATGGGATGATGGAAACGAAAATCGGGCATGCACTGATTATACTCGCATGACCGATTTGATTATTTGACCTCTTGCATAAGTGAGTTTAATACAGCCACAGAGAGCACAGAGATCCTTGAGGTAAGGCTCTTAAAACTCATTTTCTCTGTGCTCTCCCCTGGCACTGCCCGTCAGGGCAAGTGTGTGGCAAAAAAGACTTTCGCAAGAGGTCTATTGAAATGAGTTTTTAAAAATGTACCGCCGCCGTTCAGCATGGGGGGGGCATGCTGATTACGGCGGCGGGGTTGACACCTAATACCAGTAAAAGGGAGGGCAGGTGCCGATGCACACAATATACACCAAATTAGTCCGAATAACATTAAAATCAGATTAGCATTTTGATACAATAGGTTCAGTTTTATCCCCCAAAGCTCCTACTAACCCATCAATTCCCTTGGGTGTGTTTCAACTGAAAGGCGCAGTTACTTCGCACATGAGTTAGGCAAACATTTGCGGGATGTAGCCCTGTAACCAATAGTAGCGTCGATGGGTAAATGTCTCCTCAAAGCCTGGACATATTGTATTGATACACATGATGAAGAAGAGAAATGAAATTTGACCCGTAAATACACCATCGCCGTTCGATCCGATTGCTTGTTTAGAATCGTTGAATGGGCGCGAATGCGTTAAAATCCATTCGTATTTTTGCATACTACACTCCAACAGAAATGAGTTGCCATGTCCCGTAGAAAAAGACACTCCTCCCAATCCAATTTTCCCATGTCTGGTCCCGCGAATGCGCGAAATGCGCCGATACCTCCAAAAGAGAAAATAACCGCTGAACTTGACGCCCTTTTACAGGCAGGCAAACTGGAAGCCGCCCTTCGCCTGATGGATTCTTTGCCGCCAAAACTGAAAAACGAGCCTTTCATGCGTTTCACGCATGCCTCTGTATTAATGGAATATGGCGACATGCAACAAAGCGGTGAAATCCTCATGGAATTGCAAAAGCAATATCCGCACTTTGTGGAAGTGAATCTGCCGCTGGCGGGATGGTATGCCATACACGCGTGGCCTGCGCATGCCTCTCGTGCCGCGCAAAAGGTTCTGGGCATACGTGATTTTGACGCAATGGGCAGGGATACCGCACAATACGTACTTAACGACGCGAAAATGTCGCTGGATGCCATGGTTGAAAAATTAAACCTGCCATTTGACAAGGTTGAACAGGCATGCTGGCATGATGAGAATGGGCAGATGGCCGCCCTGGATTTCAACCATACGGAGGCTGAATACCAGGCAAGACAGGCGTTAAAAATCGCGCCTCACTGGAACTCTGCGCGCAATAATCACGCCTACTCAAATTATTTTTTAGGAAAATGCTCAGAGGCGATCACGGAATGTGAAGGCGTCCTGGCGAATGACCCATTCAACCTGTATGGTTTGAGAAACCTTGCCATCTTTCATGCAGGATTGGCGGAGGAGGAAAAAGCGAAAATATATGCAGACCGCCTGTTCACTCTTTGGAAGAGCGGAAAACTGAATCAAAACACCGGCGAGGTTGATATCTTCCTTTCTGTTTTGGGAACGCTGGAAGATACAGACCGCATCTGGCAGGTCTTCCAGCAGTATAAGAATTCCCCGCAAGAGACATTGGATGAATTTTCATGGGACACTTTCGGCGTCGCTGCTGCGCGCCTGGGTCACTTCAAGGATGCAAAAAAACTATTGGAAGGCGGGGGACTCGGAAATGTGCCAGATCAGAATGGCATATCACTTATGGAAAAAATAGATGAAGCCATTAAATCAAAGGAAAAGAAACTCATCTGGCCCCCTCCCTACCCCGTGTTTATCATGTTTTTGCCTGAACATGTGGCATCCGACCTGTTGGGCCTGATCGAAAAAATCGAGAGGCAGAAAAGCGATTCAACGCCGTCCCAACAGAAGAAACTCAAGGAGTTCTATTCCAGATATCCCTTCATCCTTCAAGGCTTCGCAAAAATGATGTGGACTGAAGTGGCATCCGCAATGGGGGTAATTGGACTACTCCATGCGAACCAGCCCAAAGCCGACGCGGAAATCATCCGTTTTGCCTTGAGCGATTGCGGCGACGATGAAAGCCGCATGAACGGCATCTCAAAGTTGGGCGAAGCAGGCAGGTACACGCCTGATGAATCAATGCGTTTCTGGAACGTGAAAAAGCAGGAGTGGATGGAGGTGCAGTTCTTCTCCCAGCGTGTTGGGGATTTTGTTCCCGATATCAAACCTGAATCCCTGCGGTTTATCCGGGAAGCATCAGAGACCAAAAACAGGGATGTAGGAATCGCTATTTTGCGCCGCGTTCTGGAGAAAGACCCAACCTGCGCGATGGCATGGTACAACCTCGGCGTGTTCACCATTAAACAAGGCAATGAAGAAGAAGGGGTTGCTTATATGCAAAAATCGGTCGAGGTGGACCCGAACTATGCGTTCGGCCACGCCAACCTTGCCCTGAGAGACGCGGAGGATGGCAATGAAGCCGCCGCCTTCGATCATCTTCAAGTTGTGCAAAAAGCAAAGGTCATTACGCCCCAAACGGCTTCTGTCAGCAGTTATGCCCACATGATCATCCATATTGACAAGGGCAACCTGGAAGAGGCGCGGAATATCCTCGAAACCGTAAAGGAAATTAATCCAGGTCACAAGGCGTTGAAGCATTACGAAGAAGTGATGAAAAACGCGGAGGAGCATTACGAATCGAATAAACTCCTGTTCGATTATCAGCGTAATAGCCGTCGCCGTTTCCACCAAAAAACGCTCAACACAGAACTGACAGATGAAATGACGCTGGAAAAATGTCTTTCCCAATTGACCAATGAAACGCTTTCCTCCATCTGCGAGTTCTGGCGCACGATCACTTATGGTAAAAAGAATGAGATGGTCAAACGGCTGAATGAGCGCATCCTTGACGCCGATATTTTGGAAGAGTTATTGAAAGAACTAAACAAAAAAGAACTCGAAGCCCTCAACTGGGTTTTGGATGGCGGCGGATGGCGCACGTGGAATGAATTCGCCACGAAGTATGGAAGCGACCTGGATGAATCCCCGTTTTGGAAATACCACGAACCTCAAACTGTCCTGGGGTGTTTGAAGAGAGCCGCGCTGTTATTTACAGGCACAATGGACGACCAGCGCGTTGCCTTCATTCCCGCAGACTTACGCGCGCTGTTGGCGAACGCGTTAATGTCATAGCCCCGTCCCCACCGCCTTCACCCATCGGGTACTTCGCGGCGCCTTCGCGAAGCACACTGTAAGTGCCCCCAAATTCGACTCCCAAATTTTTGATTGGCATACTAATTTTTCTTGTCGAATTTGGGGGAGGAAGGGTGGATGCAGGTTGCAATCCGCTCGCTTGTTTTATAATGATCATATGAATCCACCCGAACAATTCGAGACTGAACGTCTCATTCTCCGCAAGCCACGCATAGATGACGCACCTGTAATTTTTGCGACTTATGCCCAAGACGCCGAAGTGACACGTTATATGACTTGGCGTCCGCATAAAAATGTGGATGAAACCTTCCGTATCGTCGAACTCATGCTTAAACTTTGGGAGGAAGGAAATGCTTATTCTTACATGATTACCTTGAAGGATTTAGATTTTGCCATCGGAATGATTGCCATGCACCCCGACGGCTTCAAGGTCGGGCTCGGCTATGTGCTGGCACGTCCGCATTGGGGCAAAGGCTACACGCCCGAAGCCGCGCTTGCAGTGACGAATTGGTTGCTGAAACAACCTGATGTTTATCGCGTCTTTGCCATTTGTGACGTGGAGAATCTTGCTTCGGCGCGTGTAATGGAAAAGGCAGGCATGGTTCGCGAAGGATTGTTAGGGAAATATATTGTCCATCCCAATATCAGCGAGGTGCCGCGCGATAGTTACATGTATGCGATTGTGAAATGACCTCGCCCCCCTCCGCCCTGCGGGCACCTCCCCCAAATCCGACGATGAAAATGTCTTCTGCTAATCAAATTTTCGGTTGTTGAATTTGGGGTGTCTGGGTAGGGGTTGATTTATAATTCGGGGGCATTTCAAACTGAGCGCGTTTCTTACGCATTACGGATCACGCATTATTCGGTCTTGATATGCAAATAACACTACTCGACCATCAACTGATAACTGCTTACTGTTCACTACTCACTGACTCATGTCCCTCATCTCCGTCTCCTCCCTCACCAAATCCTTCGGCGCGACCGATATCTTTGCTGGCCTCACCTTCTCCGTTGCAAAAGGAGCGCGCTTCGCGCTCGTCGGTCCAAACGGCGTTGGCAAAACGACCCTGCTCCGTATCCTCGTCGGGGAGGATGAAGCCTCGTCGGGAACGGTCAGCCGCTCGCGGGGAGTCCGTATCGGGTATCTGTCGCAGGAGGCAGATTTCCAAATGGTCGGCACTCTCTGGGATGCGTGTCATTCCGTCTTCGAAGATTTAATCAAACAACAGGATGAACTGCACAGGCTTGAAAATCTGATGGCGACGCAACATGATGTAATGGAGCGTTACGGAAAGTTACAGGAGGACTTCGAGCGGCGCGGCGGTTACACGTACGTGACGCGCATCAAGCAGGTGTTGACTGGGCTGGGATTCGACGCGGCTGATTACGGACTCTCGCTCGACCATTTATCTGGCGGACAGAGGACGCGCGCCTTTTTAGCCCGCCTCCTGCTCTCGGACCCCGACCTGCTCCTGCTCGATGAGCCGACCAATCACCTTGACATTCGCGCGGTCGAATGGCTCGAAGGATATTTGAGTCAATGGAACGGCGCGGCGGTGATCGTTTCGCACGACCGTTATTTTTTGGACAAGGCCTGCAACGCGATTCTCGAAATGCACCCCGGCGCGTTCGAGTTGTATCATGGCAACTACTCCGCGTATTTGCATCAACGCCAGGAACGTGCCGAGCGCAGGCAGGAAACTTTCGAGAGTGAGAAGGAAAAACTTCTCAAGGAAGTTGAGTACATCAAAAAAAATGTTTCGGGACAAAATACTTTACAAGCCAAAGGCAGGTTGAAGAGACTCTCACGCATTGTGCAGGCCATTGAACAGATTGGAATGGAAGCGGCGTTGAATCAAAAGTGGAGCGAGACCGCCGAAGAAGTCCATGTTGTCACATCCACATTAAGTGTGGAGGAAGCTGAGAGGCGTGTGCGTGGACTGCGCTCCCCCGTGCGGACTCTGCCGCGCCTGCACCTGCGACTTGGCTCCGAAAAACGTTCGGGCGATCTGGTCATCCGTGCAAAGGATTTAAAGGTTGGCTATCATGCTATTGCGGGTGACTCTGGCAAATTCCTGTTCGCCGCACCTGATATCGAACTGCGTCGAAAAGACTGCGCCGCGTTGATCGGCCCAAACGGCGCGGGCAAGACCACATTCCTGAAAACGATATTGGGACAACTCGAACCGCTGGCTGGTGAAGTGATTCTCGGTTCGTCCCTGCAAATCGGATACTTCGCGCAAGCCCACGAAGGTCTCGACCCGAACAAAACGGTCATAGAAGAAATCGACTCGGTCATGCCGCACTGGTTGCCCGGTCAGATCCGCGAGTATCTTGGCAAATATCTTTTCAGCGGCGATGACGTCTACAAAAAAGTGGACATGCTCTCAGGCGGCGAGCGCGGCCGTCTGGCGTTGGCGAAACTCGCCTTGCAGGATACGAATCTGCTCCTGCTTGATGAGCCGACCAATCATCTTGATATTCCGTCACAAGAAGTGCTCGAAGCTGTGCTGGACGATTACAAAGGCACAATCCTGCTCATCACCCATGACCGCTATTTGGTGGACGCGCTCGCGACGCAAATCTGGGAAATCAATCCTGATGAAAATCAGATGATTGCGTTCAATGGAACGTATTCTCAGATGAAAGAGGAAAGAGAGAAAGAGGCGGCAAGGCTGGCGGCGCAACAGGTCGCCCCTGAAAAAACGTTAAACGTTAAACGTTCAACGTTGAACGCCCAGACAAAAGAGGAAAGAAGAAAGATGGCGCAGTTGCAGGAGTTGGAGAATAAGATTGCCGAGCTCGAAGCGGATTTGGCAAATCTGGGTGCGCAGCTTGAGAGTCCGCTTGTGAGGCCAAATGAAGTTGCAAAAATAGGGAAGGAATACAAACGCGTGCAGAAGGAAATGGATGGGAAGTTGGCAGAGTGGGAAGGGATGCAGGAATGACCCTGGACGGCGGACAATGGAAGATGGTCTCTGGTCTGTCGTCCATCGCCCAAAGTGAAAAATTGGCAAGTAGGAGATAACGTAACAGAAAATCCGTCGTGCTATACTGATTTTGAAAAGTAGGAGGCATACATGAACTGGAAGAATCAACTTCGAGGGGACTCTGTATCCTGGTTGCTCGAATCTGACAACCCTAGCGTCCGCTATCTGGCTTTACGCGATCTTCTTGATCTTCCTGCCGATGATGCGAAGTTGAAGTCCGCGCGCAGGCAAGCGCACAAAGAGGGACCGATTGCGAAAATCCTTTCGCGCATGGAAGACGAAGGCTATTGGGTCAAACCGGGGCCGGGATATACCCAAAAGTATCGGTCAACAGTCTGGGCAATGATTCTGCTCGCGCAACTTGGCGCGTCTGTAAAAGAAGACAAGCTGATTGAAAAAGCCTGCAAGTATTTGATGGATCAAATGAATGAGGGCGGTCAATTTACAACGATCACATCCGGCGCGCCGTCTGGGACTGTGGATTGCCTACAAGGGAATCTATGCTGGTCGCTGATGGAGATGGGTTATGAAGATCCGCGCTTGGATACCGCCTACGAATGGATGGCGCGGACTGTCACCGGAGATGGAATCGCTCCAATGGAAGAAAAGAACGCGCTCGTCCGCTATTATGCGTACAAGTGCGGACCCGGCTTCGCATGCGGCGTAAACAACAAACTGCCCTGCGCGTGGGGCGGAGTCAAAGTGATGATGGCGTTGGGCAAAGCGCCTGTCAAAAGTCGAACTCCCCTAATCAAAAAGGCAATCAAACAAGGCGCGGATTTCTTCTTCAGCATTGACCCTGTCACAGCAGATTATCCAACGCGCCTCGGCGACAAGCCCAGCCGCAATTGGTGGAAGTTTGGCTTCCCCGTTTTCTATGTTTCGGATATTTTGCAGATCGCAGAAGCCATGGTTGGGTTGGGATATGGAGACGACCCGCGCCTTGCAAATACCATCAATCTAATTCGCGGAAAACAGGATGAGCAGGGACGCTGGTCAATGGAATATGATTACAAAACATGGGTGGATTTTGGCAAAAAGAAACAGCCGAACAAATGGGTCACATTGAGGGCATTGAAAGTGTTGAAGGCGGTTGGCTAAAATGGGTAGTGATTACTTTGTAAGTGATGGCAATTTTCAAGTCTGCAACTGAACTGCTTTTTTAACGCGAATGGCGCGAAATTTGGCGAATTTCGCCAATATTTTCTGAAAATTCGCGTCATTCGCCCATTAGCGAAAT
>Ga0315273_10000698_pt1 | contig 36219 bp, 31 predicted proteins | sample YL17G02_0_MG_FD_205753 | JGI IMG/M metagenome (GOLD analysis project Ga0315273, IMG submission 205753) | Sediment microbial communities from Yellowstone Lake, YNP, Wyoming, USA - YL17G02_0 | ecosystem: Environmental > Aquatic > Freshwater > Lake > Sediment | place: USA: Wyoming | collected...
AGTCGGTCCTCCCGGACAACACGGCGACCAACATCGTCTCGGGGTTCCCGACCGACGTGAACCACGCCGTCGACCTGAACTCGTTCTTCGGCTACGCGCCGGCGATCAACCGCACGACGGGCGTCCGGGCGCAATTCGTGACCGACCCGAGCTGTCTGTACGACGCGGCATCGCAGCGCTTCTTCGTCGTCGTCCTGACTTTGGAAACCCTTCCTAATGGGAAGTTTACCAACGTGAACCACCTCGACATCGCGGTCAGCCAGACGGTGAACCCGACGGGCCTGTGGAACATCTACCGTCTGGACGTCACGAACGACGGAACGAACACGGGCGGCGTCAATCCCGGCCCGTACCTCGGCGACTACCCGCACATCGGGGCTGATGCGAACGGGTTCTACATCACGACCAACGCGTACCCGTGGTGCTGCAACGGCTTCAGCGGGGCGCAGATCTACGCCTTATCGAAGGCGCAGCTCGCGGCGGGCGCCGCCAGCGTGACGATGCAGCACTTCGACACGTCCGGCATGGTCAACGTGCCGAGCGACGCCGGCTCGACGCAGCCGGGCTTCACCGTCTGGCCGGCGCAGTCGCCCGCCAACCAGTTCAATACGGGCAACGGCGGAACCGAGTACTTTATGAGCTCGAACGCCGCCGACGAGGCCACGCATCCCGTCGCCGGCACCGGCGGGAATTACACGTCGAGCCAGCTCGTCATCTGGACCCTTTCCAACACGTCGTCGCTGAACAGCGCGTCGCCGTCTCTCAGCCTGAGCAACAAGGTGCTGGGCGTGAACCAGTACGCGATCCCGCCCAAGCAGAAGCAGCCTGGCTCGGGCACGTTGGCGACCACGGACACGCCGCAAGGCTACTGCATCAACGACACGACTACGACGACCATCGCCGGGACCGGCTGCTGGCGGCTGCTGTTCGGCGGCCAGCCGACGCACGACGAGGTCATCTCGACGCCGGACTCGAACGACACCCGCATGCAGCAGGTGATGTACGCAAACGGCAAGCTGTGGGGCGCGCTCGACACGGCGCTCAATCCGGACGGCGGCGGCCAGCGGGCCGGCATCGCCTGGTACGTCGTCAACCCGAACTCCAACAAGGTCGCTCTGCAGGGCTACCTCGGAGCCACCGGCTATGACTTTACGTATCCGGCGATCGGCGTCACCGCGAGCGGCCGCGGCGTGATGGCGTTCACGGCCAGCGGCGACACCACCAATCCCAGCGTCGCATACGCGGCCATTGACGCGATCGTTGGCGTCAGCGCCTGGGACATCGTTCTGGGCGGTGGCGGTCAGGCCCAAGACGACGGCTTCACCGGCTACAAGTCGCAGGTCGGCAACCCGCCGCGCACCCGCTGGGGTGACTACGGAGCCGCTGCCGTGGACGGCAAGTCGATCTGGATCGCCAGCGAGTACATCGCCCACGCCTGCACCTACTCTTCCTGGGGAGGCCCGTTCTTCGCAGGCGGAACCGGTGACAACAAGCTGGGCACATGTGCCCCCGCGCCTGGTGCAGCCGGCACACGTGCCGCGCTCGGCAACTGGTCGACGCGCATCAGCCAACTGACGCCGTAACTTTGGCACAGCCATAGCTGGAACAAGTCCCTGCGCAGAGGATTGCCCTCACCGTCGGGCAAGTCGCTTGGGAAGATTCGTCGATCTGCGACGACGACGACTCATACCACGGCTTGCCCGACCGGTTATCACTCACATATAGCTTCTTAGCTGGACGGCGTCCATTGGGCTCTGAGCATAAGGCACGACAATCTTCTCTCAACTTTCTCACCAGACGAGGTTGCGAGATGCTTGTCCTGCCCGAGTCGATCATGCACGTTCTGAACGGCGCGGCGCCGTTCCTCAGCAAGCGCTAGTGGCACTGGACCACGGTGCTGCTGATCGGTGCCGTATTGGTCCCAGGTAAGCGCTCGGTCAGCGCCGCCCTAGAGGTGATCGGACTGAGCGACGAAGACCACTTTCAGAACTACCGCCGGGTGACTGCCAGCCGTTACTTTTCCAACAGTCTCCTTCGCGCCCACGTGCGGTAAGATGTTTGGTCCGGGATCGATTGCTTTGGCCTGAGTTAAATTCATCGCCGCCCCTTGCAGGGCGGCGATTGATGCCTGGTTGCGGGAGACGAGCGACTCAGCTGAGGTAGTCGCGCAGCTTCCGGCTCCGGCTGGGGTGGCGCAAGCGGCCCAACGCCTGCGCTTCGATTTGGCGAATGCGTTCGCGTGTGACGCCAAACTTCTTCCCGACCTCTTCCAGCGTATATGAATAGCCGTCGACCAGGCCGAAGCGGAGTTGCAGAATCCGCACCTCACGCGGCGTCAGGGATTCGAATATCTCGTCGATGACCTGGCGGAGCATCGTTTGTGAGGCGGAGTCGGTTGGGCTGTCCGCATCGGCGTCCTCGATGAAGTCGCCGAGGTAGCTGTCCTCTTCCTCGCCGACCGGCATCTCGAGCGAAAGCGGGCGCTGCGAGACGCGAATAATCTGCTCGACCTTGCGCGGCGGCACACCGAGCCGCTCGGCGATCTCCTCGGTAGTTGGGTCCCGACCCAGTTCCTGGACGAGTTGGCGGCTGGTGCGCGTGAGACGGTTGATCTGCTCGTACATGTGGACGGGCACGCGGATTGTGCGCCCCTGGTCGGCAATCGCCCGTGTGACAGCTTGCCTGATCCACCAGGTGGCGTAGGTGCTGAACTTGTAGCCGCGGCGGTAGTCGAATTTCTTCACGGCGCGAATGAGGCCGATGTTGCCTTCCTGGATCAGGTCCAGGAAAGGCACACCGCGGCCGACGTACTTCTTGGCAACGCTGACCACGAGGCGCGAATTGGCCTTAATCAGATGTTCCTGGGCGGACTGGCCGTCTTTGACGGACGATAACAAGCGATCTCTCTCAGATAGCTCGTCTACGCCAACGGTCAGCCTCTGGCGGGCCTCGCGGCCGCGCTCCATGCGTTTGGCCAGGGAGACTTCTTCCTCGGCCGTCAGAAGCGGAACGCGGCCGATCTCCTTGAGGTAGAGACTAATCGAGTCATCGATGTCTATCAGGTCAAGGTTAAAATCGGCCTGCTCTGGCTCTGCGTTCTCGTCTTCGCCGGACTCCTCGGGTTCTTCCTCCTCCCTGAACTGGCCAATCTCAATTCCCTGCTCAAACAGATTGGCGAAGAGGTCCTCGAGTTGGTCAAGGTGGGATTCGGCTTCGGGAAAGGCCGTGAGCACATCATCGTACGTCACGAAGCCCTGGTCGCGCCCGAGGGTGACAAGTTGCTCGGCGGCCTCGGCCGAGCGGACACTGATATCGTCGAGCGACTCGGCGTCGGTCCGGAACTCAGTTTCTTCGGGCTGTGCACTCATGGCACGCGCTCCTGTGAGCGGACGGTGTCCGTTCCTTTTTTGGCGACGGCGGACGGATGCATTGTGAAGTCCCGACTCCGCTGTTCTGGCACACGCGCTTGCGCCGGTACCGAGGGCGTTAGCGAGTCCGCCTGTGCTTTACGATCAACGCTTGCTCGGTGCGGTAAGTAAATACTATAGCGGGTGCTACGAGAGATGACCGTGGTCTGAGTTACTAGTTGGCGCGATTCCCCCGTCATCGAACCGAAGGGGCTGCTTGAAATCGTATATGCCGTCAGTGATGGGCCAGACCGCCCCGCACGCGGAGCACGCGAGGGCGGAGGTGGTTGGACGCAGCTCCTGTCCCGTGCAGCGCGGACAGCGGAAGAGCGCCGCAGAGACCGAAGCCCCGGAGCCGGCGTGCCGTGCACGGAGGAAGATACTCGGACTGAGCTTCCAGGCCGCACCAGCGCCTTGGAACATGCCATCAAGCCGCGCCAAGGACTGGGGTGGGACGAGGCGCTTGAGAATCGGGTATCGGAAATGCGAGACGGCCAGGCCTGCATCGACGGTGAACCCTGCGGTGTGCAAGACCGCTGTCATCCAACGAGGATGGAAGTCGAAGTTGAGCACGGCAAACTCGTAGGGCTCCGGCGCGAACGGAGACCAGGACTGTCGACGGGTCGCATAGCGGACGAGGGCCTTGAGATTGCGCTTGTTGGCGTACTCCAGCACGTAGGTGCCGCCCGGCCTGAGCACAGTGGCGATGCCGGCCAGTGCAGCCGGCACATCCGCCAGATGGTGCAGCACACGGACGGTGACCACGGTATCGCAAACCTCGGGCGCAAGGGGCAGGTTATATAGATCGGCGGCCACATAGACGAAACGATCGGAACGGCCGAGCCGCTCCTGGGCCTCAAGGAGACCGGACTTGGCGTAGTCGAGCAGGACTACCTGGTCGTAACCCTTATAGAGATCGGCCAGCCGGCCAAATCCGGCGCCGAGTTCCAGGAGGCGGTGCCCGGTAGGGGGCAGGAGACGGCGTAGTGCGATTCGCTCGGCGAGGTCTTCGTATTCGCGCCCCTGGCCTTCCCAAAAACGGGCCCGATAGCTAGTGCCTTCGTAGTCGCAGACCGAGTGCGTCCGGGGCGCAAATTGCTCCGCCAATCGAGCTCCTATGTTTCACGTGAAACATCGATTTCACGCGATTGTTCATTCGATATACGCGCAATGGGCGGTGGCTACCCACCGCCCATTACGGCTTGCGCTTCTGCGTACCTATTATAACACGCCTTGTCAATCCCCAGGCGCTGTGAGGGATAGAGAACGACTGGAACCCGCGCTCACCCTGAAACCCGCCAGACCAACCCATACCGCCGTCGTATGGCAGGAAACGCGCGGTTTCCCGAGGCTACGCCGGGCCGTTAGCGCCCTTGTGGCGGTACACGATCCGCCCGCGGGTTAGGTCGTATGGTGAAAGCTCCACCCGGACCCAATCGCCGAGCAGCACCCGGATGTAGTACTTGCGCATCTTCCCTGACAGATACGCCAGTACTTCATAGTTGTTCTCAAGCTTGACGCGGAAGGTTGTATTGGGGAGCGCCTCAATGACCTTGCCCTCCAACGTCAGCTTCTCTTCTTGTTTAGCCATCTACCCTACCTTGCGCCTGTGGATCGACCCTCTGGGGCGTCTTTGGCGTCAGCACCGCACCACGACTATTCCCATTGTATTGGACAGCTCTAGACGACCGTAGCAACAAGCCCGGTCGCCAGCAGGCACTGCTAGCGAATGCTCTCGCGGCCCTCTCGACGCCGTTGGGCCTGGCGCGCCTTCCGGATAGCCTTCTGCTTCTTCAGCCGGCGCAGCTCGCTAGGGGGCGTGAACCAGCGCTTCTTGCGAACAGTGGGCAGGATGCGCTGCTTCATAACCTCCTTGCGGAAGCGCTTGAGCAACGATTCCTGGGACTCCCCAGGCCGCAATGTCACGGTAGCCAACTCGCCTCACCCCCTTCCTCGGCCAACACTCGATCACCTCACGTCTCGTGCTTAAACACGAGACCTCACCCAAAGGTGAGGCCCAGCAGCACACCATAATTTGATGTGTCACACGCGTGTCCAGCTAGGGAAGATCGCCTGACTTAACGGAGGGTCATTCGCTGCAACACCCTTGATGCCAGGCGCTCACAAACTGTGACTTCCTTCGCTTAGGCCATATGCGCTCCTGCCCGGGAAACGTGCACGGATCTAGGGCCACAAAGAGTATAGCCGAAGGCCGGTCGAATGTCAAAATCAAAACGGGCGGATACTGTTCAGCGATGGGGTAAGGGAGTTTATGGGGAGGCGACTGCAGCGGGCTGTTTGAGTTGCGCAAGGCATTCCAGGAAGGGGTTGAGGTGGCGAGCGACCCAGGTACCCAACAGACTGGCGAGGGTCAGGCGCGTTTTTGAGCCCTCAGGGCTGCGCGTACCACCACTGATTTTGCGCACACCTGCCCCGCGAGCGGAGCGGTGCGGGGTGATGACCAATGGGCGGATGCTGCGTTCAGCCAGATTATTGTCGGCGGAGAGACCCGGGACTAGCACGAACTGAAACAGCTCGTCTTGATGGCGCAGTAAGCGTTTGGCCAGTACATGGCAGGGATGGCCGCCGTCAAAGGCGTGCTGCCCACCCAACTCACAGGCCCGTCGGTACAGGTCGGCGTACTGGCTGCGGCGCTCCTGTGGGGTGGCGGTGGCGTGGGTGCTCAGCCAGGCGTGTGCCTCATCATAGAGGGTGCGCACCGCCAACGCCCAGGCCATCACCAGCGGGTTCTCAGCCAGCTCTGCCTTGAGTGCGTGCAGGTCGCGCAGCAGGTGCACCCAGCAGCGTTGATGCTGGCCGGGCACGAGATTGTAGGCGCTGTAGAAGTCCGTTACCAACACGCCCCGAAACCGCTCGCCCAACAGGCGCAAGATAACACGGTGGCTGCGGTTGGCCGCGTACTCATAATAGCGCACCGCCGTCGGACCCGGGATCACCACGGTCCAAAGGTAGCCATTCTGCCCGCCTTCGCGCCAACCCGTCTCGTCTGCATGCACGATCGGGCTCGCATTCACCTGCTCCAGCAACCCGTCGGCCTGTGGTTGCAGCTTCTGCCGCACATCGTGCGCCAGTTCCACGATCTCACCCACACTCAGATTCAGGTTGTGCAGCGTTTGCAGATACCCTTGCACCTGGCGCACCGGTAGCCGCAGCGTCGTCCGCAGATACACCACCAAGCTGGCGATACGCACCCCGATCCGCCCTTGCCCCAACACCTGCCCCGCCAGATCCAACTGCGGACTGTGCCACGACTGGCACACCGGACACCAGCGCTTGATTACCTGATGCTCGATGACTTCCACCGGCGCAGGCTCAGGCAGCTCCACCACCTGCCGACTGTAATCCAGGCTCTCCCCCCGCAGTGGATAGCTGCAATCCGGGCAGCGCTCCAAGGCGTGCCGCTCAATGCGCGTCGGCTCAGCTCGCTTGCGCGACGGGTTGTGCTCGGCCGCCCGCGGCTGGCGCGGCGATCGCTCCCCATCCGGCTGCGGGCGCTTCGCCTTCACAAACGCCGGCCGACTCTTGGGCGTCTTGACCCCCGCCTCTAGCTCGACGATGCGCTCCAGCGCCACCGCCAACTGACGGCGTAGCTCGCTGTTCTCCGTCCGCAGGCGCTCGATTTCCTGTTCCAGTTGTTCCAGTGTCACCCCACTATTCTGCCACACCCTGTCAAGGGTAACTCTGAACAGTTACTCCGACAGGAGTGTTATCGTTCAGTGATAGTGTCAGTAGATAAGTGATCGCCGTATGCTTCATGATGCCTCCCTTTTGGATCGCCTTGCTTGTTGGCGGTAGGCTTGTAGTGTGTCGATCTGCGGCTCAGTCAGATGGATCTTCCAGGCCGTGCTTTTCCTGAGTTGTTCGCCTTCAATCACACCGCGCCTGAGCCAGCTGCGGATCGTGCTGGTTTGTACGCCTACGGCGCAAGCCGCTCCTTCGACCGAATAGCTGCCGTCTGGCCAGCGAAGGGGATGCTCACCGGTTATCTTGGCGGCCGCGATGTGCCAGGCATGACGTAGCGTCCACAGCAGCTTGGTGGTAAAGAGACTGCGGTGTGCGGTACGAAAGCCCTCGGCGTTCAATGTAGCTGCAATCTCATCATCCAACTTACCGGCCGCGGCCAGTTCGCGGATGCGTTGCTGCAATGCTTCCAGGTCAGCATACTCTGAGTAGTCCTGCACCCGGCGCACCAGCCAATGTGCGCCCATGGCCCCGGTTTGCCAGTTGATTTGGAACCAGACTTTGCCGCGCGCGCGACCCTGGTCCAGTATCACCTCCCGGATCAGGAGTCGCACGATCTGTTTTCGGTCGGCCGGCGTCGTGCTGGCGGCACTCCAGATGCGGGGCAGATCCTCACCGAGAGCCAGGATGTCCTGCCGGTCAGCGGGTGTGAGCTCCAGACGGTTCTGCTGGAGCCAGGCCTGATATTGTTGCTCGATCTTCTCGCCAGAGCGCAGCCTATCCTCCCAAGCGCGCTCGAGCGTACGGGCCACCAAGCGATTCTACGGCTCCACCGCGTCAAACTGGCGCTGGGCCCGCTCGGCCTCATAGCGCGCCCGTTCCAGACGTAGCTGCCATTGCTGGCCTAACGTCGCTTGATCTTGCTCCATTTCATGGAGTGCGGCCAGGGCCAGAGCGATTTTATCCGGCGCCAAGGCTTCCAGGACCAGGCGCTCCACCTCAGCGTCGATGCCGAGCGCGCGGATTTCCTGGCAGCGCGTGCTGCCGGCCTCGTTGCGGCCATAATCGCATTTGTAGACCGGGAACTCACCGTGGGGACCCGAATAGCTCAGATGCATGCGGGCCCCGCAACGGCCACAGATCGTGATGCCTTGGAGCAGTGCCAGCCCTTTTCGCGGCACGCCGGGCTTGCCCTCCGCGTAACGACTCTGGTTGGCCTGCAACTGCGCTTGATTGGCCAGATACGCCTCCCAGCCGACATAGGCCGGATGATGATGATGGAGGAGCACCGGCCACTTGTCAATCGACACCGACACCGTGCCGCTGTGAGGTCGTCCCGGTTGGCGGCGGGTTGGATCCATGACATGGCGGCCATAGACATAGGCACCGGCATAGGCCGGGTTCTTCAAGATCCCCAGCACGGCGCTGCTGGTGGCTGGTTGCCAGTTCAAGGCATGTGGCGCAGGCCCGCGCAAGGGGCGCGAGGGCAGGGGCAATTCAACATAGCGGAGGTAGCGCACAACGGCACGGGCGGTACCCAGTTCAGCGAATTTCGAGAATACGAGACTGATCCGACTGTGGATCTCTTGATCTGGATCGAACACGACTTCACCGCCCGGTCCATACACCAAACCGATCGGCAGGGCGATTCGTAGCTCACCACGTTCAGCCTTGTGCCGCTCACCGGCATGCAGGCGCAGCTTGAGATGATGCAGTTCGGCTTCACTCATCATGCCGGATAGGCCCAGCAACAGGCGGTCAGCGTACACCCGTGGATCGTAGAGGGTCTCTATATCAGCCATCAGCGAGCCGAAGACGGAGCACAACTCGAGCAGCTGGTACCAATCGCTGTTGTTGCGAGCCAGGCGAGAGGCGCCCAGGCTCACGACCAGCCCCACCCGGGCCAAGCCGATCTCGGCGATGAGGTACTGAAAGCCCAGACGGTATTCTGCCGAAGCCCCCGACTTGCCCAGGTCCTCGTCAATGACCTTGATGCGCTCGGGCGGCCAGCCAAGTTGAACCGCCCGCTCGACCAGCTGGTACTGCATGGCGGTACTCTCGCCATGGCGGTTGACCTGGGCTAGCGTAGACTGGCGGACGTATACATAGGCCAACTTCGCCCGGTGCTCGGGGGTCACCTTAGCACTGAGGCCGCTACCGCTGTTCATCGTCGTTTCCCTGAGGAGCCAGCGACATGCGCCGGATGCGCCGGATCAGTTCGGCTAGGTGCTGTGCCAGCTGTTTCTGGTTGGATGGCGCCAACTGGTTCCACATCGACTGTGGCAGTTCGCGTGCGGCCTTCCCTGGATGCTCCGGAAGTGGGCAGTGGCTGTGTGTTGCACGCGGTTGGAGACTCGGCATCGGCATGCTCCTCTGTAGCTGGCAGCATATGTTTCACAAACTGAGCTACAGGGAGCATAGTCCTGACCGAGATCAGGGGCAACGGAGCCAGCAGCGATGGCTTCGGCGCTGGCCGGTCAATTTCGGTTGCCGACTGCGGCACGGACCGGTGTTGGCCGTTTGGTAAGGCGACAACGAGAGAGGTCTTGCCACGGGGAGACCAGCCCCGAACGACAGGGAAAGTGCAACCAAAAAGGGGATGAGCAGGATCAGTGATCGTGACTTGGCGAATCAGCCGATCTAACTCAGTGGCAGTCTGCTCAGTTTAGGTCAGTGAAAATGTCAGTCATGGAAGAGAGACTGACATTGACGACGAAGGAACTGAAGCGCCTCAAGGTCCTCGCATGGATCGCGGGAGAGCAGGTGACCGTGATGCAGGCCGCCGAGCTGTTGGGATTCAGCGAGCATCAGGGCTGGCGGCTGCTGGCCCGTTATCGGGCTGAAGGCGCAGCCGGGCTGGTGCATCGCAACCGGGGCCGGCCCGCGCCGCAGCGCCTGCCCGCGGCGGCGCGGGCCCAGTTGCTGACACTGGCTGAAGGCATTTGCCGGGACTACAACGACCAACACCTGACCGAGGTGCTCCGGGAGGAGCACGGTTTCCAGGTGTCCCGGGCCAGCGTGCGGCGGCTGCGGCGCGCGGCCGGACTGGGCAGCCCGCACAAGTACCGGCGGCGGCGCGGCCATCAGCGCCGGGAGCGGCGGCCCCGGGCCGGCATGCTACTGCAATTCGACGCTTCCATCCATGAGTGGTACGAGACGCAATACACAACGAGGAGTTGTGTTGACTACAAGGTTGGTGCTGCCGGTGGCGGGGTTGCCGAAGGTGAGGAGGGGTGCTGAGATATGAAGAGGCTGGGTGGGGCACCTCCACGCGAGGGTAGCGACGAACTGACATGCCCTGACAACAGCTGTTCGCCCATGCAAACGGGCCAGTGTGACGGACGAATTGACCCGATCAACCTTCACGAGCAGTCTCAACGAGTTGCCGGAGAAACGACGTCAACGACTGGAAGCGTTTTGGACCGAGGTATTTCGACACGAGCTCCTCAGTCGGCCTAAGGGAGAGGCGTTTGCGGCGCTGCACTACGGTCCACTCTCGCCGCCGAATGTGTCAACAGCTCCAGGTCGACCCCACGCTGCATCACTGACCGAGACCTGTCTGCACAAGTCATGGACTGCCCTCACCAGCCGGCGCGGCGCAGTCTTGACCGTGGCACGGCTTCTGCAGATGTTTACGTCGCAACGACGCTAGATGCCCCCGGCGCCATTCTCCACCTGCCCGGAAGTCAGCACTAGCCACTCGGCAAGATCGACCACGTGGCGCACGATGCGGAAATTGAAGCGGTCGGTCACATGGTAGTTGTTCGAGAAGATAGCGGGCTCGTCGGCCTCCGTGTAGTAGACCTCTCGTAAGTGCAGGACGGCCTCGGCTTTGGGTATGTTCAGGCGACCCGCCAGGTCTTCGTTTGCGTTGATCGCGTGCAACTCCGATCGCGTGTGTGATAGCTTGGGCCGCTTTCGCTGAAGGCAAAACTCGAGCACCGACAGGTCAGACGCCTCAAATTCGGCCGGGTCGATGAGCGCGGTTGGTGCATAGCTATCGAAGTAGCTGATGCATCGCCCATCAACACCGACGGTGAGGCCAACGTGCAGGAGGGGATTGCCGGCTGCCACTCGGAGGAGGGAAGCCAGTTCCTCGGTCGCGGGGACCACGTCCACCTGGCGCTCCAACTGCTCGGCAGTTAGCCCGGCTGCGGCGGCGACGAGCTTGATGGGTACCAGCTGATGCAGGCCGGCAAGAGATCGGGTTTGCGGCGGAGCCGCCACAAAGGTGCCTGCCCCTTGCTTGCGTGTGATCAACCCTTCGCTCTCGAGAACGCTCACTGCCTCCCGCAAGGTCGAGAGCGATATGTTGAGGTGTTTGGCGAGCACATCCCCGGCAGGTAGCGGGTCCCCGGGCTGTAGTTTGTTCTCGATGACAAACTGCCTTAGGGCTTCAACAGCCTGGCTGTAGAGCGGACGATTAGATACACCGGAGAATTGAGCGTGATGGTTCATGCAAATCCTTGGTAATGACGAGCATAAGACCGAAGTTTGCGCACACTTTAGCAGCAGGCGCGCAACGCTGTCAAATCCCTTGCGCGATCGGGTCCCCTGGCCCAGGACCTCCACCGTCGGCTCGCGTTGGCTGTCGCGCGAGAAGGCAAACTGGGTCCAAACTGGGGTATTGACACACCCTCAATACAGTGATAAAATCCGACTAAGACGATAGTCTTCTGAAGACTACCATCAAAGACAGGTTCTGTCATGCAAAAGAATGTGCCCCTCGTAGAACAGGTGCTGCAGCAGATCGTCACGCAGATCGAGAATGGAACACTGCCGCGTGACGGCAACCTCCTGCCACCAGAAGCCGAACTGGCCCAATCCTTCCACGTGAGCCGCGCGACTGTCAGAATTGCCCTCGATCGGCTCGAACTGGCCGGAGTCATTGTGCGGCGCCACGGCGTCGGCACCTATGTCAATCGTCTCGTAAGCGACAAACCGGCGATCATCCGGGGCTGGTTCGATCAGGCCAGCCGATTCATGGACTTCATCCAATGTTCCGGCAATGAGGCCAGTTGCAGCGTTATCCAGACGAGTATTGGTACGGCCAACCGACTCGCCGAACAACTATGCACGACACCCGATGCCCGGGTTGTCATCATTGAGAAGCTCTTTTCTGCCGCTTCAACTCCCATTGTCCACTGCGTTAACGTGGTCCCTCTCGATCTCTTGCAGCCCGCCTTCCGCGAGGATGCGCAACGTCTTCTCGAGCAGGCGGAGTCGACTTATGCTTTCCTGTCTGCTTGTGCAGGGCGCCAGGTGTGTCACCAGGACAGCGAGGTGCGGGCCGTGGTCGCCGGCGAAGCGCTGTCCCGGTGGCTCGGGTGCCAGCCTGATGCGCCCCTACTTCGAGTGGAAGAGATCGGCTATGGCAATGACCTCGTTCCGCTCTTCCATGGCATTAATCACTTCGAGGGCGACAGGGTCAGCCTTCTTCTAGTGCGCCGCCCAGCCGTTAATCTCACGAAACCGTCCTACTCAGACCGAACTTGACTTGGGTAACACCTTAGACCTGACGGGCATGCTAGGGGGCAGCGATGGACGATCTGCAGTCGTTTCTGGCCCGTTACGGGGCCGATTACGCCGAAAGGATCTGGCGCATTCGCGAACCCGTGCCGCGCGACCACTTCGTGACGGCAACCGCGCTCGCGACCGAACGGATGGCCGACCCCCCAGTCCTCATCTTCGACCAGGTCGAGGGCAGCAGCCTGCCGGTCGTCACCAACCTCTTCGCCGCCCGATCGCGCATTGCCTACGCCACCGGGACCACCGAGCCCGAGTTGCATAGCCATTGGGCGAGCATCTCGAAAGCGCTCATCCCGCCCGTTGGCGTCGAGTCCGGTGTCTGCCAGGAAATCTGTCATCTCGGAGAGCAGGCAGATGCCAGCGGCTTGCCCCTGATGGTCCATTTCGAGCAGGACGCCGGGCGCTATCTCACTTCCGGCGTGATCGTTGCCCGGGACCCGGATCACGGCTGGGGCAACTTGAGTTTCGCCCGCATGCAGCTCGCCGGCCCGCGGAGCTTCGGCATCAGCTTGCACTCTCGCGGGCATCTTTGGGATTACCAGCGACGGGCGGAAGCGCGGGGTCAAGATCTGGAAGTGGCGGTGGTGATCGGCATGCACCCGGCCTTCCTGATCGGCGCTGCCAGCCGCGTTGCGCTTGAAGTGGACGAATACGACATCGTCGGCGCCCTGCTCGGGCACGCGCTCCAGGTTGTGCCCTGCAAGACGGTGTCGCTTAATGTGCCGGCGGACGCGGAGATCGTGCTGGAAGGGGTCATTCAGGCGAACGCGCGCCAGCCGGAAGGCCCATTCGGCGAATACACCGGCTACTCGACCGGCCGCTCAACCAACAACGTCCTGTCTGTACGCGCGATCACGCACCGCGCCCAACCGTACTTCCTCGACGTCTGCCCCGGCGCCTCGCGCGATCATTTGCTGCTCGGGCGCGTGCAAAAGGAGGCAGAGGTACTCCGTAAGCTACGGGAGGTCCTCCCAAACGTTCGAGCCATCCACTACCCGACCAGCGGCACCCATTACCACTGCTATGTCTCCATCCAGAAGCAGCGTCCCGGCGACGGCCGCCACGCTGCCCTGCTGGTGCTGGGCCTTGATGCGTACGTGAAGCTGGCAATCGTCGTGGACGACGACGTGGACATCTCAAACGAAGCGGACGTGATGTGGGCTCTCGCCACCCGGATGCAGCCCCAAGAGGATGCTTTCTTCATCGATAACATGACGTGCAACGTGCTCGACCCTTCGTCGAAGGGCGGACTGTCATCGAAGCTGGCAATCGACGCGACTCGCCCTGATGGGTGGGACGCGCAGCGCACCAGCCTGCCCGCAACGGCAATCAACCGCGCAGCTGAGCTTGTCCGCGCACATTTGGCTTGAAAGGAGCTTCATTATGATCATCGATGTTCACATGCACCCCACGGACCATGTCGACGCCGCCTGGCGGCACGGCGGGCAGCCCTTCACCGGCGAGCGCATGCTCAAAATGATGGACGGCCCGTACGTGGTCAATGGCAAACCGCGCCGCGTCGATGTTTCGGTGATACAGCCCCCGCCGGGGAACACAGTGTGGTCCAACGGCATGCGCGGCGGTCGTGAAGGTGTCCGAGACTACATGGCCTATTGTGCCGGCCTGGTGCAAAAATACCCTGAACGCTTCATCGGCTGCTTCACCTTTAATCCTCGCTTCGGCGTCGAGGAGGGCGTGGCCGAGCTGGAATTTCACGTGAAGGAGTACGGCTTCAAGGTGATGAAGCTACACTCCAACATGCACGCGTACCGTCCGGACCGCGCGCTCGACTGGATTCGTCCGGCTCTCAAGAAGTGTGGCGAGCTCGGGTTGCCGGTGTTATTGCACACTGGCGACGGCCCCTACAGCATCCCCACGCAGTTCTACCCGGTCATCAAGGAATTCCGGGACGTGAACTTCATTATCTGCCATTTCGGTATCCAGACTGGGGGCGTCTACTGTTTCGAGGCGCTCTGGATGGTGATGGACAACCCGAACGTCTACGTGGAATCGGGGTGGCTGCTCCAGTCCCGGATGGTCGAGTTCGCGCAGACGATGCCGAAATACAAGATGATGCTGGGATCCGACTCGCCGCCAAATGAGCCTGGCATGTGGATCTACGAACTCGCCGTGCTGTGCCAGGACTTCCCGCAAGGCTGTAACTTGAACGAGGAAGACCTGGAGGGGTATCTGGGCAACAACGCTGCACCGTTGCTTGGCCTGAAGCCCACGCCTCCACCACCCGGCAAGCCGGTGATCTTCCGCTACTAGTCCGCCAAGCGTATCGGCGCAGGGACGCAGGCTATGCACAGATTCGAACTTCTCCAACCTGGCAGTCTGGCTGAGGCGGTTGCCATGCTCGCCCGTTACCAGGAACAGGCGCGGGTGATCGCCGGCGGCACAGATTTGCTGATCGCGCTAAAGGAACACGCAGAACGCCCGGCCTACGTGATTAGCCTGGCCTCTATCCCCGGCTGGCGCTACATCGAGTATGACGAGGCACAGGGGCTCAGGATCGGGGCCGCCACGACTGTAAGGTCCGTCGAGACTTCTCCCATCGTGCGCGCCAAGTACCCGGTTCTGGCAGTCGCTGCGGGCCTCCTGGCGTCGATCCAGATCCGCAACCTGGCCACCGTCGCAGGTAATATCTGCCGCGCATCCCCTTCGGCCGATATGCCGCCGGCCCTGCTGGTCTTGCGGGCAACGGTCAAGCTAGTGGGGTCTGCCGGCGACCGCCTCGTTCCCCTGGAAGAGTTCTTCACAGGCCCGGGGCGCACAGTACTGCAGCCCGACGAACTGCTGGCGGAGATCCAGGTGCCGCCGCCCCACCCGCAGACCGGCGCCGTCTACATCAAGCACAGCCCGCGGCGGGCGATGGACCTGGCGGTCGTCGGCGTGGCAGCTCTGGTGGCCCTAGAGGGGGGACGTTGCGTCGAGGCGCGCATCGCTTTGGGCGCGGTCGCGCCCACGCCGCGGCGCGCGCCCGCGGCCGAGGAGATCCTGCGCGGCCGCGAACCCACCGCGGTGCGTATCGAGGATGCGGCGCGGGCAGCCGCCGAGCTGGCCAGCCCGATCAGCGACCTACGGGGCACGGCGAAGTACCGCCGGCAGATGGTGCATGTACTGACCCGGCGCGCGCTCGATGGGGCACTCGCACAGACCTTGGAGGGGGCGCCGTGAAACGGGTCATCCACCTGACCGTCAACGAGGAGCCGTGCGAGGTCGCGGTTGAGCCGTGGTGGACCCTTCTCGACCTGCTGCGCGACCAGATCGGACTGACGGGGGCTAAGAAGGGCTGCGATCGCGGCGATTGCGGCGCCTGCACCGTGCTCCTGGACGGCATGCCGGTCGCCTCATGCATGATGCTGGCGGTGATGGCCGAGGGACGGAGTGTCACCACCGTCGAGGGCCTGATGCAGAGCGCGCGTCTCCACCCGGTGCAACAGGCGTTCGTCGACTACGGTGCCATCCAGTGCGGCTTCTGCTCGCCGGGGATGATCCTCTCGGCGGTAGCCCTACTGGACGAGAACCCACACCCGACGGAAGCGGAGGTTCGGTTCGCCCTCGCAGGCAACCTCTGCCGCTGCACGGGGTATACGAAGATCGTGGAGGCGGTTCTTGCCGCCGCGGGGGGTAGATGAAATGAGCACCTTGCTCGTCAAGAACGCTCACGTCCTCATCACCATGAACGGCCAGCGACAGACGATTCCTGCCGGCGGATTGTTCGCACGCGACAACGTCATCGAGCAGGTCGGCCCGACGGCAGACCTTCCCGAAGGGGCCGATGTCGTCATCGATGCCGCCGGAACGGCAGTCCTCCCAGGCCTCATCAATACGCACCACCACTTCTTCCAGACCCTCACGCGCTGCATGCCCGGCGCGCAGGACCACGAGTTCTTCGACTGGTGGCTGCGGCTGCTCCCGATCTTCGGCGAGATGACCGACGATGCCGTCTACACCGCCTCGCTGACCGCGATGGCCGAGCTGATCCTATCGGGCTGCACCACTACCAGCGACCAGCACTACATTTACGCCAATAACATCACCGCGGATGCCCAGGTGCGCGCTGCGCAGGAAATCGGCATGCGCTTCCACCTGGCGCGCGGGGGCATGGTACGCGGCCGCAGCCAGGGGGGGCTGCCGCCCGACGAGCTGGTAGAAACCGAGGACCAGATCCTAAAGGATAGCCAACGGCTCATCGAGGCTTACCACGACCCCAAACCGCTCGCCATGCTGCGCGTCGCCCTGGCCCCTGCCGGGCACACCTCGGTAACCACGGCCTTCATGAAGGAGACGGCCCGGCTCGCCCGCTCCTACAAAAACGTCGGCCTCCACACCCACGTAGCCGAGACGCAAGGAGAGGTTGCTTTCCTGGAACGCGAGTTCGGGCGGCGCCCGGTCCCCTTGATGGTGGAGGCCGGCTGGGTGGGCCCTGACGTCTGGTGGGCGCACACCATCCACGTCAACGCTGACGAAATCAAGATCATCGCGGAAACCGGCACGGGCGTGTCGCACTGCCCGATGAGCAACATGCGCGTCTCGTCAGGCATCTGCCCGGTGCGTGAGATGCTGGACGCCGGGGTGAAGATCGGACTCGGCACCGATGGGTCGGCCAGCAACGACTACAGCAACCTGTTGGAGGAAGCCAGGTCCGCCCTGCTCCTCCAACGCGTAGTCAAAGGGCCGGCCGCGCTCACAGCACTGGAAAGCCTGGAGATGGCCACCCTAGGGGGGGCAGCCGTGCTCGGGCGGAATGACATCGGTTCGCTTGAGACCGGCAAGGCGGCGGACTTCGTCGGCATCCCCCTGGACACCTTGAATATGGCGGGCGGGGCCGTCCACGACCCGATCGCAGCTCTGGTGTTCTGCAGGACGGATCGAGTGCGATTCTCGGTGATCAACGGGCGGCAGGTCATCCGCGACGGCCAACTCCTGACCGTCGAGACGGACCGGCTGGTCCAGCGCCACAATGACATCGCCGTCGCCATGGCGCTGCCCCATCCCTACGGCGACATAGTCAGCAAACCCATACTCAGGAGGAATGTTTCATGACCGAACGCCCAGAGATAAAAGCCGCCCTGGCGCAGGCCATCCTCGACGGAGACGCCGGCGAGGGTGCCGCGCTTGCCCAGCGCGCCCTCGATGCTGGCCTGGCGCCGGCGCAGATCTTCGACGAATGCGTCGTGCCCACCCTCAAGGATGTGGGCGACCGCTTTAGCCGGCTCGAGCTGTTCCTGCCCGAGATGATGATGTCGGCCGAGGCGGTGAAGGAGATCCTCGCCGTGCTTGAGCCAGTCATGAAGGCGCAGGCCAAGAGCCTGTCGCTCGGCACTGTGGTGATCGGCTCGGCCGCCGGCGACATCCACGATATTGGCCGCAACATGGTGACCACCATGCTGGAGATCAACGGTTTCCAAGTCATCGACCTGGGCGGCGACGTCAACCCGCAGGTCTTCCTCAAGGCGGCCCGGGAACGGCAGGCCGACGTCATCGCCGTGTCCAGCCTGCTGACTACGTCCTTGCCCTATGTCAAGGATCTATTCGCTATGCTCCGGGAAACGGGCGAATACGGGAAGTTCAAGGTGATGATCGGGGGCGGCTCGGTCAACAGCGAATTCGCGGAGAAGGTAGGCGCACATGGTTACGGGAAGGATGCCGCCGAGGCCGTGACGGTCGCCCGCCGGTTGGCCGGCCGCTAGGCGTCGAAGGAGAGACACAATGCGCAACACAAGCCGCTTGCTCGATATCCTCGATCGAATGGAAACCGGACCTCTGACCGACGAAAAAGACTTCGACATGAAGCACATCGCCATGGGCGTTAAGCGCGTAGTGAAGGAGTTCGGTATCAAGTTCGACGGCGCCAATCCGGTCAACACTGATGACGATATGGCGGACCGCTGCTTCCGGGCGGCTGTCAAACTGGTCGCCGAGGGGGGCGCCTACTGTAAGTCCAACGGGCGCTGCCTGCGCTGGACGGAACGCGAGATCCTGGAGGCGCTCGACGCGGCGCCGAACGTCCTGGTGGTAGGCGCCGACCATGAAGCCCGCACCGTTGTGCAGCGCCGGCCCGAGGACGCCCGGGCGCCGCAGGTCATCGGCGGCCCGTTGGGCGGGCTCGTTCGCGAAGACCAATACTTGGCGACGATGCAGAGCTACATCCAGGAGCCCCTTGTCGACATGCTCATCACGGGCACTCTGGACACCGTCTACGGGCGCGATCCGCGCGCCCGCTCTCCCTGGGAGATCCTGGTGGGGTGGCACGAGGCCGAGCTTGCCCTCACCGCGGCGCGGCGTGCGGGTCGCGAGGGGATTGCCATGTTCTGCGTCTCTGGAGCCTCGAGCGACATCGCGGAACTGTCGGCCACCTCGTACGGCGGCTTTCGGCCGACCGACATCCACATGGTCGCGATGATCAGCGAGCACAAGACCAGCTACGACCTGCTCAATAAGGCCACCCACCTGGTTAAGACTGGCTCGATCATCCACGCCTATTGCAATACTATCTACGGCGGCCTGGCGGGCGGAGCCGAGGGGATCGCGGTCGCTGAGACTGCGGGCATGATCATCCTCCAGTTGATCTACATGCCGGCGACGCACGCCGGCGCCACCTATCACCCGACCCTGACCTGCAACACCACGTTGGAGAACCTTTGGGCGCTTGGGTTGTGCCTGCAGGCGCTCACACGTAACACGCCGATGATCGTGGACGGCGTGAACTCGCCGGCAGCGGGGCCGATGACCAAGCTGCTCCTCTACGAGGTAGCCGCCGCGGCGGTGGCCTACACGGCTTCGGGCGCCGCGCGCCTGATGGGGCCCCGCACGGAAGCGAGCAAGCACATCAGCCACGTTTCGCCGCTCGAAGCGCGCTTCATGGGCGAGGTGGGGCGCGCCGCCGCCGGGATGAGCCGCGAACAGGCGAACGAACTGGTCAAACAGATAGAGGCGAGGTATCACGGCCAGCTGGGCGGGGACGTGAAGGGCGTGCCTTTCGACGAGGCCTACGACTTGCACACGCTCCGGCCGCGGGCCGCTTGGGTAGCGATGTACGACGACGTGCGCGACGAGATGGGCGCGCTTGGCTTGGCGCTGAGATAGCCGGGCAACATGACAGAACGGGTCGCTCTAAATGTGAACGGCAGAGACTACTCCGTCGAAGTGGAGCCGGAGGAATTTCTGGTCGACGTCTTGCGCGACCGGCTGGGGCTGACGGGCACCAAGAAGGGGTGCGGGACCGGCGATTGCGGCGCGTGCACCGTGCTCCTGGGGGGCCGCGCCGTCAACTCGTGCCTGGTGCTGGCGTTATCCGCGGTCGGCCGGCCCGTGCTAACCATTGAAGGGGTGGCCTCCGACGGGCCCCCGCATCCGTTGCAGCGGAGTTTCCTCGCGCATGGGGCAGTGCAGTGCGGCTACTGCACGCCGGGCCTAATCATGATGGCGCTGGAACTGCTCAACGATTGCCCCAACCCCAGCGAGGAAGAGGTGCGGGCCGGGATCGCCGGCAACCTCTGCCGGTGCACGGGCTATCAGAAGATCGTCGAGGCGATCCTGGCCGCCGCCTGCGAGATGAGGGAGCCGGCCCATGGGTGAGTACACCGCCATTGGCAGATCGATCCCGCGCCTCGACGGCTTGGCGAAAGTCACCGGCCAGGCGATCTACGCGACCGACCTGGCGCAGCCCGGCATGCTTTTCGGCAAGATCCTGTACGGCGACCGGCCGCATGCCCGCATCGTCAAGCTGGAAACGAGCCGCGCCCTGGCGCTGCCGGGTGTGGAGGCCGTGGTCACTGCCGCCGACGCGCCGGCCCGCCGCTATGGCAACTACATTCAGGACCAGACCGTCTTCGCCACGGACCGGGTCCTGCACGTGGGGCAGTCGGTGGCCGCGGTGGCAGCGATCAGCGAGCGCATCGCTGAGCAAGCGCTTGCGCTTATCGAGGTTGCTTACGAGGACCTGCCGGCCATCTTCGATGCGGAGGCGGCACTGCGGCCCGGTGCGCCGCTGCTCCATCCCGAGCTCGAGAGCTACACCGCCATCTTCCCGGCCGTCAAGAAGGGCAATCTCTGCTCCTACACCCGTCTCTCGCAGGGCGACGTCGAGGAGGGATTCCGGCAGGCCGACCACATTTTTGAGGAAACCTACCGTGTGGCGGCCGCGCACCAAGCTTACCTGGAGCCCCATGCTTGCTTGGCCGGATTCGACCACAATGGCAAGCTGACCGTGTGGACCAGCACCCAACAGCTCAGCACGACGCACGTGGAACTCGCCGCTGCCCTAGAAATCCCGATGACCCATGTGCGCGTCGTGCCCGTTTGGCTCGGCGGCGGTTTTGGCGGCAAGCTCAAGACGTTGCTCGAACCGATCTGCGCACTGTTGGCAAAGGCGGCGCGCCGGCCAGTCAAGATGACACTTACACGCCGGGAAGAATTTTGTGGCGCACATCCAAGGGCCCCCTACATCCTGCGGCTTAAGACGGGGGTCCTCAGCGACGGCACCCTTATTGCGCATCATGTCTCGGCGCTGGCGGACGCCGGCGCCTTCGCAGATCACGTTCCTGGCACGGCCTGCCACGTGACCGCCTTGGCCCAAGGGCCCTATCGCATCCCTAACTGCCTGGCTGAAGCGCGCGTCGTATACACAAACAACGGCAGTTTTGGATGCATGCGAGGCTATGGCATCACGGAGCTGACTTTCGCTAACGAGTCTCACATGGACGTCATTGCCCACGCACTGGGCATGGACCCCGCTCGCTTCCGCCTCCAAAACCTAGTGGCGGAGGGGGACGAGATCGTCACAACGCAGCGCCTGCGCAGCGTGCACGCCCGCGAGTGCCTGCAGGCCGCCTTGGCTCAGTCGGGCTACTGGGAGAAGAAGGGCCAGCTCGGGCCCGGTCGTGGCATCGGCATCGCGGCCCTGATGCACGACACAGGGCTCTTGGGATCTTCGGCGACTGTACGGGTCAATCCCGATGCGACCGTCGCGATCCAGATTGCCACGTCCGACATCGGCACCGGCAGCTACACAGCGATCTGCCAGATCGCCGCGGAAGTCCTCCAGGTGCCCATCGAGCAGGTCGAGATGCCCACGCCGGACTCGGAAACCTCGCCCTACGATTTCGGGTCCATCGACAGTCGCACGATCTACGATATCGGCAATGCCGTACGCCTCGCTGCGGAGGACGTGTGCGATCAGGCGGCCCGCGTGGCCGCCGCGACGCTAGACTGTCCGGAAGCAGAGATCATCCACAAAGACGGGCTCTATTTCCCGCGCGCCCACTTGGAGCAGGCCCTGGATATGGCCGCCCTCGCCGCGATCGCGGTCTACGTACGCCAGGGCCCCCTGCTCGGCCGGGGCTCCTGGGTAGCCCTCCCGCCCTTCGAAAAGCCGGTGGGCGTCGGCTTCTCCGCGGGGCCCTGCGGCACCTTTCTCTTCGGCGCCCACGTTGCCGAGGTCGCGGTCGACCGCGACACGGGTCGCGTCCAGGTGCTGGGCATGACCGCAGTGCACGACGCCGGAAAGGTCCTGAATCCTGTCGGCATCCAAGGCCAGGTGGAAGGGGGCGTCGGCCAGGGAATCGGCGCCGCGCTTTACGAGAAACTAGTCATCCGCGAGGGCCGAGTGGTGAACGATTCTTTCGCGGATTACCGCCTGCCCACGGCGCTCGACGTCCCGCCAATCAGAACGGGATTCGTCGAGATCCCCGACCCCACCGGGCCGTTCGGTGCCAAGGGAATCGGGGAGCCGCCTCTCCTGCCGCCGCCGGCGGCCATCGCCAACGCGATCTTCGATGCCGTAGGGGTGCGCGTCACGGAGATGCCAATCACACTGGAGGTCTTACTCGACAAGATGGAGGGGACAAGTGGCTGACAGCGCGACTGGCCCAGATGTTCCCGTCGTCGAAATGCGTGCGATCACCAAACACTTCCCGGGGGTGCTGGCGAACGATGCGGTCTGCCTGGAGGTGCGGAAGGGAGAGGTACTGGCTCTGCTGGGCGAGAACGGCGCCGGCAAGACCACCCTCATGAACATCCTTTCGGGCCTGTACCAACCCGATAGCGGCGGGATTCTGATCCACGGCCAGCCAACGGAGTTTCGCTCGCCGCGTGACGCCATCGAGGCGGGCATCGGGGTCGTGCACCAGCATTTCCGCCTGGTGGACGTCTTCACGGTGGCCGAGAACATCGCGCTGGCCTCGGCGGAAGCCGGCTTTCAGCTCGAGCTGCCCGCGGTGGAACGAAAGCTGGCGCAATTGGCGGAGCGCTACGGCTGGCAGATCAACCCGCGAGCGCGCATCTGGCAGCTTTGTGTTGGCGAGCAGCAGCGGGTTGAGATTCTCAAGGCGCTCTACCGCGGTGCCGAGGTGCTGGTGCTCGATGAGCCGACCGCTGTTCTGACGCCCCAGGAGGCCCAGGAGCTGGCGCGCACCTTGCGGGAACTCAAGGTTGCGGGACGCTCGATCATCTACATCAGCCACAAGCTGAAGGAGGTGCTGGACGTCGCCGACCGTATCACGGTGCTGCGCTCGGGCCGCAACGTGGCCACCCTGCAAAAGGACCAGACCAACGAGCGCGAGCTGACGTCACTGATGGTGGGGCGGGAGGTACCCGCGGCAAGCGGCCACGGCCACGGGGTCAGGGGCAGAGTCGTGCTCGAAATCGAGGGCCTGCGCGTATGGAACGATCTGGCCGCCGAGTGCAAGGTGCCGGCGGTGGATGGTTTCGACCTGAGGGTGCACGCCGGGGAGATCCTCGGCCTGGCGGGAGTCTCCGGCAACGGGCAGCGCGAGCTGACTGAGGCCATCGCCGGACTGCGCCGAGCCGAAGTCGGGCACGTACGCCTCTCCGGGCAGGACATCACGAATCGCGACCCCTCGAAGATCAGCGCGGCCGGCCTTAGCTTGATCCCCGAAGACCGGATGGGCACTGGCCTGGTGCCCACGCTGGGGGTCTACGACAACGCCATCCTGAAGTCCTATCGCCGGCCGCCCATCGGCCGATGGGGTCTGATCAACCTGGCGCAGGTCCACAAGTACGCGCAGCAACTGGTGCGCGACTTCGCGATCCATGTCACCCGCCTGGACGAGCCGATCTGGAAGTTGTCCGGCGGCAATCTGCAGCGGCTCCTGCTGGCGCGGGAAATCTCGGCGCGGCCCAAGGCGCTGGTGGCGGTGCATCCCACACGCGGCCTGGATGTACAGGCCACGGCTGAGGTACACTGCCTGCTGCTGGAGCTGCGCGCCACCGGTGCGGCGATTCTCCTAGTCTCCGAGGACCTGGACGAGATCCTGGCGCTCTCCGATACCATCGCTGTCATCCACGCCGGCCGCGTGTTCGGGCAAGTGAGCCGGGACGAGGCGCAGATCGAGGAGTTGGGCATGATGATGGGTGGCAGCCACCCGGCAGAGGTAAACTTTTGAAATTGCGCTGGGAACGCCGTCTTGACGTGCCGAAGTGGCTGCTCGTAGTCGCGCCGGCGGCTGCAGTGCTCGGGGCGCTGCTGCTCGGGGCAATGTTGATGCTAGCCACCGGAACGGACCCGGTCAAGGTCTACGGCGTGATGCTGAAGTATTCGTTCGGCAGTAAGAATGACCTGGCCGAAACGGGTGTCAAGATGATCCCGCTGCTGCTGTGCAGCCTGGGTGTAGGCATGGCGATGCGGATGCAGCTGTGGAATGTGGGTGCCGAAGGGCAGTTCTACGCCGGTGCCATCGCGGCGGCTTGGCTGCCACTGTTCCACCCTGATCTGCCGGCCGGGATCATGCTGCCGGGCATGTTCGCGCTCGGCCTTCTGGGCGGTGGGATCTGGGCGCTTCTGGCCGCCATACCGCGCGCGTACTGGGGCATCGATGAGGTCATCACCACCCTGATGTTCAACTATATAGCGGTGCTGGGGGTCGCATACTTGGCGACCGGTCCTTGGCAGGACCAGAACGGGAATCGGTCGTTCCCCGCCAGCCCCCTCTTCGTTGAGACTGCACACCTCCCGACGTTCGGCGACACGCGCATGCATCTAGGGTTGATCTTCGGCCTAGTTGCGGCCGTGATCCTGGCGCTGGTCCTTTCGCGCACGTCCTGGGGCTATCAGATCCGGGTGATCGGGGAAAGCCCGAAGGCAGCCAAGTACGCCGGCATGCAGGTAGCTCGCAACATACTTCTCGTGATGTTTCTGAGCGGGGGGCTGGCGGGCCTGGCTGGGATGACGGAGGTCTCCGGCATCGTGCACAGAATCCAGCCGGAGTTTTCGGCCGGTTATGGCTTCTCTGCGATCATCGTCGCAGCGTTGGCGCGTGGCAACCCGCTGGCAACGGTGCTCGTCTCCTTCCTCTTCGGCGCGCTGATTGTGGGCGGCTTTGCGTTGCAGACAGTCAACATGTCATCCAAGGTCGTTCTCATGCTCCAAGGTGCCATACTATTTGCCGTCCTGGCAAGTGACTTCTTCGTCCATTACCGGGTTCACTTCGCTCGTCGGCCGCGGGCCATCCAGCCCGTCAACCAGTCTGCAGACAGGAAAGCGCTCTCATGACTCAGGCGCTGTGGCTGTCGGTCATCCAGGGAGCTTTTCTCCTGAGTACGCCAGTTCTGCTTGCCGCATTGGGGGGCGTTCTTACTGCCCGTGCCGGCATCCTTAACTTGGGCGTGGAAGGCATCATGTTAGTGGGGGCCTTTACGGGCTTCTCGGTGGCAATGACGTCGTCGAGCGCATGGGTGGGTCTGCTCGCAGCCATGCTGGCCGGTGCCGCTCTCGGTCTGTTGTTCGCTCTCTTTAGCATCACCCTACGGGCCAACCAGATCGTGGCCGGTCTTGCCTTGACTATGTTCGCGACTGGGCTGAGCGGGTACTTGGGCAAGCCATGGATCGGCGTTGTTTCGCCGGCGGTCTTCGGTGTACTCAGATTGCCGCTGCTCAGTGATCTCCCCATAATGGGAGAAATCTTCTTCCGCTACAATCTCCTGGTCTATCTCTCGTATCTGCTGGTGCCGTTTCTCTGGTACTTCATCTTTCGCTCGCGGCCTGGACTGCGACTGAGGTCAGCGGGGGAAAACCCGCTGGCTGCCGATACGATGGGCATCAATGTGATCCGGCTGCGCTACCTCTACACCGCCGTCGGCTCGGCGTTGGCGGGCGCGGCCGGAGCCTATCTGTCCCTGGCATATACGCCAGGCTGGATCGAAAACATGACGGCCGGACGTGGTTGGATTGCCGTTGCGCTCATGATCTTCTCTGGCTACAATCCTATCGGCGTTCTGGCGGGTTCGCTCCTGTTTGGCGCAGTAAGCGCGATCGCGTTGCGCGCTCAGGCCGCTGGCACCGCAATTTCGCCCTTTCTGTTGAACATGATGCCCTATATCCTCACGGTCCTGGCGCTCCTGGTAACAACGCGGCGCAATCGTGGCAAGCCGGGACCAGCGTTCCTGGGAGTTGCGTACGATCGCGAAGGGCATTGAGTGGGCACAACTGCCGCAATGCGGTGGGGAAAGGAGAGTCAGCACCACAACCGGCGTCCCTCTCGCTTTCTGGAAGACCCTGGAAGCTGACGGGTGCCAATGAACCGTTGTCATGACCACGCAGATCCGAGTCCGTGGAGTCCGTGTTCCGCCTGAAATCCCATAGCTGGAAGCCAAAGGAGACAGAGGAATGAACCGCAAAATCCTGGCAGTGATCGTGTTGTGCTCCATTGTCGGCCTATTGGTGGGGGCCTGCGCCGCTCCTGCGGCACCGCAGCCTGCACCTACACAAGCGCAGCCCGCACCTACACAGGCAGCGAAAACCCAGCCGGCCAAGGAGGTCAAGGCATGCTGGGTGTACAGCGGCGTGGTCAACGACCAGGGCTGGGTATCCGCCCAGGAAGTCGGCCGCAAGTATATCGAGTCGAAGTACCCGAACGTCAAGACTTCGTACGTCGAGAGCGTCCCCTCAGGTGCAGATGCAGAACGCGTGATCCGGCAGTTTGCGGATCAGGGCTGCAACATCATATTCACCAACAGCATTCAGTATTCGGATGCGGTCGAGGCGGTGGCCGCGAAGTTCCCGAACGTAACTTTTGAGGCGTACGAAGGCTTTAACATGAAGCCGAACGTCCGGATCCACCGGGTCGTTGATGCGGATTCGTACTACGTCGCCGGCGCGCTCGCCGCAAAGATGAGCAAGTCTGGGAGCTTGGGCTTCGTCGCCACCTTCCCTGTGGCCGACGTGGTGCGCATCGTGGACCAGTTCGAGCTCGGGGCGCAGTCGATCAACCCCAAGGCTACGACGAAAGTCGTGTGGCTAAATAGCTGGTACGATCCGCCCAACGAGAAGGATGCGGCCGAGAGCCTGATGGCGGCCGGAATCGATGTGATGGCTCACGTTGCGGCGTCCCCGACCATCCTCCAGGCCACGGAGGCGAAAGGGGTGCTCTCGCTGGGCGCGAACTCACAAGACGCGTTTAACCCGAAGTTCGGGCTAGGCAGCGCCTTCTACAACTGGAGCGCGGTCTACGACAACCTGGTTGGCAGCTACCTGGACGGCACCTGGAAGCCCGATGATATCTGGTTCGGGCTGAAGGAAGGCGCCGTCGGCCTCACCAAGGTGCGCAACGCGCCGCCCGAGATGCAGACGCTCGTCGACAAGGTCACCGCGGACATCAAGTCCGACAAGTTGAACATCTGGAAGGGTCCCATTAAGGACCAAAAGGGTGTCGTCAAGGTCCCGGATGGCCAGGTGATGACCCATGCGGAAATGAATGCGATGGATTGGCTGGTGGAGGGCGTCGAGGGCACCACCGGAAAGTAACCCCGGGTGGTCGGCCTTCAACGACCGGACCGCTCAGCTGCGCTGGGGTGATCACGCTGGTAGCATGATCACCTCATCGCAGCATGATCAGGCGGAATCACACTATGACTACCAAGTTGTTGCGGCACATCGACCGTCTGGTGACGATGGACGAGGCGCGTCGCGTGATCGAGGACGGCTGGGTCCTGATCCGAGAACACGTCATCGACTCGCTGGGCAGCGCGGGTAGCGAGCCCGTGGAAGCCGACGAAGTCCTCGACCTTACCGGCCACGTAGTGCTGCCCGGGCTGATCAACACGCACCACCACCTCTTCCAGGGCATCCTCAAGAACGTGCCCAGCCTGCAAGATGTGTCCCTCTTCCGCTGGTTGCGCGACATATACCTGCTAGAGAGCGAGTTCACCGACGAGATGCTTAGCGCGGGCTACAAGCTAGGAATAGCGGAACTGCTCCTCTCAGGCTGCACTACCACCATCGACCACCACTACTTTCGCGCCAACGACATGCGTTTCGATACGTGCGTAGAAGCCGCCAGCGAGATGGGGATCCGTTTTCACCTGGCTCGAGGTAGCTTCTCCATCGGCCAAAGCCAGGGAGGCCTGCCGCCCGACCACCTCGTGGAGGATGAGGACGAGATCCTGGCGGACTGCGAGCGCTTGATCCGGTGCTACCACGATCCGCGGCCCGGCGCAATGACTCGCATCGACCTGGCGCCGTGCTCCCCGTACTCCGTCAGCCAGCGGCTGATGCAGGAGAGCATCGCGCTTGCGCGCCGCTACGGCGTAGGCAGCCATTCTCACGTAGCGCAGGCGCCGGAGGACGAAACGTATTGCCTGACCACCTTCGGCCGGCGCTCGGTGGCCGTGGCGGCCGAAGCGGGCTGGCTTGGACCTGACGTCTGGTACGCCCACGCGGTGACAGTGAACGACGACGAGATTCGCTTGATGGCGGAGACGGGCACGGCGGTCAGCCATTGTCCGAACTCCAACATGTACACGTGCGCCGGCTTCGCGCCCGTGACAGCCATGCTCAAGGCCGGCGTCACCGTGGGCTTGGGCGTGGACGGCAGCGCGGCCAACAACTCCTCGAACATGCTGCACGAGGTTCGCAGCGCGCTGCTGCTCCAGCGCGTCCGCTTCGGCGCGGACGCCTGCTCGCCGACCCAGGCGCTGGAGATCGCCACGCTCGGTGGGGCCAAACTGCTGCGGCGCGAGGAACTTGGCGTGCTGGCTCCGGGGAAGGCCGCCGACCTGATCGCCGTGGACGTGCGCAGGCTCCCCTTTGCCGGGGGGAGCACCGACCCGGTGGCCGGTCTCGTGCTGTGCGACAACGGGCGCGTCAACTTCTCCATGGTCAACGGTCGGATGGTCGTGGCGAACGGCCGGCTCGTGGGTGTGGACCTGGACGAGTTGATCCTGGAGGGCAATCGGTTGGCACGGGAGATCGTGCGCCGTACCGAGCTCCGCTATGGCATCACGCTTGGGACGCGCGACTGGCGCCGAGCGTACCCCTACGAGGCGTTGGCATGACGCGAGCCGCCCCGCGAAGGCACTTGCAGACACGAGGTAGTTCATGACATCCGAACTCGCAGTCGTCGGCCAGCGCGTCCCGAAAGTGGACGCCATTGTCAAGGCGACGGGCGCCGCGCGCTTCAGTGTGGATATCCGGCTCCCGAAGATGCTCCACGGCCGCATGCTGCGCAGCCCGCACGCGCATGCCCGCGTGCTCCACGTGGACGCGAGCCGGGCCGCGCGGCTGCCTGGTGTGAAGGATGTCCTGGCCTTTCCAGACGTGCCGCGCGTGCTGCACGCCGGGCAACCCGAGCCCCGGGCCGGATCGTGTGCGAGAGACCAGTATATCCTGGATGATGTAGTGCGCTTTGCCGGCGATGGCGTGGCCGTCGTCGCGGCGATCAGCGAGGAGATCGCCGAAGAGGCGCTCGACCTGATCAGCGTTGAATATGAACCAGTCCCGGCCGTGTTTGACCCGGAAGCGGCTATGCTGCCCGGCGCCCCCAGCCTGCACGGCACCGATCGCAACCTGGTGATTCCGCCCTTCATCGTCCAATCTGGCGACGTCGAGCGGGGCTTCGCGGAAGCAGACTACATCTTTGAGGACCGCTACGAGACCTCGCGCCACGTACCGTGCTACATGGAGCCCAACGTTTGCGTCTGTGAGTTCGATGCCGGCGGCAGGCTCAGTGTGTGGACTTCAACCCAGGCGCCCTTCATGGTCCGTGGCTCGTTGAGCGAGGTATTGGGCATCCCCATGGACCGGATTCGCGTGATCTGCGAGCACATGGGCGGCGGCTTCGGTGCCAAGCAGGACCTCTATCAACTCGAATATTTATGCGCGCTACTGGCCCGTCGCACCGGCCGCCCGGTGAAGATGGAGTTCACCCGAGCCGAGACCTTCATCGCCGGCAGGTCGCGCCATCCTGTGAGCATCGAACTTAAGCAGGGGGTGAAGCGGGACGGTACTTTGACCGCTCGGTTTGGACGCTATGTCGCCAACTCGGGCGCCTACGGCTCGCACGGCGCAGGCATCACGCGCGTGGGGACATCGGCGCTGGGCTCGCTGCACCGCTGCCCCAACGTGCGCGTCGAGGGATACTGCGTGTACACGAACACTCCGATCGCTGGCGCGTTCCGGGGTTACGGCGCACCGCAATCCTTTTTCGCGCTGGAATCGCAGATGGACGCCATCGCCGAGAAGCTCGGCATGGATCCGGTCGAGCTGCGGCTGAAAAACGCGTTGCAGCCCGGAGACCGCGGCCCATCCGGCACGCCATTCATAAATTGCCACCTGCCTGACTGCCTGCGCAAAGGCGCCGAGTTGATCGGCTGGGCGGAGAAGCGGCGGGCGCCCATCTTGTCAGGCCCGAAGCGCCGGGGCGTCGGCGTCGCCTGCCAGCTCCACTCGGCTACCTCATACCCGGCCGTCAAGGAAGCCGCCGGCGCCGTAGTGATGCTCAACGAGGACGGCACCGCGCAGATCTTGGTGGGCGCCGCCGATCTCGGCACCGGCACCAAGACGATCTTGGCCCAGATCGCAGCCGAGGAACTCGGCGTGCGGTACGAGGATGTGCGCGTTATTTCCGGCGATACTGACGTGGTTCCTTACGATATCGGTGCCTACGCCAGTCGCACCACCTTCATCGCCGGCGGAGCCGTGCAACTAGCGGCCGCGCAGGCCAAGAAGCAGTTGCTGGCCCTGGCCGCGGATAAGCTTCAGACGCCGGCCGAGGAGCTTGAGGCTCGCCTGGGCATGATCCGGGTGAAGGCCGAGCCGGCTAGGACCATCTCTATCAAAGAGGTGGTGGGACCGGTCCGGGGAGCCGCGCCGCACAGCGTGATCGGTGAGGCCACCAACACGCCCCGGAACGACTACTCTTTCGCTGCCCAGTTCGCCGAGGTCGAGGTGGATGTGGAGACCGGCCAGACGCAAGTCCTCCGCATGGTCGCCGTCCACGACATCGGGCGGGCGATCAACCCCACCAGCGCCGAGGGACAGGTGGAGGGCGCGCTGCAGCAGGGCATCGGCTTTGCGCTCATGGAAGACATGCTCATCGACGCGGAAACGGGCCGGACGCTGAATGCCAACCTGGTGGATTACAAAACTCTGACGGCGCTCGATATGCCGCAGATAGAGATCGTACTCCTGGAGTCCGACGACCCGTTGGGGCCGTTCGGGGCCAAGGGTGTGGCGGAAGACGGCATGTGCCCCACGGCGCCGGCGGTTGCCAACGCGATCCGTCATGCCACTGGGATCAGCATGAAGCAACTGCCGATTACCGCGGAGCGTCTTCTGGACGCCCTCTACAACCAGGAAGGCCCCGTACCCGATTGATGGTTCATCATCTGAAGTCCGTTCCAGCCGAAAGCGAAGAAGAGACCCAATGAAAGAGGTCCTGGAGAGGCTCGGGAATGCGATCATCGAAGGCGACACTGAGCAGGCCGAGCAGGCCGCCGTGGATGCGGTGGCAGCGGGAATCCCGCCACTGGTTGCGATCGAAGATGGCGCCAACAAGGGGATGCAGGTCGTGGGGGATAGATTCGCTCGGTTCGAGGCCTTTTTGCCCGAGCTCATGTTGGCCGGGGAGGCGATGAACGCCGCCATCCGGGTGCTCCTGAAGGCGCTGCCGGCGGATCAGGCAGCGACCGCTCAACGCGGCAAGGTCGTGATTGCCACCGTCTCAGGCGACGTTCACGACATCGGCAAGAACATCGTGGCAGCCTTGCTGACGGCGAACGGCTTCGAGGTGTTTGACCTCGGCATCAACGTTGACCTGAAACAGATCATGCGCAAGGCCAAGGAAGAACGGGCGGACATCATCGCCCTCTCAACTTTGCTGACCACGTCGCTGCCTTTTCAGGAGGACGTTGTGAAGTACCTGGTCGACGCCGGGCTGCGCGACCACTTCTACGTGATCGTTGGCGGCGGTCCCGTCGGCCGGGATTGGGCGGGACAGATCGGCGCGGACGGCTACGGTCGCACCGCGGTGCATGCGGTCGAGTTGTGCAAGCGGCTGACGGAAGCGGGCAGGCCCCCGTTGGCCCAGCCGATCGTTCTGGACTACAAGGGCTAGGGAGGCCTGCCGTGGATCGCAGACTCGAGAAGGTTCTCAGCGCGTTCGATCGTGCCTACACTGGGCCGATTTGCACTGCGCATGACTGGGACGCACGTGTGATTCCCCAGAAGACGCGCGCGATCGTCCAGAAGTATGGCTTAGAGAAGACCTACAATCCGGACCATCCCATCAATACCGACGACAACCTGGCCGACACATTCTTTCGCGCAGGAATGGAGCTGGCGCTGGAAGTAGGCGTACTCTGTCCCGACACCGAGCGCGTCATCAAGGTCGAAGAAAAGGAAATCGCGCGGACACTCCAGGAATCGCCGCGCGAGATGGTCGTGGGCAGCGGGTTCGATGCCGTCGTGATGAAGCACCGCTTACCCGAGGACCCCTATGTACCTCTGGTCGGGGCGCCGCTGTGTCTGGTGGTCTCCGAAGAGTTGTGGGTCCCGCTGGTCGTGGGCCTGGTGCAGAAACGCGACTTGGTAGACATCTTCTTCGGGCCTTCCCTGCCCACCGTGTACGGCCGTAAGGTGCGCTCCGGCACGCCTCTCGAAACCCTGGTGGGTCGTTACGAAATCGAGCTGCGCCGGGAAGCACTCTACCGCGCGGGCCGTCCCGACATGGCACAGATCGGCAGCGCCAGCGGCGTAACGGAGTACGGCCAGCTTGGCGGCTGGGCGGCCCTGGCGGGACCGACGCATATCGCCAACTCGTTGAGTCCCGCGGAACTGAAGGCGCCGTTTGCCTCATTCCACAAGGTAATTCAGGGAATCAATTTCGGTAACAGGTTGCGCGTGGGCTCCAACTCGTACATTGGCGGTTACGCGGGAACATCCGAGGGCGCGGTGGTGTTGAACATCGCGGTGGATCTGTTGTATTCCACGATCCTGGGCGCCGACTATGTTACCTCCAACATTTACGACGCCCGGCAGTTTGGCAACTGCGGCCGCGAGGGGGTCTGGGCCAACAGTGTCGCCACGCAGGCGGTCAGCCGCAACACGCACCTCATGCGGACCAAGATCATCAACCAGACGGCCGGGCCCTGCACCGAGATGCTGCTCTACGAGACGGCTGTGGCTTACATGGCGGTTTCCGTTTCGGGAGCCTCTAAGATATGCGGCCCGCGGAGCGCAGGCGGCAAGTATCCGGATCACTTGACGCCACTAGAGACCTGGTTCATGGCCGAGGTGTTCAAGTCCTGCGCCGGCATGACGCGTACGCGGGCCAACGAGATCGCCAATCGTATCCTTCCCAAGTACGAAACTCAATTCGGCAATCCGCCCAAGGGCAAGAGCCTGACCGAATGCTGGGATCTGCAGCACCAGCAGCCCAGCCCAGAATGGGCCGAAATCTACCAGCGCGTGCACCGGGAGCTGGTAGACCTAGGCATGCCGCTGCGCGAGATCTCCTGGTGACACCAAATAGCGAGCGATAAGAGGAGGAGAATGGCAGACTACTATCACGTGGCGGGACTTTCATTAGAGGAGATCGAGGCACGGCTGGCATCATACACGCCCGATTCGCGCTGGGCGCACGATCGCTGGATCCTGATCGCCATCCAGGAGGCCGTGGCAGGGGCCAAGGAGGGCAATTTTGCGGTGGGCGCATGCCTGGTCGATGCCTCAGGGCGGGTCGTGCAGCGGGCGCATAATCAGATGTTCTACCCATATTTCCGGAGCGACCTCCACGCTGAAATGAACGTCATGACCAAGTTCGAAACGCGCAGAAAGAATATTGGAGGCCTGCGGGAATTCTCTCTCTTCACGTCACTCGAGCCGTGCCCGATGTGCGTGGTGCGGCTGATCACCGCGGGAGTCGGCAAGATCTACCATGCCGTCCGCGACGTCGAGAGCGGCATGGCGGCCACGCTCGAGAGGCTCACCCCGGTCTGGGTGCAGTTAGCGCAGAGGCTGGAATTCGCCGAGGCCGACTGCTCCCCGGAGTTGAAGGATCTCGCCATGCAGGCTTGGCTGGTCACGGCGAACGACCGCCAAGCCAAGGTGGGCCAAAGATAGGTTCAGAGGAGTGTGACGAGGAAAGCAGGCTCGTCGTCAGGCCCAGTATACTTGGGAGCCTCCGCCAGGCAATGCTCGCGGGCGAGCTCGCGGCCAGGGCACTGCGACCAGCTAATGTGCTTGGTCAACACCCTGCGGCCGAGAAGCCGCTGTCCACCTTGAGCGTAGAATGCGTGAAAGGAAGACACCATATCTTGGCTGGTGCTGGAGATGGGGAAAGACACCTGTGTTTCGTCATGCCCACTGCCCAGGGTAGAGAGAGCATATGCCGCGAAGTCAACGTCCGAGTACCCAAACGCAGGCCAACGTCCGACTGTACCGGCGGCTTTGGGCGAAGAAAACGCCTTCATAGTGGGCAAGATCTGCCTCAAACGGCCACTACGGCCGGAAACCATTCCTGCAACGGACTGCTTGAAACCTCAAATGGGACCGCTCTGAGCTAATCGGCTCAGTTCAATACAGATTATGGGGCGGCTCGCGCTGCTCTCGGGCGGTAGGTTGTGGTCTTATCGACCATCCGTCGCTCCGCGAGGTGTGCGTCTGAGGCGCGCCCCATGAATCCCTTATTTCATTCAAGGGGCTATTGAACTAAGCGCTGCGGCGCAGGGGCAGCCGGGAGCTTGCGCAACGCTTCTGCAAGAGCGCAAGGTGCAAGTTATCTGGTCGCCCAACGCTCCGGTTCAGCGGCGGGCCGCGCAGCGGACCGTCCGCTGCAACCGGTTGTTAGGCCTCACTGACGCACATAGCGCAAGTGTGTGGCAGTTGGACTATCAAGAACCTTGTCAATGCGAAACTGCGGCCTTGGCTCGCGCAGGTTCTCGAAGAGACGCCGCCCACCGCCGAACAAGACGGGTGCCAAGGCGATTTCCAGCTCGTCAACGACACCCATGTTCAAATATTGCTGGATCACATCCGCTCCACCCGCGATACGAATATCACGACTGCCCACGGATTCCCGAGCCAGCTCAAGGGCACGCTCCGGCCCGTCATTGATGAAGTAGAAAGTCGTCCCACCCGGGCGAACCCAGGGATCGCGTTTCTCATGGGTCAGAACGCATACCGGCGTGTGAAACGGAGCCTCCTCTGGCCAGGCGCGCTCGCCTTGGTCGAACATTCGCTTTCCCATGATGTTGGCACCGATGCGCTCCGTGGTGTTGCGAATCATGTCATTGACCGGGCCGGTTTCCCCTCCTGGTCCGAGCTTTAGGTTCTCGCGGAAGTACTGTTGGTTGAAGATCCAGCGCATCAGAGCACCCCACTTGGCGCCCCAGTCCTTGTACTCGGGCTTGTCCCAATTCTCCATGGTCATTCCTTCCGGTGCCATGTAGCCATCGAGGCTAAGCCCAATGTTGACGAACACTATGCTCATGACTCTCCTCTCGCGACACCGGATGTCGGCCTAACTTGTTATTATGCGGAAACCATTCCGCCTAATCCCCCGGTGTGGCGTGAAAAGCGGATTGTTTCCCGTCCGCCGAACTCCGTATGGACGGACGATTTCCGCCTGTTTACCCACATAGAGGGGTATACACGGATTGATCTACGGCGTCCAAAATACTGAGAATGCGAAAACTTCCTATGTCATTCGCTCCAAATACCATACTGCAAACGCCGGGCGTCAGAAATCCCCAACACATGGTCCAACGCCGAAGATCAGATGAGGATCCGCTCGGTCTCATCCAGGCTGATCGCGTCATTAGTGCGATCATACAGCTTCGTCGTCCGCGGCGACTCGTGGTTGGCAATCTTCAGAGTGTGTTCCATTGTACCACCGTTCTGCAGATACGTGGCGATCTCTGCCGCCCGGCGGGTAATGGCAGTAGATCGTGTCGGGAAGACCGGCCTGGCGATTAGCGTCTCACTACGGTGTAGATTCCCGTGCGGCTCCATCTACATATTGGCAGTCTCGAAAGGCTGCGGATCTCCCTTGTCGTCTTGGGTGACCAGCCCGCTGCCATCACCGTCCACGCCTCACTGTTACACGCAGCACCGGTGGCGACCGCCTCGAGCGCCACGGCAGGCGGGCACGGCGCAGGGCAAGAGGGATGAGCCTGCCCTGACGCAGCTTTGGGATGCGGAGCGGGTTCTCCCCGGCCCAAAGCGCCCAGCTCCTGCTGGGTAACCATTGTGCTGCGTCCGCCGCGCCGGCGTGCGCTCCTGCTTCGCCGTCCCGACCTGCTGCGCCACCAGCAGCTCCGCCGTCACCTGGGCGACCAG